>ERZ1026850.429-NODE-429-length-26349-cov-5.469537_pt1 | contig 26349 bp, 32 predicted proteins | sample MGYA00380155_ERZ1026850 | MGnify/ENA primary metagenome ERZ1026850 (study PRJEB33269, sample SAMEA4719791) | human gut metagenome | biome: human-associated habitat; feature: organic feature; material: feces | place: Cameroon | collected 2013-10 ... | reverse complement strand
GAAATGCAGAAACTTTCAAAATATAACTTTTTTTGCAGTATAGATACAAAATGGTTATTGATTATTCATCATCCCATGTCCGCAACAGCAGGTTGCTTTTCATAACATGGATTCACCTGTATGATAGAGCCATGAGGAGGTAGCGACGATGGAAACCAAAAATATTATTTTAGAGCTTCGCACACAAAGAGGAATGTCACAGGATGAACTGGCTGAGAAAGTCATGGTAACAAGGCAGGCGCGTTCCTATATGAAAGAACTGCTGCCCAAACTGGATTACTGGAAAAGATATGAGGAACTCAGTGACAACGGACAGTTTGAAGAGTTTAAGAAACAGTTGATGAAAGAAATAAACGACCTTTCCATAGAGGGACTTCCCAAAGTGGAGCGGTTGTATGCTCTTGTGGGAAAATATGTAAATTTGGAGTATACCCTGCCTGGCGGACAGAAGGTGAAGTTTCTGGATGACGGGAAAACGTATCTGGGAAATCAGTCAGAGTCGGAGTTCGGGGGAGACAGATGTTTCGGCATTCTTGCCGGTATGGATTTTATTCTAATAAGCACTTATGAGGCAAACGGTGAAAATCCGGAGCTTATTTTCTACAAAAAGAGATGATAAAAATTTCTGTTTAAGGTATAATGGGAGAAAAGACATAGCGAAAGAAAGTACCATGGAACAGAATTCAATCAACAAAGGCTTTTACATAGCAGGGCTTCTGGTGCCGCCCATTGCCTTCCCACTGTTTTTCTGGATAGAAAAATTGGTGGGAGCGGGAGTGATGCCGGGATGCCCTGCCAGATTATACTTACATCTGTACTGCCCGGGATGCGGCGGGAGCAGGGCACTGCATTTATTTTTGCAGGGCCGTTTTTTGATGTCTTTTTTGTATCATCCGATTGTGCTTTATGTTGCGCTTATTTATATACCGTTTATGGTGACGCAGACATTGGAATATGTGACAAAAGGGAAAATCCGTGGTATGCTTATGCGTATGGGGTATTTGTATGGTGCCCTGGCGGTCATCGGCATAAACTGGGTGGTGAAGAACGTGCTCCTCATCGGCTGGGGTATAGATTTCTTAACTTAAGGGGAAACAGACCGAAAACGAAAAGCGGATTTTATAGAAAGGGTTACGGAAAGGACAAAGATGAAGCATTTTTCCCTGAAAGCCTTAAAAGAAGAAATAGCGGCTCTGGCGGTAATAGCCGTTTTTTATATGGTATTGCAGGGACTCGGGATATCCTGCCCGATAAAATTTGTGACCGGAATATCCTGCGCCGGATGCGGGATGACAAGGGCTTGGAAGGCCCTTCTTTTTCATGGGGATTTCAGACAGGCATTTTATTATCACCCGCTGTTTTTATTGCCCGTGGGATTTCTTGCCTTATATCTGTTCAAAAACGGTATCAACCCGAAAGTTTATAAATTTTTTATATTTACAATCTGTATATTATTTGTTATTGTCTATATATACAGAATATTTAACGGCAGCGATACGGTGGTTTCCGTGAATATTCGGGATGGCTTATTATATAAATTAATAAGTATATTTTTTGACTGAGGAGGAAATAAAAATGTTTTGTTCAAAATGTGGTGGTCAGGTACCTGACGGTACAAGATTTTGTCCGAACTGCGGTACGGATTTGTCTTTGGGAAAGCAGTTTGCAAATTCGGCAAACAACATGTTCAACGATGCGGAAAGACAGATGGGAAATGCCTTCAATGACATTCACAACACATTTGCCAACAGCGGAAATGTACCCCCTTACGGTGGGGAAAAACTGCAGGCGGACAGAAGCCTTGCCATGTACATACTTCTTTCCATTATTACTTGCGGTATCTATTCTTATTATTTCATTTACAAAATGGCACATGATGTCAACATTGCCTGTGACGGCGATGGAGAAAGTACATCCGGTTTGGTAGCATTTATCCTGTTATCTTTCATTACCTGCGGTATTTACTCTTGGGTATGGGAGTATAAGCTGGGCAACAGACTGGCTTCCAATGCACCCAGATACGGAATGTCCTTCCAGGAAAACGGTACGACGCTTTTAATGTGGTGTCTGTTCGGTTCCATGTTATGCGGTATCGGACCTTTTGTTGCAATGAGCATTTTAATTAAAAACAGCAATAAGATTTGCCAGGCTTACAACAGGGTACACGGATTATAAAATCAGTCCATATAGAAAGCTTATATGATAAATACGTTGTCCTGTTATATACAGCAGGACAAATAGTAGGAGGAAAAGAGAATGTTTTGTGGAAATTGTGGTAATCAGGTTCCTGAAGGCGCAAATGTATGCCCTAACTGCGGTACACCGGTAGCGGGTGCACCCGTTCAGCAGGCAGCACCTCAGGCAGATGTAAACTTTACGCAGGCAGCACCCCAGCCGGATGCAGCTTACACACAGGCAGCACCCCAGCAGGATGCAGCTTACACACAGGCAGCACCCCAGCCGGATGTAGCTTACACGCAGGCAGCGCCTCAGCAGGATGCAGCTTACACGCAGGCAGCACCCCAGCCGGGTGCAGCTTACAGTCAGGCAGCACCTCAGCCGGGTGCAGCATACAGCCAGGCAGCACCTCAGCCCGGCATGAATTACGCCCAGCCCGTACCTCAGTCCGATGCCAATACGACGATTGCACTGGTATGTGGTATTGTCAGCATCGTCCTGAGCATTCTTGGCGGTATTCTGTTCGGTGTCATTCCTGCAATTATTTCCGTTGCACTTGGTGTAGTGGCAGTTGTACTGGCTATCAACATCAACAAGACTTCCCCGGAAAAGAAGGGGAATGCAGCGCTTATCTGCGGCATTATCGGTCTTGTATTCGGTGTTGTATTTGCAGCAGGCTGCAGCATCTGCGGTTGTGTATCAGGAGGATATACCTGCTATGGTTGTGTGGGCGGCAGCTGCAAGGCTTCCAGCGATATTTCCAGAGGAACAGGGGATATCCTGAATATGCTGGAAAACTACGATTACAGCGACTGGGATTATTAATTCCGGTTCCGTATTTTACAACAGGAAAAAGAGTGGCCGGAGCCTCCGAAAGCCCGGCCATTATCTGAAATCGGAGAAAACAATATTATGTTACCATCAATTAGCTTGTTTGGCCTTTTTGAGCTTCCCACGTATGGAATGATATTTTTTGCGGCATTCGTGATTGCCGTCATAATTGCATTGCGGATGGCGCCGGCATACGGGGTACTGGACAGTGATTTGCTGTATGCGTCCATTTATGCGGCGATAGGGCTTGCAGCAGGCGCCAAGCTCATGTATTTTATCAGCAAGCTTCCGCAGATTATCCGGCATTTTCCCACTTTTGTCCAACTGATAAGGGTGAGTCCCATAGATGCACTGGCATATGCCTTTGGAGGACTTGTCTTTTATGGCGGCCTGTTAGGGGCGGCGGCAGGCGTATATGTATACTGCCGGCAATATAAAATACCGGTATATCCGTTTATGGATATCACGGCGCCACTGATACCGTTTGTACATGGGTTCGGCAGAATCGGGTGCTTTATGGCAGGATGCTGCTACGGCATTGAATATCATGGCCCCTTCAGCATACAGTTCCCGTACAACGAAATGATTCCGGAGCTTAGTGAAGTATCAAGATTTCCCGTGCAGCTTCTGGAAGCGGGCATGAACTTCATAATAAGCGCTGTTTTATTTATAATGATGAAAAAAAAGAAGACAAAGACCGGTCAGTTACTGGGGATTTATCTGATTTATTATACAATAGCCAGATTTTGCCTGGAGTTTTTAAGAGGCGATTTAATCAGAGGACAGATATTTGGAATATCAACCTCACAGATTATCAGTTTTATTCTGCTGCCGGCCGGTATTATTCTGGTTCGGGGTAAATGGATAGAAAAAAAGCTGAACAGAGGGTAAAAGAGCTCTTTGGAAAAATGCAGAAGGAGAGGGGAATATATGAGATACGCTTACAACAGCGGTTATTATCATGATGTGTATAGTGCCATGATGTCTGCTATGGTAGTCATTTATATGGTCATTGCACTTGTCAATTTAGTCGTTTACGTTCTGAGCATCATTGCGGATTACCGCTTGTTTGAGAAAGCAGGCGAAGAGGGATGGAAAGCCATTATTCCGTTCTACAATTATTTTGTGCTCTGCCGGATTGTCATGGGCGATTCTTTGTGGTTCTGGCTGGGATTTGTCCCGGGCATCAATGTTTTCGGCAGGCTTTATATCCGGTTCAAAACCGGAGAAGCCTATGGAAAAACGACAGGTTTTAACATCGGCATGATGCTGTTGCCGTATATATTCCGGGTTATTCTGGCATTTGACGCAAAGACTGTCTATTACGGACCGGACAACATGCGCAGGGCAACCGGCTACAACCAACAAAATCCGTATGCGCCCGTGAATGACAGCTTAAATTCCCGGGAGAACGGAAATTTATAAGAATGAAACCCGAAAACCCTAATATACTGATAAAAAGTATATCAGGGTTTTTCTTATGAAAAAAATATTAGTGATAGTGCTTTTGCTTTCCATGTATTTTGTGGGGCAGGCATTGGGATATGCCACAAGCTATGTGCGGCAGGCAAACTCCGGCAAGGTGCTTTCCACGGAAAACTGGGGACTGGGATTTGGAGAAGAAGGCACAAAGCCTACGGGTAATGTCAGTGCGAAAGAGCTTGAACAGTATGGTGCGTATTACGTGGGAAGCACCGAAGAAAAGGTGATTTATCTGACCTTCGACTGCGGCTATGAAAACGGAAATACGGAGCCCATTTTGGATGCCTTAAAGAAACACAATGTGCAGGCAACCTTTTTTGTAGTGGGACATTTTTTAGAGTCGGCGCCGGAAATCGTAAAAAGAATGGTGGAGGACGGGCATGCGGTCGGCAACCATACATACCATCATCTGGATATGTCTAAGATTTCCGATGAAGCCTCCTTCCGAAAAGAAATGGAGGATGTGGAAGCCCTGTTTCAATCCATAACCGGAATGGAAATGGCGAAATACTACAGACCGCCGCAGGGAAAATTCAGCACGGAAAATATGAAAATGGCGCAAAGCATGGGATATCAGACTTTTTTCTGGAGTCTTGCTTACGTGGACTGGTATCAGGATAACCAGCCCACACACGAAGAAGCATTTCAGAAGCTGACGGGACGTATTCATCCCGGCGCGATTGTGCTGCTGCACAGCACTTCAAAGACCAATGCGGAAATACTGGATGAACTTCTGACAAAATGGGAAGAGATGGGGTATACCATAAAACCGTTGTCAGAAATTTCATGAGAAAGTTTATTCATTACCGGTTTCGATGATAACGTCGGAATCGGTAATTTCTTTGCCCTGCAGAAGCTCTAAGATAACGGTCACGCGTTTGCAGGCTCTGTCGTAGTTTTCCTTGGCATATTCGGCGGTATATTCGTTAAAGGAATGGTTGGCGTAGGCTTCGTGGTAAGAAGAAACCGCCGTGGACATATACTCGCTGGCTTCATCGGCAAGCTGCTCCATGTAGGAGTAGTCGTCCGGAACGGAGAGCTCAGCTAAAAGCTTGAACTGCTGGTCAAGCTGGTCCAAGTAATCGAGCAGGATATCGGGAGCATCCTCGGAAGAAGAGTCGATGCTGTTGATACCGGCGTCGATTTCCGCCACATTGTCGCAGAAGGTATTGATATCATTTTCAAATTTTGCCTTGGCTGGGTCGGTTGTTTTGCCACAGGCTGTAAAAAGTAAACTGGCAGAGAGAACAAGCAGTGCCAGAAAATGTTTTGTTTTCATGGAAAGTCCTCCTTTTTTCGTACCTATTTAATCTATCATATCTCGGGAAAAAAGACAACAGAAAGTGACTTGACAGAAAGCGGTAAATCCTGTATGATAAATCCAGTTAGCACAAGCTAACCAGAAAGGAGGAACCGATTGAGTTACGAAACATGGGAAAAACTGCAGAGTTCACCTTCGGGCAATATCGACAGGGAACTTGCCATGCAGTGTGCACCTCTGATTACCGGTCTGAAAGCATCCAATCTGTTAACCATTCCCTGGAGCGAATACGAGTCCATGCTTGAGGTACTGCGTGGCAGTAAAATCTTAAGCTTTTTTCTGGGAGAAACGGAAAACCGCGGTGTTTTCTTTTTATACCGGACGGATAAAATGGAAAAACTTCTGCAGGATGAAGATGTGACGGCTTTCTTACAGGAAAGAGGCTATGATGAACTCACATTAAACAGTGTACTTACTTCCTTCCGGATGCGATACCTGGCTTACAGGGAAGGAAAAGCGGAGTTTCCACACGAAATGGGAATACTCTTAGAATATCCGGTGGAAGACGTGGAAGGTTTTATCCGGTACGGCGGCAGAAATTATCTCTGCAGCGGTTACTGGAAGGTATATAAGGACAGGGAGAGTAAACAGGAGCTTTTCAGGAAGTTTGAATATGCAAGGGAAAACCTGATTCAGCTCTTATCCTTTCAGGTGGGAATGAAGGACATTCTTGCCATTTGTCAATAATAATTAAAATTTTAAGAAAAGAGGAAAAGTAAAATGGATAAAATTTATGTAATTTTCTGGACAATGGGCGGCAATACACAGGCAATGGCAGAGGCTGTTGCAGACGGCATAAGAAAGGCAGGAAAGGAAGCGGAGGTTGCTTTCGTAGGCACCGTTCCCGCAGATACCTTAAAGGATGCAAGCGCATTTGCATTGGGATGCCCCGCTATGGGAGCGGAAGTTCTGGAAGAGTCCGCCATGGAACCGTTCGTTATGGAAGTGGAAGGCTTCGCGGCAGGAAAAAAGATTGCCCTGTTCGGTTCTTACGGCTGGGGCGACGGCGAGTGGATGCGTGACTGGGAAGCCCGTATGATGGCTGCCGGTGCAGAAGTGGTAGGCGGCGAAGGCGTCATCTGTCATGAAACTCCCGACGAAGAAGGATTAGAGGCGTGCAGGGAATTAGGAGAAAAGCTTGCCAATGCTTAAATCGGAAGAAAATAGAAGAGCTCTGAAAAAAATTAAAAATAGGGCTTGCATTTTCTTGGTACTCATTGTATACTTTGCATTAGTTAGCAGATGCTAACTAATGAGTAAATCATGTGGAATCCTCATTCATGCTATCGCATGAGCCGAAAGAATGCACGCTTTCGGGAGGATACCCCACTTGCAGAAAGAAAAGGAGCATACAAAATGGTTAATTATCTGAGTATTGAAAAAGTATATGGCAGAGAAATTTTAGATTCCAGAGGAAATCCTACCGTGGAAGCAGAGGTTGTTTTAGCAGACGGTACCATCGGAAGAGGAACCGCACCCAGCGGCGCATCCACCGGTGAATTTGAAGCACTGGAGCTTCGCGACGGAGACAAGGCAAGATACGGCGGCAAGGGTGTCACTAAGGCCGTTGAAAATATAAATACAGTTATCAACGATGCAATCAAAGGTCTGGATGCTTCCGACATATATGCGGTAGACAAGGCTATGATTAAGGCAGACGGCACCAAGGACAAATCCAATCTCGGTGCAAATGCCATTCTGGCAGTTTCCATTGCAACCGCAAGAGCGGCAGCAAATGCCATGGAGCTTCCTCTTTACCGTTTCTTAGGCGGTATTTCCGGCAACAGACTTCCGGTTCCCATGATGAACATTATCAATGGCGGATGCCATGCACTTTCCAGCGGACTGGACGTGCAGGAATTCATGATTATGCCCGTAGGAGCACCTTCCTTCAAAGAATGCTTAAGATGGTGTGCGGAAGTATTCCATGCACTGGCAGCTATCTTAAAGGAAAGAGGACTGGCTACCTCCGTTGGTGACGAGGGTGGTTTCGCTCCGGCCTTAAAATCCGACGAAGAAGCAATTTCCACTATTCTGGAAGCTGTAGAAAAAGCAGGCTACAAGCCCGGCGTGGATTTTAAAATTGCCATGGATGCCGCTTCCTCCGAATGGAAGAGCGAAAAAGGCAAAGGTTATTACAAGCTGCCCAAGGCAGGTACCGAGTATACTGCCGAAGAGCTGATTGAGCACTGGGCAAAGCTGTGTGAAAAATATCCCATTATCTCCATCGAGGACGGTCTGGATGAAGAGGACTGGGAAGGCTGGCAGAAGCTTACCGAAAGACTCGGTGACAAGGTCCAGCTTGTGGGTGACGACTTGTTTGTTACCAACACCGAAAGACTGGCTAAGGGTATTTCCTTAGGCGCAGGCAATGCCATTCTGATTAAATTAAACCAGATTGGTTCCGTATCCGAAACCCTGGAAGCTATCAAGATGGCTCACAAGGCAGGATACACCGCTATCAGCTCCCATCGTTCCGGTGAGACGGCTGATACCACCATTGCAGACCTGGCAGTTGCATTAAATACCTGCCAGATTAAAACAGGCGCACCTTCCAGAAGTGAACGTGTTGCCAAGTACAACCAGCTTCTCCGTATTGAGGAAGAACTGGGCGACAGTGCCGTTTATCCCGGCATGAAGGCTTTTAACGTCAGACAGTAATGTTGGCGAAAAGCAGTAACTACAGGTTTCTAAACATCTCCTTACAAATAAATAAATGGCTTAAAGGGAAAGTCCGCAGATTGTCTGCGGATTTTTTCTTGATGTTTTTTCCTGTTTTGTATGTCAAAATTTAGCAAAACATTGCCAGAAACACTTTAGTGTGTTAAAATAAACCTTACGCAATTTTAGAAATGTTGGAGGAAAACCATGAACGGAGCAGATGCTATTATCAAATGTCTGGAAGCCGAGGATGTCAAAGTCGTGTTTGGCTATCCGGGCGTTGCGATTTGTCCCTTTTATAACAGTATCTTACAGTCTGATATTAAAACAGTGCTGGTGCGCACGGAGCAGAATGCAGCCCATGCCGCAAGCGGAATGGCAAGAATGACGGGAAAGCCTGGGGTCTGTGCCGTAACGAGCGGACCGGGAGCCACCAATGTCATCACCGGCATTGCCACCGCATTTGCTGACAGCATTCCCTTAATCTGCATTACCGGTCAGGTAAACAGCGAGCTTTTAGGAAGCGATGTATTCCAGGAAGCGGATATTACGGGTGCTGTGGAGTCCTTTGTAAAATACAGCTATCTTGTGAAAAACGTGCAGGATATTCCCCGTATCTTTAAAGAAGCCTTTTATATTGCCAATTCCGGCAGAAAAGGTCCGGTGCTGATTGATATTCCCATTGATGTCCAGAATGCGGCAATCAGCCGTTTTGCATATCCGGAGGAAGTCAATATCCGTACCTACAAGCCTACCGTAAAGGGGCATATTGTGCAGATTAAAAAGGTAATCAAGGCACTGGAGCATGCAAAGCGTCCCATTATCTGTGCGGGTGGCGGCGTGCTTTTAAGCGAAGCGGAAAATGAGCTGCGCACCTTCGCGGAGACCTATAAAATTCCCGTAGTGTCCACTATGATGGGCATCGGGGTAATGCCTACCGAGCATCCGCTTTATTACGGTATGGTGGGCAACAACGGCAAAGCCTATGCCAACCGGGCAATGAACGAGTCTGACCTGCTTATTATGGTGGGCGCACGCGTGGCGGACAGAGCGGTCAGCCAGCCGGATTTGATTACCCAGAATAAAATTCTGGTACATATGGATGTGGACCCGGCGGAAATCGGCAAGAATGCCGGACCGACCATTCCCCTTGTCGGCGATGCCAAGCATATTTTTGAAGACTTCATGAAACAGGAATTTACTTGTGAGCATGACGAATGGATAGAAACCTTAAACACCTACAGACAGACTATGGCGCCGAAGAGAAATCCCAATCCGGACTATGTGGACCCGGCAGCCTTCATTACCATGCTTTCCGATAAAATGAAAGAGGACGGCGTGTACGTGGCGGATGTCGGACAGAACCAGATATGGTCCTGCGGCTATCATATTGTAAAGAAGGGTAAGTTCTTAACCTCCGGCGGTATGGGCACCATGGGGTACTCCATTCCGGCAGCCATGGGCGCCAGACTGGCGGCTCCGGGCAGACAGGTCATTGCCGTCTGCGGCGACGGTTCCTTCCAGATGTCCATGATGGAGCTGGCAACCATCCGGCAGTTTTCTGTTCCGGTAAAAATCATCGTGCTGAAAAACAACTACCTCGGAATGGTAAGAGAGTACCAGCATTATACCTACAAAGACCATTATTCCGTAGTAGACCTTTCCGGCAGTCCGGATCTGTCCAGGCTGTCCCAGGCATACGACATGCCGTTTTACCGCCTGGCCAATATGCAGGATGCGGAAAAGACGCTGGATGAATTTTTGGCGAAGGATGAAACCGCGCTTTTAGAATGCCTGATTGACCCCATGGATCTTGTGAAATAAGAGGTACGACTATGAAAAAAATATATTCTGTATTGGTAGAAAACCGTTCCGGTGTACTCTGTAAGGTAGCCGGACTCTTTTCCCGGAGATGTTTTAATATTGACAGCCTTGCCGTAGGCGAAACGGATGACCCTGCCGTTTCCTGCATGACCATTGTGTCGAGCGGCAACGAAAGAACCATTGAACAGATTGAAAAGCAGCTTAACAAAAAGCTGGATGTCATCAAGGTAAAGACCTTCGGCGAGACTGAAAGCATCAGCCGGGAGCTTATGCTCATTAAAGTTAAGTACAACAAAAACAACCGGCGTGAAATCTTAGAGGTCTGTGACATGATGAAGGGAAAGGCGGAAATCGTCGATATGTCCAAAAATCTGATGATGATTCAGGTCTGCGACGTACCGGAAAAGACGAAGCTGTTTATCCAGCTACTTGCTTCCATCAGCATTGTGGAAGTGGCAAGAACCGGAACGTTAGCACTTCCCAAATGTTCCGAAAACGATAACTGATAGGAATAACATGCGCCTGTAGCTATAGTTCCATAAGCACAGGTTATAAAAAACATTCCTGCATATCATACGTTGACAAGCGAAAAAAGTGTTGATATGATAGGAAAAAGGGCAGGAGGAAAAGATTTTGCAAAGAAGAGTTTTTCAGCTTATTGTAGACAATACATCCGGTGTTTTAAGCCGTATTTCCGGTCTTTTCAGTCGCCGCGGTTACAATATTGAAAGTATTACCGCAGGAGTGACGGCTGACCCGAGATTTACCCGTATTACCATAGTGGCAACCGGGGACGAGCAGATTCTGGCACAGATTGAGAAGCAGGTGGGTAAGCTTGTGGATGTCAGGGATGTAAGGGAATTAAAGCCTACGGAAAGTGTTTACAGGGAGCTGGCGCTGATTAAAGTCCGTGTCTGTCCCGAAAAGAGACATAATGTAATTTCCTTAACGGATATTTTCCGTGCCAAGATTATTGATGTGGCGCCGGAAAGCCTGATTGTGGAAATGACGGGTACACAGGAAAAAATTGATGCCTTCTTAAACGATCTGATGCAGGAAGGCTACGAAATTTTAGAACTTGCCAGAACCGGTATCGCCGGACTGGGCAGAGGTACGGAAAACGTCGTGAATTTTTAATATGATAACCCGGGGGATGAACCCTCTACAGTTATAAAAGCTATTAAATTATGATGCAATGGAGGAAAGAAAAATGGCAAAAATTTTTTACCAGGAAGATTGTAACCTTTCTCTTCTGGAAGGCAAGACAATCGCAATTATCGGCTACGGCAGCCAGGGACATGCACATGCACTGAATGCAAAGGAATCAGGATGCCATGTGATTATCGGTCTGTATGAAGGATCCAAGTCCTGGGCAAAGGCTGAAGCACAGGGATTTGAAGTATATACTGCAGCAGAAGCTGCAAAGAGAGCAGATATTATCATGATTCTTATTAATGATGAATTACAGGCTGCTATGTATAAGAAAGATATCGAGCCGAACTTAAAGGCAGGCGATATGCTGATGTTCGCTCACGGATTCAACATTCACTTCGGACAGATTGTTCCTCCTAAGGATGTAGACGTTACCATGATCGCTCCTAAGGGACCCGGACATACCGTAAGAAGCGAGTACCAGGCCGGCAAGGGTGTTCCCTGTCTGATTGCCGTACATCAGGATGCTACCGGCAAGGCACAGGATTTAGCACTGGCTTACGCACTGGCTATCGGCGGCGCAAGAGCAGGCGTTCTGGAAACCACCTTCAGAACCGAAACCGAAACAGACCTCTTCGGTGAGCAGGCAGTTCTTTGCGGCGGTGTATGCGCTCTGATGCAGGCTGGTTTTGAAACCCTTGTAGAAGCAGGCTATGATCCGAGAAACGCTTACTTTGAATGTATCCATGAAATGAAGCTGATTGTTGACCTGATTTACCAGAGCGGTTTTGCAGGCATGAGATATTCCATCTCCAATACAGCAGAATACGGCGATTACATTACCGGACCTAAGATTATCACAGATGAAACCAAGAAGACCATGAAGAAAATCTTAAAGGATATCCAGGACGGTACCTTTGCAAAAGACTTCCTTCTGGATATGTCTTCCGCAGGCGGCCAGGCTCACTTCCGTGCATTAAGAAAGTTAGCTTCCGAGCATCCTTCTGAAAAGGTCGGAGAAGAAATCCGTAAGCTTTACAGCTGGAACAACGAAAACGACAAGCTGATTAACAACTAATCAAAGCATTCGTTTCGTAAACGGTTTTTACGGAAAAAGAATAAGATAAGTATAGAAGAACTGCAGCCAAAAACTGCAGTTCTTTTTTGCGTGAAATGATTTGATTTTTATAATACTAAAAAGCTTTAAGATAACAGCAGGGATAAAAGAAGGTCGGTCGGAGAATTCCTGGCAACATTTTCCTTTAAGGCGACGCCGATTTTCCGGGGAGGAATGGGCTCCGACATGGGGAAAGGAAGCAGGGTGCCGTTTGATAGTTCTTCCTCCACAAATTCCCGGATGACGCAGCCCACGCCCATACCGATTTTGGAAAACTCGATGAGCAGATCCATGGTGGTGACTTCCAGCTGCTGCCTGGGTGTAATCTCATTTAAAAGCAGGTATTTTTCAATGTACTGTCTGGTGATGTTGCGTTTGTCAAGCAGCATGAGGTTGGCGTGACTGAGCATATCCCGGGGACTTTTGTCCGTGGCGCTTTCCACCTGGGCAAGATAATCCTTCGTGGCGACCAGAATGTCGTGGATATCGCGGACGGGATAAAAATGCAGCGGGTCAAGATGCGAGGTTTCCCCGATGATGCCCATATCCAAAAGACCGTTTTCCAGTGCCGCAATGGTTTCCGTGGAGGACTGGCAGAAAATGGAGAGCTTTACCTCGGGGTGGGCTTTGATAAAATCCTGCAGATAGGGAAGCAGAAGATACCGGCAGAGGGTGGTGCTGATGCCGATGGAAAGAGAGCCTGCACCGCTTTCCTTCCTGCTTTCAATGGTATCTTCCCCCTGCTTGATGGCATGAAAAGCAGTATCAAGCTGCTTTAGGAGAATTTCGCCGTCCGGCGTGAGCTTGACGCCGCGGGAGGAACGCACAAACAGGGAAACTCCAAGACTGCTTTCTAATTTGGAAATAGCCTTGGAAATGGCGGGCTGGGAAATATAGAGTTTCCGGGCAGCCATGGATATATTGCCACAGATGGCGGTTTCATAGAAAATATGGTACAAATTCAGGTTTTCCTTTATCATTTCGTTTTCCTTTCCAAAGAAGTTTCCCTTTATAGAAAGAGGGGATACAGAGTTATAATAGCAATTATACCATAGTCTGCGGTTATGGGAAATATGAAAGATAACTATTTGTCGAAAGAAAAAAACTGTGCTAAGATAGAAAAAAGGTTTTGAAAAACAGGAGGATGTTAGAGATGGGAATGACCATGACACAGAAAATTCTGGCGGCTCATGCAGGCCTTGACAAGGTAGAAGCCGGTCAGTTGATAGAGGCGGATCTGGACCTGGTGCTGGGCAACGACATTACCAGTCCGGTTGCTATTAAGGAAATGGAAAAAATGAAGGTGGACGGCGTATTCCACAAGGATAAAATCGCACTGGTTCCTGATCATTTTGTACCCAATAAGGATATCAAATCCGCAGAACACTGCAAATGCGTAAGAGAATTTGCCAGAAGAAACGAAATCACCAACTATTTTGAAGTAGGCGAAATGGGTATCGAGCACGCCCTGCTTCCCGAAAAAGGTCTGACCGTGGCGGGCGATGTGATTATCGGCGCAGACTCCCATACCTGTACATATGGTGCCCTGGGGGCATTCTCCACCGGCGTCGGCAGTACGGACATGGCTGCCGGCATGGCTACCGGCAAGGCATGGTTCAAGGTGCCCGCGGCAATTAAAGTGGTGCTTACCGGCAAGCCGGGCAAGTGGATTTCCGGCAAGGATGTGATTTTACATTTAATCGGTATGATCGGTGTGGACGGCGCGCTTTACAAATCCCTGGAATTCACCGGTGACGGCATTGCAGCTCTTTCCATGGACGACCGTTTCACCATTGCCAACATGGCGATTGAGGCAGGTGCCAAGAACGGCATTTTCCCCGTGGATGAAAAAGCGGAAAGCTACATGAAAGAACATTCAAAGAGAGCGTACAAGATTTACGAAGCGGATGCGGATGCTTCCTACGAGCAGGAAATTACCATTGATTTAAGCGCCTTAAAGTCAACGGTTGCCTTCCCCCATCTGCCCGAAAATACCCATACCATTGATGAAATCGAAAAAATCGACATAGACCAGGTGGTTATCGGCTCCTGCACCAACGGCAGACTGGACGATTTGCGTACCGCCGCCGAAATCTTAAAGGGACGCCATGTAAAGAAAGGCATGCGCTGCATCGTTATCCCCGCTACCCAGAAGATTTACATGGATGCCATGGAAGAAGGGCTCTTAAAGATTTTCATCGAAGCCGGTGCGGTAGTCAGCACACCGACCTGCGGTCCCTGCCTTGGCGGTTACATGGGCATTTTGGCGGAAAAGGAGCGCTGTGTTTCCACCACCAACCGTAACTTCGTAGGAAGAATGGGCCATGTTACTTCCGAAATCTATCTGGCAAGCCCCGCAGTTGCGGCAGCAAGCGCCGTACTTGGCTATATCGGCGGACCGGATGCTTTATAAGAAAGCGGGACCCGGAAGACAGTTATAACCGAAGAAAGTCAGGCTAAGAAATTTATCAGAAATCGTAACGATTCAGTTTTGGAAAGGAATGAATAAAATGCAGGCAAAAGGTTTGGTTTTTAAATACGGAGACAATGTGGATACGGATGTTATCATCCCGGCAAGATATCTGAATTCTTCCGACCCGGCAGAACTGGCAACACACTGTATGGAAGATATTGACAAGGACTTTGTAAAGAACGTAAAAAAAGGAGACATTATCGTAGCTGAGAAAAACTTTGGATGCGGTTCTTCCAGAGAGCATGCGCCCATTGCCATCAAAGCGGCAGGCGTAAGCTGCGTTATCGCAGAGACCTTCGCCAGAATTTTCTACCGCAACGCCATCAACATCGGACTTCCCATTATCGAGTGCCCGGAGGCGGCAAAGGCGATTGAAGCGGGGGATGAAGTGGAAGTAAACTTCGATTCCGGCGAAATAAAGGATTTAACCAAGAATACTTCTTACAAGGGTCAGGCATTTCCTCCTTTCATGCAGAAGATAATTGCTGCGGAAGGTCTGGTCAACTACATCAATCAGAAATAAAAAGGCTTTCGGAAAGCTTTTTGGAAACGAAGGAAAGATTTTGCAAGACATGACTTGAAACATATGTTCGATTGTGGTATGCTTAAACTACAGTTAAAGAAAGGTGAGCAGACACATGATAGCATTTGTTCAGGGAGAAATTGCAGATATTACGGAAGACACCGTAGTACTTTCCGTCAATGGATTCGGTATCAATGTTCATATATCCGGCCGGGTGGCGGCAGAGCTGCCCGGTATCGGAGAAAAAGTAAAGCTGCATACCTATACGCTGGTGCGTGAGGATGCTTTTTTACTTTACGGCTTTTTACATAAAAATGATTTGGAGCTTTTCAAAAAATGCATTACGGTAAACGGCATCGGCCCCAAGGGTGCACTGGCGATTTTGTCCACCATGGATGCGGATGCTCTGCGTTATGCCATTTTATCCAAGGATGCCAAGGCAATCGCCAAGGCTCCGGGTATCGGCCAGAAGACGGCGGAACGGCTTATCCTTGACTTAAAGGACAAGGTTTCTTATGATGATACCATGATAAGTATGGAAGTATCGGAGCATGCGGGAGGTGCCGTACAGAGTGAAGCCGTAAAGGAAACTATAGAGGCACTTGTTGCCTTAGGCTACGGACAGACCGAAAGCATGCAGGCGGTCGGCAAAATTCCGAATGCGGAGGAAAAGGACAGCGGTGCTCTCTTAAAGGAAGCACTCAAGTATCTGTTCTGATACCGTGTATCGGTTCGAATTGGGATATCGGATTTTGGATAGAAAGTATTGAGGACAAAAATGGCACGTACAATAGAAACCAATATTACGGAAGAGGACAGCAGAATAGAAGGCTCCCTACGCCCCCAGTGCCTTGCCGACTACATCGGTCAGGAAAAGGTAAAGCAGAATTTAAAGGTCTATATTGAGGCGGCAAAAAAGAGGGGCGATGCACTGGATCATGTGCTCTTTTACGGTCCACCCGGATTAGGAAAGACCACACTGGCAGGTATTATTGCAAACGAAATGGGTACCCATATGAAGGTGACCAGCGGTCCGGCGATTGAAAAGCCGGGAGAAATTGCAGCTATCTTAAACAACCTGCAGGAGGGAGACATTTTATTTGTGGATGAAATTCACCGCCTGAATAGACAGGTGGAGGAGGTTCTTTACCCTGCCATGGAGGATTTCTGCATTGATATTATGATTGGAAAGGGTTCTTCCGCCCGTTCCATCCGTCTGGATCTGCCGAAATTTACCCTGATTGGCGCTACGACGAGAGCCGGTATGCTGACGGCGCCTCTGCGCGACCGTTTCGGAATGATACACCGTCTGGAGTTTTACACCATTCCGGAGCTGCAGCATATTGTGAAGCAGTCCGCCTCCCTTTTACAGGTGGAGATTGACGAGGGAGGATCCCTGGAGCTTGCAAGGAGAAGCCGCGGGACACCGAGACTTGCCAACCGGATTTTAAAAAGAGTGCGGGATTTTGCCCAGGTAAAATACGACGGCAGGATTACGGAAGAAGTGGCAAAAACGGCGCTTGACCTTATGGACGTGGACAAGATGGGTCTTGATCATATCGACCGGAATCTGCTCCGTACCATGATTGAAAAGTTTGACGGCGGTCCGGTGGGACTGGATACGCTGGCGGCTGCCATCGGTGAGGATGCCGGCACCATAGAGGACGTATATGAGCCTTTTTTAATCCAGAACGGGCTTTTAAACCGCACTCCGAGGGGAAGGGTTGCCACGGATCTGGCTTACCGCCATATGGGACTTCTGTAAGAGTATTTTTATAAGAAACCGCTTGCCTTAAGGGTCTGTTTGCGATACAATAAACCAGTGTACTATACGACGTTTTGATAGTATCGGACCTGAGAAGGGGGTAGGATTATGTCTTCTAAAACAGATGCGGAAGTAATTATCGGGGGTAAGATTTATACATTATGCGGCTATGAAAGCGAAGAATACCTGCAGAAGGTAGCTTCCTATATCAACAGCAAACTGGACGAATACGGAAAGATAGATGCGTTCCGTATGCAGAATGCGGATACTCGTTCCGTCCTGATGCAGTTAAACATTGCGGACGATTATTTTAAGGCAAAGAAGCAGATAAGCCTTTTGGAGGAAGAGCTTCATACCAAAGAAAACGAAATGTACGATTTGAAGCATGAGCTGATTGCCACACAGATGAAGTTAGAATCCATGGAAAAGAATGTAAAAGAATTACAGTCGGAAAACCATGAGAATGCCAAAAAGATTGTTCGTCTGGAAACCGAATTAAAAGAAACACATAAATAAGAAAGGGCGCTGTCCGGTGGGGCAGCGTTATTTTATATATGGAAAAGAGAAATGTGGAGCTGCTTGCTCCGGCAGGAAATTATGAATGTTTTTTGGGAGCCATACAGGCGGGAGCGGATGCCGTTTACTTAGGCGGAAGCAAATTCAGTGCAAGAGCCTATGCGGACAACTTCACGGATGAAGAAATCTGCAAAGCCATTCTGTATGCCCACGTTTGCGGGAAAAAAGTTTATATGACGGTCAATACCTTATTAAAGGACGGAGAGCTTTCCGAACTGGTTCCCTATATGAGACCGTTTTACGAGGCGGGACTGGACGGTGTGATTGTGCAGGATTTCGGTGTATTTATCGCTCTGAAGGAAGCCTTTCCCGGTCTTTCCCTGCATGCCAGTACCCAGATGACCCTGACGGGCAGTATGGGTACGGCTTTTTTGCAGAGCCTGGGGGCAGAGCGCATTGTTCCGGCAAGAGAGCTTTCCTTACAGGAGATCAAAAAAATCAAAGAAGATACCGGCATTGAAATAGAAGTCTTTGTGCACGGCGCCATGTGTTACTGTTATTCGGGACAGTGCCTCATGAGCAGCATCATAGGCGGACGCAGCGGCAACAGGGGCAGATGCGCCCAGCCCTGCAGACTTCCCTATCAGGTGGAAACCGCGGGAGGAAACAGCGGGAAAAAGGAAGTCTATCCGCTCAGCATGAAGGATATGTGCACCTTATCCATTCTGCCGGATCTGATTGAGGCAGGCGTGGACTCCTTTAAGATAGAAGGACGTATGAAGAAGGCGGAATATGCAGCGGGAGTAACCTCCGTATACCGGAAATATATTGACCGGTATTTTCAGGTCGGAAGGGAAGGTTACCGGGTGGATAAAAAGGATTGGGAATTTTTATCTTCCCTGTATATCCGTTCCCAGATTCAGGACGGTTATTATTACAAGCAGAACGGTGCGGATATGATAACGCTTAACTCCCCCGCCTACAATGGCAGTGAAGAGTCCGTGCTGAAACGCATCCGGGAGACCTATATTGACGTACCGGCGGAGAAAAAGAAAAAAGCACCCGTCAGCATGGAGATTACCCTTCATGTGGGGAAGCCTGCTGCCTTTCGTGTAAAAGTGCTGCAGACGGAAAAAGAAATATTCCTTACGGGTCCGGAGGTGGACAAGGCGCAGAAAAATCCCATCACGGAGGAAAATGTCAGAAAGTGCTTCGCCAAGCTGGGCGACACGTTTTTTGCCGTCAGCCCGGAGCAGATGCACATAGAAATGGACGCCGACTGTTTTTATCCCTTAAAGACCATGAACGAGCTGCGCAGACAGGGCATGGAGAAGCTGCTCAAACTCTATTATCCCATAGACAGGACGGAAAATAAGGAAGAAGAAGTGCCTGCACAGGAAAATACCGCAGCACCGGACAGCAAAACGGGGCAGGCAGGAAAAGATGCGGCGTCAGAATGTGCTGCAGGGCAAAGGAAAGCAGCTGCAAACGGACAGGAGCATGCGGTTCTTGTGCAGAAAAAAGAGCAGCTTACTGCGCTTATGGAGAGTGATTTTTCTTACGATACGGTCTATCTGGAGTCGGATTTCCAAAACGAAGCCGGTGTTGTGGGAGAGTCGGAAACAGATGCTTGCCGAAACGGCGGAAAGAAAGTATACATTGCCCTGCCGTTTATTGTACGAGGCAAGGACGAGGCTTTTCTTAAGAAGCTTCTGCCTCTTATGAACCGTGTGGACGGTGTACTGGTGCGAAATTTGGAAACACTGGGCTTTTTGCAAAAAAACGATTACAAAGGAAACATTCGCCTGGATGCCGGCATGTACTGCTTTAATAAGAAAACGGTTTCTTTCTATGAGCCGCTTGCGGAAAGCTACTGCATGCCGTATGAATTAAACCACAGGGAACAGAAGTCCTTATCCCGCATGGAAACGGGCATACTTACCGAGCATGTGGTGTACGGCCGCATTCCTCTTATGGTAACGGCAAACTGTACCCAGAGGACCATGGAGAAGTGTATAAAATCCGCACATATGGGCGAAAATCGACTGAGGGACCGTTACAGGAAAGAATTTCCGGTTATGCTGCACTGCCGTTACTGCTATAATGTAATCCTAAATTCCGTGCCCCTTTCCCTGCATGATACTATTTCGATACAAACGGATGATATTTTGCGGATACAGTTTACGTCGGAGAACTACCGGGAAACAAAGGCAGTTCTTAAGTTCTTCAAAAACCGTATGGAAGGAGGCAGCATGGAGCCGCCCTTTACGGAATTTACCAAGGGACATGAAAAGAGGGGCGTGGACTAAGCGTAAGAAAGGCAGGATAAGGGATGGAAATATGGGTTTCCGAGCTTTCAAAATACATCATATCGATGCTGATGGTCATATACACGCTGGAATGCTTTTTAGCATTTTCCTATAAAAAGGAGAGGAAGAACACACTTTTTTACGTCAGACAGTGGTTTTACCTGTTTGCGGTGCAGTTCTTTGCTTTTTTTACCCTGTACGTGAAGCAGGGGGAGAGGGAGGATTATACCTATCCGGCCATCTATATTGTGACGCAGCTTCTGCTCATCCTGATTTTGTCCTGTACCCATCTGATGTATGAGCAGTGCAACCGACTTCTTTTAAATAACATGTGCATGCTGCTTGGTATCGGCATTATTATGCTTACGAGACTGGCGACAACGAAAGCCGTCCGGCAGCTTATGATTATGACGGTTTCGTTCCTGCTGGGACTTTTAGTGGTTTTCCTTATGGAAAAAGGGAAGAACTTCCGAAAAATGGGGATTTTGTACCTGCTTGTGGGCGTGCTGCTGCTGGCGGTGGTTCTGGTGCTTGGAAATGTAACCTCCGGTTCCAAGCTTTCCCTTACGTTCCGTGGCATTACCTTCCAGCCGTCGGAGCCGGTAAAACTTCTGTTTTTGTTTTACTTAGCCTCCTTTCTGGCGGAAAAAACGGATTTTAAGAGAGTGGTGCTTGTCAGCATAGGCGCGGCAGCCCACGTGCTTTTGCTGGTGGCGGAACGTGACCTCGGCAGCGCCCTCATTTTCTTTATGACCTATCTTTGTGTGCTTTTCATGGCGACGAACAGCTATCTGTATCTGACACTTGGCATAGCGGGACTTTGCGGCGGAGCGGTTGCAGCGTATAAGATTTTCCGTCATGTACGGGTCAGGGTGCAGGCGTGGTGGAATCCATTTGCCTACATTGACAACCAGGGCTTCCAGATTGCCCAGTCCCTGTTTTCCATAGGCGCCGGAGGCTGGTTCGGGTCAGGACTTATGAACGGTGCCCCGGAGGACATCCCATATGTGGAAACGGACTTTATTTTTTCTGCCATCTGTGAGGAAATGGGCATTGTTACCGGTATCTGCATTCTGCTGATTTCCGTAAGCAGCTTCCTTATGATGATGCAGATTGGACTGAAAACAGAAGATAAATTTTATAAGCTTATCTGTCTCGGCGGAGCCGTCACGTATCTGTTCCAGATATTTTTAACCATCGGCGGCGGTATCAAATTCATTCCGCTGACAGGTGTGACCTTACCCTTTATCAGCTACGGAGGCAGCTCTTTGTTTACTTCCATACTGTTATTTTATCTGATGCAGGCAGTCTATATCCGCTATCGGAAGGAAGGAGGACACTGCCTTGAAAAAGCCTGAAGAGAAGAATATCCGGCAAAATGTGCAGAAAAGCAGTGAACCTGTGGAAAAGAAGCCTGCGGAAAAGTGTAAGAAGAACAGCAGCATCTATGTGGTGATGTACAGCTTTGTATTCCTGTTTCTGGGTATGATTGCATATCTGTGTCTGTATGTGAAACAGAACGGACAGGATTTGCTTAACAACAGCTACAACACCCGGCAGAAAATCCTTTTAGCGCAGAACTACCGTGGAAGCATTTATGCTTCCGGCGGGGAAGTGCTGGCGGAAACGGAGATAAAAAACGGCGCGGAGGAAAGAAAGTACCCATACGGAAATCTCTTTTCCCATGTAGTGGGATATTCCACCCGGGGAAAAACGGGCATGGAGGCGCAGGCGAATGCCTACCTTATCCAGTCCAATATTCCGCTGTCGGAAAAAGTGACAAACGAAACCACCGGAGCGAAAAATCCGGGAGATAATGTCTATACCACCCTGCAGGTGCCGGTGCAGGAGGCAGCTTCCAGGGCGCTTGACAATTACAGGGGCGCCGTGATAGTAACGGAAGTGAAAACCGGCAAGGTGATTGCCATGGTTTCCAAACCGGATTTCGACCCGGACACTATTGCCGCGGACTGGGATAAGCTTTCGGAAAATACGGACAGCGCCATGCTGATGAACAGGGCAACCCAGGGCTTATATCCGCCCGGCTCCACATTTAAGATCGTGACCGCCCTCTGCTATATGCGGCAGCATCCGGAAGAATATGCATCCTATACCTTTAATTGTCCCGGCTATTTCAAGACGGCAAATGCCCGGATTAACTGCTACCACGGTATCAGCCACGGAAAGGTGGACTTTACGGAGTCCTTTGCCAAGTCCTGCAATTCCTCCTTTGCCAACATGGGAATGCAGATTGACAGGGAGACGTTTGAAAAGGCGGTAAAGGAGCTTTCCTTTAATGAGAAACTGCCGGTTTCCTTTTTGTATTCCCAGAGCCGGTTTTCCTTTTCCGAAGAGTTTACCGATGCGGAGCGTCTGCAGGCAGCCATCGGTCAGGGAACCACGGTGATGACACCGCTTCATCTGAATATGATTACCCAGGCAATCGCCAACGACGGAGTGATGATGAAGCCCTATCTGATTGACTCTGTTACATCGGAGAACGGAACGGTGGTAAAGAAATTTTCACCGGAGGAATACAAAAGAGTGATGACAACGGAAGAGGCGGAAGCACTGACGGAGCTTATGAAGGCGGTTGTGGAAGAAGGTACGGCAAAGAAGGTGTCCGGTCTGGAATTTACGGTAGCGGGAAAAACCGGCTCCGCCGAGTACGGACAGACCAAGGGCGAAAGCCATGCCTGGTTTACCGGCTTCGCCCCTGTGGAGGACCCCGAGATTGCGGTGACCATCATCGTGGAGGGCGCCGGAAGCGGCGGCGATTATGCGGTTCCCATGGCAAAGAGAATCTTCCGCGCCTATTTTGAACAGGAAAATTAAATATTGCGAAAGAAGACCGGATAGTCTATACTATGGATAGGTCAAGTTTTTATTTGACACACCAGAAGCGGCAGGAGGCATTGCAATGATTGAAGCAATTAGTTGCGGCGGTGTGGTTATTTTCCGGGGGAAAATTCTTCTTTTATACAAGAATTTCAAAAACAAGTATGAAGGCTGGGTTTTACCCAAAGGAACCGTGGAAGAGGGCGAGGAGTTCAAGGATACCGCCCTGCGTGAAGTACTGGAAGAGTCAGGTACCAGACCGGTCATCGTAAAATACGTGGGAAAGAGTGAATACACCTTTAACGTACCGGAGGACTTTGTAAAAAAAGAAGTGCACTGGTATCTTATGATGGCGGACAGCTACTACAGCAAACCACAGCGTGAAGAATATTTTATGGATTCCGGATATTATAAGTATCATGAGGCATACCATCTTTTGAAATTTTCCAACGAAAAGCAGATTTTGGAAAAGGCGTACAACGAGTATCTGAAACTGAAGCAAAATAATCTTTGGGGCACCCGAAAACAGTATTAAACAGGAGGATGACTGCATGGAATTTTATCCTGATTTATATATTGGCGAAAAGGTGGAAAAGCCCGGCGTTTTACTGAAAAAGATAAAAAAGCAGAAGAAAATACCGGATGCCTATATTATTGCATTTGCCCAGAGTGCAGATGACGAATTGGATATCCGAAACGCAAAGGACTTGAAAAAAGAGTTTTATGCTTCGGAAAACCCGTATATTGTAGGTATAGCAGAGGATTACGACGACGCAGTGGACGTGGTGAAAAAAATTGCGGAGGAGTGCTTTGCAAAGCGGGGAGACTGCAGGCTTAGGGATTTTTTATCCGAAAGGATACAATAATATGTGGCATGTGATTTTACAGATTTTAGCCGTTATCGGTATCGTCCTGCTCGTTTTGCTGGCACTTCTGATACTGACGGTACTGGTGGTGCTTTTCGTACCCATCCGGTACAGGGCTTCGGGAGAAAAAGAGGCAGACAGGATAGAGGGTGTGGCAGCGGTCAGCTTTCTGTATCCGTTCCTTTCTTTCAAATGGCAGCGTGCGGGCAATGAGAACCGCTGGGCGCTGCGCCTGCTCGGCATAAAGTTAAAGGGTTCTCCCAAAGTGGACAAAGGAAAAACGACAGAGCCGGAAAAGACAGAAAAGGGCAAAGTGGCAGAGCCTGAGAAAACGGACAAAGGCAAAGCAGAGGAAACAGTCCAAGCGGCAAAGCCGGAAAAAGCGGCAGAGCCGGTGAAAGAAGAAAAGCAACCGGCAACGCCAAATGTGAAAAATGCGGAAGCCGAAGATGCGTCACGGCAGGCAGAGGAAACCGGAACACAAAAAACGGACCGGGATTCATCGGAAAAGAAAGCCCGCTTCACAATTTCCGGGCTCTGTGATAAAATGGAGAAAATCCGGGATAATGTAGAGTATTATAAAGAACGCCTGATGGCAGAAGAAAACCGGCTGTTCTTAAAAAGAACGAAGGAAAGGATATTTGCCGTCTTAAAGAGCATAAAGCCTAAGGTGCTTACCGCCCGCGTTGTGTGCGGCACCGGTTCCCCGGATACCACCGGTTATGTGTGTGCCGTATACAGCATGCTTTATCCGGTCATAGAGGACAGAATATCCTTCACCGCAGACTTTGAAAACAAGGTCCTGGACGGTGAACTTTCTGTAAAAGGCAAGGTGAGGGTGGTAACACTTGTCCGCCACGGCATTAAGATTTTATTGGACAAGCAGCTTAAAGTATTCTTAAAAGAGATGAAAAGGGAGGATTAACAAGTGGCAGAAAATCAGTTCAGCGGTGTAGTAGAATCATTATTAAAGGGAATGGATACCATCCTTTCCACCAAAACCGTAGTAGGGGAAGCTACCCAGATCGGTGACACCATTATTTTACCTCTTGTGGATGTGTCTTTCGGTGTGGGCGCCGGAGCGGGTGTCAACGATGAAAAGAAGACCCAGAACGGAGCAGGCGGTCTCGGAGGAAAGATGACTCCCAGTGCCGTACTGGTAATCGGCAAGAACGGAAGCGCCAGACTGGTCAACATTAAAAATCAGGATACCGTTACCAAGATTTTGGATATGGTGCCTGACATTTTAGACAGATTTGGCAAGAAGGATAAGGAAGAAGAAAAGATTGACGATAAGGAAGCGGTGGACGCAGCATTTCCCGCTGAACAGTAATCTTTCTTAACCGGCAGGAAACAAAGGAAGTACATCTTCATATCCTAAACTATAGGGATACCCTGCGAGGACTCTGTGGGATACCCGGTGCATAAAAAGGGGAAGAAGGATATGAATAAAAGAAAGCTGATAGGGCTCATGGCGATGTTTATTGCCTTAGGAATGCTGATTATGCTGTTTCTTAGAAACGACCTGGTGGGTATTATAATTATCGCCCTGTTGTTGTTTGTCGGTTATAACTGTTACGACTGTTGTTAGCGTTTCGGAGGAAGCATGGATATAGACGCAAGAAATCTGGATGCATTACGGGGAGAAGATGAAGATGCGTTAAAGGAACTGAAGCACTTTCTGTTTAAGGAAACGGTACGCATCGAGAATGAGAAAAAGGCTTTGAAAGAGGACCGGGAAAAGCTGATACGCGAAAGAGCCCAGTTCCGGAAGGAAATAGATCTTTTGAACCACAAAATGGTTTTAGAGCACAAACGCCTGAAAGACGAAACCCTGTTTTTCGATAAGAAAATGGAGATCCTGCAGGATGGCTTCAAACATCTGGAAGAAGAGAAGGAAGCCTTACGGAAAGAAAAGTACCGTTTTAAGACGGAGCAGGATATCTGGAAGAGCGGTGTGGTACGGAATGAAAAGCCGGACGATGTGATTGCCGTGCTGTTTAAGGGTGTCAGCAATCCCATTACCTTACGGAAGCGGTACAAGGAGCTTTTAAAGATTTTCCACCCGGACAACCTGTGCGGGGATGAAGAGATGGTACAGCTTATCAACCGCGAATACGAAAGAAGAAAAAGAGCAGAACAAAAGCCGGTGTAAAACACCGGCTTTCCTTTGGTTTCATTTTTATTTACAATCAATTAAGCACGTTCAACAGCACCGGACTTTAAGCAGTTTGTGCAGACATGCATTCTCTTGGAACCACCGTTTACTTTGCACTTTACGCTTCTAACGTTGGAATTCCAAATTCTGTTAGATCTTCTATGAGAATGGCTTACGTTGTTACCGAAATGAACGCCTTTTCCACAAATATCACATTTAGCCATCTTGACACCTCCTCAAATGCTTTCGCATCAGTTATCTTTAAACTCGCAACATTGATATATTAACAGAAAACCTTTCGGATTGCAAGTAAAATTATAAGATTTTTCATTTTT
>ERZ1026850.426-NODE-426-length-26587-cov-5.724747_pt1 | contig 26587 bp, 27 predicted proteins | sample MGYA00380155_ERZ1026850 | MGnify/ENA primary metagenome ERZ1026850 (study PRJEB33269, sample SAMEA4719791) | human gut metagenome | biome: human-associated habitat; feature: organic feature; material: feces | place: Cameroon | collected 2013-10 ... | reverse complement strand
ATCAAAGAAGTGTGATAGCGAAAAATTGGTAAGGGGTTTGGTAAAAGGTTTGGACCTGCTGGATCGCAGCAGGTCGAGCTCACGCATCGGCGGGCTTCTCCGTTCTGACGAAGTCGGTGTCGTCGTCGCAGATGAGCTCCATCTCGCCACGGGTGGCCCTGACGATGAGTCCGATGATGGCTCCGGTCACGACGGTGACGATCACGACGTTGACGGCCATGACGATGCTGGCTGCGCTTCCGACGATGATCGAGACGATGATGGCTCCGAGCCATCCGCCGATTCCGTGGAGGTTGTGGACACCCATGATGTCCATGACTCCGATCTTCTTGGTGAACCACGGCTGCAGGTAGATGAAGCACAGCGTGGAGACGGCTCCGGCGATCAGTCCGATGAACAGAGCGCCCCAGGGTCCGACCTCGAGGAGAGGCGCACCAATGGCGACGGGTCCGCACAGCATGGCATAGGTGAAGATCAGACAGTTGATCTTTCCCTGTACCGCGGAGCAGACGAAGTACGTCGAGATGATGGATCCGACACCGGCCATGTAGCAGGTGATGGTTCCATACGTGATCTGGTCTGCCGGCAGGAGCGAGGTGACGAAGGAAGGCCAGAGCATCCACAGAAGCATGCTGGCGAGCCACACGAACGTCACGCTGTGCGTGGTCGTGTACATGGGCTCGTCGAAGGCCCTCTTGTCCCTGATTCCGAGCGCTACTCCGATACCGAAGTAGGCGGCGCACATGTGAACGAGGATCGATCCTCCGGGGTCTGTCGCGAGACAGCCGAAGATCTCCACGTTCGAGAGCAGCCACTGTATAAGGGAGTATACTATACCGAATCCGACTCCCACGAACAGGTACTGCCACATTTTGCATGTTCCTGAGAACACGCCGATCGCGATTACCAGCGTGATAGCGCAGATCACACCGTTGATGAGCAGGCTCTGATCCCAGGCTCCGTAATCGAAGTAGAAGTCCTGGATGGCGAGGTAGACGACGAAGCTGCTGACGGCAGACAGAAGCACCGCGAGACAGATTCCCCACTCGAACTTCCTGATGAATATCATCAGGAAGGCCACAAGCATCAGCATGAACCATATGTCTAGGTTCTTGCCGAACTGCAACTGCTCATTGACATCGGATCCCGGAGAGATGCTCTTCTCTGCAAGAGCGATAGCCCCGGTAGCCTCGCCGTAGAACAGCACAGCTACGATTATTACGGCGATGATCAGCACCGCCCACATTCCTTTCTTACTGTCCATTTGATCCCCTCCCGCTTTCGCGGATGGACGGTGTATGGGACGCTCTGCGACCCGATCCGATCCCTCGGACCTGCGACACCATCGATTGGGGGGATACATCCGACGGGACCGAGGCCCCGATATCCCTGGGAAACGCCCCTCATCATGGGCGGACAGACCCGAGCGGAGGTGACACACGGCCCTAGAGCCGACAACCGCTCGCATCTTCTCACCTGGCGATTCTCATGTTGTGCTTTTCACACACGGAGAAAAAAATCGCATATCACGATATTTAATACTTGTTGAATTTCGGCATTCGGACATCCAACTCTACATAACGATTTCCTTTACAGAAGATAGACCATGTGTCGAAAGAATGCGAATTGATATATGTTGGACCTCTGCGACAACCGCGCGTTCCTTCCTCGTATATAATGCATTATGAAAAGTATATCTACGAGGATATCGGAGACGACATCGGAACAGATTCAGGACGGAGACGGGCAACATCTTTTTAGGCCGCCCCTGAGATTAACCGTCCGATAAACCATGGCAGAGAAAGACGCCCAATTCATCAGACAGAAGGTGATGGAGCACAACAAATGGTTCGAGGAATCGATCCCCATGATCGCCTCGGAGAACCTCATGAGCCCCCTCGCCAAGGAGATGCTGATCTCGGACTTCGCCGACAGGTACGCCGAGGGACTCCCCGGGAAGCGCTACTATCAGGGGAACATCTACGTCGACCAGGTCGAGCTCAAGACCATCGAGATCGCCAAGAAGGTCTTCGACGCGGATTTCGCCGATGTCAGACCCATCTCCGGAACCGTCGCCAACATGGCCGTCCTCTTCGCGTTCGCCGAACCCGGCGACACCATCACCACATGCGCCCTCGCTCAGGGAGCCCACATCTCCACCTGCGAGTTCGGCGCCTTCGGACAGAGGGCCGTCAAATCGGTCAACTATCCGTTCAACGAGCACGACATGAACCTGGACATCGACGGCACCATCAAGCTCCTGAAAGAGGTCAAGCCCAAGATCGCCCAGTTCGGCCTCTCCGTGTTCCTGTTCCCCCCTCCCCTCAAGGAGCTCCAGGACACCTTCAACGAGATCGGATGCCTCGTTTGGGAGGACTGCGCCCACGTCCTCGGTCTGATCGCCGGGAAGCAGTTCCACGACCCCCTCAGGGAGGGCGTCAACATAGTCTCCTCGTCCACACACAAGACCTTCCCCGGACCCAACCACGGGATGCTCCTGGGAGCCAACATGACCGATGAGCAGGAGAAGAAGTTGCAGAAGGCCGTCTTCCCCGGAGTCACCTCCAGCCACCACCTCCATGCCATGGCCGCCCTCGGGATAACCCTTGCAGAGATGGACGTCTTCGCAAAGGACTACGCCGCCCAGGCATGCAAGAACTCCAGGGCCCTCGGACAGGCGCTCTACGAGCGCGGCGTCCCCGTGCTCTGCCCGGACCTCGGATTCACCAGATCCCATGCGATCGCCGTCGACGTCTCCCAGTTCGGAGGCGGCAAGGAGTGCGCCAAGCTCCTCGAGGATGCCAACATCATCTGCAACAAGAACATGCTCCCCCGCGACACCAGCTCCGTCAACCCCTCCGGACTCAGACTCGGATCCCAGGAGATGACCAGGCTCGGAATGAAGGAGAGCGAGATGGATGAGGTCGCAGACTTCATCGCCCGTGTGGTCGTCAAGAAGGAGGACCCGAGCAAGGTTAAAGAGGACGTGAAGGCATTCAAGAAGCAGTTCGCTACGATTCAGTACTGCTTCAATGCAGGCGAGCCCGCATACGGATACCACAAGCTGGTCGAGTGAAGAGGGAAGTGATTCGAATGGGATTCATGGACAAGGTCAAAGGGGCCGTCAAGACCGCGGACGACAAGCTGGGCAACGCCATCGACAAGGGCAAGCTCGACTCCCAGATCAGGGACGAGGAGCGCGAGATCGACAAGACCATCGCAGAGATCGGAAAGGCCGTCGTCAAGGCCCTCAAGGAGGGCAAGACCGCTGCCGATGCGGACATCCAGAAGCTCTTCGAGAAGATCGGGGCCTCCGAGGAGAAGATCGAGGACCTGAAGAAGCAGAAGGAGGCCATCGACGCCTCCGGATGCGAGGAAGAGAAGCAGGAAGAAGCGAAAGAGGAATGACATTCCCCTCCCGGCGGGGGACCGCCGGGAAACATCTTTACATCTGAGGAGGACAGATGGACCAAGAGAAGATTCTCAGGGGGCTGGAGGAGTCGATAGCCGCCTGGAATATCGATGATTGCAGGAAATACGCCGAAATGGCCATGGAATCCGGAATCGAACCGGATAGGGCCATAAACGACGGTCTCGCCAAAGGCATGGACCGCATAAGCAGGGGCTTCGATCGCGCAGAGGTCTTCCTGCCACAGATCATGATGGCTTCCAAAGCCATGGAGGCCGCCCTGGAGATAATCGAACCGTACATGATGAGCAACGCCCGTCTGAAGGGCGTCGTCGTCATGGGTTCCGTGAAGGGCGACATACATTCGATCGGCAAGAACGTCTGCTGCGCTATGCTGCGCGGCGCGGGATTCAGAGTCGTCGACGCAGGAGCAGACGTCGATCCCGATACGTTCCTCAGGCTCGCCAGGGAGGAGGGCGCCAACATCGTCGGCGGCTCGGCCCTCATGACAGTGAGCCTCCCCCAGCAGAAGGAGATGATCCGCGTCTTCAGGGAGAACGACATGGCCGTGCTGACCATATTCGGCGGCGCGCCATGCAGCGAGGAATGGGTGAAGGAGATCGGCGGAGACGGATACTCCTCCTCGGGCGGGGAGATCGTCAAACTCGTACGCAAACTGCTCGAAGAACAGCAGGAGCAGTGAAATCCTATACAACCGCCTGGCCGGAATAGGCAGGCTCGATATAATAGGGAAACCCCTAGTAAAAACGACAAGAAAGAGTGCACCCCATGACGGCAAAGAGGTATGTGGACATCTACGAGGCCTACGATCGCTTCTTCGAAGGAGAGAGAATGCGCGAGGACCTGTGGGATTACACCGTGGTCCCCAACAACGCATCCCAGATGAAGGAGAAGTACGACATAAAGTTCGGCAAGGAGATCGTCCCCACGGACGAGGACCTCTGCGAGAGGCTGTTCCTGGCCGGTATCGAGATGCTCCTCAATACCGGATTCTACAACACCGACCTCGGTCGCGTCATGAAGATCAGCGAGGACGAGCTGTTCGAGGGGCTGAAAATGGCCCCCCAGAAGCTCAAGCTCGGATCGGGGAAGGACGAACGCGAATGCGTCGCCCGCCACGGGAACGACGGCAGGAAACCCATCATCCAGGGGGGCCCCACCGGAGCACCTGTCTCCGAGGACATGTTCGTCCCCATAATCAGATCGTATTCGCAGGAACCCGTGGTCGACACCATCGTCAGCGGCGTTCTGAACACCGTCAACAACCACCCGGCCACCACCAACACCCCCTGGGAGATCCGCGCCACCATGGCGGAGATCCGTTACGTGCGCGAAGCATGCCTCATGTCTCAACGCCCGGGGATGTGCATATAGGGCCCCCAGACCCCGCTGTCGGCCACCGGGAGGCTGTCATCCGACCTGACCATGTACGGGATGAGGCCCTTCGATGCGCACGAGTGCTCCCAGCTCAACGAGATGAAGATAGACATGGCCGGCCTGAACATGCTGGCCGGCTGGGGGGCCAACGGCGACGTCATCATGATGGAGCAGATGCCCATCTTCGGAGGATACGTCGGAGGCATGGAGGAGACCGCCATCTGCGACGTGGCCACGATGATCGCATCGTTCGCCATATTCGACTGCGACATCCACCTCGACGGACCCATCCACATCAGATGGGGAACCACCTCCACCCGCGAGACGCTGACCATCGCAGCCCACGCAGCGGCCGCCCTCGATATGAACACAGACTTCCTGCTTGCGAACCAGTACTACACGCTGGCGGGACCCTGCACGCAGATGTGCCTTATGGAGATAGCCGCCCAGGCCATCACCGACACCGCATCCGGCAGGGAGCTCCTGTCCGGTGTGGCATCCGCGAAGGGTGTCACCCAGAACAAGACCACCGGGATGGAGGCCAGGATGATGGGGGAGGTGGCATTGGCCACCTGCGGAACGGAGATCAGCACCGTCAACTCGATCCTGGACCAGGTCATCGGGATGTACGAGAAGGACTTCGTCCACGCTCCCCAGGGCAAGAGCTTCAAGGACTGCTATGACGTCAGGGAGCTGGAGCCCAGCGACGAGTACGTCGATATCTACGATCATACCATCGATCTGCTCGGGAAGTGCGGCTTCGATATGTGAGCGTCAGGCGCTCTCATCGGATGCCAGATTCAGACCGACCACTCCGGCCACGATGAGCGCTATGCAGAGCCATCCGACTGGATCGAGGGCCTCTCCGAGGAGGAACACTCCCACCAGCACGGAACCGACCGCACCGATCCCGACCCACACGGCGTAGCACGGACCTGTCGGGAGTCCGGCGCGGAAGCCGCGGTTCAGGAACAGCATGCTGATCAACAGGAACACAGCTGTCAGGACATCGAACAGAACGTCCGTGAATCCGCAGGACAGCCTCATCGTCGTGGCCCAAACGGTCTCCGCGACACCGCCTGCTATCACCCACAGCCAAGCGCGCTGCATCAGATCCCTCCCGACACCAGCTCCAGACCGACCACTCCTGCGAGGATCATCCCCACGCAGACCATCTTGGCGGCCCCTATCCTGTCCTGATAGAGTACGTATCCCACGATCATGGTGCAGACCGCACCGATGCCCGTCCACACAGCGTACGCCACTCCGACGCCCACGGCCTCCATCCCCAGCCCCATCAATGCCGGACTGAGCACGGCGAAGAACACAGTGGCGACAGCCCATACGATGCGACGCTCGGCATCGAACTTCTTGAGAGCCACGACCCATACGGGTTCGAGCAGCCCGCCTATGATGATGAATCCCATGGCCGCGTCCATGGGACCTGCCAGAATATTACTAATATAAATACGGAGAACGCCAGTCCGTATCCCGTGGAACTACAGGTGTTCGAGGACTGGCTGAGGGCGCAGAGGGGCGTCGTCAGAGTGGAGGCCGTCCCCAAGGAGCTCCTCGACGCGATCGAGAAGGAGGAATCCACCGTCACCTCCATCTTCGGCACCCCCATGGACAACTCCGGCCTGGCCGACTGCCTCGCCATGAACACGGTTCTTATCGCCTTCACGGACAGGGACTTCTGGACCCCGTCCTGCGTCTCCATGATTCTCTGGAATTCCGAAGGGGATGTTATCGGACAGGACATCCCTTGGAAGGAGGCCGAATCCTATCAGAATAGGAATGACGTCGTGTTCATCAGCGACAGCTTCGTTCTGTTCACAGACAAGAACATGGGCACCGAACCCTACATGGAGCTAAAATCGATGGAATACAGCGGAGAGGATGGGTCCTTCCCCGATAACACCCGCTCCGTGATGTGGTTCCCATGCGCGACCAGCAGCATGATGGTGTTCGACTACTTCCACCAGCCGAGGGATTGTCTCGGTACCGCCATCATAGCTTTCAATATGTGACTTCAGATGATTGTCGTTATTAAAAACAGTATTTAAACCATTTAAATAACTCTCGATTTACCGAAACAGCGTTTTCTTAACGGAACATTAACTTAAAAAAACAGCCTAATTTTTTAATGAAATAAATATAACAAAAGTCTTTTAAATAGTATATTACTCAACATACCGTGGACGAATCCGACTTCATAGGACATCTGACGGGAGAGCTGAAACACGCGGCGGATGGAAGCTATCGCTATTTCCAGCCTCATGAACTCCCGTTCGATTGGGATTGCTCCCGCGAGACGCTGAACATCATCAGTGCGGCTTCGACTGAGATCGCCCGCCTGGATGGGATGCTCAGATTCATGGATGGCGGTCTCAGAGAGATGATGGTGATGAACCTCTCTCTGATGGAGTCCGTATCGAGTTCCTCCATCGAAGGCATAAGGTCGACGACGGATAGGTTACTCCGTTCCGAGAGGACGAAGAAATCCGATCCGAAGCTCGTATCGGACAGACAGGAGATCTTCAACTATCGGAAGGCACTGCTCCAGGGATTCGAAGAGGTCCCTGTCGGAGGAGCCATCACCATCGATACGATCAAATCCCTCCATAGAACCCTCATGGACGGCGTACGCGGTTCCGACAATTCCCCCGGTGAGTTCAAAACCCATCAGAATGCCATAGGCAGGTCATCGGATACGCTGGAAACCGCCAAGATGGTTCCGGCACCGCCAGAATCGGTAGACCATCTCCTGGACAATTGGCTGGACTATGTGAATTCGACGAGATTCGAAACGGTAGAGAAGGCAGCCATCGCCCACTACCAGTTCGAAGCGATCCATCCCTTCAGAGACGGCAACGGCAGGGTCGGTAGACTGCTCCTCATGCTCATGCTGCGGCGCGACGGACTGCTGAAGCACCCGGTCCTGTTCCTGAGCGGCTACCTGAACCTGCGGCGCGACCGGTACATCGACCTCATGTACGCCGTCAGCACGCGGGATGCGCTGGACGAGTGGGTGGAATTCATCTCCAGAGGTCTGTACGAACAGGCGATGTCCACTGCAGGCATCGTGATCTCCCTCTTCGAATACAGGGAGAGACTGCTCTCCGACGCCGAGGATCTCAACGAGACCCGCCTGATCGAGATGCTGTTCAGGAACCCGTATGTCGCATCAGGGGATGTCGTATCCGAACTGGGGGTCTCGGCTCCTACAGCCAACAAGCTTCTGAAGAGGCTCGAGGAGAAGGGGATCGTTATGGAGACCACCGGGAAGGAGCGCAATCGTCTCTATCTCGCGGACGGGATCATCGAGATGCTGAACGTCGGATGACCGACCATCGACACGGAATCCATGTCTGGCTTGAAGGCTAAGGAGCACCTAATCTTTAAATCGGTTCTAGTCCATGGGGTGAGTAATGACGACAGGTAACCGCGAGGACTACCTAATCAACATCCTCAGACTGACCGAGGGGGAGGGCGTGGCGAAGACCACCGAGCTTGCCACATACATGAAGGTCTCCCCTGCCAGCGTGAGCGAGATGATCAAGGTGCTCGCAAAAGAGGGGCTCGTCGACTACGAGAAGTACAAAGGGGTGTCCCTGACCGAGGAGGGCCTCACCATGGCCCGCCAGCTTCGCAAGAAGCACCATGTCGTCGAGCGCTTCCTCACGGATTATCTCAACGTCGATCACAAGACGGCCCATGAGGAGGCCTGCCGCATAGAGCATGCCATCTCCGACGAATCGGCCATCAAGATGTGCCATATGATGGGCACTCCGGTCGATGTCGACTGCCAGTGCTGCATCACGCCCTGCAAGGCCGTCTCGGAGGGCATCATGAACATCCTCCCGCTCAACAAGATGTCGCAGGGGCAATCCGGAAGGATCTCCCACATCAAATCCGAGGATGTGAACGTGGTCAAGAAGCTGATCTCCATGGGATTCGTGCCCGGAAGGGAGATCTCCATCGAGGCGATCCTCTCCGACGGCGGACCCCGCGTCGCCCGCATGGGCGATGCCACCATGGCCCTGGACTACGGATTGGCGTCAAGCATCTTCGTCGATGTGTCGTCGGCCGACGCCTGACACGCATAGGATTATACGCTACGGCGGATGTCGCGCCCAAGTCTATGGGAGTCGAAGGACAGGATGCGCCCGAGAGGGCACTCAAAGTGGCCCTGCTCGGCCAGCCGAACGTCGGGAAATCATCGCTCTTCAGCCGTCTCACCGGAGTCGGAGTCATATCATCCAACTATCCGGGGACGACGGTCACCTTCGACGAAGGGGCCATCGTCAGGAACGGCCGTACGGTCGTCGTCAAGGACCTGCCGGGAACATACAGCGTCTCCGGGAACTCGGATGACGAGCGCGTCGTCGTCATGAGCCTCATCGAGGACCACTACGATTGCGTCGTGCTCGTCGCCGATGCGACATCCCTCGTCGGCAGCATCGTCCTGTGCATCGAGGCCATGGAGCTCGGGATACCTGCGATCCTCGCACTGAACAAGGTCGATGCCGCACGCAGGAACACGATCGTCTACAGGAAGAAGCTCGAATCCATGCTGGGCATACCCGTTGTGGAGGTCTCCTCCAAGACCTCCGAAGGCGTGGATGAGCTGGCGGACGCGATATGCTCCGGCTCGGCCCGCAGAACGACGGTGTCCCCTCCGTACGACCGCGGGATCGAAGCCGCGATCGAAAGCCTGTCGGATGCCATGCCCGACGGACTCCCTTTCGCCCGCCGCGGTATCGCGGTGAAGCTGCTGGAGGGTTCGGAGGAGTTCGAGAAGATAGCCGGACCCGGTCTCTCCGCATCGGCGGATGCCATATCCGCCCTCTATTCGAAGGAGGAGGGGCACTCCATAGCCGTGTCGACGGCTTCCGCACGCTACGCCCTGGCGGGTTCCATCGAATCGGAATGCATCAAGAGGGTCGAGGTGCTTCCGACCTGGTCGGAGAGGATATCCGACATCCTCATCGCACCTCGCACAGGCATACCGATACTGGCGGCCGTCTGCGTGGCGATCCTCGCCGTGGTCGTGTACGGAGGATCCTTCCTGGACTCGATCGTCTCATCGGCATACGACGCGATCGTAGGGGATGCCATCATCTCGTTCGGCGAGAGCATCGGCGGAAGGTTCGGAGAGGCCGTCTTCACAGGGATCGACGGGAGCTTCAGAGCGATCCTGACCCTGATCATCCCGTACATCCTCGTATTCTATCTCCTGCTGGGGGTGCTGGAGGATTCAGGCTATCTGACCCGTGCGGTGGTCCTCCTGGACAACATGATGCACAGATTCGGACTCCATGGCGGGGCCTTCATCCCCATGATCGTGGGGATCGGATGCAACGTGCCTGCGATCATGGCCATCCGCACCATCAACTCCAGACGCGAGAAGATAATCCTCTCTGCGATGATCGTCACCGCTGTGCCGTGCTCGGCGCAGATGGCCATCATCTTCGGAGCCACCGGGAAGTTCTCCGGCCTCCTCGCTGCCCTCTGCATCCTCGTCGTGCTCGCCTGCCTCGGAGCCCTCACCGGGATCCTCCTGAACAGGTTCCTGAAATACGAGCCGAGCAATCTGGCGATGGAACTGCCTCCCCTTCAGGCCCCGGGCATACGCAACATCCTGTCCAAGACCTGGAGCCGCATCAAGGACTTCATCTACATCGCGCTGCCCCTGCTGATCGTAGGTTCGATCGTCATCGAGATCCTAATCACATACAACCTCCTGGACCCGATCGTCGAACCGCTGTCCCCCATAACGGTCGGGCTCCTCGGACTGCCGGCGGTCTGCGTGATATCGTTCATCGTGGGCATCCTGAGGAAGGAGATGGCCCTGGGGATGCTGCAGATCCTCGCAGCCGGAGTCCCGCTGGCGGAGTTCATGACCCCGGGACAGTTCGTCGTATTCGGCGCCGTGATGGCGATATACGTGCCTTGTATCGCCACGATGGCGACGATGTGGAGGGAGATCGGCTGGAAGGAGACGATATGCGTCTCGGCCATGACAGCGGGTTTCGCGCTCGTAGTCGGCATGTTCGCCAACCTCATCGTCCAGATGTTCCGATGACCGACGCAAATATCCTATAAGCCGGGGGCGATTGTCCGCCCATGACAGTCAAGGATTCCGTCCCCTCGGACGCGAAACGCATCACGGAACGCGTCGCCAGGGACGATTGCTCCGCCACCCGCATCCTCATGGAGGATCAGGGCGCCTCGATACTGTTCGAGGACCTGGATGGAGGGAGGGCCCTGGGCAACAGATTCTCCACCAGGGAGAAGATGGCCGCAGCGCTGAACATCGGTCGCGACAGAATCGTCACCCACATCCTCGATGCAGTGAACCATCCGGTCCCCTGCCGGATGGTCGACGACCCCGAGTTCAGGCAGATCAAGCACGAGCTCGACCTCACGAAGCTCCCCATCCCCAGATACTTCCCCGAGGACGGAGGGCGCTACATCTCCTCCGGGATCATCGTCACCGAGTACGAGGGGATGAAGAACGTCTCGTTCCACCGCATGATGATCATGGGTCCGGACACCATCGCGGTCAGGCTGGTCCCTCGCCATCTGTTCACCATCAGGAAGATGGCTAAGGAGAAGGGCGACGAACTCAGGATCGCCATCTGCATCGGCGCCCAGGCCGAGGTCCTTCTCGCAGCAGCGACATCCATGGATTTCGGAGCGGACGAGCTGGAGGCTGCCTCCGCCATGCATCAGGCCGGACACGGCACCCCTCTCCGCCTCGGACGCTGCGACAACGGTCTCGCCGTCCCCGCGGACTGCGACTACGTGCTCGAAGGGAGGATAACCTTCGATGAGACCGAGGAGGGCCCCTTCGTGGACATCACGGGGACCTACGACTTCGTCAGGAAGCAGCCCGTCATCAAAATCGACAGGATCTGGAGCTGTAAGGACCCGATCATGCACATCCTGCTTCCCGGAGGATGGGAGCACTACCTCCTCATGGGGCTTCCCAGGGAGCCCATGATCCTCAAATCCGTCAGATCGGCCGTTCCCGGTGTCCGCAACGTCAGGCTCACCGAGGGAGGATGCTGCTGGTTGAACGGCGTCGTATCCATCAGATCCAACAAGATGGGCGATGGGGTTAATGCCGGCATGGCAGCCCTGTCCGGACACACCTCCATGAAGCAGGTCATCGTGGTCGATGAGGACATCGACATCTTCGACGACAGGGAGGTCGAATGGGCTGTGGCCACCAGGATGCAGGCCGACCACATCGTCAAGATCCCCTACGCCGCCGGATCCTCGCTCGATCCCAGCTCCCACGGGAACTTCACCTGGAAGACCGTGTTCGATGCTACGATCCCGCCCGGAACCGACAGGACGCCCTATCTCAAGGCCAGATTGGATTGAAAAACAGAAGTCGGGCCCTGTCGCAGATCACATGTCGGCAGGGTCCGGCGATCCCCGTGAAATTCGTATCCGATCCGTCGGTAGCTTTTCAGAACTCTTGACCTGGCCCCGGCTATGGCATCACAGCGAAGAACGGACCAGTCCCCTCGACGATAGTCGAAATCGATGCTCCGGACTCTCATCACAAGAGACGTTCTGCATCAGCATGCGCCCCTTGTCGGTGAGCGTCAGGACATCCTCGATATACTCGAGATAGCCGATCGTCACGATGGTATGGACCGACTTCTTCGCACGGTAATCGCTCTCCACGTCCTGGCGCTTCATGCCGACGTATTTGTCGACATCCTTCTGGAGAGACGAGACGTAGCGCGGGCTATCGGTCCTTGCCTCGGACTTGCGGCGACGAAACCCGAACATATTTGCATCCCAATGTGCCAGATGATGTATCATTATTAAAAGGTATATTCTGTAGGACGGGTAGGAACCCCTCATCGGGCCTTCATCCGACGGTTGGAAACAGATTATTTCGAAGTACTATCTTTCTAATAACAGTAGTGTAAAAATCTAAGATTGCACTAAGTTTAGCACATCGTAATCCCTGCCCTCTGACCTATATCCGCACCAGTCCAAACGGTATCCGCACACATTGTGCGGAGAGTGCGATAAGATGAACAGAACGACGACAATCGCCGTCTGCCTCGCGATGCTGATGATCGGCTTCGCGTACGTGGCGGTGTCCTCCAACGATTCCTCGGGGGAGGCAGGTACGTTCTCCGATTACGAACTGGACGTCTCCGGCGTAGACAACCTGGGGACGTACACGTTCATGGGGACCGCATACAAGGTCATCAAGGATGCGGATAAGACCGGCTACAGAGCATCCGACATAAGAGCGGACATCATAGTCGATTCCGCCGGGATCAAGGACGGTTGCTTCAAAGGAACCGGGATCCGCTCGGTGATTCTGACAGCCAAGGTCGGCTCCATAGGGGGCGAGGCGTTCGAGAACGCCGCCTCCTTGGAATCGGTCACCAGATACGGCGACGCATCGGTTTCCATCGGATCAGCAGCGTTCAAGGGATGCACGTCGCTGAAGCTGATCGACCTGCGCGGGAACGTGGACGTGGATCCGGCAGCGTTCGACACGGGATGCAAGGCCATCGCGATGGTCGATCCGGAAGAGACGGGACGCGTGCTACCCGACGGCAGGCTCCTGAAGGTGGGGGATCTGGACGGGGACCTGAACGCCGTGACCTATACGGACGGAAGGATAACGGTATCGTATCTGGGCAAGGGGATGCTCCAGATCGCCGATGCCGACGGGAAGCGCGGTACCGCGACGAACGTCATCGGAACGGACGGGGACATCTACTCGTTCACACCGATCGACGGGAAGGACATGACGATCGGCTACAGGACGATCGAGCTCGACTACAAACCCGACTATCTGACGGATGAGATCGTGGAAATCAAGACGGATGTCATCGAACTCCCCGACCTGTCCGGAGGGGATCCGCGTGCCACGGCATGGCTGGGCTGGAAGGAGAAAAAGACCGACAGGATGCTCGGACAATCGATCGACAGGGCCGCGATCGGGGAACTCGGACTCGATGTCCTCAAACTCTACCCTGTGAACACGAACTTCTCCATGACATTCATCACCACCAGAGGGATCCCGTCCACAGAGGATGTCCCGTCGAACATGGGGCAGTCCTTCAATGCGATGAGCAAGTTCCCTTCGTTGAGGAACACCGAGCACTACAGATGCATCGGGTGGGTGGAGAACGGGGATCCCACGGAGACCGTCCATCCCACCGGCTCCTACATCAGGATATTCTACAAGACCGTGTTCTACGCCGTATGGGAGCCGTTCGAGGAGTATGTCTACAACGTTCAATACGAGAACATAGACGGCACGCAGCACGGAACCACGGAGAGCTACGGACACGGGATGACCTTCACCATCGGAAGCGCCAAACCCGCTGACCTCCCATCCGACAGGCTCCTGGACGGATGGCGCATGGACGGGGATGACACGGTCTATCGCAGCGGGGATTCGTTCCCTGTAGTGAAGTCTGTCCGTCTGACGCCTGTCATCATGGAGAAGACCGCCCACGAGGTCTCGCTCGTCGCCGACGGTGCGACCTTCGGAACCGTGAATGCGGACAAGGGGAAGAAGACCGTCATCAACGTCGATGACCCCGTGGATGGGAACAGGTTCTTCACCGGATGGGTGGCGGAAGGCATCGGACCCCTGTTCAAGGGCGATTCGGCCCTTCTGTTCGGAACCTATACACTGAATGCGACCTGGAAAGACAAGCAGACCTTCACCATCTCCTATCTATCGGACGGCAAGGCGATCCCCGGAGCGGGAGGAGCCGTCAAGGAGCAGGACGAGATCACGATCCATGCCAATGCGAGCAAGACCGGATCCATCCTCAAGGGATGGAGCGACGGATCGACCACCTTCAAGGACGGAGCCAAGCTCAAAGTGACCCGGAACATCACGCTGACCGCTGTCTGGGAGGCGGCCGAGCATACGCTCACATACATCGTAGAACCGACGAACAAGGTCGAGAACTATCGCAACGGTGAGGAGGCGACCGTATCCTACGTCCCGAATGCGAAGAACGGCTTCGCATTCAAGGGATGGAGCAGGACAGCAGCAGGAACGGATATCATCGCGGTGGATTCGAAGATCGCGATGACCTCTGATGTCACGCTGTACCCTGTGTGGAAGGCGATCCCAACGTTCACCGTCACTTACAAGACGACTCCTCAGAAGGTCGAGAAACATCTCTCCGGCGAGACAGTGACCATTCTCGACAATGCCGAGAGCAAGAACGGTTTCACATTCGATGGATGGTCCGAGACCGAGAATGGGAATGCGACATACAAGCCCGGACACACGTTCACAATCGTCAGGAACGTGAACCTCTACCCGATCTGGACAGCTAATCCCGTAGATAATGATCCTGCAGGTCCGACAGAACCTTCCGGACCAGCGGATCCTTCGAAACCGTCAGAGAAGGTCGATGAACCCGAAGAGCCGACAGGTCCGACAGAACCTTCCGGACCAGCGGATCCTTCGAAACCGCCGGAGAAAGATGATGAACCTGAAGGACCGGCAATTCCGTCCGAACCACCCGAACCGGTAGATCCTTCGAAACCGTCGGAGAAGGATGATGAACCCGAAGGACCGACGGATCCTTCCGATCCCGCAGCCCCTTCGGAGCCCTCGCAGAAGGACGAACCTGCAACGGACGACGAGACGGACACCTCCGACACGGACGCATCGTCCGATTCGGATGGCGGTTCCGGCCTGGGCCTTGCCTCCGTGGCCGCGATAGCCGGCGTCACGGTCGCAGTCGCTGCACTCATGGTCATGATCTTCAGAAGAACCTGAGGTCTGACGAACGTCGGCGAGAGCCGACCCCTTACCCTCGTCCATCGAGGGGGAAACCCTGTGCGGGAACGCACAGGCGTCTTCACGCCCATGGTCCGACCGATAACGCCGCTGGTCCCTAGCTCTCAGGCTCCATGCTATAAATACGGCGCAATCCTAAGCCCGGTCGATACTATGGGCGCTATACGTCTCGGGAAGAACCACCTCAGGTGGTGCCGCAGCTGCAACCTTCCAATCCTGGAATCCAAGGAATGTCCTGTATGCTCCGCCCCGACGGAAGAGATGGTCCTGACGCCTCCCGGGGATGCGAGGCCCGCCTTCGATTTCGACATCGAGATGATCAGGGCCCTCCTGGACAAGGACTACGGCCCGGGATCCGGTCTCGCCGTTCTGCCCGAGGGTCATGTGGTCATCCTCAGCAAGGCCCCGGCCCTCGACCGCATGGACGAGGTCGTGGTCGACGGCGTCATCGTCGCAACGGTGCGCTACGACATGGGCATCGGATGGAAGGCCATCCTCAGGATGCAGGGCGCGCTCAGACTCCCCAAGGTGGCATCCAAGGGATGGGTCGTCTGCGATCCGGGAGCGATCAAATTCGTCCAGGAGAGCAAGAACCTCATGGCGCCCGGAGTGGCCGACGCCTCCCCCGACATCAAGGAGGGGGACGAGATCATCATCCTCTCGCCCGAGAGGGAGATCGTCGCCACCGGGATGGCCAGGATGTCCGGGCCCGAGATGGTCGAAGCGACGAAAGGCGTGGCCGTGAAGACGAGATGGTACAAGCCCGAGGAGGCCGCACCCGTAGGCGCCGCCCACACATGGGACGAGGTCGTCGAAGCCAACAGGGCCGTCATCGAGAAGAGGGTCGCGGAGGCCACGGGATTCATCAAGAACACCATCGCCAAGCACGACCTGCCAGCGATCGTATCGTTCTCCGGAGGGAAGGACAGCCTGGTCACCCTCCTTCTTACATTGGATGCGGGACTCGACCTGCCCGTCCTGTTCGTGGACACGGGGCTGGAGCTCGACGAGACCGTCGACCACGTCCACGACGTCTGCAGAAGGCACAACCTCAAGCTCATCGAGGAGCACGCGCCCGCCGATGCGTTCTTCGGCAATCTCGTGTACTTCGGACCGCCTGCGAAGGACTACAGGTGGTGCTGCAAGACCAACAAGCTCGGACCGACCGTCGGGGCGATCACCAAAAACTTCCCCGACGGCGTCCTGTCCTTCATCGGACAGCGCAAGTACGAATCCGAGGCTCGCAACGCGAAGCCCAGGATCTGGAGGAACCCCTGGACGCCCGGACAGGTCGGGGCATCCGCCATCCAGAACTGGTGCGCCATGCACGTTTGGCTCTATCTGTTCATGAAGAAGGAACCGTACAACGTCTGGTACACCCGCGGGCTGGACAGGATCGGCTGCTTCCTCTGTCCCGCTTCCGATCTGGCGGAATTCCAGATGATCGCGGGCAAGAGCGACAGGTGGGACCAGTGGGACTCGTTCCTCGACAAGTACATGGAGGAGCGCGGACTCCCGCCGGAATGGAAGGAGTTCGGACTCTGGAGATGGAAGAACGCCCCCAAGTCCATCCGCGAGGAGGTCAGCAGGATCACCGGCAAGGGCGTCTCCGAGCTCACGAGGCAGACCAAGACCCCTGAGAGGGGACCGCTCGTCATGAAGGTGCAGGACGGATTCAGCCCCTGCACCATGGGATACAGCATCGAAGCGGGTCTCTCGAGGCCCATCGATCTCGATGCCATCGAACCGTTCTGCCATGCCATCGCATGGATTGTGGAGAAGGACCCCGACGGGGAGTTCATCAACGCGGGATTCACGACCATCTACCGCGAAGGCTCCATCATCGCCAAGGCGAACGTGGAGAACGACGCCAGGATGCATATCGACCACGCGTTCCAGGTCATCATTCGCGCCGAGCAGTGCGTCGGATGCGGCCTCTGCGCCGCCAGATGCGATCCCGGCGCCCTCTACATGGAGAACGGCAAGGTGAAGATACACGAGGACGATTGCATATTCTGCAGGGACTGCTTCGGACCCTGTCCGTCCGTCGACTTCGTGAGGGACGACAAGGAGGAATTCGATCAATGAGCGAGATCCAATACGACATAGACCCCGACGACCTGGCTGCCGTCATGGAGAAGGACCCCGCCATCGTCGACGAGGAGGACGCCCGCAAGTTCCACACCGGACTGCAGGCGGTCAGCCTCTACAGGCTAAGCCACAGGCTCTGGAACGAGGGGAGGAAGTACGAGGCCAGGGAGGTCAACACCTACGCCCACAGGATCACCGGGTGCGACATACATCCCGGAGCGACCATCGGGAAGAGGTTCTTCATCGACCATGCCACCGGGGTGGTGATCGGCGAGACCGCCATCGTGGGGGACGACGTCATGATCTACCAGGGCGTCACCCTCGGAGGCGTCTCGACCAACAAGGGCAAGAGGCACCCGACCATCGGCAACCACGTGGTCGTCGGATGCAACGCATCCGTGCTGGGGGACATAACCATCGGGAACAACGTCCGCATCGGAGCCGGTTCCGTCGTCCTGAAGGACGTTCCGGACGACTGCACCGTCGTCGGAGTCCCCGGCACCATCGTGAAGAAGGCCGGCATCAAGTGCAAGGACGACGACCTGATGCACAACGAGCTCCCGGACCCCGAGACAGACAGGATCGCCAGGATGGAATCCGAGATCTGCCTCCTCCGCGCCCAGCTGGCCGAACTGCAGAAACTGCTCAAGGACAGGGAGTGACCCCTACGCCGGCTTCGGCCGGCGGTCCGGTCCTCCGATCAAGAACCGAACTTCTCCGTACGGTTCGCCAGATCCATGCAGATCGGCACGATGTCCATTGCGCGGATCCTCTCGGCGAATCCCTTGGAACAGCCCGTCTCGCTGAACTCCGCCGAATCGTCCCTTATGATGTCCTTCGTGTAGAACACGATGGGGACCGGATCGGCGCTGTGGTCTCCCAACGAGCACGGGGTGGAGTGGTCGCAGGTTATGACCACCACGAGGTCCTCGGGCATCTCCGATTTGAACATCCCCACGGCCTCGTCTATCCTCTTGACGATCTCCGCCTTCAGCTTGGCGTTCCCGTCATGACCGGCGATGTCCGGGGCCTTGATGTTCATCAGTACGAAGTCGTACTCGTCCAGGGCGCTTAGGGCGCTTTCCATCTTCAGAAGCAGGTCAGAATGGATCGAACCGTCGCAGTCTCCGGGCAGAGGGTACACGTCGAGCCCGCAGACCTTGCAGACGCCCTTCACCAATCCGACGCCGGCGACGCATGCCGCGGTTATGCCGTACTTCTCCGGGAACGGCTCGATGGACGGGCATCCTCCGGCTCCGCGGGGGAGCAGGATGTTGGCAGGCGGCAGTCCCGCCGCAATGCGCTTCCTGTTGGTCGTATGGGATTTCAGAACAGCCCGGCTCTGCTCCATGAAAGAGTTGACCACATCCGCGGTGAACCGGGCCTCCTCTGTCCTGGCGACGCATTCCGATACATGTGTCTCTCTTCCGGGATCGATGTCGGTGACATCCGGAGACAGGCCGTCCCCTCTCAACAACAGGAACGCGCGGTGCTCGGTGCTGGCCCTGACGATGCATTCGACGCCGTCGATGACCATCCCGTCCACTGCTTCTGCCAGTTCTGTGGTCTCCGGAGCGCATATCCTTCCGGCCCTGCGGTCCACGACCTCCATGTCCTGGTCCACCGTGGCGAAGTTGCATCTGAAGGCCACGTCCCCGGGCTGCATGTCGAATCCCGCACCCACGGCCTCCAACGGCCCCCTGCCCGCATACACCTCCTTGGCATCGTACCCCAGAAGGGCGAGATGGGCGGTGTCGCTACCGGCCCTGATGCCGGGGGCTATGGGGTCGCAGAGTCCCGAAGATCCGTGCTCGACGAACCAATCGAGATTGGGCGTCCTGACGTACTGCAACGGGGTCATCCCGCGGAGTTCGGAGCAGGCACGGTCGGCCATCCCGTCCAGGACGATCATCAGGATCTTCTTCTGCGGCTCGGACATGATGGATGTGCAACGGCTTCATGGTAGATAATCTGGACTGCGGGGACGTGGCATCGTTTTTATCATCGATACGGGATTGCCGGGGCATGTTCGCCGAGGCCGATGGCGCCAGGATATGCTTCGATTCCGCTGGGACGGGAGAACCCGTCGTTATGATCGGAGGATTCGCAGCCGGACGCGGCTACTGGTCCAAGGCTCCGGAATGCCTTCCCGGATACCGCATCATCACGCTCGACAACAGAGGGGTCGGCGATACGGAGTATTCAGGGCGGTTCTCCATGTCGGACATGGCGGACGATGTCATCGCCGTCCTGGATGCCCTCGGATTGGAGAAGGCCCATATCGTCGGATGGTCCATGGGATCCCTCATAGCGAGGAACCTCGCATCGAGGCATCCCGACAGGCTGATCGACCTGACCCTCATCGGAACCTATCTCGACAGACCCGCCAGATCCCAGTACGTCCTGGACAAGACGCTCGGTTCGGTCCTCGACGGGGAGATCCCTCTGAAGGTCCTCTACATGGCCATCAACACGTTCTGCTTCACCGAGGAATCGTTCAAGAGGTTCGAAGCCGCCGGACGCGATCCCCCTCTTCCGAAGGATCCGGACGATCCGGTGAAGCTCATGCATCAGCTAATGGCCATCGATGTCAGCGATAGAGAGAGGCACGAACCGGACATCCATGTCCCCACCCTTGTCATACACGGGGACGAGGACATAATGGTCCCCTGTTACGAGGGAAGGAAGGTTTCCGACCTCATCCCCGACAGCAGGTTCCTCCTGCTGAAGGGACAGGGGCACGGCATACCCGTCAAAGCGTACGCCGAGAGCCTCCTGGAGTTCATGTCGGAGCATCCGATCGCCGGGCGACGACGTCCTTGCGGACGGCCTCGATCCTCTCCGCGATATCCTTGCGGATGACGCGGGAGCAGGGCCATGAATCGTCCATGTACGAGATCAGGTCCATGATGTCGGCGTCGGGATTCGTGAGCGCCAGATAGACGCGGCTCATGAACATCGAGACCGCGTAAGGGAAATCGTCGCAGATCTGGGGCCTGTCCTTCCAAATCCTGCACCTGTTGTCCTTGCCGAGGAAGGCGCAGGGATCGGTCTTCTTGAACAGGAACCTGCCGTCGTCCGTCCTCACCAGGTAATCCCTCATGAAATCGTAGATGGGGATGCCTGCGGCGGAGGAGACACAGTCGATCTCGTCGGGCCTGACTATGATATGGGGCTGGTGGCAGCACCTGCCGCACATCTCGCAGGGGAAGTCCTTGCGATAGGACATGCAGACATCGTAGGCGATGTCCAGGTTGTGCTCCATCTCGGGGCTGATGCTTCCCAGCCCCTCGAGGACGTACTTCCCGCGGTATACCGCCATCAGAGCGCCCCGACAGCACCGGAGAATCCGACGATGAATCCGACGACTCCGAGCATGAGTCCTGCGGCGGAGAGGTAGAAGCTGTTCTTCGAACCGGATTCCATCAGCTTGCACATGCTCACCGAGTACCCTCCGAGGACCATCGCCACGGCTCCGACGCCGGCGGCCACGAGGGAGGCGTTGTCGAGGAAGCAGCAGATCACCGCTGCGAGACCGAGGATGACGGTGAAGCCCGCGAGCTCCATGGTGTTGCGCATCTTATCCGGCCTGAACTTCATATCCATCCTCCAGTCGCAGTTCTCACAGAACAGCGTCTCGGGAGGGTTTTCTGTACCGCAGCGTGGGCACTTCATGGATGCGGGATTACTGCCCCGGGTTCTTATCGTTTTCCCGGAGCAGGAGCTCGGCCCTGCATCTAACGGATCCGAAGCGGGTGCGGCTCTCGACGGTCTCGCATGAGACTGCCGAGAATCCGTCGAAGAACGCGAGGATGTCCTCCGGGCTCCGGTGGATGTAGACGATGTCCGAATCCGCTCTGGACCCCTCTCTCATATCCCCAGGGGCGAAATCGCGAATGAACAGGTACCCTCCGGGCTTCAGGATGCGGCGGATCTCCGAGACCGCCCGATGCATATCGACATCCGTGATGTGCTCCAGCACGTGGACGGCCACGGCGTAATCGAAGGACGAATCCGGATATGGGAGGGACAGCACGCTCCCCTCCAGGAACATCCCGGAACCGAAGCGGTCCGTGCAGATGGATACGGCCTCGCGGGAGATGTCCGTGCCGGAGACCTCGTATCCCATGTCGATGAGCGTGGAAGTGCTCTTGCCGCTGCCGCATCCGATGTCCAACGCCCTCCCCCTTCCCTTCAGGGGATCGGGCATGACGCAGTTGCCCCTCCATGCACGGCCGTTGCCCCGATAGAACGAATCCCAAGCCTCTGTCTGATCGTTCTTCACAGAGGCTTAATCCCATGTAATCTAATTTATATCCCACGGGTTTACACGGGCATCATACTGGTGCAGGGGTAATATGTACTGGAATCCGAGAATCGAATGCATGCCCACCGAGGAGCTCAAGAAGCTTCAGTACCGCGAATTGAAAGAGCTGGTCTACAAGCTGTACTCCTTCAACAGGTTCTACCACGACCGCATGGTGCAGCAGGGAGTGCACCCGGATGACATCAACAGCCTGGAGGACATCCGCAAGCTGCCCTTCATGTACAAGCAGGACCTGCGCGACAACTACCCGGACAAGATGTTCACAGTTCCGAAGAACGAGGTCGTGAGATACCACGTCTCCTCCGGAACGACCGGGAAGCCCACCCTCGTCGGCTACACCCAGAACGACTTGGGCTACTGGACCGACGCCCTGGCCCGCTCGCTCACATCCATCGGCATCGGACCCGGCGATGTCCTCCAGGTGTCATACGGATACGGCCTGTTCACCGGAGGCCTCGGGATCCACTACGGAGGAGAGGCAGTGGGAGCCACCGTCCTCCCGTCCAGCACAGGGAACACGCAGAGGCAGGTCGAGCTCATCCAAGACCTCGGCGTCACCGCGATCGCCTGCACCCCGTCGTTCCTTATCCACCTCGGAGAGGTCGCCCAATCCATGGGCGTCGACCTCCGCAGGGACACGAAGCTCAGAAAGGCCGTCCTCGGAGCGGAGCCCTGGTCGGAGAGCATGCGCACCCACATCCAGAACGATCTGGGGATCGATGCCTACGACATCTACGGGACCTCCGAGATGGCCGGACCCATGTTCACCGAATGCCAGGAGAAGAACGGAATCCACGTCAGCAGCGACATCATGTACGTCGAGATCATCGACCCCGAGACAGGAGAGCCCGTCGAGAAGGGCGACAGGGGCGAGATGGTCGTCACCATGCTGAAGAAGGAGGCCATGCCCATGATCCGCTACAGGGTCAGGGACATCTCCTGCCTCATGGAGGACGAGTGCGCCTGCGGAAGGACCTCGCCGCGTATCGGCAGGATCTCCGGAAGGAGCGACGACATGCTAATCGTCCGCGGTATCAACGTGTTCCCGTCCCAGGTGGAGTACACTCTCATGCGCATCCCCGAGGTCGGCAATCAGTACATGATCTACGTCTCCAGGGAGGGTTCCCTCGACGAGATGACAGTGCAGGTCGAGATCAACGAGGAGTCCTTCAGCGACAAAGTAGAGGACATGCAGCTCCTGAAGGCCAGGATCGAGAGCGAACTGAAGAAGTACCTCAACATCTATGTCAAAGTGGAGTTGAAGGGCCCCGGCGAGCTCCCGAGATTCGAGGGCAAGGCCAAGAGGGTCATCGATACGAGGAGGATCTGAAATGATAGACGACAAGATAATCACGCAGCTCTCGATCTTCGTCAACAACGAGCCCGGCCGTCTCGCGACGATCAACAGGATCATCAAAGACACCGGCGTGAAGGTCAGGGCGTTCAACCTGGCGGAATCCGCCGAATTCGGTATCCTCAGAGCGATAGTCGAGGATCCGGACCACTCGTACGAGAAGCTCAAGGAGAAGGGGATCATCGTCCGCAAGACGGACATCATAGCGATCTCCGTCCAGGATGCTCCGGATTCCTTCTTCCAGGCCGCCGAGGTCCTCGGGAAGAACGGCATCAACATCGAATACGGCTACTACTACTCCGGCATGGCCGGAGGCATCCTGTTCATCCGCGTCGACGACACGCCCAAGGCGGTCGAGATCCTGGAGAAGGCCGGAGTGAGGCTGCTCGACGACGGAGAGATCTGAATGGGAAACCTCAACATAGCCGTTCTCGGCGCCAAGGACTTCGCCGGCAAGGTCGGCAAGAAGGGAACCGTCACCGACATGACCTTCTACGACCATAAATCGGGAACCGACTCGTTCACGCTCATCGAGCCCTCGAAGTACCCCGAGAAGCTGTCCTCCCTGTTCTACTCGGTCGCCATGTCCGAGTTCGCCATCCTAGTGGTGGACAAGATCGATTCATTCCTCGGCGAGACCATCGTCATGACCGACAGCCTCGGCATCAAGCAGGGATGGATCGTCCTCAGGAACTACATCCAGCCCGAGCAGCTGAAGCCCCTCCTGGCCGGAACGTGCCTGGAGAACTACGAGTACAGGGATGAGGACCCCATCAAGCTGAGGGAGGAGCTCATCGCCCTCGCCAAGGCCGAGGGAAGGCAGCCCGGCGACGGCACCTGCGGATCCTGCCCTGTGGACAGCCACTTCAACGTCAAGGGCGTCGGAACCGTCGTCCTCGGTTCCGTCATCGACGGATGGTTCAGGAAGCACGACAAGATGAGGGTCCTCCCCATCAACCGCGAGGTCATCCTCAAATCCATCCAGAAGCACGACCTGGATGCCGACGACGCCGTGAAGGGGGACCACGTCGGTCTCGCCCTCCGCGGGATCGAATCCGACGAGCTGGACAGGGGATTCGTCGTCACGACCGACCAGTCCGTGAAGATGTCCCGCCGCGTCGAGGGGGAGGTCTCCCTCGTCAAGTACTGGCCGTCCCCTCTCAAGGAGGGGATGGTCGTCCATATAGGCCACTGGATGCAGATGGTCCCCTGCAGGATCGCCTCCGTCGACGACGGAGCGGACTTCAGGAAGGCCAATGTCGTCTTCGAACTCGAATCCGACATCATCCACGAGCCCGGCGACGTCGCCACCATAATGTATCTCGAAGGCGGGAAGCTCCGCGTCGCGGGTTCCGTCGCCCTCGATTGATCCAGGAAAACCCGGCCCTCTCTCCGGAGGGGGCCTTCATTCATGATGTGTGCATTCCGAACAGGCAGATGACTGAACGCATCCATGTTCTAATAAGAATCTACTGCAAGTTGCAGTAGATTCTCATTACAATGCTATGGCGATATCAATCACTGTACCAGGCTCTCGTCGGATAGGAACTCTCTTATCCCGACTATCAACACACCCTCGTCGTTCGTCCATGAGCGGATATCATCGCCGACAACCATGATCCTTCTGAACGAATCGGATACGTTCCTGAACGGTCTCATCTCCTGGACCATTTTATCATGATCCGGGATTCCATAAGCGGATTGGATGTACCATCTCGAATCGCCGCTATTGACAACGAAGTCTATCTCCAGTTGCCGATATTCCTGCTTCCCCTCGACCGTCACCCTCTGCTCAACGAGTCCGACATCCACGTTGAGTTCTCTGGACCTGAGTTCGTTGTAGATGATGTTCTCCATCAGATGCGTAGGTTCCTGCTGTCTGAAGTTCAGCCTGACGTTCCTGAGTCCGACATCTGCAGCGTAGTATTTGTATGGGGTTCCGAGAAGCTTCCTCCCCTTGATATCGTATCTGGAGGCCTTCTCGAAAAGGTAGGCATCGCAGAGTATATCCAGATACCTATCCACGGTATTGGCGGTCAATCTCGAACCGTTTACCGTCGACAGAGTGTCTCTGATTCTGGACGGATTCGTCAAGGATCCTGTGGAAGAGCAGAGCAGATCGAGGACAAGAGACATCTCATGAGGCATGCGGATATCATCGTGTTCCTCGATGTCCTTCAGATACACCTCCCTGATCAGACTGTCAAGGTAGGCCATCTTCTGCTTGTCATCATGCTTGTTCAGCAGTTCGGGCATCCCTCCGAAGGTCATATACTCGTGCCAAAGAGACCTTTGATCTTTTTCGGGATATGCCGAACAGAACTCGGAGAAGGAGAACGGGCGAACGCGGACCTCGTCGCCCCTGCCGCGGAATTCTGTCAGGACATCGGTGGACAGGAATTTGGAGTTGCTTCCCGTGACGTATACATCCACATTATCGATATGACGCAGTCCGTTGATGGTGTCGATGAAACCATCGACGTATTGTATCTCATCGAGGATAACATAACAAGGTCCGTCCGTGGATTCCAGTTCTGAGACCACGTGTTCGTACAATGCCACGGAATCACGAAGGTGTCTGTTCGATATGTCATCCAACGAAATGCAGATTATGTTCGACTCGGGCACACCTTCCGAGATGAGGTGGTCTCTGAATAGTTTGAACAGTAGGTATGATTTGCCACATCTCCTTATCCCCGTGACCACTTTGACAGAACCATTCCACTTACGTGCTATCAGCCGGTCCAGGTATCTGTCGCGCTTTATCTCCATATGACACCACTAATGAGAATCTACTGCAAAATGCAGCAAATTCTTATTATACTATCGGCATTGGCAATGAGGACCAGTTTTGTGAACGGAACATCATCGGAGACTGTGTTGAAACCAGACTTCGACTCCCACTCATCCCCAGATGAACCAACTTTTAGCATTAGATGGAACGATCTTGGATCCACCTCTCGGAATGACTTCATTCCACTCGGTTTCGAGTCCTTTTCTCACCAAAATGCACGTTCCGGTTCGAGATCGCTCTTCATCACGGTATTCTCCAACGTTCTTGTGAATGCCGTATCCGTTCTCGTCTGATGCTAGGGCAGCATTAGAAATGACGAGATGAACCGAGAGTCCGAATCGCTTCATCCGACTGCATGATTGCAATCATTATGCGCATTACAAGCATTACAG
>ERZ1026850.424-NODE-424-length-26631-cov-9.722080_pt1 | contig 26631 bp, 22 predicted proteins | sample MGYA00380155_ERZ1026850 | MGnify/ENA primary metagenome ERZ1026850 (study PRJEB33269, sample SAMEA4719791) | human gut metagenome | biome: human-associated habitat; feature: organic feature; material: feces | place: Cameroon | collected 2013-10 ... | reverse complement strand
AATATGTAGAATTTGACCAGACAAGACCAATGGACCTGATACTTCTCGGAAGAGTAGCAATCGACTTTAACCCGGCTTACAACGATCAGGTAAAGGAAGAGTTCAAACCATTAAAGAAGGTTCATACATTTGAGAAATTTGTTGGCGGTTCTCCTGCAAATATTGCAGTTGGTGTTACCAGACACGGATTAAAAGCAGGCTTTCTTGGAAAGGTATCCGATGATCAGTTCGGTGATTATGTAACAGAATATTTCGATGAACAGGGAATTGATACCTCTCATATCACAAGATGCACAAACGGTGAAAAGCTCGGCCTTACCTTTACCGAGATGCTTTCAGAGAAAGAAAGCCACATCCTGATGTACAGAAAAAGCATCGCAGACCTTCAGTTACATGTAGATGATATTGATGAAGACTACATCAGACAGTCCAAAGCCATCCTGATCTCAGGAACAGCACTTGCAGAAAGTCCATCAAGAGAAGCAGCGATCAAGGCAGTGATGCTTGCAAAGAAAAATGATACTAAAATAATCTTCGACATTGATTACAGAGAATACAACTGGAAGAACAGTGATGAAATCTCCATTTACTATTCAATCGTTGCAAAAGAAGCAGACATCATCATGGGCTCTAGAGAAGAATTTGATCTGACAGAAAAGCTGATCAAAGAAGGCATGACAGATGAAGAAAGTGCCAGCTTGTGGCAGGGATACAACGCAAAGATCGTAGTGATCAAGCACGGAATGAAAGGATCTACGGCTTACACCTGTGACGGACAGAAATTCAGCATCAAACCATTCCCGGTAGAGGCAAGAAAGGGATTTGGCGGTGGAGACGGATATGGTTCCGGATTCTTATATGGATTATATCAGGGCTGGGAAGTGATCGACTGTCTGGAATTTGGTTCCGCAGAAGCATCCATGATGGTAAGAAGCAATAACTGTTCTGATTCCCTTCCGGGACCGGATGCAGTACATGCATTTATCAGAGAAGAAAAAGAAAAATTCGGCGAAATGATCGCAAGAGTATAAAAAATCGGCAGGAGGAATAGAACGATGACAAAGACAATCCGTATGACAGTTGCGCAGGCAATTGTAAAATTTCTTGATAATCAGTATGTTTCCATGGATGGAGAAGAGACAAAGTTTGTAGAAGGATTTTTTACCATCTTCGGTCATGGAATCGCAGTAGGACTTGGAGAAGCACTTGATACAAACCCAGGACAGTTAAGAGTTTTGCAGGGAAGAAACGAGCAGGGAATGTGCCATGTGGCAACTGCTTTTGCAAAACAGAGCAACCGAAAGAAAATTATCCCATGTGCTTCATCCGTAGGGCCTGGAGCAGCAAATATGGTAACAGCCTGTGCGACAGCAACTGTTAATAATATTCCGCTTCTGGTATTTCCGGCAGATACTTTTGCTTCCAGACAGCCTGATCCGGTATTGCAGCAGCTGGAACAGAGCAGCAGCCTGGCGATTACAACTAATGACGCATTCAAACCAGTGTGTAAATACTGGGACAGAATCACAAGACCGGAGATGATCATGACAGCACTCATCAATGCCATGAGAGTTCTGACAGATCCAGCGGAGACAGGAGCATGCTGCATCGCTCTTTGTCAGGATGTTGAGGGTGAATCCTATGATTACCCGGAATATTTCTTTAAGAAACGTGTACATAGAATTACAAGACCGGCAGCAGTGGAAGAAGAACTGGAAGATGTTGCAGAGATCATTGCAGAAGCAAAGAAACCACTGGTAATCGTGGGAGGCGGTGTCCGCTACTCAGAAGCTGGTGAAACAGTCGAAAAATTCTGTGAAGAGTTTAAGATCCCATTCGGTGAAAGCCAGGCTGGAAAGAGTGCCTGCAAGTCAGGACATCCATATTGCCTGGGTGGAATAGGAGTAACAGGAACTTATGCTTCCAATATCATCGCGAAAGATGCAGATGTAGTTATTTCCATCGGTTCCAGAATGTCAGACTTTACTACAAGCTCCAAGAGACTGTTCCAGAATCCGGATGTAAAATTTGTTACGATCAACAACTGCAGATACCATGCTTATAAGATGGATGCAGTAAAAGCAGTCGGAGATGCAAAGGCTACAGTAGAAGCTCTGGCAGAGAAACTTCGTGGACGCGGATATGTATCTGCTTACAATGGAGAGATTGAAGAAGCCAAAAAGGTCTGGGACAAAGAAATGCTCCGCCTGGCAGGCATCGAATATACAGGAGATGATTTTGAGCCGATCATCAAGGCAAGAGATCCAAGAACGATTCCGGAATTCGTGAAGATGACAAACGGAAAGATCACACAGACAGCAGCTCTCGCAGCAATCCGCAGAGTGATCGATGAAGATGCAACGATTATTACAGCTGGCGGTTCTCTTCCAAGTTGTATGCAGAGAATGTGGACAACAGATAAACGTGGCGGCTACCATGCAGAATATGGATACTCCTGTATGGGATATGAAGTGGCAGCAACACTTGGTGTAAAATTTGCAGAACCGGATAATGAAGTATACTGCGTAGTAGGAGATTCCAGTTTCCAGATGTTGCACAGTGAGATCATGACAATCATGCAGGAGAGAAAGAAAGTAAATATTCTTGTATTTGATAACTGTGGATTTGGATGTATCAACAATCTGGAAATGAATCACGGAATCGGAAGTATTGCAACAGAGTTCCGTTACACAGACGGCAAGAAACCATGTGGGGATCTGATCCCGGTTGATTACGCAAAGGTTGGCGAAGGATACGGACTTAAGACTTATACCTGCAAGACGATTGCAGAATTAGAAGCAGCACTGGAAGATGCGAAAAAACAGGAAATTGCTTGCTTATTTGACTTAAAGGTTATTCCAAAGACTATGACAGACGGATATGAATCATGGTGGAATGTAGGAATTGCAACAACTTCTTCCAAAGAATCTGTAAGAAAGGCCTGTGAAGGTGTTATGGAAGGAAGAAGAGAAGCTAGAGATTACTAATATCAGGAGGCGTATAACAGTGAGCAAGGTATTTGGTTATCCGAAATTCGATGAAAATGGTGAGATGGTTCTTACCACTTATGATAATGAATATAAGGCAATGATGATGGACATTCGTGTATACAGCATGAAGGCCGGACAGACAAGAACATTTAAGAGAGAAGGAGAGGAGACAGCTGTTCTTCTCCTCTCCGGAAAACTTACATACACATGGGAAGATGAGAAAGCGACTGTCAGCAGAAAAGATGTATTTACAGAAGGACCATGGGCATTACATGTAAGCAGTGGAAAAGAAATCATTGTGAAAGCAGAGACAGACACTGAGATACTGGTACAGTGTACATATAATGACAGATCATTTGTAAGTAAATTATATTCACCGGAGGATGCACCGTGGGGATACTCCAGTGTAGGTAAATTTGGAAATGTGGCAAAACGCCGTGTAAATACAATTTTCGATCATGATATCTGCCCGGAATCCAATATGGTTCTTGGAGAAGTGCTAAACGACAGAGGCAACTGGTCAGGATATCTGCCGCACAGACATCCGCAGCCGGAGACCTATCTGTTTAAATTCGACAGACCGGAAGGATTTGGCGCAAGCTTTGTAGGCGATCAGGTGTTCAAAAGTGTGGACAACAGTTTTTCAGCGATACCTGGCGGTGAACTCCACCCACAGGCAGTGGCACCTGGATTTCAGATGTATACATGCTGGATGATCCGTCATCTTGATGGAAATCCATGGCTTCAGACAGACAGATGTGAAGATGAAAGATATGTGTGGATGCATGACGCACAGTTCTGAGACAATATGACAGCAGAAACCTTTACATAGAAAAGGAGAGAATAATTATGGCAAGAGAATTTATCGTACCTGGACAGATGATTTCAGGATCAGGCGCACTTGATATGGCACAGGAAACACTTGGAACACTCGGAAAAAAAGCAATGATCGTTACAGACAAAGTAATGATCGATCTTGGAAACTGTGCAAAAGTTGAGAATGCATTAAAAAGCCAGGGTGTAGAATATACTATTTATTCTGATATCGCAGGAGAACCAACAGATCTTATGATCGAAAAAGGGCTGGCACAGTACAAAGAAGAAAACTGTGATTTCCTTGTAGCACTTGGCGGCGGAAGCCCGATCGACTCCATGAAAGCAATTGGTTCACTTGTTAAAAACGGTGGAAATATTTCTGATTACATGGGTAAAGTGATTGACGTAGAGATGCCTCCGATGGTGGCAATTCCGACTACAGCAGGAACAGGGTCAGAAGCAACTCAGTTTACTATTATTACAGATACCAAAAAAGATATCAAAATGCTGCTGAAAGGAAAAGTTCTGATTCCATCTTTGGCTGTTATCGATCCACAGTTTACTATGACAGCACCTCCGAAAATCACAGCAGCGACAGGTCTTGATGCTTTATGCCATGCAGTAGAAGCTTACACATCCAGAAAAGCACAGACATTATCCGATACTTTTGCAATGTCAGCTGTAAAAAGAATCTTTAAATATCTTCCTGTGGCATTCCATGATGGAAAAAATGAAGAAGCCAGAGTACAGATGTCTGTAGCAGCACTGGAAGCAGGAATCGCATTCAACAATGCATCAGTCACACTGATACATGGAATGAGCCGTCCGATCGGAGCACTTTTCCATGTAGCGCACGGACTTTCCAATGCAATGCTGATGAAAGAATGTTTAGGTTTTGCATTAGAAGGCGCCTATGACAGATTTGCAGATCTCGGAAGAGCGATCGGAGCTGCCGCACAGGAAGATTCTGATCAGACTGCAAGTGAGAAATTCCTGGATGCAGTTGTTGCCCTGACAGAAGAACTGGAGACACCAACACTTGCAGAATTTGGAATCGACAAAGAGAGATTCTTCGAAGTGATCGAAAAAATGGCATATGATGCAATGGACAGCGGAAGCCCGCAGAATACACAGCGTGAGATGACACAGGCAGATGTAGAGGCAATGTACAGAAATCTCTGGTAAAAAAGCAGGTTGTGAAAAGCAGCGTGACAGGAAGTTAATAGATCTTATAAATGCCATGCGGATTCCGTGTGGCATTTGTAAAAACAGGGTAACTGTTCACAGGTAATATCCCGCGAGGTGTTTTGCCATGAATATGGCAAAATCCCGAGACATACGGGGCAAAATGCTATCACCGAAGGTGATTTGGAATGCATTTTGACCAAGTTACTGTGAACGGAGTGAACAGTAACAAAACGGGAGGTAATAGTATGGCAATATTTACAGGTGCAGGAGTGGCAATCGTTACTCCGTTTAAAGAAGATGAATCGATAGATTATGAAAGACTGGATGAACTGATTGACTTTCATTGTGAAAATGGGACGGACAGCATTGTAATCTGCGGAACCTCCGGAGAAGCAGCTACAATGACAGAGCGTGAACACATGGAGTGTGTCAGATTCACAGTTGAGAGAACAAAAGGAAGAATTCCTGTTATCGCAGGAACAGGATCAAATTGCACAAAGACTGCAATGGAACTTTCTAAAGAGGCAGCAGACTATGGTGTTGATGGTGTGCTGGTGGTGACACCGTATTATAACAAAGCAACACAGAAAGGCATGATCGCACATTTTACACAGGTTGCTGATGCGGCAAAAGTTCCGGTAGTTCTTTATAATATTCCGGGAAGAACAGGATGCAGGATGGAAGCAGAGACCGTTGCACACCTGGTGAATCATGTGGACAACATTGTAGCAATTAAAGAAGCAAGTGGAGATTTTTCAAATATTGTGAAGATGATGGAACTGACAGACGGAAAACTGGATCTTTATTCTGGAAATGATGATCAGATCGTACCGTTGATGTCTCTTGGTGGAAAAGGCGTGATCTCTGTGCTTTCCAACGTAGCTCCGCAGGCAGCTCATGATATCTGTCAGCTGTATCTGGATGGAAAAGTGAAAGAAAGCCTGGATCTTCAGTTAAAAGCATTGCCGTTGATCCATGCATTATTCTCAGAAGTGAATCCGATTCCGGTAAAGAAAGCAGTAGAACTGATGGGACTTTGTGGTGGAACAGTAAGAGCTCCTCTTACAGAGCTTGAGCTGGAACATACAGAAATCCTGAGAAGAGAAATGCACAACTTTGGTCTGATAAAATGAGAGGAAACAGTATGGAGTTAACAACTACTCAAAAAAGGCAAAGATTGCAGACGATGATATTCGGTGCTATTGCTATCTTTTTTACCGGTTATCCTCATGTATGGTCTATTTATCAGCCATATGTGATGGAGCAGACCGGCTGGAGTCAGACACAGGCTTCGATGTGTTTTTATCTGGCACTGAGTACTTTTGTATTCGGAAATATAATCGGTGGAAAACTGCAGGATAAATACAATCCCAAAGTGGTCGTATGGACAGGTGGAGGTATCTTTGCAGCGGGAATCCTGGCATCGGCATTTCTGATTGTACCATCGCCCCTGCCCATGTATCTGACTTATGGAGTGATGCAGGGATTTGGGCAGGGACTTATCTATACGGCAATTCTCTCCACAGTTCAGAAATGGTTTCCGGGAAGAACAGGATTTGCATCGGGTGTGGTTGTAACAGCAAACGGATTATGTGGATTTTTCCTTGCACCGCTGAGTCGTAAAATTTTACAGGCAGAAGGTCCGGAAAAGACCTTTCTGATCATTGGTGCGGCAATCACTTTATCCTGGATTTTATGTGGAATCTTTTTTACTGCTCCGGACAAAGAGTGGAGAAGAAAGGCAGAAGAAGCATTAAGAGAAAAAAATAAAGAAAATGGAGCGATAGCACAGGCAGAGCAAAAACAATATACATCTTCTGAGATGATGAGAACGAAGAATTTTTATCTTCTTCTTGCAACGATGCTGTTTGGACTGATTTCATATTTCCTGGTATCTCCGGTTTCTCAGACTTATCAGATTGAACTTGGAATCCCATCGGCAGTTGCAGTCAGTGCAGTAATGCTTGGTTCTATTGTGAATGCAGGAACCAGACTGGTGCTTCCGACTCTTTCAGATAAAGTTGGAAGAGTTGTCTGCATTAAGGGAGTTCTTGTGATGTCGATTCTTGCGATGACAGTATTAGCATTTACCAGATCTTATACAGTAACAATAGCGATCATCCTGATGTATGGCTGCTATGGTGGTATCATGGGCAGTTTTCCGTCTTTTACAAGTTCGATATTCGGAATCGAACATACAGGAGAAAATTATGGATTTGTCATGCTTGGAATTGTGATAGCAACCTGTGGAGCACCAGCCTTGTCCGGATTTATTACCGGTAAAGGATATGGGATGCATGTAGTGTTTGCAACAGGCATTGTGTTTGCAATAATCGCACTGATCTGTCTAACAATATTGGAATATAATGTGAAACATATGAAAGTAACTGGAAAGGAGCAGAACGATGGCATTAGTAACGATGAAGAAATTACTGGAGCATGCGAAGAGTAACCGAAGAGGTGTCGGCGCATTCAGTGTAGGAAATATGGAGATGGTAAAAGGGGCGATCCAGGCAGCAGAAGAACTGGATACACCGATCATACTGCAGATTGCGGAAGTAAGACTGAAACATTCTCCGCTGGCCCTCATGGGTCCAATGATGGTACAGGCTGCCAGAGAAGCAAGGGTAGATGTAGCAGTACATCTGGATCACGGTCTTACGATGGAAACAGTAGAAAAAGCACTGGAGCTTGGATTTACCTCCGTCATGTTTGACAGTTCTACCTATCCATTTGAAGAAAATATCGAGCGTACGATTAAGGTCGTAGAGCTGGCAAAGAAATACGGGGCAACTGTAGAAGCAGAGCTCGGACTTGTCGGTGGAAGTGAGGATGGAAGCGAAGATCATGGAATCCGCTGTACAAATCCGGATGATGCAAAGGTATTCTGTGAGAGAACAGGAATCGATGCCCTGGCCGTTGCTATCGGAAATGCACATGGAAATTATCCTGTTGCGCCAAAGCTTGCATTTGATGTCCTGGAAGAAATTCATGATAAGACAGGAATTCCGTTAGTTCTCCATGGCGGAAGTGGAATTACAGATGCAGATTTCAGAAAGGCAATTTCTCTTGGAATCGTGAAAGTCAATATCGCGACAGCAAGTTTCAACCGTCTTACAAAACGAGCAGAAGAATATCTGCAGTCAGAAGGTGCTCATAATTACTTTAATCTTAATGAGGCGATGGTGCAGGGGACTTATGAGAATGTGCGTCATCATATAGAAGTATTCAACTGTGAGCGGGCACTGGATGCTATAGATCAGTAACACTGTTATTCAAAAAAAGATTAATCGTTGACTTTCTGTAATATTGCTTCCAGTAAATTTCCCTGGAGATAAAAGGTCGTCTCAAAATGAAGATATGATAAGGACACCTTATCCCATAACAATAAGATTTTTGCAGGGAATTCCTCATCAGCGTCCCAAAACTGGAACAGCACAGAGAAATCTCCCATAACAGGCATTTCAAAAGTCAGATCGGCCCCGGCCAGGCGTTTCTGTAATTCCCCTCCCAGACAGAGACAGGCCTGGCTGACGGCACTTACTTTGCCGGAAAAAATGGATTCATATTTTGAAGTGAACACATTTGCGGATGGACTGCTGCCGGTGGGTACAAATCTGTTTATCGGCTGCCACTGTCCGCTCAGCGGGGGCAGCGGTTTATCTTCTGAATAGCAGAGCAGGTCGTAGATCGTCATAACAATTGTATATTCTTTGCAGATTTTCCAGATGCCTTCGGTCATATATTCAATAGAACCATCTGAGCGGCTGACCCGATATTCTGTTCTGATATAATTCAGGTACAGGTATGTGTGGTCATTTTTTAGTTTATATTTCTTTATCAGCATATCCTGATCATATTTCAAAAACAAGTCTCTTCCGATATATATCTGTTTTTCATAATTGTCTGTAAGATTCTTTTCCATATAAGTGCCTTTCGTCTGAGTAATATTACCTTCGAAATTTTTATAGTAAATGGCGGACTGTAATTTCTTTCAGAAAATTATAACAAATTATGAATGTCTTCACAATTGTTTATTCTCTGCATACTCTAACAGCAGAAGTCTGTAAAGGAGTATCTGCATGAAAAATAAAAAATGGATTTCACTGGCGGCAGCAGTCGTTCTGGCGGTAACTGCACTGCCGATAGGAGTGTTGGCTGCAAAGAAAGAGGAGACGAAGCTTATAAAAGTTACCTTAAATGAAGTGGCACATTCAATCTTTTATGCACCACAGTATGTGGCAATCGAAGAGGGATATTTTAAAGATGAGGGTCTTGACCTGGCTCTTGTGACCGGATTTGGAGCAGATAAGACAATGACGGCTGTAATATCCGGTGAGGCAGATATTGGATTTATGGGAGCAGAAGCATCTGTCTATGCCTATCAGGAGGGAGCTACGGATCCTGTTGTAAACTTTGCGCAGCTTACCCAGCGAGCCGGAAATTTCCTTGTGGCGAGGGAAGAAATGCCGGATTTTAAATGGGAAGATCTGAGAGATAAGAAAGTTCTTGGCGGGCGTAAAGGAGGTATGCCGGAAATGGTGTTTGAGTATATTCTCCGCAAAAACGGTCTGGACCCGCAGAAAGATCTGATGATTGATCAGAGTATTGATTTTGGTTCCACGGCAGCAGCTTTTTCGGGAGGTACTTCGGCAGATTTTACTGTAGAATTTGAGCCGTCTGCGACAGCATTGGAAAAAGAGGGAGCAGGATATGTGGTGGCTTCTCTTGGGGTAGATTCTGGTTATGTTCCGTATACCTCCTACAGCGCAAAGACCAGTTACATGGAGAAGAACCCTGAAATTATTCAGAAATTTACAGATGCTCTCCAGAAAGGTATGGAATACGTCCAGACTCACACACCGGAGGAAATTGCTCAGGTCATTTCTCCGCAGTTTGCAGAAACTGATCTCGACACAGTCACAACTATCGTAAAACGTTATTACGATCAGGATACCTGGAAATCAAACCTCATTTTTGAGAAAGAGAGCTTTGAACTTCTGGAAGATATACTCGAAGATGCCGGTGAACTGAAGGAACGTGTACCATACGAAAATCTTGTAACAACAGAATATGCTGCAAAAGCAGTTGAAAAATAAAACAGCAAAAGTCCCTGAGGTCTGATATGACCTTATGGGACTTTTGAGTTTGTTTACAGGTGTTTCCTGTCTTCTGGTTCCTTTTTGAAATTTGTGATCTGGGGCGGCAGATAATGATAAACCGTCTCATAAGACGTTAATTCATCCTCATTCACCGGACCCGAAGGAATTAGACCGGTGCAGTCCTGGGTGGATGCGGAATTTGCCAGAAAATCATAAGAATCAATGATCTCCTGACCGGAAGACAAAGAGTTGTGTGGAATTTTATTTTTCATATATAAATGCTCCTTTGCGATGATAGGTGTTAATATAGCTGCGGTTCACAGTAACTTAATATATACAGATGCAAAAAATATATTCAAAAGTACGGAAAGTAAAAGAAAGAAACCACAGCATTTTCGGATTAGTCAAAATATCTAAAAAATTTAACATAAACCATCAATTCTGAACATTGACGATTCTGCCGCATATATGACAAAATAGCTATAACGGATAATTAGGATTACCGGGCATGAAACACTGCCTGGTTTTCCGTGTTTATAAAAAAATTCAGGGAGGAAAGAAAATGGCAAACAGAAGAAAATGTGGTGTGCTGCTTCCAATCAGCAGTCTGCCCTCAAAATACGGAATCGGATGCTTTGACAAAAAAGCTTATGAATTCGTAGATGCACTTAAAAAAGCAGGACAGAGTTACTGGCAGATTCTGCCGCTGGGACCGACCAGCTATGGCGATTCTCCGTATCAGTCATTTTCTACATTTGCAGGAAATCCATATTTTATCAGCCTGGAAGAACTGATAAAAGAAGGTGTTCTTACCAAAAAAGAATGTGACAGTGTGGATTTTGGCGACGATGAGACGAGTGTAGATTATGCGAAATTATATGAGGGACGAATGATCCTTCTGCGAAAGGCATATGAACGCAGTAATATTTATATGGATGCAGAATTCCGCAAATTCCAGGAAGAAGAAGCCTGGTGGCTCAAGGATTATGCACTTTTCATGGCAGTGAAAAAGCGTTTTGGCGGCGTTGCATGGAGTGAATGGGCAGAAGATATCCGCCTGCGCTGGGAGAATGCGCTGGATTATTACAGAGAAGAAATGTATTTTGAGATTGAGTTCCAGGAATACATGCAGTTCAAATTCCGCCAGCAGTGGATGAAACTGAAAGCATATGCAAATGAAAAAGGCATTCAGATCATCGGGGATATCCCGATCTATGTGGCTATGGACAGTGCAGATACCTGGGCAAATCCGTGGCTGTTCAAACTGGATGAGAAGAACTGTCCGACACAGGTTGCAGGATGCCCTCCGGATGGATTTTCTGCAACAGGCCAGCTCTGGGGAAATCCGCTGTATAATTGGGAAGTGCATCGTAACTCCGGTTATGAATGGTGGGTAAAACGAATTTCTAATTGTTTCCGTCTGTATGATGTTGTAAGAATCGACCATTTCCGTGGATTTGATGAGTATTACGCAATCCCATATGGAGATGAGACAGCAGAAAACGGATGGTGGGAAAAAGGACCTGGAATCGATCTGTTCCGTACGCTTTCTGACAGACTCGGACATCGTGAGATCATTGCAGAAGATCTTGGCTATATGACAGATTCCGTAAAGAGACTGGTAGAAGAGAGTGGATATCCGAATATGAAGGTTATCGAATTTGCTTTCGATGAGCGTGATACCGGAAATGCCAGTGATTATCTGCCGCACAACTATCCGAATAACTGCGTTGTTTATACAGGAACTCATGATAATGAGACTTTACTTTCCTGGCTGGAAGATATCACTCCGGCAGAAAGAAGACAGGTTCGCAAGTATCTGAATAATTTCCATGATTCAGGTAAAGAACTGTGCGATGATCTGATCTGCCTGGTTATGCAGAGCGTTGCAAATCTGTGTATCATTCCTATGCAGGATTATCTTGGACTTGATAATTCAGCGCGAATGAACCAACCATCCACAATTGGAAAGAACTGGAAATGGAGATTGAAAGAGGGACAGTTCAGTAAGGAACTGCAGGAAGAAATGAAAGAGCTTTCGCTCCGTTATGGAAGATATTATTAATACCAGGGTCCAAAAGTCATACACCACCTGTGCTCGCACAAAGGTGGTGTAATGACCTTGGGAACCGCCCAAATAATATAAGTTTACTCCGCAAGATAATAAACAGCAGAGTATGGCGGCAGAGTCAGAAGGATTCTGCCGTCTTTTATTGTTTTGACAGCACTTCTTCGTTTCTGGGTTCCACCATAAATAGCAAGATTACTGTTCAGGAGCTCTTTTAATTTCTGAGTATCCTGAAGTTTCAGCTCATATACCTGTTCCTGATCTGAGAAGTTAAAGAGTGAAAGAATACGTTCTTTCTTGCTGCTTCGTTCGAAGACATAGATGCAGCGGCTTTCCTGATGACAGTCGATCCACTGGAATCCATCTGCTTCATAATCTTTTTCCCAGAGAGCAGAATGCTCCAGATATAATTTGTTAAGATCTTTCATAAAATGAGCGAAAGATTCATGTGCCGGATATTCAAGGAGCATCCAGTCCTGTTCTCTTTTTTCATCCCACTCACGGAACTGTCCGATTTCATTACCCATAAAGTTAAGCTTTTTGCCTGGATGAGCATACATATACATGTACAGAGAGCGAGCCTGTGGAAATTTGTTTTCATAGTCTCCGCTCATCTTCTGCATGATGGTCGCTTTGCCATGAACAACCTCATCGTGAGAAAGTGGGAGCAGGAATCGTGCATCGTAATAATACATCATGGAGAAGGTCAGCTTATGATAATTCTCTGAACGATATTCCGGAGCGGTACGGAAATAATTTAATGTATCATTCATCCATCCCATATCCCATTTATAGTCAAAACCAAGGCCACCCTGATCCACCGGATCAGTTACCTTAGGGAAAGATGTGGAATCTTCGGCGGCAAGGATTGCTGTTGGATGCATACCCTTCAGCCCCTGATTCATATACTGAAGAAATTCTACGGCATTGAGGTTTACGCCTCTTGCCGGATCTCCCTGCCAGTAGATTGCACGGCTGATCGCATCCATACGGATACCATCCATGTGAAATTCACTGATCCAGTAGTTGGCACAGGACTGCAGGAAACTTCTTGTTTCTCCGCGGGAATGCATGAAGTTACAGCTTCCCCATTCACTGACACCGACAGCTGAGTTTGGATATTCAAAGAGAGCTGTTCCGTCGTAATTTGCCAGACCATAAGCATCTACGGCAAAATGGACCGGAACAAAATCCATCAGTACACCGATGTTATGTCTGTGGCAGGCATCTATAAATGCTTTTAACTGATCAGCAGTGCCATAGCGCGAGGTCGGACTGAAAAATCCGGTTGCCTGGTATCCCCAGGATTCGTCGCAGGGATATTCGTTTAATGGCATGATCTCAAGATAGTTGTAGCCATTTTTTACAAGATACGGAATCAGGATGTCGATCATTTCCTCGTAATTGTACCAGTCATCTGCTTTGTCGGAAGGCTTTCGGAATGAACCGAAGTGAACCTCGTAAATGTTGAGAGGTTTTTTGCGGCAGTCGCTGCGGTTCTGCATCCACTGGCTGTCTTTGAATTTATATTTTGACATATCACGGATAATGGACGCACTGTCAGGACGAAGTTCCATTCCAAAACCATATGGATCACAATGCTCCACAGCATTACCACCACGGTCATAGATTTTATACTTGTACATCTGTCCGGCTTTTGCCTGCGGAACATAGCATTCCCAGAAATTTCCGTCAGAGACTTTATTCATTTCCCATTCCTGCCATTCATTGAATTCTCCGATCAGCGTGATGCGGGAGGCTGAAGGAGCGAACGTACGGAATGTTACGCCCTGTTTTTCTGTATGTGCACCAAGATATTTATAGGCATCAAATATTTTTCCTGTGTAAAATCCATAAAAATCCATTTCATTCTCCTTCCGATAATAGACATCAGTTGTTTTTTTGAGTATACTATGATTACAGTGTCAAAAGGTCCACTCCCACCTGTGCTTGCACAAGGGTGGGAGAATGACCTTGGGACACGCCCAAATATGAGCATAAAAGTGGAGCATATGCTGCACGATATGCGAATAGTGGGTAGGATTGTGAGAGTGCTATGCACGGAACAATCCGTGTAATCATTGGGGATTTGATAGTTATATCATAATGAGAAAGAAAGAAAATATCCACCGACAGTTTTAGCAAAGTGGTGGATAACCGACGGATTATATAAAATGTCGGGAAAAGGAGAAGAAAGATATGGATATCAGAGTAGAAAAAACAGAAAAGGCCATTCGAAATGCATTTCTGGAACTGAGAGCCTCAAAGCCATTGGAAAAAATCACAGTTAAGGAATTATGTGCGCTGGCCTGTATAAACAAGTCAACTTTTTACAGTCATTATGAGGACATCTATGCACTTTCGAAGCAACTGGAATCTGAAACAATCACAGCGGTACTCAAAAATATATCCAGTCAGCAGGAGTCACCGTTTAAAGATCCGGATGTTTTTACAAGAAACCTGTATCTGGCGCTTGTATCTAATAATTCTCTTATCAATATCTTATTTTCCGGTGCAGAAAAAAGTCATCTCGGAGACTGTCTGGAGACAGAGCTAAAACGACTGATCCTGCAGAAATATCCACAGTATGAAGCAGATGCAGAGAAGGATATTATGCTTTCCTTCTGTATCCAGGGATGCTTTCATGCATATCTGAACAACCAGAAAAATGATCTCGATACATTAGTGCGGGTTAGTGAGACGATCGTGCGCAGACTGGCGCCGTTATATATGAAAGATATCAGGGATTGATCCCGATAATAATAAAGGAAGAAAATATAAAATGAAAAAACTTGTTATTGGAATTCTGGCACATGTAGATGCCGGAAAGACAACTTTATCTGAAGGGCTTCTGTATCTCTGCGGTGAGATCAGAAAGATTGGAAGAGTAGATCATGGTGATGCTTTTCTGGATACTTATGAACTGGAAAAAGAACGTGGAATCACAATTTTTTCCAAACAGGCACTGTTGAAGACGGAAGATATGGAAGTAACGCTGCTGGACACTCCGGGGCATGTGGATTTTTCAGCGGAAATGGAGCGTACCCTGCAGGTGCTTGATTATGCAATCCTGGTGATCAATGGAATGGATGGTGTACAGAGTCATACCATGACATTGTGGAGATTGTTGGAGAGATACCATATCTCGACGTTTTTGTTTGTAAATAAAATGGATCAGCAGGGGACAGATCATGATGCACTGATCATGGATCTGAAACAGCACCTGCATGAAAACTGTGTGGATTTTGGAAGAACAGAAAGAGATCAAGAGTCAGCGGATACTTTACTCACACCAGAACAGATGGAAAATATTGCGGTCTGTGATGAGCAGCTTCTGGAAAAATATCTGGAAACAGGAGAGGTGAGTGTTCGGGAAACTACAGGACTGATCGCAGAGAGAAAAGTTTTTCCATGTTATTTTGGTTCAGCACTTAAAATGGAAGGTGTGAAGGAGTTTCTTAAGGGAATTGAAACTTACACTACAGAACCCAAAAGACAGGAGCAGTTCGGTGCAAAAGTATTTAAGATTGCCAGAGATGAACAGGGCAATCGTCTTACTTATCTGAAGATCACAGGGGGAAGTCTCAAAGTAAAAACACTCCTTTCTTCACAGAACAGCGTGCAGAATCTTCCTGGACGAAAGGCGGAGAATGCACCATGGGAAGAAAAGGTGGATCAGATACGACTGTATTCCGGGGCGAAATATGAGACAACGATCGAAGCAGATGCAGGAATGGTCTGTGCTGTAACAGGGCTTACACGGACATATCCTGGAGAAGGAATTGGAAGTGAACAGGAATCAGAGCTCCCTGTTCTGGAACCTGTTCTGAATTATCAGATTATTCTTCCTGACGATTGTGATCCGCATCAGATGCTTCAGAAGCTTCGTCAACTGGAGGAAGAAGAGCCGCAGCTTCATATCCTGTGGGATGCACAGCTCGGAGAGATTCATGCACAGCTGATGGGAGAAGTGCAGATTGAAATTCTGAAAAAAATGATCTGGGACAGATTTCGTGTGGCAGTAGAATTTGGAGCAGGCAGCATTGTATATAAGGAAACAGTTGCTGAGCCTGTTGAGGGTGTGGGACATTTTGAACCACTCCGTCATTATGCAGAAGTCCACCTGTTGATAGAGCCTGGTGAACCGGGCAGTGGTTGTCAGTTTTTTACCGCATGCAGTGAGGATGTACTCGCACGTAACTGGCAGAGATTGATTCTTACCCATTTGGAAGAAAAAGAACATTTAGGTGTCCTGACTGGTTCTCCTCTTACAGATGTGCAGATTACGCTGACTACGGGCAGGGCACATGCCAAGCATACAGAGGGTGGCGATTTTCGTCAGGCAACCTACCGTGCCATCCGTCAGGGACTTCGAAAAGCAAAAAGTATTCTTCTGGAACCGTATTATGAATTTCGGCTGGAAGTGCCGGCAGAGATGATCGGACGTGCCATGTCCGATGTCCAGAAAATGCAGGGGAATTTTGAGGCACCGGAGATGGAAGGTGAAACCGCGATCCTTAAAGGAACTGCAGCAGTTTCACATATGAGAGATTACCAGAAAGAAGTTGTCGCGTATACTCATGGAACAGGAAAACTGTTCTGCAGCCTAAAAGGATATGCGCCGTGCAAAAATCAGGATGAGATCGTGCAGAGTATTGGATACGATCCGGAAGCAGATCTGGAAAATCCTACAGGTTCTGTTTTCTGTGCACATGGAGCCGGTTTTGTAGTGCCGTGGGATCAGGTGGAGGATTATATGCATCTGAACAGTGATGTGGATCTTGATGAACTGAACAGTGAAAGCTGGTACGAGGATGTGGATAATGGGGATGCCTCAGAGAGTCAGGTGGATAATTCTGTCCGCACAGACCGAAGCGGTGGAAAAGGCGGAAAATTTTCTTACAGTGGAAGCTATGCTGAAGAAGAGGAACTGCAGGCAATTTTTGAGCGTACATTTGGAGCGGTGAAACGTGACAGGGGGGCTTTTCAGAAAAAATCAGTGCATGCTTCAGCACCAACAACTCATTACAGAGTCGGAAAACAGCGTGGTGAAGAATATCTGCTGGTTGACGGGTATAATATTATTTTTTCATGGGAAGATTTAAATGAACTTGCAAAGGATAATATTCATGCAGCCTGTGACAAACTGATGGATATTTTAAGTAATTATCAGGGATATCGAAAATGTACATTGATTCTTGTGTTCGATGCGTATAAGGTAGAAGGGCATGTAGAAGAAATTATTCCATACCATAACATTTATGTAGTATATACGAGAGAGGCAGAAACAGCAGATCAGTATATCGAAAAGACTGTTCATAAGATTGGGCGTCAGAATCAGGTAACTGTGGCCACATCCGATGGACTGGAACAGATCATCATCATGGGGCAGGGAGCTCACAGGATTTCTGCACAGGGATTGAAAAAAGAAATTGAAGATACGGTAAAAGCTGCCAGAGAAGAATGGCATCAGAAGCGTCAGAGCAGTAAAAACTATCTCTTTGATCATATGTCAGAGGAGATGCAGGAACAGATGGAAAAAATCCGTCTTGGAGAAAAAGGATGATTTATTTATATAAAAGGAACAAAACCGGTATTTGCATTGATCGTGTCTATGGATATGATTCGATCGTAGAACTTCCTGATGAGCTGGAAGGAATGCCGGTCACAGAGCTGGGAGCATATATTTTCTCAGATCATATTGACCAGAATGATCTGGAGCAGATGAAAGCAAATGAAAAATTTTGTGAGGAAGATGGCAAAGAAGTTAAGCTGCCACCGGAAATGCCGCAGGCAGCAGGAAATCAGGTGGAAGAGATACGGCTTCCGAGATACTTAAGAAAAATCGGCAGATATGCTTTTTATAATTGTTTTCATCTGCGTAAGCTTGCTTTTTATGGAGATATGAAAGATCTGGGAGCCGGTGCGCTGACCGGATGTCACCAGATGGAATATATTTCTGTGGAGACTGATGTGGATGGAGAATCAGGACTACGGGATTTTCTCACAGAGCTTCCGGAAACATTATGTGTGGACATAATGATAAACGCGGAGCATGGACGTCTCTGGTTTCCGGAATTTTTTGAGGAAGGTGTGGAGAATACACCTGCCAGAATTCTGGAAAATCATGTATATGGAAGTGGTATCCGTTATCGAAACAGCTTTCTGCATAAGAAACTGAATTTGCTGGAGTATGACCGTCTGTTTCCTTATGCAGTTGCGTGGGAACAGGAACGGATTGTAGTGAGACTTGCGTTGGATCGTATTCTGTATCCGGTCGGTATGACGGAAGAGGCAAAGGATAAATATCTGGTTTATATAAAAGAAAACAGCCTGCAGGCTGTAAAGCTTCTGGGAGAACAGAAAGAATATGATTCCATGCAGCGTATTCTGAAAGATATTAAACCAGACAGAGAAACAACAGAAAAAATGCTGGAGGATGCACAGCATACAGGTGATTCCAGATGGGTAAGTATTTTGATGGATGAACTTCAGAGACATGGAAGGAAACAGAGAAAGGCATTTGAACTGTGAAAAAAGAAGACAGGGACAAGTTTGGAAACTTTGTCCATGAAGAGAGAAAAAAAGAAGAAGAAACATTGCAGATCTGTGAGGATATTCTTAAAAATTCCAGAAATGAGATGGCAGTAGCCATGCGTTTTCTCCAGAGTGCGTTCGGGGCATTACGTCCGACGGTTTCCAGTGAGACTGCAGTGATGGGAACAGATGGAAAGTTCCTTTATGCATCGCCGGGCTGGCTGCTAAAGACTTTTATGCAGAATAAAGTATGGATCAATCGAATGTATCTGCATGAACTGCTTCACTGTCTGTTTTGTCATCTGTGGAACAGCAGGGCAACGGATGAAGAGTCACAGAGAATCTGGAATCTTGCTTCTGATATTGCGGTCGAGAGTATTATGGATGAGCTTTATGAAAAGGCCGTATATGTTCGTCCGAACAGTTTTCGAAGAGAAAAATACCGTCAGTGGAAAGAACGTCAGAGTGTCCTTACGGCAGAAGCACTGGAGTTTCTTTTGCAGGATTGCGAAGAATCAGAGCTGTTTCGGCTGGAACAGGAATTTCGACTGGACGATCATCATTTCTGGTATAAACCGCAGAATCGAAGCGGAATGGCCAGTCATCAGAAAGAGTGGGAAGAACTGCGGCGTAAGATGCAGACAGAGATTGAACTGTTTTCCAAAGAAGCTGTGGGTGATTCGCCGGGGCTTGTGGAACATCTGCAGGCAGAAAACCGCAAACGTTATGATTACCGGGAGTTTCTGAGAAAATTTTCTGTACTGAAAGAAGAAATGCAGGTGGATATGGATTCTTTCGATCCAATTTACTATAATCTTGGGTTGGAGTTATATGGTAATATGCCGTTGATCGAACCACTGGAAACAAAAGAGATGAAAAAGATAGAGGATTTTGTGATCGTGCTGGATACATCAATGTCATGTAATGGAAGTCTTATCCGAAGGTTTCTTGAAGAGACTTACAGTGTACTGGCGGAATCGGAGAGCTTTTTCCGTAAGATCCAGGTGCATATCATCCAGTGTGACGAAAAGATCCAGGATGATCAGGTAATTCATAACCAGCGTGAAATGGAGACATATCTTCAGGACTTTACAATCAGGGGATTTGGTGGAACAGATTTCCGTCCGGCATTTTCATATGTGGATAAACTATTGAATATGGGGGCTTTTCAGCATCTGCGGGGACTTTTGTATTTTACGGACGGATATGGAACGTTTCCGGCAAAGATGCCGCCATATGAGACTGCGTTTATTTTTATGAAAGATGATTACCGGGATGTGGATGTACCGCCATGGGCGATCAAACTGATTCTGGATACACAGGCACTTGAAAGAGAGAGGACAGCAGAGCATTATGAATATTAAACAGGCAAAACAGGAAATCATAGATACTGTACAGGCATATCTTCTTAAGAATGAATATGAGGAGTATGTGATTCCGCGTGTACATCAGAGACCGGTACTGCTCCTGGGAGCACCGGGAATTGGCAAGACCCAGATCATGGAGCAGGCTGCCAGAGAGTGTGGAGTGGCTCTTGTGGCATACACGATCACACATCATACCAGACAGAGTGCGATCGGACTTCCTTTTATTTCAAAGAAGGAATATGGTGGAAAAGAGTATTCTGCTACGGAATATACGATGAGTGAGATTGTAGCAAGTGTCTATGAACGTATGAGGGCGACAGGTCTTAAAGAAGGTATTCTCTTTATTGATGAGATCAACTGTGTTTCAGAGACACTGGCTCCTGCAATGCTGCAGTTTTTGCAGTGTAAAACCTTTGGAAATCATGAGATCCCGGAAGGCTGGGTGATCGTAGCGGCAGGAAATCCACCGGAATATAATAAATCTGTACGGGATTTTGATGTTGTTACCCTTGACCGTGTTAAAAAGATCACCGTAGAACCAGATTACCGTGTCTGGAAAGAATACGCGTACAAAGAGAATATCCATCCGGCAATTCTTTCTTATCTGGAACTGCGTAACAACTGCTTTTACCAGATGGAGACAACGATTGATGGAAAACAGTTTGCAACACCTCGTGGCTGGGAAGATCTTTCAAGGCTCATGGAGGTTTATGCGCAGCTTGATAAGAATATTACTGCAGAGGTTGTGGAACAGTATATCCAGCATGAACGCATCGCAAAAGAATTTGCAGAATATTATGAATTGTATCAAAAATATCAGCAGGATTATCAGATTGCAGAACTGCTGAAAGGAAAACCCTCAGAGGCGATGGTTAAAAAAGTTTCTCATGCATCTTTTGATGAGAGGGTAAGTGTTGTCAATCTGTTGTTCTCAGGAGTAAGACAGGCCATACGGCAGGTAGTCCTGCAGGAAGAGATTCTGGAAAAGGTATTTGAAGTGCTGAAAGTGCTAAAAGAGCCACAGGAAGGTGGAAACCTGGAACAGCGTCTGGGAGATTTTGTGGATAACCTCCGGGCTGAAAGAGAACACAAGCAGAAAGAGGGGCTTCTGGAACACCGAGAAGATCATACGATCCGGAAGGCACTGGAAGTTCTGGAAGGATATAAGCTGATTCTCAAAAAAGAAGCACCGGATACCTGGGATGCGGGGTTTGAAGTTCTGAAAAATGCTTTTGGTGAATACCGGGGAAATTGGGAAGAAGAATGGGATTCAGCTGGTTCCTCCCTGGAATATGCATTTGATTTTATGGAAGCGGCCTTCTATAACAGCCAGGAAATGGTGATTTTTGTATCGGGGATCAACACGGATTATTCCTGTGTGCGTTTTCTTGAGACATACGAATGTGAACGTTATATCCGATATAACCGTGACCTTTTGTTCGAAGATGCAAGCCAGGAGATCAGAAGGAGAATAGAAGAACTGTAAAAATATAAAAATTGTAAAACGTAAGAGAAAGCCTGAATCATTGAAGGAGGGAGAAGGATGAAGAAACAAAATCGTATTAAAACATGTATGTTGTCGTTGCTGCTTGCATTTACGCTGGTATTTCCCGGGAGTGCTGTTGCTGTCGAAGCGTCCGGCCAGGGAGACATGGCAGTACATTTTATCGATGTGGGACAGGGGCTTGCAATCCTTGTTCAGTCAGGTGGAGAAAACCTTCTCTATGATGGCGGAAACCGTGCACATGCTGATGAAGTGGTGCAGTATCTGAAAAATCAGCAGGTAGAGACAATTGATTATATGATTTCCTCTCATTATGATGAAGATCATCTGGGCGGACTGGTGAAATGTCTGGATAATTTTGAAGTAGAGCATGTTCTGGGATCGGATTATGTGCATACATCAGAATTGTTTAACACATTTATGAATACGGCAACTGCACATGCGATCATTGTCGAATATCCGTCTGTCGGAGATACTTTTGAATTTGGAACAGGAAGCTTTACGGTCATGGCGCCGGACGGGATTTCTCAGAACAGTAATGATAATTCAGTAGTTATCCGGCTGGTAAATGGAAATAACAGCTTTATGTTCATGGGAGATGCGGAAGAAACAAGTGAGCAGGACATGATCAGTACAGGAATGAACCTGGACTGTGATGTGCTGAGCCTCGGACATCATGGATCAGCATCTTCAACAACATGGGATCTTCTGGAAGCATCCACTCCATCCTGGGCGGTGATCAGCTGTGGGCAGGATAATTCCTATGGGCATCCTTCAGCTGAGACAATGGGAAAACTTAAGGATATGGATATTCCGGTATTCCGCACAGACGATCAGGGTACGATCATTGCTCTCTCGGATGGAAATGCGATAAGCTGGAATCAGGAGCCATGCAATGATTATGCATCAGGAAGTGAGAAAAAAGGTGCAGACAGCAGTTCTTCACAGACGGCAGAGTATTCCGGAAATGCGGCAGCAGTATCCGAATCAGAAGCTGCAGAAATATCAGATTCGGATACACAGGAACGCATGGTCTGGATTTCAGCAACCGGAAGTAAATATCACAGTAAACCGGATTGTGGGAATATGAATCCAAACAAAGCAACACAGGAAACAGAAGCGCAGGCACTTTCGCAGGGGTATGAAGCCTGCAAAAAGTGCTGGTAAAAGTAAAAGACATCAGAAGGTCCGATAATAATTCTGGACAAACTGGATAAACTGACGCACATGTGGTTTTAGAATCCGATTTTTACTGTAGACAATATAAAAGGTTCGTTTATGAGCAGATTTTTCAAGTGGAAAAAGAAGAATCTGCTTTGTTTTTTGCAGATCTATGGCAGAACGGGCGGACAGAATGGAAATGCCAAGACCATTTACAATGGATTTTTTGATGCTTTCAAGATCATTCATGCGTGCAATGACATTCAGATCACTGGAAGCTATGCCAAGCTTCTCAAGGAAGATGTCCATTTCCTTTTTGGTGCCGGATCCTTTCTCGCGTATAATGATAGGATCTCTGATAAAGTCCTGAAAGGTAACTGTGTTATTCTGAAGTTTCAGATAATGACTGTTGACAGGGGTTGCTATTACAAGTTCATCCTGGCAGAATGGCAGAAAGAAACAGCTTTCATCCCGGGTGTTCTGACCGACCAGAGCCAGATCGACTGTTCCATCAAGTACACGGCTGATAGAATCTGCACTGTCTGTCTGTATAGAATGAAAATATATATCCGGGTGGGTCTTTCCGTAAGCAGCCAGAATTTCCGGAAGCAGATAGGAGGAAGGAATTGTGGATGCTGAAAGATCAATCATGTGTTTCTGAACACCGGTAAAATTTTCCAGAAGATTATTGCGGATTTCCAGCATGCGGACAGCACTGTCATAAAGCTGATAGCCTTTTGTTGTAACAGTTGTTTTTTTAGTAGTACGGATGATAAGTCTGGTATGAAGTTCTTCTTCCAGTGAACGTACATGTGCGCTGATCGTAGGCTGAGTAAGATAAAGCCGTCTTGCTGCTTCTGAAAAGCTTCCATAATCTACAACAGCAACAAAGGCTTCTAACTGTTTGAATTCCATATGATGATACTCCTTGTAGAACAGATTGTGATGTGGTGATGGAGGACATACTTACAATTTATAAGGTGCTCCGGCGATTTCTGACAGAGCATGCAGTGCCAGATCGATTTCATCGCGTGTGTTGGTGGAACCAAAGGAAAAACGAATGGTACCCTCCGGATAAGTGCCGAGTGTTTTGTGTGCATTTGGAGCACAGTGAAGGCCGACGCGAGTCATGATTCCATAAGAGGCATCGAGCTCATAGGCAGCGCGGGCCATATCAAGATTAAGAGTCTGAAGTGAGACAACAGCACAGCGGTTGCAGATATCTTTTTTTCCAATTATACGAAGGGAAGATTCCTGAGGATCCATCTGAAGGATTCCATCAATGAAATATTGTGTAAGTTCCAGTTCGTGCTGACGGATTTCCATCATGTCTGTATGTGAAAGGTCAGACAGGGCCGCATGAAGTCCTAAAATGCCTGGAATGTTTGGGGTTCCGGGCTCATAACGGTCAGGAAGAAAGTCTGGAACTTCTTCTGTATGAGAGATACTGCCAGTTCCACCAGAGATAAGCGGATCGATACAGGAGACCAGTTCGTTGCGAAGGAGAAAACCGCCGGTTCCCTGTGGACCGAGAAGGGCTTTGTGACCGGTGAATGCAAGGGCATCGATGTGAAGTGCTTCCATGTCAATCGGAATTACGCCGGCCGTCTGTGCAGTATCCAGGATAAAAAGAAGACCATGCTTCTGGCAGAATTTACCAATTTCCTGAAGCGGCATCATAGTTCCACATACGTTTGAGGCATGCAGACAGACAAGCAGTCGGGTTTCCGGACGCAGAAGACCTTCGGCTTTTTCTATAAGAAGAGAACCATCTGAACGGCATGGAATACGGTCAAAAGTAATACCATTTTGGCTCAGCTGCACAAGCGGGCGCATAACGGCATTGTGTTCCATGGCAGAGACAAGTACATGATCGCCGGGCTTCAGCAGTCCTTTAAGAAGAATATTAAGACTGGTGGTGATGTTTGGCGTAAAGATCACATTTTTACCTTTGCCGGAAGTAAAGTGAAACAGATGAAGTAACTGCTCTCTGGTTTCAAAAATCTGTTCCTCCACAGAATAAGCAGCCTGATAACCGCCCCGGTTTACATTGACACCAGAACCGTTCAGATAATCATAAACAGCCTGTGCTACAGATGGTGCTTTGGGGTAGGAAGTGCTTGCCTGATCCAGATATATTTTTCTCATAAAACAACCTCTTTTCAAATATTACAGAAATAAATATTGCAATGATTTATAAAAAAAATCTATAAGTAGCTATAAAACAAGACTATAATGAATTGGAGTTTTTGTCAATGAAATGTTATTATTTTATACAAAGAATGTGTGCTGAATAAAAAAACTTTTAGCACAAGAGGGAAAGGGAGGTAAGTAACAAATGAAAAAAGAAAAAACAACCATTGTCGCGGCCGGATTATTGATCGGTATTATCTCAGTTATGCTGGTGTTCTTCGGAAACCCGGCGAATATGGGATTCTGTATTGCCTGTTTTCTGAGGGATACGACAGGAGCGCTGGGGCTTCATTCAGCAGCGGCAGTCCAGTATATCCGTCCTGAGATCATCGGACTGGTACTTGGAGCCTGCATTGTATCACTGATCACAAAAGAATTTCGTCCAAGAGGTGGTTCTGCACCGGTGACCAGATTTACACTTGGTGCATTTGTAATGATCGGATGTCTGATGTTCCTCGGTTGCCCATTCCGTATGATCCTGCGTCTGGCAGGTGGTGATGGAAATGCTATCCTGGGTCTGGCAGGCTTTGCCGCAGGTATTCTTACAGGAACATTTTTCCTGAAAAAAGGCTATACATTAAAACGTTCCTACAAAATGCCTAAGCTTGAGGGAGCCGTTTATCCGGCATTTCAGATCATTCTGTTGATCCTTCTGGCAGCAGCACCGGCATTTATCCACTTTACTGAACCAGAAGGTGGACCGGGAGCCAAACATGCAGCGATTCTTATTTCTCTTGCAGCGGGTGTGATCGTTGGTATCCTTGCTCAGAGAACACGTCTCTGTATGGTTGGAGGTATTCGAGATGCAGTCCTTTTTGGAGAGTATAAACTGCTCTTTGGATTTATTGCAATTTTTGTAAGTGCACTGATCATGAATGTGGTACTGGGATATTTTCATCCTGGTTTTGCAGGACAGCCGGTTGCACATACAGATGGCCTGTGGAATGCACTTGGTATGTATCTGGCTGGATTTGGATGTATCCTGCTTGGCGGATGTCCGATGCGTCAGCTTATTCTTTCCGGTGAAGGAAATACAGACTCTGTGGTAGCTGTTCTGGGACTGATGGCAGGAGCTGCATTTGCTCATAACTTTGGTCTTGCATCTTCCGGAGAGGGTCCGACAGCAAATGGTAAAATTGCGGTTATTATCGGAATCGTAGTTGTAGCTGTGATCGCAGTAGTCAATTCTGCGAGAAAAGAAGAAGCCTGAAAGGAGAAAGAACATGAAAAGAGTAGACGCAAGAGGTTTATCCTGTCCGGAACCTGTTATTCAGACAAAAAACGCAATGGCTTCCAAAGAAAAGGCCTATGAAGTCCTTGTAGATAATGTTGTTGCAAAGGAAAATGTTTCCCGTTTTGCACTTCACCAGGGTTATCAGGTGGAGGTAGAAGAGCAGGGGGATGATTTCCTGCTGAAAATAAAAAAATGATGACTTATATTGCTACTTTTTATTCACATTACGGGGCAATCCAGTTTCGCAAAAACTGTGAGAAATTGAATCTCGCAGCAGTGATCATGCCTGTTCCAAGAAATCTGAGTTCATCATGCGGAACCTGCGTCCGCTTTGAATCAGAAGGAGAAATTCCAGAACAAAACGAGGAAACAGAGCAGATTGTCCGGGTAGAGAAAGATGGTTACGTGATCATAAGTGGGGACGGTGTTTGAGGCACAAACACCGTCCCTCTTTTCATCCTCTTTCTTTTC
>ERZ1026850.420-NODE-420-length-26988-cov-5.481862_pt1 | contig 26988 bp, 29 predicted proteins | sample MGYA00380155_ERZ1026850 | MGnify/ENA primary metagenome ERZ1026850 (study PRJEB33269, sample SAMEA4719791) | human gut metagenome | biome: human-associated habitat; feature: organic feature; material: feces | place: Cameroon | collected 2013-10 ... | reverse complement strand
GCAAAAAATATATAACTAATTAGCATATGCTTTTTGTATATACAAATTATAAGGGTTAAAAGCATATGCGTAAAGCATATATGCCTGTATAAGATTAAAGGGGTTGACGGTATCAATCCTATCTGCTATATTCGAAAAGGAATGACGGTATCAATCCTATATGAAGGCAGGTGGATATTATGCATAGAGCATTTTGCAGCTTCAACGATGATGAATACAAAGCCCTAGGGGCAAAGGCGAAGAAATTAGGTATGAGTACATCCAAGTTAATCGAATATGCTACGACATTATTTTTAGATATGCCACGGACAGAAACGACGAATGTAAAAGAAATACGAAAAAAGATCGAGAAGTATCTGGAAAAGGTAAAAGATGAAACATTTATTTGTTCTACACCTTTTGGCTCAGAATGGGCCAGAATGACAACTTCGGCAAAAAGAACAGCAGCATCACAGATGAAGATAATTGTTGATGAAGGAATAATCGAGAAGGTTCAATCTTCAAGCAAAGCGCATCAGGCGACTATTTATAGAAAGTGTGGAGGTAAGTAATAGCGCTTGGACAGACATATTTTGCCATTCAAACCTATCGGCAGGAGTGCCTGCGGTATTATTATTTCCGTATCTGACATTCAAAAGACCGTTTTTCAAGGCGGATGTCTATGGGATAATGTACAGGAAGCCGACGGGCTTTGGATATGGAAAAGCAAGATTTATAGAATGGGAACAGGTAGAGGCAATCATTGATGGCGATATGATTTTCAGTATAGATGAAAAGCTTGGCGGCATATCGGAAAACAAATTAAATGCGGAGATACTTTCCGGATTGAGGGTTTTTGATGTGCAAACTGAGGAAGAATACGAGGATCAGGCAGAGTGGATAGAAAATGGATTTTTTATAGTGATTAAAGCGGCGGAGAAAGGAAAATCGGAGCTGCTTGATATAGGATCGTTTTTTCATCAGAAGGATTTCCCGAAAAAACCGGAAATGTTAAAAGCACTATGGCAATATTATTTAAAATCAAATCTGAGAGAAAAGACTGATTGATGATAAGGTAAAATTCAGATTAAGAATACAGTAAAGGAACAGGGTTATCAGAATGGTTGAGACAAAAGCGTTACTTGTAATCGATATGCAGAATGATTATCTGTGGGCTAAGAGGAAGCCGATGTTTACATATGATACGAATCAACTCACAGGCGATGTAAACAGGCTGATATCTGTCTACAAGGAGAAAGGCTACGATATCATTTACATCAAGCATATCCTTCCGAAGATCATGTGGGGTGTAGGATTCTCGATAAAAGGAACAGAGGGAGCGGAACTGTACAGCGGTTTAAATGTAGTATCAGATTTGTGTTTTGAGAAAAATCGCTCAGATACATATACTGCAAATGCATTCCGAGAGTTTATGAAGAAACAGAACTATACCGAGGTGGCAATTTGCGGTCTTGATGAGTGCGGTTGTGTAGGTGCTACTGCGAAAGGTGCAGTGAAGACTGGTGCAACCGTGGTGCTGATAGAAAACTGTATCGGCAGAAGATTTCCGGATGCAAAGGTTCAGAAGATGCGTAATGAGCTTATAACTTTAGGCGTGAGGTATGTCACGGAATAATAAGACGACAAAATCGGAATATTACGATTTATTTAGGCAGTATTTTGGTATAGAAAATAAACAGGATAAATGAATAAGGTGTCAATATATGGATAATCGGAAGATAAAAAAACTACTGAGCGAGATATAAGGTGCTACGCTGAAATCTAAAAGTTAGGAGATATGGTTCATAAGATGGATACTGACAATTATTGCGAAGCATCCGTTTTGTTGTCTTCCGATGATTATGAGCAACTTCATGAGGCAGTATTAGTAACTGAAAATTTTCTGTCTTACAACGGGTCGTGGGATTTTCAAAGAGAAGATCATTCATCCGAAAACCAATATGCGTGTGAAATTCGTTTTAAATGGAATGGATTTGCAAGCACATATGGAAATATAACACAAAAACTCAAGTTGCCTTCAGGGGTAAATAAGGAGTTCCGATTAACTAAGACATTGTAACAAATCCTTAGGATGATTTATCCCGAATAAAATGAACTAAGAAATCATAAGAATTGATGGTGTTTTATCTCAGAAGATAATTTTATAATTTGAAATAGTGATCAGTGATAAAAGACATTTAGGAGCACTCCTGAATGTCTTTTCTGATATAAAAGCAAACAAGCAGAGAGGAGGATTATATAATTGAAGATAACTGTATCCGTCAGACGGCGGCGACTGATCTATACAGATCTTTCGCCACCGTCTTTTTGTTAAAAAAATGAAGTTTGAGACAAGAAATGCCGGACTCGGCAATCAAGAAATGGAGGATATAAAAATGATTGATTTATCAGAAAAGAGCAGGGAAGAAGTGATCCGTGAAAAGAAAGAAGCGGAGCTTAGACTGGCAAAACGTAAAGAGGGGGAATGGAAGCGCCGCATGGATAAGGAGCGTAAGTGCATGATCGGGGGTACATTCCTTAAGTATTTTAAGGACTCTTTACTCTTTGAACCGGATGAGTGGGATAGGATCGTGCAGGAAGTGATCATGCTGCGGAGTATTCCAATATTGGTATCAACAAGTTGGAGTGTCTGCTTCGTTCTCCGAGATGTTCGTTTGTTTTATATGTAGGCAAAAAGAAACTCGTTAAGAGAAAGGAATTTGAGAAGTTCATTTCGGACAACATAGAGATATAGCGGATTCCCAATAAATGGGGTAACCACGCGGTTTGTCGGCTATCAAAAAAATGAAATAACATTGCATTTGAGCCCCGGTTGGTGTATAATATAGCGTGCTAATTTGGGACTCTTATAGCTTAGAAAGGAGCCTTAAATGGGTAAAGATCTCAAAGGAAAGGAGATTGGAGCAGGAATCGTTCAGCAACCTAATGGGACTTACTTCGCCAGATTTGTTGATAAATTTGGGAAGCGCAGAACGAAAAGATCCCAAAAACTTCAAGATGTAAAACAGTGGCTTGCTGATGCTACATATATAGACCAACACAGTGACCTCGACCAAGCAACGGATATGCTCGTTGATGCCTGGTTCGATTATTGGATAGGGATAAAAAAGCAGACAGTGAGGCCAAATACGGTTAGAAACTATTCGGAACGGTATGAGCGTAATATCAAGGGTGTTATAGGCAATAAACTCTTAACTGATGTGAAGCCCATTCACTGCCAGAAGATTTTTTTAGATATGGCTGATGAGGGCTATAAGACGACTACCATATACAAGACGCGGATTGCTCTTTATAACATGTTTGAATTTGCAAGAGAGAATGATGTGCTTATCACGAACCCTTGCAAGAAGTCGTTAAAGAGTGATATGGGAAAGCCTTCAGATAAGAAAGAAGCCCTTACGATAGACGTTCAGAAGAAGTCCTTAGAAGCTGTGGTGGGCTACAGCTATGAGAATCAGTACCGCTTCGTATTACAGATCGGACTTCGTACAGGTGAGCTTATAGGGATTAAGTGGAGCGACATCGACTTCGAAAATCGTACTATGAAAATCGAAAGAACGATGGAATTTCGCTATAAGGTAGGTGAGTGGAGAGTTGGTCCACCTAAGAGCAAATCAGGCTACCGTACAATTCCTCTTACAGACGAAGCAATTCGTATTCTTGAAAATCAGAGATCAAAGAATAAGAGCTTAAAGCTCGTGCCGATTGAATGGAAAGACATAGTATTCCTTTGTAGAAAGGGAGCACCGGTCAAAAACAGCACTTATGATACGGGGCTGTTCAAGTATTGTGACCGTGTAGGCATTCCGAGATTTTCAATGCATGTCTTAAGACATACATTTGCTACCAGATGCATTGAAGGTGGAATGAAACCTAAGACCCTGCAGAAGATTCTGGGTCATTCTAATATCGGTATTACCATGAATCTGTATGTTCATATTACAGAGGATGAAAAACATAGAGAAATTGACTTAGTGGCTGACGCTTTAAAAGTGGTATAAAACTTGATGCGAAATTCATCTCCGTGGTACTCGATGTGGTACTCGGTCAAAACCATGAATCGCGGAAAGCCAGTAAAATAAAGGAAAAATGAAGGAGATGAATTTATTATGAAACTAGGAATCGTGGGGCTTCCCAACGTAGGAAAAAGTACATTATTCAATTCACTGACAAAAGCGGGTGCGGAATCGGCAAACTATCCGTTCTGTACCATTGACCCCAATGTGGGTATCGTTGCAGTGCCGGATGAAAGATTAAAGCTTTTGGGAGACATGTATCAGTCCAAGAAGGTGACACCGGCGGTTATTGAATTCGTAGACATTGCCGGTCTGGTAAAGGGTGCCTCCAAGGGCGAAGGTCTTGGCAACCAGTTCTTAAGCAATATCCGAGAAGTAGATGCCATTGTGCATGTGGTAAGGTGCTTTGAAGACCCCAATGTCATTCATGTGGACGGCAGTGTGGATCCCATGAGAGATATTGAAACCATTAATTTAGAGCTTATTTTCTCCGATCTGGAAATTTTGGAAAGAAGAATTGCAAAGACTGCAAAGGCAGCCCGTATGGACAAGTCCCTGGAAAAAGAATTGGCGCTGCAGGAAAAGATGAAAGCGCATCTGGAAGCCGGCAAGCTGGCAAGAAGCTTTGTGACCGAGGATGAAGATGAATTAGCATGGCTGGCAGAGTACAATCTGCTTACCTACAAACCGGTTATCTTTGCGGCAAACGTAGCGGAAGATGATTTGGCAGACGACGGCGCAAGCAACCCCGGCGTGGCAAAGGTCAGAGAATTTGCGGCAAAAGAGGGTAGTGAGGTATTTGTTATTTGCGCCCAGATTGAACAGGAGATTGCAGAGCTGGATGATGACGAAAAGGCAATGTTCTTAGAGGACTTAGGGCTGAAAGAGTCCGGTCTTGACAAGTTAATCCGTGCAAGCTATAAACTGCTGGGACTGATTAGCTACCTAACAGCAGGAGAGGACGAAACCAGAGCGTGGACCATTAAAATCGGCACCAAGGCTCCGCAGGCAGCCGGTAAAATTCATACCGATTTTGAAAGAGGCTTTATCAAGGCGGAAGTAGTTAATTACAAAGATCTTTTGGAGCAGGGCTCCCTGGCGGCTGCGCGTGAAAAAGGTCTGGTGGGAATGGAAGGCAAGGATTACGTGGTAAAAGACGGCGATGTCATTCTGTTCCGTTTCAATGTATAAGGCAGCTACGATGCACTGCCCTAAAATCAAAAAGCATAATTAGTAGTGAAAATGACAGCAGGTACAAGATATTGTACCTGCTGTTTTTGCGTGAAAAATTTCCAGTATTTTCTTAAGAAAAAATAAAGAAATTCCTCTATTTTGCTTGCTAAATTCCACTTTTTATTATAAAATCAGTATAAAAGTGGTGGAAAGTGGTGCCAAGTGGTTTGAAGTGGTAAATAAATCCCTTTCCGTGGCAGCAACTTTAAGGCGGGTGATCGGATATGTTCATGGGCGAATACAACCATACGATTGACGCGAAGAGCAGGCTGATCATTCCTTCAAAGTTCCGCGAAATTCTGAAAGACGAATTCGTGGTGACAAAAGGACTGGATGGCTGCTTGTTTGTCTTTGACAATACCGAGTGGACCGCATTTCAGGAAAAATTGCAGAAGCTGCCTTCCTTAACCAACCCGGAAGTCCGTAAGTTTGTCCGTTTCTTCATGGCAGGCGCATCAGTCGTCGAAGTAGACAAGCAGGGACGTATCTTGATTCCGGCGGCGCTGAAAGAATTTGCCGCACTGCAGAAAGATGTGGTGCTGATTGGTGTAGGAAACAGAGCAGAAATCTGGAGTAAAGAAAGATACGACGGAACAGTTACCTACGAAGACATGGAAGAAATTGCAAAGCACATGTCGGAGCTTGGACTTGGAATTTAATCTTAAGAGCTATGCAGGGACTGGAAACAGAAAAGCAAGAAGGAGCAGGAGATGGCGTTTTCCCACTATTCGGTTTTGCTGAAGGAAACCATTGAAAATCTGAATATCAAAGAAGACGGCATCTACGTGGATGGAACGACCGGCGGCGGAGGACATGCCCTGCAGGTGGTAAAACGCCTGTCCAATAAGGGAAGATTTTTCGGAATTGACCAGGACGATGCCGCAATCGCAGCAGCCACAGAACGACTTGACGATTATGCCGAAAAAGTAACGCTCATCCGCAGCAACTATTGCCAGATGAAGGAAGTGCTTTCCGAATACGGCGTAGAAAAAGTGGATGGCATTGTACTGGATCTGGGGGTTTCCTCCTACCAGTTAGATACAGAAGAAAGAGGCTTTTCCTACCGGTTTGATACCCCTCTTGACATGCGGATGGACAGAAGACAGTCCCTTACCGCCAAGGATATTGTAAACGGATATCCTGAAAGAGAGCTGTACCGCATTATCCGGGACTACGGAGAAGACCAGTTCGCAAAGAACATTGCCAAACACATTGTGCAGGCAAGAGAGAAAAAAGAAATCGTAACCACCGGGGAACTGGCAGAGATTATAAAGGGAGCCATTCCCGCAAAGTTCCGGCAGTCGGGGCATCCGGCAAAGCAGACCTTTCAGGCAATCCGTATTGAATGCAACCGGGAGCTGGAAGTGTTGAGAGATTCGCTGGATATGATGATAGACCTCTTAAATCCGGGCGGAAGGCTTTGCATTATCACCTTCCATTCCTTAGAGGACAGACTGGTGAAATCGGCATTCAAAAAGGCAGAAAATCCTTGTACATGCCCACCGGAATTTCCGGTATGTGTGTGTGGAAAGAAGCCCAAGGGAAAGGTTATCAGCAGAAAGCCGATACTTCCGACCGAGGAGGAGCTTGCTGAAAACAGCCGTTCCAAGAGCGCGAAACTCCGGGTATTTGAAAAAGCCGAAGAAATTGGATAAGGCGCAAAAAACGGAAAAAGCCGAAGAAATTGGATAGGCGTAAGAGCTTGAATAAAACAGAAAATCCGATAAAGAAAATATTGGCTTAAAAAGTCAGAAAAGCAAAACTTAACAGACAGAAAAGAAAGAGAAGTAACAAATAAGATAAAAGGGTAAAAACCATAGCATCTTAGGTAAGACATCAAGAAAGAAATGAGGGAAAGAAATATGGCAAGGACGCAGGGGAGAAACACACAAAACAGAAGTACACAGAACAGAAGAACAAGGGGCTACGGAGATTATTATGTGGATGGCAGTACAGCAAGACAGCTCGATGTCAGACGTGCAATAGAAGAAGAACCCAGAAAGAAAATCAGCAACGAAACCAGAAAGAACCGGGAAAGAGCACATCACATGAACTTTGGGTATGTGGTATTCTTAGCCCTGGCGATGCTGGTTGCCGGTTACGTGTTAATCGGTTATATCCAGCTGCAGGCAGAAACAACGGCAAAGGTAGAAAAAATCGCATCCCTGGAGAAAGAACTGAACAACTTAAAGCTTTCCAACGATGACGAGCTTGCCCGTATCAACAGCAATGTTAATCTGGACGAGATTAAAAGAATTGCCATCGGTGAACTGGGAATGGTATATGCACAGGAAGGTCAGATCGTATACTACAACAACGAAGGCAGCGATTATGTAAGACAGTTTGGCGATATACCCAAACAGTAAATAAAGACGGGGTGTAAAGCACATTGGGCAGAAAAGAAAGAGAAAAGAATAAGAGAATGGCAAAAAAAGCCAAAATGAAATTAAGACAGAAATTTCCTATCCGTATGCAGAAGAAGCTGATAGTACTTTTCTGTCTGATTTTATTGGCGTTTGTGGGACTGAGCGCCCGGTTAATCTGGATAAACAGTAAAAAAGGCGAACAGTACAGCAAGCAGATTTTATCCCAGCAGAAATACGACAGTGTAACACTCCCGTACAGACGGGGGGATATTTTAGACTGTAACGGCACCACACTGGCGGTCAGTGAAAAAGTATACAGTTTAGTACTGGATGCCAAGGTCATGCTGACCAAGGACGGAAAATATCTGGACTCCACCTTAGAAGCACTGGAAGAATGCTTTCCGCAGCTTGACATGAAGGAAGTCAAAAATTACATTACCAATAATCCGACCAGCAGTTATTATGTACCGCTTAAAAAAATGTCCTATTCGGAAATCAGTGATTTTATGGAAATCCAGAACGATACACAGAAGGACGAGGACGGTAATCCGGGACGTGGCAACGATATCAAGGGCGTGTGGTTTGAGGAAAGCTATAAAAGAGGCTATCCCTACGGCAGCCTTGCCTGTGATGTCATCGGCTTTACCACATCGGACGGCATCGGCATGTACGGTCTGGAAGAGTATTACAACGATTTGCTGAGCGGCACCAACGGCAGGGAATTCGGTTATTTAAACGACGACTCCAGTCTGGAGCGTACCACGAAGCCTGCACAGGACGGTTACACCATTGTCAGTACCATTGATGCCAATATCCAGTCCATTGTAGAAGAAAAGCTGAACAATTTCTGGGTAGAATACAAGGACAATTATAAAGAAGGACAGGCTGCAAACAACATCGGCTGTATTGTCATGGACGTAAACAGCGGAGAGGTACTTGCCATGGCAAGTGCTCCGACCTTCGATTTGAACAGTCCCTATGATCTGAGTGCGTATTACGACGAAGACCAGATTGCATTGATGAAGGAAAATGATACTTATTTTGAAACCTTAAACAGCATCTGGCGTAACTTCTGCATTACGGATACCTACGAGCCGGGTTCTACCTTTAAGCCTTTTACGGTGGCAATGGGACTGGAAACCGGAAAAATCCACGATACGGATACCTTTGAATGCGGAGGAAGCCTGGAGGTGGGTGGTCACAAAATCCGGTGCCACAACCGGTACGGCGACGGAACGGTTACCGTAAAGCATGCGATTGCCAGCTCCTGCAATGTGGCATTAATGAGGATGTCTTTTGCAATCGGAAAGGAAACCTTTGCGGAATACCAGAGAAATTTCAATCTGGGATTAAAGACCAATATTGACCTTGCAGGGGAAGCCAGAACGGCGGAACTGGTGCACGGTGCGGAGAAAATCGACCAGACGGACCTGGCGGTCAGCTCCTTCGGACAGGGCTTTAATGTCACCATGATTCAGATGATTACCGGCTACAGCGCCTTAATTAACGGCGGCTATTATTACGAACCTCATATGGTAAAGCAGATACGCACCACAAACGGCGCCGTTGTAAAAAACATCGAGCCGCGCGTATTAAAACAGGTGGTATCCGAGAGCACTTCCGCTTACTTAAGAGAGTACGGCGAAGCGGTATGCGACCCCAATTACACCGGCAACACCGGTAAATCCGCAAGACCTGCCGGTTATTTAATCGGCGGTAAGACGGGTACTGCACAGACCCTTCCCCGAGGAAACGGAGAATACGTTGTTTCCTTTATCGGCTTTGCACCGGCGGATGACCCGCAGATTGCCATTTATGTGGTAATTGACAGACCGAACATGCCGGACCAGACCGGCGGTACTAGACAGGCAGCCATTATTGCCAAGAACGTCCTGACGGAAGTTTTGCCTTACATGGGTATCTTCATGACGGAAGAGCTTTCCGAAAAGGAATTAAAGGAGCTGGAAGAAAAGAAACTGGAGGATACCAGAAAATACGGCACTCCGGTGGTAAAAGAACCCAGCACGGACCCGGCGGATTACGGCGATATGGGCACCACACCGGCTTGGAAGAGCTTTGAAAAAGACCCGGAAACCGGTTATTACATTGACCCGAACACCAATGAACTGTTAGACCCGGAGACCGGAAATCCGGTGGGCACCAATTACGACCCCATTCCATCAGAGTAAAATACATAACCTCATAAAAAAGGGAATAGAGTATAACAAGACCTTTTTTGTGAGGTTATTATGTTAAATACCCCCCATAAAACCCATTACCGAAAAAAAATAACCGTCACGTTTTTTATCTGTGCGGGACTTCTGGCGATTTTGTTTTTCAGGCTTGTGTACCTGATGGTGGCGAAAGCCGATTATTATTCTGCGAAAGCGCAGGAGCTGCATGAGAGGGAAAGAAGCATCAAGGCGGCGAGGGGACGGATACTGGACTGCAACGGCACCGTGATTGCGGATAACCGGACGGTCTGCACCATTTCCGTCATTTATAACCAGATAGAGGACAGGGAAGCGGTCATTTCCATGCTGTGCAGGGAGCTGTCTTTGTCGGAAGAATATGTCCGCAAACGGGTGGAAAAATATTCGTCCATTGAGCGCATCAAAAGCAACGTGGACAAAGAAACCGGGGACCGCATCCGGGAGTACGACCTTGCCGGGGTAAAGGTGGATGAAGATTACAAACGCTTTTATCCTTACGGAGAGTTAGGCTCCAAGGTGCTGGGCTTTACCGGCAGCGACAACCAGGGAATTATCGGTCTGGAGGTCATTTACGAAGAGTATCTGGCAGGAAAGAAAGGTACCATTTTAACGGTGACCGATGCCAGGGGCATTGAAGTGGAGGAAGCGGGAGAAAGTCGTATAGAGCCGGTAAACGGCGGTGATTTACATATCAGTATGGATATGAATATCCAGAGCTATGCGACCCAGCTTGCCTATCAGGCGATGGAAACCAAGGAAGCTAAGAGTGTTTCCATTATTGTCATGAATGCGAAAACCGGAGAAATTCTGGCTATGGTGAACACCCCGGAATTTGATTTGAACGAGCCTTACGTGCTGACGGAGGACATCTTAAAATATGCCAGCGGAACGGACGTATCGGGCAACAGCATTTCCTCAGGGGATGACCTTTCCGAACAGGAAAAACAGAATCTGTTAAATACCATGTGGAGAAACGGCTGCATCAACGATACCTATGAGCCGGGCTCTACGTTTAAGATTATTACGGCGGCTGCCGGACTGGAATCGGGTGTGGTGACACCGCAGTCCACCTTTTCCTGTCCCGGCTTCATTATTGTGGAGGACCGGAAAATCCGCTGCCACAAGGTGGGAGGGCACGGCTCCGAGGACTTTGTGCATGCAACCATGAACTCCTGCAATCCGGTGTTTATCACTGTGGGACTGCGTATGGGAGTGGAAACCTATTACGACTACTTTGAAAAGTTCGGACTTTTGCAGAAAACCGGCGTGGATCTGCCGGGAGAAGCCGGAACCATTATGCATAAAGAGGAAAATATCGGAGCGGTGGAGCTTGCCACCATTTCCTTCGGGCAGTCTTTCCAGATTACGCCCATTAAGCTTCTGACAACCGCCGCCTCCATTGTAAACGGCGGCAATCTGATTACACCCCATTTCGGCGTGGAGGTAACGGATGCAGAGGGTAACTGTGTGGAAACCTTTGAATATCCGGTATCGGAACAGATTGTATCGTCGGAGACTTCCGCCACCATGAGGGAAATTCTGGAAAAAGTAGTGGCGGAAGGCGGCGGAAAAAAGGCGTACATAGAGGGCGTGCGGATAGGAGGAAAGACGGCAACCAGCCAGACACTTCCCAGAGGCACAGGCAAATACATTGCGTCTTTTGTGGGCTTTGCACCGGCGGACGATCCGGAAATCATAGCCATGGCAATCATCACTCATCCGACGGGAACCTACTACGGAGGACAGATTGCCGCACCGGTTGTGAAACAGCTTTTTGAAAATATTCTTCCTTATTTGGGTATTATGGATTATAATAAAAATAATGGCGCCGAAATGCCCGCTGAAAATTAACCGGGAGGGCGCAGAATGCAGAATATCAGTTTATTGCCGGCAGTTCTGGCGTTTGCGTTAAGTGTGGTGATGGGACCGGTTCTCATCCCCGTGCTTAAGAAACTGCGGGTGGGGCAGACCGTAAGAGAGGACGGCCCCGGTACCCATTTGAAGAAAAACGGAACTCCGACCATGGGCGGCATTATCATTGTGGGAGCCATGATACTTACCGGTCTTTTGTTTGTAAAGCAGTATCCGAAGATAATGCCCATCCTGTTTCTGACAGCGGGCTTCGGAATGGTGGGGCTTCTGGATGATTACTTAAAGGTGGTGCTCAGGCGTTCCATGGGGCTTTCACCGGGCACAAAGTTTATGCTGCAGCTATTGGTGACGGCGCTTTATGCCGTCTATTTAAGCCGGTATGCGGACTCCGCTTTTCTACTGAAAATACCGTTTTCAGACAGGCAGATTGACCTGGGTGTTTTCAACGTTCCCTTCCTGTTTTTCGTGACGACGGCAACCGTAAACGGCACCAATTTTACGGATGGACTGGACGGTCTTGCCACGGGCGTCACCCTGATTGTGACGGTGTTCTTTTCCGTAGCCGCCATTGGCATGCAGAGCGGGATAGAGCCGGTGACGGGCGCGGGAGCGGGCGCATTGCTTGGCTTTCTTTTGTTTAATGTATACCCCGCCAGCGTGTTCATGGGAGATACCGGTTCGCTGGCGCTCGGCGGTTTTGTGGTGTCGGTAAGCTACGCCCTGCACATGCCGCTGTTTATCCCCCTTGTGGGACTGGTGTATTTTCTGGAAGTGGTATCGGTCATTGTCCAGGTGGCTTATTTTAAGCTGACCGGAGGCAGACGTTTGCTTAAAATGGCTCCCCTGCACCACCATTTTGAATTATGCGGGTGGTCGGAAGCCAAAATTACGGCAGTTTTTTCGATTCTGACAGCCATGGTGAGTCTTCTTGCCCTGTTGGGATTATAAGGATATAAGAGTAAATCGAGGAAAGGCATGGTTAGAAAAATGGATTTGAAACACAAAAAAGTATTGGTAGTAGGCGGAGGAAAAAGCGGGATTGCCGCAGTGGGTCTGCTTACCAAAATGGGAGCGGAAAGCATTTTGTTTGACAGTAAGAAAGGGATAACGGCAGAGGAGCTTCGTGAAAAGCTGCCGGAAGGATACAAAGCGGTCTGCTACGGAGAAACCTTACCTGAGGATGTGGAGAAAGAAGTGGAGGCTGTGGTTTTAAGCCCCGGAGTTCCCATAGAATCGCCTTTTGTGCAGAAATTTGCGGAAAGAAACATTCCCATTTCAGGGGAGATTGAATTAGGCTATCAGATGGAAAAAGGCAGACTGATTGCCATTACCGGAACCAACGGCAAAACTACCACGACCACACTTGTGGGCGAAATTATGAAAGCCTGTTATGAGCCGGTGTTTGTAGTGGGCAATATCGGAAACCCCTACACGGCGGAGGCGGATAAAACCACGGAAACTTCTGTTACCGTTGCGGAAATCAGCAGCTTCCAGTTAGAAACCATCCACAGCTTTAAGCCGACGGTATCCGCTATCTTAAATATTACGCCCGACCACTTAAACAGACACCATACCATGGAAAACTATGCGGCGGTCAAGGAGTCCATCTGCAAAAACCAGACGAAGAATGAAATCTGTGTTCTGAATTATGAGGATCCGTATCTGTCGGCATTTGCAAAAGAATGTCCCGCAAAGGTAGTATTTTTCTCATCCGTCCATGAACTGGAAGAGGGCTACTATCAGGAAGGCGACTACATTGTCAGACGCCTTGACGGGGAAAAGGAAGTTATCTTAAACGTACATACGGACATGAATTTAGTGGGACGCTGCAATGTGGAAAATGTGATGGCGGCGCTTGCCATGGCGGACGGTATGGACGTACCTCTCGAGGTGTCCAAAAAGGTTATCAAAGAATTCCGGGCGGTAGAGCACCGTATTGAATACGTTGCGGAGAAAAACGGCGTTATTTACTATAACGACTCCAAGGGCACCAATCCGGATGCCGCCATTCAGGGTATCCGCGCCATGAGCCGTCCCACCGTGTTAATCGGCGGAGGCTTTGACAAGGAAATTCCGTTTGACGACTGGATTGAAGCCTTTGACGGAAAAGTAAAATGCCTGGTTTTAATAGGACAGACCAAAAAGATTATTGCGGACTGCGCAAGAGCGCACGGATTTACCGCAATCCGCACGGCGGATACTTTTAGGGAAGCGTTTGACATCTGCGTGGAAACAGCAGAGCCGGGAGATGCCGTTTTACTTTCCCCTGCCTGCGCGAGCTGGGGCATGTTTGAAAATTATGAAGAACGCGGCAGAATTTTCAAGGAATATGTACACGAACTGAAGGGGTGATAGGGTGAGAAAGAAAAAGAAAGAAGGACAATCTGAATATTTCTTTGACTACAGCCTTTTGTTCATTGTGCTTTTCCTTCTGGGATTCGGTCTGATTATGCTGTACTCCACCAGCTCCTATGAGGCGCTGCAGAAATACGGAAGCTCCACCTTTTACCTCACAAAGCAGTTGAAGGCAACGGCGCTGGGACTGGTGGGCATGATTATTGTAGCCAACATTCCCTACCATTTCTGGGAAAGGTTTTACATTTTAGGCTACATAGCGTCCGCGGTGTTATTGCTGCTCATTATTCCGTTCGGTTATGAGTCAAACCATGCAAAGCGCTGGTTCCGTATCGGCGGTCTGTCCATCCAGCCGGCGGAGATTGCCAAGCTGTGTATGATTTTATTTTTTGCGGTCATCATCTGCAAAATGGGAAAAACGGTCAAAACCGGGCGCGGGTTTATTACCCTGATGGCAATGGCGGCGCCCATTGTCCTGATGGTCTGGAAAATTACATCCAACTTAAGCTCTGCGATTATCATTCTGGGTATTGTATTCCTGATGGTATTCGTGGCAAGCTCCGATTACAAAAAGTTTATTGTCATGGGCGTGGGAGGCGTTTCCCTTGCGGCGGCGTTTGTCATTATGGTTGACAAAATGGCAAACTCCGAAACCGCCAGTTTCCGTTTTAAGAGAATTCTTGCCTGGCTGCATCCCGAAGAGTATGTCAGCGATACCGGTTACCAGACCCTGCAGGCGCTGTATGCCATCGGTTCCGGCGGCATCTGGGGCAAGGGACTGGGACAGAGTATGCAGAAGTTAGGTTTCATCCCGGAAGCACAGAACGATATGATTTTCTCCATTATCTGTGAAGAACTGGGACTTTTCGGAGCCATTGCCATTATTCTGATGTTTGTGATGCTAATCTGGAGACTCATGGTCATTGCCAACAATGCACCGGATTTGTTCGGCGCTCTTTTAGTGGTAGGCGTGATGGGTCATATGGCAATCCAGGTTATCTTAAACATAGCCGTAGTTACGGCAACCATTCCCAATACCGGTATTTCCCTGCCGTTTATCAGTTACGGCGGTACCGCAGTTCTGTTCCAGCTTGCGGAAATCGGCATTGTTTTGAATGTTGCAAAGAAAATACCGTTAAAGGACGCTTAGAACCATTCCCCCCGGACCTGAATAGTATAAAGGTAACAGGTATTTATGGGGGAATGATTTTGGAAACCGTTTATATCCATGGAGGAATAGCCCTGCAGGGACAGGTGAAAATACAGGGTTCCAAGAATGCGGTGCTTCCCATACTGGCAGGTACGCTTCTGGTAAAAGGAACCTGTGTCATCGAAAACTGCCCCCGGCTTAAGGATGTATATCTGATGCAGACATTACTGAAGAGTCTGGGCTGTCTTGTGAGCTGGGAAAACAGCAGCTTAAAGGTAAATGCGGAAAAAGTGGAGCTTTACCAGGCGTTAAGCGGCATGCCTGCGGAAGCGGTAAGAGGGATGCGTTCCTCCGTTATTCTCTTAGGAGCCCTGCTCGGAAGGGTGGGCGCCGTGTTTCTGGAATACCCCGGAGGCTGCGTCATCGGGAAGCGCCCCATAGACATGCACCTTTCCGCCCTTACGAAAATGGGAGCGGAGATTGTGGAACATCCCCGGGGCATTTATGCTTCCGCAAAGGGACTTACGGGTGCGGAGATTACTCTGCACATGCCAAGTGTGGGAGCTACCGAAAATGTGATTTTAGCGGCGGCCTGTGCGGAGGGAGACACCGTTTTGCACGGAGCGGCAAAAGAACCGGAGATTGTCTGTCTCTGCGATTTCTTAAATGCCTGCGGAGCCGACATTACGGGTGGCGGTACTCCGGACATTTGTATTCACGGAAAAGAGAAACTGACCGGATGCCGTTTCCGTATTCCCGGAGACAGGATTGTGGCGGGGACCTATCTGTGCGCCTGCATGACGGCGGGAGGAGAAGTGCTTTTGTACGATGCACCCGCGGGACAGATGGAAGCGTCTTTGCTGGCAGCCAGACGGATGGGAGCCCTGATACAGGAAAACGAAGAAGGGCTTTATGTCCAGATGGAAGAGCGGCCGAAGGCGATGGGGTATGTGGAAACAGAGCCGTACCCGGGATTTCCAACGGATATGCAGTCCCAGTTTTTAACGGTCTGTGCGGTGGCGGATGGCGAAAGCGTACTGAAAGAAACCATTTTTGAAAACCGGTTCCATACTCTTTCCGCCCTGAAAGAGATGGGAGCAAAAATAGAACAGGAAGACAGCCGGCAGGTCCGGGTGCAGGGAGTGGAAAGGCTGCGTGGGTCCACGGTTTCCGCCACGGAACTGCGGGGCGGAGCGGCCCTTGTGATAGCCGGAGCGGCGGCGGAGGGTTCCACGGCGGTGGACGGAGGACGATTTATCGAACGCGGCTATGAAAATATCTGCAGGGATATGCGGGAGTTAGGAGTGCGAATATACGGTGTATAACAATGATTACAGAAAAATGAGAAGAAAAAGGATATATATCAAGCTGCTGATATTCTGGATATCGCTTATTGTCCTGGTTGGCGGCGGTTATCTTTTTTATCGGGCACATATGGTAAAAAACGTGACCGTGACCGGAAATGTACACTACACCAGTGAGGAAATACAGGACATGGTAATGACGGATGAGTTAAGCCACAATTCCCTTTACCTGTCCTTGGTATACAAAAACAAGACCATCAAGGATGTGCCGTTCATAGCGTCCATGTCCGTGGAGGTCGTGGCACCCGACAGCATCAAAATCGAAGTGAAGGAGAAGAATCTGGCAGGCTATTTAAAATATGTAGGGCAGAATGTTTACTTTGATGATGAAGGCACGGTTATGGAAATTTCCGGCACCTATACGGCGGGCATTCCCGAGGTATCGGGAATTGCCGTGGATGAAGTGGTGCTGAACCAGAAGCTTCCCGTGGAAGACCCGGAAATTTTTGAACTCATTCTGGAAATTACCAAGAGCTTACCCAAGTATGAGATTGATGCGGACAAGATATCCTTAAGCACCTCCAAGGAAATCACCCTGTATACCGGAAACATCAGGGTACTTTTGGGAAGTCGGGATTATCTGGATGAAAAGCTGAACCGCCTTCATAATTTAAGTGAAGCGCTTGCGGGCAAAAGCGGTACCCTGGATTTGCGGGATGATGACGGCGGCAAGACTTTCCGCCCGATTTTAACACCGGACACAGGAGAATAAAGCTTTATTATTTTATGAAAATTTCTGAAAAAAGAGGTTGCTAATTTACGCAAATAATTATATGATAGGTTATATGGAGTTTAGTAGGAAGTAAGGAGGATATTCCCTTGTTAGAGATTAAGTCAAACGATGCAGAATCTGCAGCAAAGATTATCGTAGTCGGTGTCGGCGGTGCAGGCAACAATGCTGTAAATAGAATGGTAGATGAAAATATTGACGGAGTGGAATTTATCGGAGTCAACACCGATAAGCAGGCGCTTCAGTTGTGTAAGGCGCCCAAGCTGTTGCAGATTGGTGAGAAGCTTACCAAGGGTCTTGGCGCCGGAGCCAAGCCGGAAGTAGGGGAGAAGGCAGCCGAGGAAAGCGCAGAAGAAATTGCAGCAGCCCTGGAAGGTGCGGATATGGTATTCGTTACCTGCGGTATGGGCGGCGGTACCGGTACCGGTGCAGCACCTGTCGTAGCCAAGATTGCCAAGGACATGGGCATCCTCACAGTCGGCGTTGTGACAAAGCCTTTCCGTTTTGAAGCAAAAGCACGTATGACCAATGCTCTTGCAGGTATTGAACATATTAAGGGTAATGTAGATACCCTGATTGTCATTCCCAACGACAAACTTCTTGAAATTGTGGACAAGCGTACCACCATGCCGGAAGCACTTAAGAAAGCAGATGAAGTATTGCAGCAGGCAGTACAGGGTATTACCGACCTGATTAACGTACCCGCTGTTATTAACCTTGACTTCGCAGACGTACAGACCGTTATGAAGGACAAGGGTATTGCCCACATCGGTATCGGTACCGGAAAGGGCGACGACAAGGCGCTGGAAGCAGTCAAGATGGCAGTGGAAAGCCCGTTATTGGAAACCACCATTACCGGCGCTACCCACGTTATCATCAACGTATCCGGTGACATCACCTTAAACGATGCTTCCGAAGCATCCGATTATGTAAGAGAACTGACCGGAGACGAAGTAAACGTTATCTTCGGTGCCATGTATGACGAAACCAAGCAGGATACCTGTACCATCACCGTTATTGCAACCGGTCTGGAAGCACCTGCTGAAAAGACCGCCGCAAAGCCCGGATTTGGTTCCTATGGCAATGGCGGCAGATTTATCCAGCCTTCTTCCTACCAGGTAAACGGACAGGAAGCAGCAAGAAAGCCCGTTGTGATGGCACCCGGCAACACAGGAGCCATTCCCAATGTCAATCAGGCATTAAGCGGCATCCAGAAGCCTCCAACAGACTTGCGTTCCAATGTGGCAACCAAATCTTTGAAAATACCCGATTTCTTACAGAGAAACAAATAATCGGTGAAGAGCTGAACAAAAATCATTTGACAGTAATTGCATAATAAAAAATGAAAGCGGAAGAGAATATCTTCCGCTTTTTTGTTATGGCGACGAAGAAAATGCACGCACTGGTGCATGTGCATTTGGCGACCGCTAATCAGAGCGAGATTCGCAAAGCGCATCTCGTCTCTGTGCTGTCGAAAAAGCCCGGAAAAAAAAGACCGTTCGTTTTGTAATAATGACAAATTCTGCGCAGGGAAGATATTATAATCATTCTCATACAGGAAATGTATGAACTTCATAAGGCGGAGGAGAAAACATGCAGTATGAAATCTACATAGACAGCCTGTTTCTGCTGGATTTTGCCATGAATCTATATCTGCTGCTTCTGGTAAACAGAAATCTCAATCACACTGCCACGTGGAAAAGATTACTTGCCGGAGCGGCACTGGGCGGAGCAGGCTACTGTCTCATGTTTTTTTTACCATTCTCTTGTGTACCTGTGAAAATCCTGTTTGTGGGAATACCCGTGAATGCCGGAGTCTTGTATGTAACATTTGGGCCGGGCAGTGTTGCCCTGTTTAAGAAGCTGTTTACGCAGATGACAGGCTATGCATTCTTGTTCGGCGGTGCTTTCTTTGCGCTGCTTCATTTTTTGCCGTTCCTTAGAAAGTATCTGTTTGGTATGGGGGGCGTCCTGCTCACCGGAGCTATTTTATGTATGGTTTTTGCATACCGGGCGGCGGGAATAGAACAGAAGGAGGCTTCCTTTGTAAAGGTTAAGCTGCCAGACGGGCAGAACAGGGTGCAGACGTTTACCGGACTTGTGGATACCGGAAACGGACTTAGGGAACCCATCAGCGGCCAACCGGTCTGCCTTATGGAAAAAGAGAATTTTGAAAAGCTTTATCCGGAAGGACTGCCGGGACTCAGGATGATACCTTTCCGCAGCGTGGGCTGCAGTAAGGGCATTCTGCCGGGATATCCGGTCGCAGAGCTTACTATAGAGGCGGACGGGGAGAAGATCAGCCCCGGGCAGGTGTATATAGGAGTCAGCGAAAATATCCTGTCCGTGCAGGGGAACTATCAGATTTTGCTTCACCCCGCACTTCTTAAGAAAATGTAGAAAGAATTTGTGTGAAAGGAACAAATCAATATGAACGGAATGGTTATGGTAGCGGCTGGCAGTGAGCTTGCCGAAAAAATAAAATATCGTTTTTTTAACAGGGAGAGATGCTTTCTTCGATTTCATCCCGGAAAAGTATCCAAGGAAGAAATTCATTACATAGGCGGAACGGAAATCCTTCCGCCACCGCTGGAAACCGACAGGGAAAATGAAGTTATCGGCGAACTTGCCACGGACTCCGCAAAGGAAGCAAGGGCTATTCTAATTGAGCATAATCTGCGTCTGGTGGTCTATATAGCCAAGAAATTCGACAATACCGGCGTAGGGGTGGAAGACCTGATCTCCATCGGAACCATCGGGCTCATAAAGTCCATTAACACCTTTAACCCGGAAAAGAACATTAAGCTGGCAACGTATGCATCCCGCTGCATTGAGAATGAAATCTTAATGTATCTGCGGAGAAACAACAAGACCCGGATGGAGGTTTCCATAGATGAACCGTTAAATGTGGACTGGGATGGCAACGAGCTTCTTCTGTCGGATATTTTAGGGACGGACGAGGACATCATTTACCGGGATTTAGAGATGGAGGCGGAAAAGAAGCTTCTGATGAAGGCAGTCAACAAGCTTTCGGAGAGGGAGAGGACGATTGTAAACCTGCGTTTCGGCCTGAATACCCCGGACGGCAGGGAGCTGACACAGAAGGAAGTGGCACAGATGCTCGGAATTTCCCAGTCCTATATTTCCAGACTGGAAAAGAAGATTATGAAGCAGTTAAAAAGAGAAATTGAACGGCAGTAAAAAATGTGATACTCTTAAAGAAGGCTATTAAGAAAGGTACGGAGAAATATGATAAAACCGGAAGATATTTTATCCTTAGAGTACTTAAAGAAAACAGAATATACGGGCAGCCATCAGGGGATGCGTTACCGACTGGAGAAAAAAGAGGATGACGGGGAAAAGAAGCTGTATGTCAGTGTATGGCCGGAGCCCTTTAATTTTTTCAAGACTCCGGAGGAGCAGAAGCAGCATGCAGTATTTGAATTTTCGGATGACGGCATCACGGATGCCATTGCCTGGATGAATGACCGCCTGTTTGAATATCGCAAATAAGAGCGGTTTGCCCATAGGACGGGATTGCCCGCAGGACAGGATTGCCCGCAGGACAGGATTGCCGGGATGCGGACAGAAAGCGTGCCGGAAGAGTCCGGTCACGCGGTCAGATAGGTACGCATGGTGCGGAGTGCATTTTTTTCCAGGCGGGAGACCTGTGCCTGGGAAATGCCGATCATTTCCGCTACTTCCATCTGGGTTTTACCGGAAAAGAAGCGCAGGGAAATGATTTCCCGTTCCCTGTCGTTTAATTTTTTTATGGCATCATTTAAGGAGAGATGTTCCACCCACGTCTCTTCTTTATTTTTTTTATCGCTTATCTGATCCATTACGTAAAGGGCGTCGCCGCCGTCCGTAAAAATGGGTTCATAAAGGCTCATGGGGGTCTGGATGGCGTCCAGCGCATAGGAAATATCCTCAGCGGAGATGCCGATTTCACTGGAAATTTCCTCCATGGTGGGCTCTTTCAGATGCTGCTTTGTGAGAGCCTCTTTGGCATAGATGGCTTTGTAAGCGGTATCTTTTAAGGAACGGGACACCCTTATCGCGTTGTTGTCCCTAAGAAAACGACGGATTTCTCCCTGGATCATGGGTACGGCATATGTGGAAAACTTTACATTTAGTGTAGAATCGAAGTTGTCAATGGCTTTGATAAGTCCGATGCAGCCAATCTGGAACAAATCATCCACATTTTCGTTGCTTTGGGAAAAACGCTTGATGACACTTAACACAAGGCGCAGGTTGCCTTCGATATAGCGTTCTCTGGCAGCGTGGTCACCCTGTGAAATACGGGCAAAAAGTACCTCCTTCTCGGTGGAATTTAAGAGCGGCAGTTTTGCAGTATTTACGCCGCAGATTTCTACTTTTCCCTGTGCCATAATCGTCTGTCCTTTCCCTGTTACATTGCGCATCCCGGAAGAAACCGGCAGCGTTTTGATGAAGGATAGTATGGACATTCCAAAAGAAATTATGCAGGGAAAAGACTGGGAGAAAGTGCCATCTTCCGGAAATTGGCATATGATAAATAAAAACGGGTGGAAGAAATGCTCTATTCGGATTTTAAATGCAAAATGGTTATCAATCTGCGCAATTGTAAGCAGCTCGGCAGAGTTTCAGATCTGGAATTTGACGAACGGACAGGGTGCATACATAAGATTTTTGTGCCCAAGGGAAATAAATGGGAAGGCTTCTTTAAATGCCAGGAGGATTACTGTATTCCCTACCGCGATATCAAGCAGATTGGGCCGGATATCATTTTAGTGGATATTTAAGGGTTTTGCGGCTTCTTTGTTTGACAGATGTACGGAAATAGTATAAAATATTTGTAAATTTACGTGTAAAAGTGAATGGAGGTTCTTATGAAGTGTCCTTTCTGTGGTCATGAAAATACCAGGGTTATTGATTCCAGACCCGCCGAGGATAACAATTCTATCCGTAGACGGCGTGTATGTGACGAGTGCGACAAGCGTTTTACCACTTATGAAAAGATTGAAACCATTCCGCTCATTATCATTAAAAAGGATAATAACCGGGAAACCTACGACCGTGCCAAAATTGAGGCGGGAGTGCTCAGAGCCTGCCATAAAAGACCGGTCAGCGCTACACAGATTACCCAGCTTGTGGATGAGGTGGAAACCGAAATCTTCAATATGGAAGAAAAAGAAATCCCCAGCGAAGTTATCGGCGAATTAGTAATGAATAAATTAAAGGATTTAGACGCAGTTGCTTATGTGCGTTTTGCGTCCGTATACCGTGAGTTTAAGGATATCAACACTTTCATGGATGAACTGAAAAATGTATTGAAAGAAAAATAAAAAGGCAGTTTGAAAATGGCATGTGGGGATACACATGCTGTTTTCTTGTTCAGACGGCACAGGATGCCGGCCTGCAGAAAGAACGGAGTTTTATGTTAGAGAGATTTTACCCGGATCATGAAGCGGATACCGCAGCAGACATTCCCTATGAGAAGCTGTACGAAAAAGGCTTCCGGGGCGTGATTTTTGATATAGACAATACGCTGGTTCCCCACGGAGCCCCGGCGGATGAAAAGGCAGTCGCCTTGTTTCAAAGGCTGGACAACTTAGGCTTTCATACGCTGCTTTTATCAAACAACAAGGAGCCGCGTGTCAAAATGTTTGCCGATGCGGTGCATGCTTCCTATATTTACAAGGCGGGCAAACCCGGCGTGAAAGGATACCGGCTTGCCATGGAAAAAATGGGGACAACCCCGGAAAATACCGTTTTTGTGGGCGACCAGTTGTTTACGGATATCTGGGGAGCGAAAAAAGCGGGCATTGATACTTATCTTGTAAAACCTATTCACCCCAAAGAAGAAATACAGATTGTTTTAAAACGGTATTTAGAGCGTATCGTGCTTTATTTTTACCACAGAAAAATGCGAAACAAAACAGGACCGATCATAGACGGGCACACCAGAACCTGCGGTCTCATCGGCAACCCGGTGGAACACACGAAATCTCCGCTGATCCACAACGGGCTGGCGGAACTTACCAGCTGTAATCTGACCTATGTGCCCTTTTTAGTGGCAGAGCCGGGGAAGCTAAAGGAAGCGGTAGAAGGCGCTTTTGCCCTGAATATTCTGGGAATGAATGTGACGGTTCCCTACAAGGAAAAAATCATGCCGTATCTTAAGGATGTGGAAAGTCTTGCAGCCAAAATCGGCGCGGTCAATACCCTGGTAAGAGTGGAGGACGGTTATGCTGGCTACAATACCGATATGCCCGGGCTGTACCGCGCCATGGTAAGCGACGGCATCCGGATAGACGGAGAAGATGTCATTTTAATCGGAGCCGGCGGTGTGGCAAGAGCGGTGGCTGTGATGTTAGCCGAGCGGGCGCATCATGTTTACATTCTGAACCGTACCGTGGAGAAAGCGGAGGCCATTGCCGCGGAGGTCAATACCTATGCGGGATATGAGGTGGCAACGGCAAAGTCCATAGCGGATTACCGGACACTTCCCGAAAAGAAATACCTTGCCATTCAGGCAACCAATGTGGGAATGCATCCCTATACGGAGCATGCAGCCATAGAAGAGGATGATTTTTACCGGATGATTCACACCGGTTACGACCTTATCTACAATCCGGAAGAAACCCTGTTTATGAAAAAGGTCAAGGAACAGGGAGGCAGGGCGTTTAACGGACTCAAAATGCTTCTGTACCAGGGCATCATTGCCTATGAATTGTGGAACAAAACGGAAATTACAAAGGAGCAGGCCGAAGAAATTTACAAAAGGCTGAAGGACGCATGAGAAACATCGTACTGATTGGATTTATGGGCTGCGGCAAGTCCACCATCGGCATAAAGCTTTCCTACAAACTGCATATGACGGTGGAGGATACCGATAAATGGATTGAAAAAAAAGAAGGAAAAAGCATCACGGATATCTTTGCGGAAAATGGTGAAGCTTATTTCAGAGGTGTGGAAACCGAATGCATGAAAGCACTGACAGACCAGCCCGGATATCATATTATTTCCACGGGCGGGGGCATGCCTCTTCGGGAAGAAAACAGACCGTTATTAAAAAAGATGGGACATGTTATTTACCTCAAGGCAGAGCCGGAAACCATCTGGGGACGGCTTTCCGGGGACACCACAAGACCGCTTCTGCAATGTGAAAATCCCCAAAAGAAGATACAGACTCTGCTTGCGGAAAGAAATCCCATTTATACGGAGACCGCGGACAGTGTAATCGAAGTGGACGGCAAGGATACGGACACTATTATAGAAGAAATTCTGAAAGAACTTGCATCATGCAGGGTTATCGGAAAGGAAGAAAACAAATGAAAATTTTAGTGATTAACGGACCAAATCTGAATTTTCTGGGTATTCGGGAAAAAAACGTTTACGGCACGCAGGACTATGATTTCTTGTTAAATCTGATTGCCGAAAAGGGCAAAGAAACCGGCACGCAGATAGAAGTGTTCCAGAGTAACCACGAAGGCGCCATTATCGACAGGATTCAGGATGCTTACTTTGACGGAACGGAGGGCATTGTCATCAATCCCGGCGCCTATACCCATTACAGCTACGCCATCCATGATGCACTGGCGAGCATAACCGTTCCCAAAATGGAAATTCACATCTCCAATATTATGGAAAGAGAAGATTTCCGCAAGGTTTCTGTGACGGCTCCCGCCTGTGACGGACAGATTTACGGCAAGGGGCTGAACGGTTATCTGGAAGCCATCGACCGCGTGATTGCGCTGGCGGAAGCAAAGAAGTGACGAAAATACGCACGGAAATAAAAAAAAGAGTTGAAAAATAGTGGATTTTAGTATACACTATAGAATGAATTAAGACGTGACAATTTAGGAGGATGTTTTATGATATCTGCAGGAGATTTCAGAAATGGAATTACGATTGAATTAGATAACAATGTTTATCAGATTATTGAGTTCCAGCATGTAAAGCCCGGTAAAGGAGCTGCATTCGTTAGAACCAAGCTGAAAAACATTAAGAGTGGCGGTGTAGTGGAAAAGACTTTCAGACCTACCGAGAAATGCCCTCAGGCACGTATTGATAGAAAAGATATGCAGTATTTATATTCTGACGGTGATCTTTACAACTTCATGGATGTAGAGACCTACGAGCAGATTGCACTGAATGCGGAAACCATCGGTGATTCCCTTAAGTTTGTAAAAGAGAACGAAATGTGTAAAGTATGTTCCCACAACGGCAACGTATTTGCAGTAGAACCTCCTCTTTTTGTAGAACTTGAGATTACCGAGACAGAACCCGGCTTCAAGGGTGATACCGCTACCGGCGCAAGCAAACCCGCTATCGTAGAGACCGGCGCACAGGTTTCTGTTCCTCTGTTCGTAAACCAGGGAGACAAGATTAAGATTGATACCAGAACCGGTGAATATCTGTCCAGAGTATAAGCAGATCTTATTCAATAAAAAAGCCTTTAAGACAATAGATTTTATATCTATTGTCTTTTTTGTTGCCGTAGCGGCCGCAAAACAACCGGAATTTCACAAACTACAAAAACAAAAGGAAAGGTATTTTTATTTATGATGACTTATACAGAATTTCAGAATGCGGTATTGGAAAGAATTAAGATAATTAAAGGAAGAAACTGCGAGGTTACCATCAGGGAGGTACCCAAGAACAACGGCATACGGCTTATGGGTATCAGCATTATGGAAAAGGGCAGCGATATCTGTCCCACCATTTATCTGGAAAGCTTTTATGATGCGTACAAAAAGGGAGAGGAACTTCCGGCTGTTGTTCAGGATATCTGTGAAATTTACAGACAGAATATGATAATCGGAACGGTGAACTTTGAATTCTTTCTGGACTACGGCAGGGTAAAAAACAGAATTTTCTTAAAAATGATAAATTACGAAGAAAACAGGGAAATGCTGGCAAATGTTCCGCATCAAAGATTCCTGGACCTGGCTGTGGTATGTTATTATGCCTATATGAACGATTTGATGGGGAAGGGGTCCATCCAGATAGATAAGGACCTTCTTTCCAAATGGAAGATTACCGAAGAAGAATTGTTTGCAGATGCGGAAAAGAACACCCGCACCATTCTGGGCATGGAGTTAAAGGACATGCATGAATTGCTGTTCGGGATGTTATTGCAGAAATGGAACCCCACGACCCCGGAAGAGGTGAAGCTTATAGAAGACGAGGTGTACGGGCTGACCTCGGAGGTGCCCATGTATATTATGACACTGCGGGGCGGCAGCTTCGGAGCCGTCTGCATGTCTGTGAGTGAATGGATGGAGCAGTTTGGCAGGGAGTGCGGAGGCAGCTTTTTCATTCTGCCGAGTTCCATACATGAACTGATTTTAATACCGGAAAACTGCGGGGAAACAGCGGAAAATTTACAGAAGATGGTCTGCGAGGTGAATGCTTCCTGCGTATCTGCGGAGGAGAAGCTGTCAGATAGCGTGTATTATTATAATTTGCAGACAAAGAACGTGGAACTGGTGTAATGAAGGAACTTTGGTCATAAATCAGCAGCGTTTGAACGTGTATCGGTAATTTTGGAAATATTTTCCGAAAAACATAAAAACTATTACTGGACATAGAGTGGCTTTTATGATATTATAGTCAGAGTGATGTAACAATTTTGTAATATTTGCAGCCGTAGTCTAATGGATAGAACGGAGGCCTCCGACGCCTTTAATGCAGGTTCGATT
>ERZ1026850.419-NODE-419-length-26997-cov-7.251800_pt1 | contig 26997 bp, 18 predicted proteins | sample MGYA00380155_ERZ1026850 | MGnify/ENA primary metagenome ERZ1026850 (study PRJEB33269, sample SAMEA4719791) | human gut metagenome | biome: human-associated habitat; feature: organic feature; material: feces | place: Cameroon | collected 2013-10 ... | reverse complement strand
TACTGGAACAGATTGTAAAAGCGGGGCTTTTCCAGTTAGTTGATGATGTACTGGATCACAGGGCAACAGATGCAATAAAAAGAAAAGGTAGAAAACCAACAGAATTCCTATCTGTGAATAAGAAAGAGTTTCGAAGGCTCCGAGATATGAATGGTGGGGTAAAAGAACTTAAATGGCTGCAACTTGAAAAAAGTACAGGAAGAACAATCGGGGATGAAGAAATATGCTGGATGGTAAAAGAAGAATTTGAACCAAACGACCTGAAGTTTGTTCTGGATCAGATGAGCATCTGCCAGATTCGACATTATCTTGTGAAACAATCAGAAAAATCCGGGGATGATATCAGCCATGTGCTGCAGGTGTGGAATGATTATCTTTCTATGGCAAAAAGACTGGGAATGGATATACATGATTCAATTATTTACCGTACCAGAGATCTTCAACTGCGCCATAAAGAGGCGGTTTTGAAGATAGAAGAAATGAAACGCGGAATCCGACGCAGGGAGCTGGAAGAAAAGTATGTCGGATTTCAGAAACATCTCATTGATTTGAAAGAAAAATATGAGTTCAGTGACGGTGAATATCAGGTCATTGCGCCAAAGAGTATCGATGACATCCTATATGAAGGTGATACGCTTCATCACTGTGTAAATAAGACGGATACTTATTTTGACCGGATCGTTTCAAAGGAAAGCTATATCCTGTTTTTGCGGGAAAAAGAGAATCCGAAAGTACCGTTTTATACACTGGAAGTTGAACCAGATGGAACCATCCGGCAAAAACGTGCGGAATTTAACCGTCAAAATAAGGACATTGATAAGGTGACTTCTTTTTTAATATTGTGGCAGAAGGAAATTCAGAAGCGATTAACCAAAAAAGATCGTAAGAGCACAGAAGAAAGCAGGAAGCTCAGGCAGCAGAACTATCAGGAGATACGTGATAAGCATGTAGTTGTCCATGGCGGAGCATTTGCTGGGGAACTTCTGGCTGATCTTTTAGAGAAAGACTTAATGGACCTACCAGTGGAATCGGCAGAAAACGAAGAAAGCCCTACTGAAATAGCGGCGTAAATAAAAGGATAAAGTGGATGCGGCAGGGAGTTCCCCTGCTGCATTTGAGCAGAAAAGAGAAAATGACATTATATGCAGCAGAAAATGAAGGAGAGGACGGAAATGAATAAAAAAGAATTGCGTAACATGAAATTGCTGGAAGCTACGGATGAACTGATAAAACTTGCAAAAGAAGATGTGCCAGTAAGAGATGAAGGATACTATACGGAGCAGCTGATTTATCAGAGGGGGCTATATTTACGTGCAGAAGTAGAAAACAATATTTTAAAGGTAGCATTTTATCTGGCAGAATATCTTTCCATGGACTGTCGGAAACCTGTATATACATTATATATTGATAAAAAGAACGATGTTTTTAAAGGGTATGATTACCGGACAAAGAAATGGTCAGATAGTATGCTGGATAAGACCATTTTCTCAAAATGGTTATATCAGGAAAATTCTTATATGAAAGAGGCGGATACAGCGTTGATCCAAAAGTATCTTGAAAGTGAATATGACGATGCTTTTTATGCACTGTATGTATATCAACGTGAGCAGAGACACCGGAGGCTGGGCATGAAATATGAAAAAATTCTGACAAGCTGGGATCAGTGTATGGATAGACTTCCAAAAATTCCGAAAGACTGGCTGAGATGGCAGAAAAAAGTTGGAATCACCCAGAATTTTATCTTTTATCATTACAGCCGCAGGAAAGATCAGACAGGATATTGTAGTTGGTGTGAAAGCGAAGTTCCAATCAGCCATCCTCACCATAATGCAGTGGGGCATTGCCCAAAATGCAGACATCAGATTCAATATAAAGCATTAGGCCGGGCCAAAAATATAGAAACCCCAAAAGAGACTGCATACCTGCTTCAGACCTGTGGAAATAATGTGTTTGTTTTGAGAGAATTCCAGCTTCAGATGCTCATAGTAAGCAGCTCATATAAAAAACCAGTATATTCTTTCTTTGAGCGCCGGAGAATCCTGTATGATGAAAAATTAAATACAAAAGAATATTATTTCGGCCGTCATCATTGGACAAAAGAAAGCCGATGGATCCAGGGTAAATTACAGGTTCCACTGTATCCAGGTTACGGTGGCTATATGACATATGAAAAATATAATATGGGAAATATTTATGGAAAATCACTGTATGGCATTAAAAACAGGACATTCCGTAGGACAGGATTCTACGAATATGCAAAAGCCAAAAAGTATTTAGATCCGGTAAGTTTTTTTGAAATGGTTAAAGAAAGACCTTATCTGGAACGGCTCATTAAAGCAGGACTTTATCATCTCGCAGAAGACATTATGGATAATAAAGCACAGATTTATTGTAAAGATTCCGGAAACCTTGGAAAAGCACTGGGAATTGACAGGTTCCGCTTGAAAAGGTTACGTACAAACAATGGGGGAGAGATTTTTCTTCAATGGCTGTTGCTTGAAAAAACCCAAAACAAGTTGATCTGTGACGATGTGATTTCATGGATGTGCCTGGAAAAACTTAAACCAGCGGATCTTATGTTCATTATGGATCGTATGGCTCCTTTACAGATTAAAAATTATCTGGAAAAGCAGGCAGCAGAAAGTGGGGAATCCGTTAAAAACCTGATCAAAACATGGAAGGATTATCTCAATATGGCAATTCGGGTCGGAGTGAATGTGCAGGATTCTGTTATCTACCGTGCACGAAAGCTCATGCAGAGACATAATGAAATGATAAAAGAGATAGAAGCAAAAGATTTGATTTTAAGAGCCGGAGAGCTGGAAAAGAAATATCCGGGTCTGAATCGTATATGCAGGGATTTGAAAAAATATGAATATGCGGACAACGAGTATCAGATCGTTGTACCGGAAAAAGTGGATGACATTTTGTATGAAGCAAAACTGATGCATCACTGCGTAAATAATACAGAAACCTATTATGAACGAATGAGCCAGCAGGAATCCTATATCCTGTTTTTGAGAAAGGCAGAACAACCAACGGAGGCATACTATACGCTTGAAGTGGAACCGGATGGAACCATAAGGCAGACACGTACTTTTTATAACCAGCAGAATGAAGATATCGAGCTTGCAAGGGATTTTCTTGTAAAATGGCAGAAACAATTAAAAAAGAAACTGGCAAAAGAAGATTATAAACTGGCTGTAAAAAGTCAGAGTCTCAGGAAAAAAGAGATTGAAGAACTCCGCAGCAAAGGCGTTCGTGTAAACGGTGTTGGGTATTGCAACAAATTGCTTGCTGAAATTCTGGAGGAAGATTTAATGGAGGTAGAGAGACTGGAAGTGGAAGAACAGGCAGCATAATAGCAGATTGATATATCACAAAAGTAACTTCAAAAGTAAAAATGAAATTCCTGTGAAAATTCTGGGATATTTACAGAAACAGCTCTGAAATTCTCTTTTATTTAAGTATAAGGGATTTTATGTAATTTCTTAAATATACTCGAAACGGAGGATGAGCTTTGGAGGAAAAATTAAAGTTGCTTTGGCTGGTATTGATCTTTGTTGATTTTGGGCTTATGTTTGTTTCATTTCCAATTCTGATGTATGTAATTTTTGTCTGACCTGAATATAAAAAGCTTATTGTAAATGTCCTGTTTTCCGGTGAAAAGACCGGCGGGGCATTTACATTATGCAACAGCTAATGTATATGTTTCCAGAGATGCGAGTAAAATACTACTCTGTTGAAACTATCTAAAGACATTCATGAAATTGACATTAAGAATCTGGAATGATACGATAAAATTAAACATTTTGCAAAACAGATTGCACAAAATTTTATTCTGATACGAGGTCAGAATTTTATACTTTATACCGCGTCTGCGGATCAACCGATAAAGACACAAAAAGAGTAAAATGGACTCTTGGAGTGTCTTTTTTTGTTTGGCAAAATGTTTTGACATGTATCAGATCCAATCACGCCAAAAGGAGGAAAGAAGTTTTTATGCCACGTAAAATCAGATCAAATTACATGGAGAAATTCAAATTTGTGTACAATGGCAGAACTTTTGAAAGTAAGCATAAATGCTGTAATTTTTATGGAATATGTTACCGTAGTGTAATGGCGTATCAGAATCAATATAAATGTAGAACTGAAGAAGCGATTACACATTTTATTGAATTGAAAAAAAGTAAAGAGATCATATTCCGAAATCGAAAATGGGCCAGCATTAAGACTTGTTGTGAATTTTATGATATAAACGAAGCTTCCGTTAAAACAGATATGTGGAATCGAAAGTGCACACCACAGGAAGCAATTGAACGGGCAATAGAATGGAAAAAGGCACATGAAATCACATATCATGGAGTGAAGTATCCATCACTTCCTCAATGCTGTGAAGAATTGGGAATAAATCCTATATCCGTACGTTTGTATATGGAAAAGAATGGAGTTTCTTCTACACGTGCGATTACACATTACATTAAATCTAAAAAACAAAGAATCTTTGCATTCCGGGGAAAAGAATACAATAGTTTCACGGAATGTTGTCTCGCGTATGGCCTGAACCCCAAAATTGTAAGAAGTGCTGCCTATAGAACCAAAAGCTCCTTGCCAGAGACGTTGGAAAAAAATGTTTCTCATATGGAAGGTTGCGTGCCACAGGAATCCACAGGAAATGATGAGAATTCTGGAAACAAGGTAATATCAAAAAAAAGGCACCGCGCAAAAGAACCATTCTTTTATGAAGGGGAAAAATATGTTTCCCTTGGACAGTGTTGTGAGATATACGGAATTAATGAAACCAGTGTACGGGCCAGAGCATGGCGGATTCATTGCACCTGGGAAGAGGCTGTAAAACATTTTATAGAAAAAAGCAATGCGGATGAACTAAAAAAGATATTTGTATATAAGGGAAAAGAATATCAAAGTGTTGCTGAATGCTGCAGAAAGTATGATGTTCGTGCCGCCAGTGTCCGTAACCGGGTTTCCTCGACTGGATGTAGTATAGAAGAGGCCCTGGATCATTTCATAAAGAAAAAAATAGTGACAAAGAAAAATGAATTTGTATTCCGAAATAAAAGCTATGAAACGTTGGAAGAATGCTGTGAGGTTTATGGTGTGAATGCAAACAGCGTATCTTCAAGAAAGTATAGATTAGGGTGCAGCATAGATGAATCGTTGGAACATTTTATTGCAAACAAAGAGATAATCGAAGAAAGGATACAGAAGTTTACATTTAAGGGGACGGAATACCCCAGTCTCCGAGCATGCTGCAAAAAATATGGCATTGAAGATGCGTGTGTAAGGCAGAGAGCCAGAGATAAAAACTGTTCCATAGAAGAATCATTTGAGCATTTTATGACAAGAAAAAGAAAAAAGATGCTGGATAATCCTGAATTTGATTATCATGGAACCCTTTATCCATCGCTTAAGGAATGCTGCGAAAAACTAAAGATAAGTAAAAATAGTGTAGTAAGCAAAAGTCGTCGGAGCGGATGCAGCTTACAGGAAGCGGTAGAATATTATGTAAAAAAGCAGCACAATAAATAAAACAAAATCACAGGGACTCGCAGGAAGTCCGTTTATAGAATCCATAGGAGAGGAGGAACAGCCAATATCATCTGCCTGCAGATATTGGCTGTAATTATATATGATACATAAAAAGAAACAACCGGCAGCAGATAACGATAAGATTCTTATATCAGTTAAGGAAGCCTGTGAACTGACAGGGCTTTCTGAAAAAACAATGCGAACACTTATGAACAATAATACCTTCATGGTACGAATTGGGCGAAGAACCCTGATTGATAAGAAAAAATTTCAGAAATGGATAGATCGGCAGTCTTGAAAGGTTTTTGGGGTTGTGTTAAAATTAAGTCCAGTGCCATGCATGATCATCTATTGTTATTAGAAAAAGGATGGTAATGTTATGGGAAAAAATCTAAAAGGAAAAGAAATAGGTAAGGGAATCCGACAAAGAAAAGATGGGCGGTATGAAGCCAGAATCACAATTAAGGGTTCTGGCAAACCGCCTTTTTCTATCTATGGAACAAATCTTCAGCAAGTGAGAAAGCAAAGAAGCATGTATTTAGCGGAGGTTCTCCCAGGTGTTCCAGGCTTTGATTCGAGTATGTCCGTTTCAAAATGGTATGAGAAATGGATGGAACTTTATAAGGTTCGGAATCTTAAAGCAACCACGATAAGAAATTATGAAGATGGTTTTAGAAGAACGGAAGAATACATCGGTTACATGAAACTGGTAGATATCAAACCGGAACATATTCTTGACATGATTAAAAAATTGGAGGATGAAGGATACGCTCCTACATCAATCAAGCAATCATTAAGTGTCGTGCATCAAATGTTTGAGAGGGCAGCAGCCAGTAAAATGATTCCATCGGATCCTACAGCAGAAGTTAAGCTTTCCGTTGAGGCACCGGGAGAAGTGTTGGCAGAACCTACAGAAGAAGCTTTGGATGTAAAAGAGAATTGTCTTAGTACAGACGAAAGCCATCGCTTTTTGGAAACCATTAAAGGAGACCGTTATGAGGAACTTTTCTTGATTTTGATGCATACGGGAATGCGTATAGGCGAAGTACTTGCCTTACAATGGAGAGATGTCAATTTCGATGAAAAATATCTTCGTGTATACAAAACGCTAAACAGAGTCAAATTGTATTATGACAAGCAGGGAAAGAAACTTGCTGAGCCGTATTATGTTACACAGATTACATCACCGAAAAAAAAGAAAAGTGTCAGAATAATTCCGCTGCCAGATATTGCAATTGAAGCTTTTTTGAGCTGGAAAGAAAAACAGAATCAGGACAAAAAAGTGTTAGGCAAGAAATGGGGAACTGGAAATGATCTTCTAAAAAAATATCCTGGACTGATATTTACAACATCAACAGGAATGAGTTATCTTCCTGGCAATGCTGAAGATGAATGTGAGCGAATCAAAAATATTATAAATAAGCAAGAAGCATTAGAGGCTGAAAAAGAAGGTCGAGAAGCAGAAATGTTAGATGTAACTCCACATAGCTTTCGTCATACTTTTGTAACAAGATGTGTACAATCTGGAATGAAACCAGCTACGGTAGGTAAAATCAGCGGTCATTCTACTCAGAAAATGACAGAGTATTATACGCATCTTGAACAGGGGTATGTAAAAGATGAATACAAACGGTATGATGAAAAGTATGGAAAAGAAAGCTGATTTTGCTGATGAAATGAGATTTTAGGAAGAGGTTTAAATATTTGGAAAAAACAAGAAACACTGAAGAAGAAAAAAAAATGGGTCAAAAGTGGGTCAAAGAGGAACATAAAGCATCTACAAGCCGCGTAAATACAGGGTTTCCAGTTAACACAGGGAAATTATCACCGATGATGAGAGAATATTGCAAAACCAAGGAGAGCTATAAGGACTGTATCCTTTTTTACCGACTTGGAGATTTTTATGAAATGTTTTTTGATGATGCGATCCTTGTGTCCAAAGAGCTGGAACTGACGCTTACCGGTAAGGATTGTGGTCTGGAAGAACGTGCTCCGATGTGCGGGATTCCGTTTCACGCATCTGAAACATATATTAAACGTCTGATCGAACGCGGGCACAAAGTAGCAATCTGTGAGCAGGTCGAAGACCCGAAAAAAGCCAAAGGACTTGTTAAAAGAGAAGTTATCCGTGTAGTTACACCGGGAACAACTCTGGATGCCACATCACTGGATGAATCCAGGAACAACTATCTGATGGCAGTTGTTTCACTGGAGGATCATTTTGGATGTGCCATTGCAGACATCACTACAGGCGACTGTTTCCTGACAGAAGTGGACAAACCTCAGAAGCTTCTTGATGAGATCAACAAGTTTGTTCCTGCAGAGATTATCTGTAATGACGCTTTTTTTATGAGCGGAGTTGACACAGAGGATCTGAAGGAGCGTCTCAGAATCTGCGTTTTTCCACTGGATAACTGGTATTTTGACGACAGTCTCTGTCAGCGTACATTAAAAGAGCATTTTCATGTAAATACGCTGGAAGGACTCGGACTTCAGGATTATGACAGCGGTGTGATCGCAGCAGGTGCACTTTTTCAGTACCTGAATGAAACACAGAAGACTGCACTGTCCCATATGGCGACAATCCATCCTTATACTGCAGAAAAATTTATGCTGATCGACAGCTCCAGCCGACGTAATCTGGAACTGGTAGAAACGCTGCGTGAAAAGCAAAAACGAGGCTCTCTTTTGTGGGTGCTTGATAAGACCAGAACTGCAATGGGCGCCCGTACTTTGCGAGGCTATGTGGAGCAGCCGCTGATCGATGCAGAGGAAATCAACCGCAGACTTGGTGCGGTTGAAGAACTGACACAGAAACCAATGCTTCGTGATGAGATCCGGGAATATCTGAATCCCATTTATGACCTTGAGCGTCTGATCAGCCGTATCAGCTATCAGTCAGCGAATCCGAGAGATATGATCGCGTTTGCATCTTCTCTGGAAATGATCCCTTATATCCGGCAGATCCTTCAGGAATTTGAAGCACCGATCCTGAAACAGATTCTGGAAGATATGGATCCTCTGGAGGATGTGACCGGTCTGATCAAACGTGCGATCACAGATGAACCACCGCTTGCGCAGAAGGATGGCGGTATCATACGTGAAGGCTATAACGCAGATGTCGACAAATACCGTCGTTCCAGAACAGACGGAAAAAAATGGCTTGCAGAGCTGGAAGCAAGAGAAAAGGAACGTACCGGTATCAAGACGCTTAAGATCAAATACAGCCGTGTATTTGGTTATGCGCTTGAGGTGACAAATTCTTTTAAAGATCAGGTGCCGGATAATTATGTCCGCAAACAGACGCTTACGAATGCGGAGCGTTATATCACACAGGAACTGAAAGAACTGGAGGATCTGATCCTTGGTGCAGAAGACCGTCTGTACGCTCTGGAATATGAACTTTTTGCAGATGCACGTGAGCAGGTTGGCAAAGAGGTTGTCCGTATTCAGAAGACGGCAAAGGCAATCGCAGCCCTGGACGTTTTTGCTTCTCTTGCACTTGTGGCAGAACGAAATAATTTTGTCAGACCGAAGATCAATGAGAATGGCGTGCTGGATATCAAGAACGGCCGACATCCGGTTGTTGAGCAGATGATAGAGAATGATATGTTTATCGCAAATGATACCTATCTTGATAATCAGAAAAAAAGAGTTTCGATCATTACCGGTCCGAATATGGCAGGTAAATCTACTTACATGCGTCAGACAGCGCTGATCGTTCTGATGGCACAGATCGGAAGTTTTGTCCCGGCAGAAAAAGCAAACATTGGTATTGTGGACCGTATTTTTACCCGTGTCGGGGCTTCGGATGACCTTGCAAGCGGACAGAGTACGTTTATGGTAGAAATGACAGAGGTTGCCAATATTCTTCGAAATGCTACTGCAAAGAGTCTTCTGATCCTGGATGAGATCGGACGTGGTACAAGTACCTTTGACGGACTTGCAATTGCATGGGCGGTGATCGAACATATCAGTAATACAAAGCTCTGTGGGGCAAAGACTTTGTTTGCAACACATTATCATGAACTGACAGAACTGGAAGGCAAGATTCCCGGAGTGAATAATTACTGTATTGCCGTCAAGGAAAAAGGCGACGACATCGTATTTTTACGTAAGATCGTCAAAGGCGGTGCAGACAAGAGCTATGGTATCCAGGTGGCCAAGCTTGCCGGAGTGCCGGATTCTGTCATCAGCCGGGCAAAAGAACTGGTTGAGGAACTCAGTGATGCAGATATTACGGCAGCAGTAAAAGATCTGACAGCACCGAAGAAAAAACAGAAGATTGTTTACGATCAGGTGGATATGGCGCAGATGTCACTGTTTGATACGGTACAGGACAATGATATCGTAGATGAGATCCGTGATCTGGACATGACACATCTGACACCGATGGAAGCTATGAACATTTTATATAATTTACAGAACAAAATCAAAAACCGCTGGTAAGAATGAAGACAGGAATGATCCGGTAAGTGGAGGTCGCTTTGAGAAAAATTGCAGTTTTAGACCAGAATACAATTGATAAGATTGCAGCAGGTGAGGTAGTAGAAAGACCTTCGTCTGTTGTCAAAGAACTTGTAGAAAATGCCATAGATGCGGGAGCAACAGCTGTCACGGTGGAAATCACAGATGGCGGCAAGAAACTGATACGTATCACAGATAATGGGGCGGGGATGGATGCAGAACAGATTCCGCTTGCATTTCTGCGCCATGCAACAAGTAAGATTGAGAAGGTAGAAGACCTGGAACACATTGCCTCACTGGGATTTCGTGGTGAGGCTCTTTCCAGTATTGCGGCAGTTTCACAGGTGGAACTGATCACGAAAACACCTTCTTCTGTCAGTGGTTCCCGTTATGTGATCGAAGGCGGGCAGGAACATTCGCTGGAGGAACTGGGAGCACCAGAGGGAACGACGTTTCTGGTCCGCAATCTCTTTTATAATACACCGGCGAGAAGCAAATTCCTGAAGTCGGATATGACAGAGGCAAGTTATATTCATACGCTGATGGAGCAGCTTGCGCTTTCTCATCCGGAGATTTCATTTAAATATATTCAGAATAAGCAGGTGAAACTGCATACATCTGGAAACTACAGTGTAAAGGATGTTATTTACAGCGTTTACGGAAGAGAGATCGCGCGGGCGCTTCTGGAAGTTTCGCAGGAGAATTCTTTTATGAAAATCGAAGGCTTTGTCGGTAAGCCGGAGATCGCGCGCGGAAACCGTACCTTCGAAAATTATTATATCAATGGACGTTATGTCAAAAATAATATTATTACAAAGGCAATTGAAAACGCATATAAAGGATTTCTGATGCAGCACAAATTTCCTTTTGTTTCTTTGCGAATGGAAATGGAAGGAAACGATCTGGATGTCAATGTACATCCGGCAAAGCGTGAGGTGCGTTTTGCGAGGGAACAGGAAGTCTACGATGCTGTCTACGATACCGTAAGGGCAGCACTGACAAGGCGAGAGATGATTCCGAAGGTGCCTGTGGACAATACACCTCTCAAAGAGAAAGAAGAAAAAGTTACGCGTGCAGCGGTTCCAGAACCGTTTGAAAAGAAACGCCGTGAGACTTTGTACGAGGCACAGAAACCGTTCGTGGCGAGAGAACCGGCGATGCCTTATCGCCCGGCAGAATCTATTGAATCTGCTGGTAAGCCTGACGTAATCCCTCGTGTGAAATCCGTGACGGATAAGCCAAAAGCAGCAGCCTTTTCGGAAGACGAAGAGAAGATGTTCCGAGGGACGCTGAGAGAAAACCAGAAACTGGACGAAGAGAAGAAACTGGCAGAAATCTCAAAGCAGGAAGAATCTGAGCCGGTGCAGGAAAAGGTATCTGAGATCAAGAAAGAGCCTGAACCGGTACAGGAGAAGGCATCTGAGAAGCAGGAAGAGCCTGAGACACTACAGGAGAAGGCATCTGAGATTCAGGAAGAACCGGCTCCGAAGCAGCTGGAGCTCTTTGAGGAGAAGCTGCTGGCACCGGAATCAAGAAGCCGCATTCAGCTGATCGGTCAGATTTTTGACACATACTGGCTGGTACAGTTTGAAGATAATTTTTATATTATTGACCAGCATGCAGCACATGAAAAAGTATATTATGAGAGAATGGTAAAACAGTTCCGGGAACATTCCATTGACTCTCAGTATCTGAACCCGCCTCTGATCGTTACCATGAGTATGCAGGAAGAGGAAATTCTTCGGGCAAATAGTAAGTATTTTGAACAGTTTGGATTTGAGATCGAGAATTTCGGAGGCAGAGAATATCGGATCAGTGCCGTACCGTCCAATCTCTATGGGCTGACAGAAGAAGAACTGTTTCTGGAAATGCTGGATAATCTGGCGTCAAACAACAGCAAAGATACGTTGGATATTTTTGCAGCGAGACTGGCAACTATGGCATGCAAGGCAGCAGTTAAGGGAAATCATGCCATGTCTCCGGCAGAAGCGGAGAAACTGATCGATGAGCTTCTTACTCTGGAGAACCCGTATCACTGTCCACATGGCCGTCCGACGATCATTGCAATGACAAGAACGGAACTGGAAAAGAAATTTAAACGAATTGTATAGGAGCAGTTATGAAAAAACCTTTGATCGTTCTCACCGGACCGACAGCAGTCGGAAAGACAAGTCTTTCTATTTCGCTGGCAAAGGCAGTAAATGGTGAGATCATTTCTGCAGATTCGATGCAGGTATACAAAAAAATGGACATTGGTTCAGCCAAGATTCGCCCGGAGGAAATGCAGGGTGTGAAGCATTATCTGGTAGATGTGCTGGATCCGGAAGAAGAATTTCATATCGTGAAATTTCAGCAGATGGCGAAGGAAGCCATGGAGGAAATCTATGCAAAGGGAAAGATCCCGATCCTGGTTGGAGGAACCGGATTTTATATTCAGGCCGTGACCCGGGATATTGATTTCACAGAGGCAGAGCAGGAAAACAGTTACCGGACAGAGCTGGAGGCACTGGCAGAAGAAAAAGGAGCGGAATATCTTCATGAGATGCTTCGTAAGGTGGATCCGGCAAGTGCTGATTCGATCCATGCAAACAATGTCAAACGCGTGATCCGTGCACTGGAATTTTACCATCAGAACGGAACACCGATCTCTGCGCATAACGAGGAACAGAAAAAGCAGGTGAGTCCTTATGATCTGGCATATTTTGTGTTGAATGCTCCAAGGGATATTCTTTATGAACGGATCGATAAACGAGTAGACCAGATGATGGACGAGGGCCTGGTAAAAGAGGTTGAAGAGCTGAGAAATGATGGCTGTCATCGCGGTATGGTATCTATGCAGGGACTTGGATACAAAGAAATCCTGGCGTATCTGGAAGGAGAATATCCTCTGGAAGAAGCCGTGCGTATCCTGAAGCGTGATACCAGACATTTTGCCAAGAGGCAGCTTACCTGGTTCCGCCGCGAATCGGATGTGATCTGGGTTGACAAAGACAGATTTAACTGGGATGAAAAAGAAATCCTGAAATATATGACGGACATCCTCGAAGAAAGAGGTATCCTTAAACATACAGAACGGAATGGAAAGGAACAATAATCAATGATGAAAGAACTTTATGAACAGCTTGGGATCTCTTCACGAGTTTATGATTTTGGAGCAGAAATTGAAAAATCACTGAAAGACAGATTTGAAGAGTTTGATAAGACTGCGGAATACAATCAGCTCAAGGTGCTGATGGCGATGCAGAAAAACAAAGTAAGTGCAGAATGTTTCCAGTCATCCTCCGGATATGGCTATGATGATTTTGGACGTGACACACTGGAAAAAGTATATGCAGATACCTTCCATACAGAAGCATGTCTGATCCGTTCCCAGATCACCTGTGGAACACATGCGCTGGCTATTGCTCTGTTTGGTAATCTTCGTCCAGGAGATGAGATCCTTGCACCGGCGGGGAAACCATATGATACGCTGGAAGAAGTAATTGGTATCCGCCCGTCCAGAGGTTCCCTTGCAGAATATGGCGTGACCTACAAACAGGTAGACCTTAAAGAAGACGGAACCTTTGATTATGATGGTATCCGTGCTGCGATCAATGAAAAAACAAGACTTGTTGAGATCCAGCGTTCCAAAGGATATCAGACCAGACCGTCTTATTCCGTGAAGCAGATCGGAGAACTGATCGCATTTGTTAAGAGTATCAAACCGGATGTGATCTGTATGGTCGACAACTGTTATGGGGAGTTTGTGGACACAGTTGAACCGAGTGATGTCGGGGCAGATATGATTGTCGGATCTCTGATCAAAAATCCGGGTGGTGGTCTTGCACCGATCGGTGGTTATATTGCCGGAACGAAAGAATGTGTGGAAAATGCGGCAACACGTATGACCTGTCCGGGACTTGGAATGGAAGTCGGTGCATCTCTTGGTGTGAACCGCTCTTTCTATCAGGGATTTTTCCTTGCACCAATGGTAACAAAGGGTGCGTTAAAGGGGGCCGTTTTTGCAGCAAATATTTATGAAAAGCTTGGTTTCCCGGTAATTCCGAACGGCAGTGAACCACGTCAGGATATTATCCAGGCAGTTACATTTGGAAGTCCGGAAGGTCTGATTGCATTCTGTCAGGGAATCCAGGCAGCAGCACCGGTTGACAGCTATGTAGCTCCGGAACCGTGGGATATGCCGGGATATGACAGCAAGGTTATCATGGCAGCAGGTGCATTTGTACAGGGATCTTCAATCGAGCTTTCAGCAGATGGTCCACTGAAACCGCCTTATGCTGCATATTTCCAGGGAGGACTTACCTGGGAACATGCGAAGTTTGGTGTTCTGATGTCTCTGCAGAAGCTGGTTGATGCAAAACTGGTAACACTTCCGTAAAGACAGGAGCCATGGCAAAGACAGAAGCTATGGTTGTTGTGAGCAGGAACAGGTAAAGGAGAAGCTATGAGTGAAAGACCACAGGTGATCGTTGTAGGCGGTGGTGCAGCAGGTCTGATCGCTGCGATTACTGCCGCACAGAATGGAGCAGTTGTTACCGTTCTGGAGCAGAATGAAAATCCGGGCCGCAAGATCTGCGTAACTGGAAATGGCAGATGTAATCTCACGAACAAAGATATGCGTCCGGAGTGTTTCAGAGGACAGCATCCGGAATTTGCAGCAGGTATTCTGAAGCAGTTTCCATTAGAAGAGACGCTTGCTTTTTTTGAAAATCTGGGAGTCGCTTTTACAGATCGAAAGGGCTGGATCTATCCTCGCAGTAATCAGGCAAAATGTATTCCGGAGCTTTTGCTTTTGAAGGCGAGGTCTCTGAAGGTCAAGATCAAAACCAGAGAAACGGTAAAAGCGGTAGTTTATGAAGAAGGACGCTGGAAGGCAGAGACTTCCGGCTGGACTTATGAAGGAGACAGGGTGATTCTTGCCAATGGTTCAAAAGCTTCACAGGTTCCGGGGGCTGACGGCAGCGGATATGAGATTGCCGCGGCACTGGGACATCGAATCGTGAAGCCTCTTCCGGCACTTACCGGACTGCGCTGCAGGGGAAATGCTTTTTCTGCGTGGGCAGGGGTCCGGACAGATGCAAAAGTAACGCTTTTGCTTGACGGGAAAACTTTTGCGGAAGAAAGCGGTGAGGTGCAGCTGACCGATTATGGTATTTCCGGAATTCCGGTATTTCAGCTGAGTCGTTATGCAATCCGTGCGCTGGAGGAAGGAAGAAAAGTCAGTGTAATGGTGAATTTCCTGCCGGAATATACAAAGGAATCGCTGCGGGAACAGCTGGAAAAAAGAAGAACGCTCTGTCCGTATCAGTCAGAGGCAGAAATTCTTCTCGGACTGCTTCCGGATAAGCTGATCAAAATGTTCCGCAAACAAAAAGCGGATCTTTGTCAGACGATCACGGAATATATGCTTGAAGTGAAAGGAAGCTCAGGTTTTGAGCAGGCACAGATCTGTTCCGGTGGTGTCGATACGACACAGATCCATCCGGACACTCTGGAATCCATGCTGTATCCGGGATTGTTTTTTGCAGGAGAACTGTTGGATATTGATGGCCCGTGCGGAGGATACAATCTGCAGTGGGCATGGTCGAGCGGAGCTGTGGCAGGATATCACAGTGCAAAGGAGAATATATGATACGAATTACACAGCTGAAGCTTCCGGTAGGTCATAAGCCGGAGCAGCTGAACAAAAAAATTGCGAAGACACTGAAATGCAGAGAAGATGCATTTACGTATGAGATTATTCGCCAGTCGCTGGATGCGAGACATAAAGATGACAAAAAATTTGTCTATACAGTAGATGTTAAAATTCCGGGGGAAAGCAAAATTGTGCACAAGGTTCACAATAATAATATTATGTTAACTAATAAAAAGCCATATTGTTTTCCTCAGCCTGGAACAGAGATGCTGGAACATGCACCGGTCGTGGTCGGAAGTGGACCGGCAGGTCTTTTCTGCGCATGGTATCTGGCAAAGGCCGGTTATCGTCCGCTTGTTCTGGAACGTGGGCAGGAAGCTCAGAAACGTAAAGAAACAGTAGATCGTTTCTGGAAAGACGGTGTTCTGGATCCGGATTCGAATGTTCAGTTCGGAGAAGGCGGTGCGGGTACTTTCTCTGATGGCAAACTTAACACACTGGTAAAGGATCCTAACGGGCGTAATCATGAGGTTTTGAAACGATTTGTTGATGCAGGAGCACCGGAAGAGATTGTTTATCAGCAGAAACCGCATCTCGGAACGGATGTGCTGATCGGAATTGTTGAGACGATGCGTCATCAGATTGAAGAAATGGGAGGTTCCTTCCGCTTTGAAACAAAGCTTACCAATCTTTGTATAGAGAAAGGTCGTCTGCGGGCAGTTGAGGTAAACGACGGCGAAAGAATCCCTGCGGAAGTCTGTGTGCTTGCGCCGGGACACAGTGCAAGAGATACCTTTACAATGCTTCACAAGTGTGGCCTCTATATGGAACCGAAATCTTTTGCGGTCGGGCTTCGTATGGAACATCCGCAGGAGATGATCAATTATGATCTGTATGGAGAAGCGGAGAATAAATATCTTGGAGCTGCCAGCTATAAGGTGACGCATACCTGCGAAAATGGCAGAGGTGTGTACTCCTTCTGTATGTGTCCGGGCGGCTATGTAGTCAATGCTTCTTCGGAACCGGGGATGCTGGCAGTGAACGGAATGAGTTATCAGGCGCGTGACAGCAAAAATGCAAACAGTGCGCTGATCGTAACAGTCAGCCCGGAAGATTTTCCGGAAGAGGGGCCGCTTGGAGGAGTTGCATTTCAGCGGAACCTGGAAAAAGCAGCGTGGGAACTTGGAAAAGGAAAAATACCGGTCCAGCTGTTTGGGGATTTCAGAGCACATCAGGCCAGTAAGGCATTTGGTGAGGTAGAGCCTCAGATGAAGGGGGCATATGTGCTTTCAGATGTGAGATCGATCCTTCCGAAAGAAATCGGCGATTCGATTGAAGAGGGAGTCCTGGCATTTGGAAAGAAGCTGCAGGGATTTGACCGTGAGGATGCTCTTCTGAGTGGAGTAGAAAGCCGTACTTCTTCACCGGTAAGAATCAGACGTGACCGCGAGGGGCTTTCCAATATTGAGGGTGTGTATCCATGCGGGGAAGGTGCTGGTTATGCCGGCGGAATCACATCTGCGGCAATGGATGGGATCCGTGCAGCAGAGTCTGTCGCAATGGCTTACAGCAATCAGTTTTCTGTGAAAGATTTGTAAATTTCAGGGAGGGAGTGTACATCTCCCTCTTTTTATGCTAAAATAATTTCTGATTCTTTTGAGATTCTGTCACGGAGAGCGGACAGGTAAACAAAATGAACCATACTATGAAAGAAATGCCGGAATCACAGCGACCGTATGAGAAATGTATTTGTAAAGGCGAGGCTTCTTTAAGTGACAGTGAGCTTCTTGCGGTGATACTCCGGTGTGGGACCAGAGGAATGAATTCACTGACTCTGGCTGATGATATTCTGAGCCATATGGAACAGACCCCCTATCCGGGACTTCTGGGGCTGCTTCACTGTTCGGTATCAGATCTCAGAAAGATACATGGAATCGGTACAGTCAAAGCTGTTCAGCTGAAATGTATTGGAGAACTGTCCAAGAGGATCGCCAGTACAGCTGCAAAGATTTCTCTTGATTTTAACAGTCCGGATTCGATCGCGGCATATTATATGGAGCAGCTGCGGCATCAGGAGCAGGAAATGATGCTCTGCATGATGCTGGATAATCAGAATCATCTTCTTGGAGATATTGTATTATCCAAGGGAACTGTCAATGCAACACTGATCACACCCAGAGAGGTTTATCTGGAGGCACTTCGATACCACGCAGTCAATCTGATACTGATCCACAATCATCCGGGAGGAAATCCTGCTCCGAGTCAGTGTGACAGAGAGATCACAGAACGTATCTGCCATGCGGGGAGGATCGTTGGAATAGGTCTGTTGGATCATATCATCATCGGTGATCACAGATATGTCAGTTTCCGTGAGGAGGGACTGCTGGAAGACTGTCCGGAATGAAGGGAAAGTTTTATGCTTTTAAGAAAAACATACGGAATAGACCTGGGAAGCAGCAGCATCAAGGTTTATTCGTTTTTTAAAAACAAAAGTTACATGGAAAAAAATATGATTGCGTCAAAAGGACGCAAAATCATCGCCGTGGGCAATGAAGCATACGATATGTTTGAAAAAGCACCTGTTGATATCGTAGTAAATTCGCCGATGGCTTTTGGTATGATTGCGAATCTTGAACTGCAGGAGATTACGTTATACAGCATGATGAAAAAAATCGACCGGTTTCTGGGAATTGGATCAGATATGTTCTTTTCTGTTCCGCTGGATATGACGGCTGTCGAGAAAAGAGCATATTATCATGTGGTAAATGGGCACTGGCTTCGTCAGAACAGGGTTTATATGGTAGAGGCTCCGATCGCAGATGCAATTGCAATGGGAGTTGATATCAATAACAATGCAGGAAGCATGATCGTAAATATAGGCGCGCAGAGCACACAGTTTTCCATTATTACAGACGGGAAGATCATCATTGCAAAGAAAATTCCAATCGGTGGACGTCAGATGAATGAAGCAATCTGTGCCGAGATCAGAAAACGTTATAATCTGCAGATAGGCACACGTACAGGAAAACGTCTGAAGATTGCCATGGGACGTCTGAATGACCAGCGCAAGGAAGCACGTAAAGTAGTTGGGATTGACGGTGTCTCGGGGCTTCCGCGTGAGGAGATCATTTCCGGCTATGTGGTAAATGCCGGGATCATGAACTGTGTAAATGATATTGCCGCGGAAATGAAAGTGTTTCTGGAGAGAATCCCGCCGCAGATATCTTATCATATTTCAAGAGAAGGCATCTATCTGACCGGTGGAAGTACGAGAATTCCTTACATAGATAATTATCTTGCAAGCTATACCGGATTTTCGTATAATCTTTCTCCATTATATGAAAAAGCAACGGTTACCGGTCTTGAAAAAATAATCCGGGATCATGAACTTATAAAATGGGCACAGCCTGTAAAACAACGAAAATTATAGTTACTGATAATAGGGGTATGATATTAGATGAAAAATCTGAAAAAGAAATTTCGATTTCGCATACATTTAAAAAGCAAACATCTGCTTGTTATAATGACACTTTTCTGCGGAAGTGCCATTGTTGCAACATTTGCCTCCGGAGTTACTTCCGCGCCTCTTCAGGAAACAGCCGGAATGCTTGTGGTTCCCTTCGAAAAAAGTATCACAGCAATAGGACTCTGGCTTACAGATATAAACAAATCATTTCGGGATAAGCAGGAGCTTGTGGAAGAAAACGAGCAGCTGAAGGCTACTGTGGACACGCTGACCGAGCAGAATAATATTCTGATCCAGAACCAGTCTGAGCTTTCCAGACTGCAGGAGCTCTACAAGCTTGATGAAGAATATTCAGATTATCCAAAGGTTGCAGCGAGAATCATCTCAAAGGATCCAGGCAACTGGTATGATACATTTATGATCAACAAGGGAAGCAAGGATGGAATACGCGTTGACAATAATGTAATAGCAGGTAAGGGTCTTGTTGGAATTGTTACAGAAGTAGGCAGCAGCTGGGCTACGGTGCGTTCTATTATTGATGACAGCAGCAATGTCAGTGCGATGACTGTCGGAACAGATGATAACTGCGTGGTACAGGGAGACCTTGAACTGATCGATGAAGGAAAACTGCGTTTTACACAGTTGTATGACAAAGAGGATAAAGTAACAGTTGGTGAACAGGTAGTTACTTCCAATATCAGTGAGAAATACGTTGAAGGACTGTTTATTGGATATGTCAGTGAGATTGAACTGGATACGAACAATCTTACAAAGTCGGGAACGATCGTTACACCGGTGGATTTTCAACATCTGAAGGATGTCTTTGTGATCACAGTCAATAAGCAGGATTCCACGGAGGAAGGGGAAAAGAATGAAAAGTAAGATCGTTTTGTTTTTTACGATCATTATCTGTTTTCTGATGCAGTCGACGGTGCTGCATCTGATTTCCATTGGTTCGATTACACCGAATCTTCTGCTGATATTATGCGTTTCCATGGGACTTATGCGTGGTCGTAAGAGTGGTCTGTGGACCGGATTTTTCTGCGGTCTGCTTGTCGACATGTTTTATGGATCTGTTTTTGGCTTTTATGCACTGATCTATATGTATGCAGGCTTTCTGAGCGGATATGCCTTTCGTATTTTTTATGACGACGACATTAAGGTGCCGATGCTTCTGACAGCGATCATGGATCTGCTGTATAATCTGGCAGTCTATGCGCTTCAGTTTCTGTTGCGTGGCCGACTTGGACTGGGCATTTACTTTTCACGCATCATACTGCCGGAGATTTTTTATACCGTTTTTCTGACGATGATCGTATACAGAGTATTTCGCTACATCAATTATCATTTTATGAATCCAATCAGGAAAGAAAGTGAGTCTATTTGGGTATTAAAATAAAAAAAATCATCAAAAAGATACAGTTAAAAAGAACAACCGTGCTTCTGATCGCGTTTATTCTTATGGCGGGTGTTCTTGTGAAACAGTTGTTTGATCTGCAGATCATCCAGGGTGAGAACTATATCGATGAATTCCAGACACGAACAACAAAAACACGTGTGCTCAAAAGTACCAGGGGTAATATTTATGATGCGAACAACAAGCTCATTGCATCCAATGTTCTGTCATATTCGCTTACTTTTGAGGACAATGGAACTTATGACAGTACCAGAGTAAAGAATCTTACACTGAATGGTGTGGCCTATAAGGTGCTGCAGATCCTTGCTGCAAATGGAGACCAGTTATCAGAGTCCTTTCACATCGAACTGGACAAAGACGGAAATTATGTTTTTGATGTAGATAAGGGATTTACGCTGAATCGTTTTAAAGCGGATGTTTATGGACATGCACTGATCGACGATCTGACAGAGGATGAGGCTTCTGCCACAGCTGAAGATATGGTGGATTACCTCAGTGGAAACAAGGGATTCTCCATTGTTCTTTATGGAGACGATGCCTATACAGATGCAGAACTCAAAAAATATGGCCTTCCAAAGGAACTGACGAAGCAGGAAGTTCTGGACATCGCGATCATGCGTTATGAATTAAACACAAACAGTTTCCAGAAATATATGGCAGTGACGATCGCTACCAATGTCAGCGAGAGTACAGTTGCGGCAGTAATGGAAAATCAGTCAGAGCTTCAGGGAATTGATGTGCTTGAGGATTCAGTGCGTCAGTATGTGGATGACGAAAGTATGGGACCTCTTCTGGGTTATACAGGACGTGCATCAGCAGAGGAGCTGGAAAGTCTGAAAAAGGAAAATCCGGACTATTCAAATGATGCCATTGTTGGTAAGGCAGGAATTGAACAGTATATGGAGCTGGAGCTTCAGGGAAAAGACGGTCAGGAAACTGTTACGGTCGATAATCTTGGTAAGGTACTCAAGATTGATGATGCCACAAAGGTAGAACCGGTTGCAGGCGACGATGTTTATCTGTCTGTGGATTCGGACTGGCAGAGTGCGATCTATCAGATCCTCAAACAGCGAGTTGCAGGTATTTTGCTGGACAAGATCTCAGCTGTAAAGACATATGATTATAAGGGGGAAAACGATGCGAGTAAAATCGTTATCCCGATTTATGATGTATACAATGCGCTGATCGCCAACAGTATCATTGATATTGATAAATTCAGCAGCAGTGAAGCTTCCGATACAGAAAAAAATCTTTATGCCAAATTTCAACAAAAGCAGCAGGAAGTTTTTGATACAATAACTAACAGGCTGACAAGTGCAGATCCGCCGGCTTACAAAGACGAAAGTACAGAAGTGCAGGAATATCTCACATATATTTGTGATACCGTACTCAGAGATACACTTGGAGTGATCGACAAGAACGAAGTCAATACTTCTGATGCAACCTATCAGGCCTGGGTGACCGATCAGAGCATCAGTCTTAAGGACTATCTTAATTATGCAGCAAGTCAGAACTGGATCGATATTTCCGTGATCTCTCCTAAAGGAGAATATCTGGATTCTGAGGAAATTTATCAGGCAATGACATCATATATAATAGATTACCTTAAGACAGATACCGGTTTTTCCAAGCTTTTGTATAAGTATCTTCTTATGAATGATGTGATCTCGGGCCAGGAATTGTGTCTGGTTCTTTATGAGCAGGGAGTTTTGTCAAAAGAAGACAGCTGTTATGCAAATCTTGCATCAGGAGCCATGTCATCCTATGATTTTATGATCAACAAGATTTCCAATCTGGAGATAGAACCGGCTCAGCTTGCACTGGCTCCGTGTTCGGCATCCGCAGTTGTTACAGATTCCAAAACCGGTAAAGTGCTTGCGTGTGTATCTTATCCGGGGTATGACAACAATCGTCTCAGTAATAACATGGATACCAGCTATTACACGAAGCTTGCACTGGACAAGTCAAGTCCGTTCTTCAACAAAGCGACACAGCAGACAACCGCACCTGGATCCACACTGAAACTTCTGTCAGCAGTTACAGGTATGATGGAAGGTGTGATCGATGATAATACGTATTTTGAATGTACCGGAGAATTTGATCTTGTATCACCATCCATTTTCTGCTGGAACAAACAGGGTCATGGTTCGCTGGAAATTGTAAGTGCAATAGAACAGTCCTGTAACTATTTCTTCAATATGGTCGGATTTCTTGCAGGAAAGAATACAGACGGAGAGTTTTCTGAAAATCTCAGTCTGACAAAATTGCAGAAATATGCTTCGGAGTTTCATCTGGATAAAAAAACAGGAATCGAAATTTCAGAGGCAAATCCGCATGTTTCAGACAGCAAGGCGGTTCCGTCTTATATCGGTCAGGGTAATCACCTGTTCACGACAAGTCAGCTGGCACGTTATGCAACGGCGCTCGCTACATCCGGAACCGTTTATGATCTGTCACTTCTGGATAAAGTTACTGATTCACAGGGCAAGACAATAAAGGAATATGAGCCTTCTATAGTGAATCAGATGGATGAAGTCCCGGACAATGTCTGGAACGACATTCATGAAGGTATGCGCAGAGTGGTTGAGACACATGAACAGTTTAATGGCCTCGGCGTTACTCTTGCTGGTAAAACAGGTACGGCTGAGTTGGATATTTACCATCCAAACCATGGCCTTTTTATTGGATATACAACCTCTTCAGATACATCTGAACCGGAGTACTCCATTGCAGTGCGAATTGCCAATGGATATACTTCAGGAAATGCCTGCCTGACTGCAAATGATATTCTGAAATACATATATAATCTGGCAGATGAAGATACCATTCTGACAGGCTATGCCTCCAGTGATACCAGTAACACATCGAATGACTGATAAAATGCTGCAGTTTGTCGCTGCAGCATTTCGGAATTACGTAAGAGAATACCAGAAGACTGGAAATATCGTTTAGGAGGAATAAAAATGGGAGAAGTCATTGTAGTAACATCAGGAAAAGGCGGTGTGGGAAAAACAACCACGGTTGCCAATATCGGAACCGGGCTGGCGATGCTTAACAAAAAAACAGTTGTCGTGGATACAGATATAGGTCTTCGAAACCTTGATGTGATCCTCGGCCTGGAAAACAGGATTGTATATAATCTGGTAGATGTTATCAATGGAAGCTGCAGAATGAAGCAGGCACTGATCAAAGACAGAAGATATTCAGATCTGTTTCTTCTTCCTTCGGCACAGACCAAGGACAAGTCCGCTGTTTCGCCGGAGCAGATGATCAAGCTTACAGATGAATTAAGAGAAGAGTTTGACTATATATTGCTGGACTGTCCGGCCGGGATTGAGCAGGGATTCCGAAATGCGATAGCGGGAGCCGACAAAGCCATTGTAGTCACGACACCGGAGGTTTCTGCAATTCGTGATGCGGATCGGATCATAGGTCTTCTGGAAGCATCAGAGCTGAGAGATATTCATCTGATCATCAACCGGCTGAGACCGGATATGATCGCCAGAGGTGATATGATGTCAGTGGACGATGTGACGGAGATCCTGGCAGTGAATCTGCTTGGAACTATTCTGGATGATGAACAGATCGTGATCGCCTCAAATCAGGGCGAGCCTCTTTCGGGACAGAAGTCTCAGGCAGAGGAAGAATATCGAAATATCTGCCGCAGACTTCTTGGAGAGGATATTCCATTTATGGAACTGAAGCAGAAGAAAGGCATGTTCAAAAGACTGAGTGAAATCTTTCATAAGTAGATGAAAAGACAGGCATCATTTGAAAGGGGAGATCTCAGTGAAAGCTTTCAGACGGACAGGAGGTCGGTCAGCGGAATATGCCAGAGACAGGATGAGACTTTTGCTGATCTCTGAGAGGATCGACTGTTCTCCGCAAATAATAAATATGATGAGAAATGATCTGATTCATACAGTAAAAAAATACATCTCAGTAAATGAGAAAAAGGTAACGATACAGATTACGCAGGATCCGCCTGTCATTCATGCGGAAATCCCGGTATTCTTCAAAAAGGAACAAAGAACAAATGATTAGACAGTATAAATTACGATTTTATAATTTCAGACTGGTGATTTTTCTTCTTTCGATCAGTGTGATCGGTATCATGCTGGTAGGAAGTGCCAGAGAAGATCTGAAGTCGAAGCAGCTGGCAGGAGTAATTCTTGGCCTGATCATTATGGTGATCCTGTCATTGATGGATTATTCATGGATATCCAACTTTCAATGGATCATGTACGGAGCCAATATTGTGCTTCTGCTGATCGTGCGTCTGTTTGGAGATTCAGCAAACGGTGCTGCCAGATGGATTGACTTTGGATTTATCCGATTTCAGCCGACAGAGTTGTCCAAAATTATCATCATACTATTTTTTGCCAGGTTTTTTATGGACCATGAAGAAGATCTGAATACGGTCCGGACACTGGCAAAATCACTATTACTTCTGGCAATCCCGCTGTTTCTGATCTATGAACAGCCGGATATGAAGAATACACTTATGCTTCTGGCAGTATTCTGTATTCTGATCTATATTGCCGGACTCAGCTACAAGATCATAGGCGGAATGTTTCTGATCCTTATTCCACTTGCTGTTATTTTTCTGTCTATTGTGGTACAGCCTGATCAGAAACTGATCAAAGATTACCAGAGAAAGCGTATCATGGCATTCTTGTATCCGGAAAACAATGAGTACAGAGATGACATTGAACAGCAGAATAACTCCAAAACAGCGATTGCCTCAGGAGAACTGATGGGTAAGAAGCTTTCCGGTGATAAGGAAGTTGCCTCCGTAAATGATGGTAACTTTGTATCAGAGAACCAGACTGACTTTATCTTTGCGGTGGCAGGAGAAGAATATGGATTTATGGGCTGCTGCTGTATAGTACTGCTGCTTCTTGCAATATCCGTGGAGTGTATCCGGATGAGTCTGAGGGCCAAGGACCTGTCCGGAAAGATCATATGCTGCGGTATGGCAAGTATTATATCACTGCAGAGTTTTCTGAATATCTGCGTTGCCACAGGAATCGCACCGAACACCGGTACACCTCTGCCGTTTGTAAGCTATGGCCTTACATCACTGGTCAGCCTTTATATCGGAATGGGGCTTGTATTGAATGTAGGTCTTCAGAGCAGCGCATACAATAAAGAAATCCGAAGAAAAGAGATTGATCAGAAAGAGGATTACTTATGACAAAACAGCAAAAACAAAAAGTATCTGCAAGGCCTGACAGAAGACCGGCGGAAAAAACAGCAGGTGCCGCCAGAAAAACAGCAAGACCGCAGTCTCTGGGAACCGGCAGTCAGCAGCCACAGAGACGACAGAGCAAAAGCTCTGCACGAATGCGGGCAATGCGCAAAAAAAGGGTCAGAACTACCTTCTGTCTCATTGCGTTATTATTATTGCTGGTGTGCGGCATCGGAGGATTGTTTTACGTATTTCGGGGAGGAATCACCGGTGGTCCCGTGATGGCATACCGTACGGAGAAAGAATTTCAGCATCAGAATATAACAGGAACAAGTCAGAGAGCAGAATCTTTTGCAGCGAACCTTTGCGTGGTGTCGCAGGATCAGCAGCTGGACTCTGTTTCACTGGAACAGGATCAGAAAGGTGTTCTTTTTGATCTGAAGAATAAGTCGGTTCTGTATGCGAAGGGTGCATATGACAAAGTTTATCCGGCAAGTATAACCAAGATCATAACAGCTCTTCTGGCATTCAAAAACAGTAACATGGATGATGTGGTTACTATTTCGCAGGAAAATATCACACTTGAAGAAGGCTCGCAGGTCGTTGGCTTTCAGGAAGGCGATCAGGTAACAATGGATCAGCTGGTTCACTGTCTTCTGGTGTATTCCGGAAATGATGCTGCTTCCGCTATTGCGACGCATGTGGGCGGATCTACGGAAAATTTTGTGGCAATGATGAACGAGTATGCTGCACAGCTGGGCTGTACCGGAACACATTTTACAAATCCGCACGGTCTGCAGGATGAAAACCATTATACGACACCATATGACATTTATCTGATGCTGAAGGAAGCATTAAAGTATCCGGAATTTACAGAGATAACACAGCTTCCGAGTTACACAGTCACCTTTAAGCACAGTGACGGATCGGAAGACAGTGTGGCGCTTACCGCGACAGATCATTATCTGACAGGAGAGGCAAATGTTCCAAAGGGAGTAACCGTTCTCGGAGGAAAAACCGGTACGACGAACAGTGCAGGAAACTGTCTTGCACTTCTCAGCCAGAATTCCTATGGCTCTCCATATATATCCATTGTTATGGGGGCTTCAACCAAAGAACTGCTCTATCAGCAGATGACCTCTCTTCTTGAGAAAATCAATACGATATAATTTCCGGCTGGATTCCTGCTATTTGGAAAAAGTGACAAAAAAAGGCAAATTATACTTGAATTTTAAAACAAGTTGCACTATAATATTAACCATATTCAACAT
>ERZ1026850.411-NODE-411-length-27229-cov-5.635240_pt1 | contig 27229 bp, 20 predicted proteins | sample MGYA00380155_ERZ1026850 | MGnify/ENA primary metagenome ERZ1026850 (study PRJEB33269, sample SAMEA4719791) | human gut metagenome | biome: human-associated habitat; feature: organic feature; material: feces | place: Cameroon | collected 2013-10 ... | reverse complement strand
ATCGACAACATGAACGCTTTGGACGTGATGCTGTTGGCAAAATGGCACGCTGACTGCCTGCGCCTGTTATCGTTTTCCGACGACGAGGAAAAAAGTCGAACGCTTGAAGCAGCTGATTTGTTGGAGGGCTTGGCGGATCAGATTAACGGGCGCGGTAGCATGAGACACCTTGAGGAAAGGCTCGATAAATTGGGATACAAAATATCGTCAGTCAATGGCCAAATGATTTCCCTTTCGCAAGAATCCGGCTGCCGCAACCGCTGGTAAAAGGAGGATATTGATGATAAGATTTGAAGCCGTTGAAACCTACGGCTGGGGAGCAGCCGTGCGCGGCATGCGCAATCCCAAGAACAGCTGGAGCAAGTCGGACAGCGTGTTCAGTTTCCTGGACGGTCATCCCCATCTCGGCCCTAACGATATGAAACTCATGAAGACGCTCCGGGAAGCCGGAACGGATCATCGCAAATTTCTGCGTATGATCGTTGTGTCCATGGACATTACCGCCCCGCTGTACTGGTGGAAGGAGTACGATACGTACAAGGTGGGCACTGTAGCAAACTCCTGCTCTACTATGCACAAGATTGCGGCAAAAAGGTTTACGCTTGAGGACTTTAGCCATGAGCACCTTCAAGAGCCGATGCTTGAGATTTTGAAGCACACCATACATGGGCTTAATGATGCACGTGATGCATATTTGAGCTCCAATGACAAACTTATGTGGTGGCAGATGATCCAGCTCCTGCCTACCTCCTACAATCAGACGCGCACCGTCCTGCTGAACTACGAAGTTTTGTGCCGAATGTATCATTCGCGAAAAAATCACAAACTGGATTGCTGGGTTGCTTTCTGCGATTGGATTGAGACCCTGCCGTACTCCTGGCTCATCACCGGGAAGGAGGCTTGCGGCGATGAATAGCGATCCTGTTGACATCATCTATGTGGACAAGCCTGGCTGGGTGGCCGTCATGAAGTGCAAGCGGTGCAAACGATTTTACGACCTGAGAAGCGACGGGCAGAAATCTAACACTGAAGGCTGCCCGTTTTGCAGAGAAGAGTTAAAATGGGAGTGGTAGCATGAAAAAGCCTGACTGTTTCGCCTATCTCCCCGGCGGCGGCTGCCGGGTGCTGAACCTGCAGGATACCTGCCCCATGGCAAACGGTAAGAAGTGCTCCTTTTACCAGACAAAGAAGCAGCTCCTTGAACGCCAGCGCAATGCCCAGAAGCGGCTTGCAGAAATCAAGAAAGGAACCGACCAATGAATCGAATCATCCTCACTGGCAATCTCACCAAAGACCCGGAAATCAAATCCGTCGGCAATTCCGGCGAAACCTGCGCTGCCTTCGACGTGGCAGTAAAGCGCCCCTTCAAAAGCAAGCAGACCGGCGATTATGAAACCGACTTCTTCCATTGCACCGCCTGGCGCGGGAGCGCAACCTATGCCGGGAAGTACCTGCATAAAGGTGACCGTGTCGCCCTGGAAGGCCGCGTCCAGAACCGCTCCTGGAAGGATAAGGACGGCCAGACCCGATACGGCACTGAGATCATCGTCGACGCGCTGGAGGGTACGCCCAAGGCCCGCCAGGATGCAGCAGGCCATACGCCCCCCGCGCCTGAAGGATTCCAGCCCGTGTACGATCCCGAATTGCCCTACTGACGGCACACAAAAAGAGGCTCCCAACCGGGGGCCTCTTTCCTTATGCAATGTGCTTTTTCAATTCCGGTACGATAGTCTTCCGCAGCCGCTTCGACACGCCGCTCCGGTCGCGGTTCACCTTGGCGCCTATGTCGGCGTAACTGCGTCGGTCGGTAAGGCGTAAAATCGCGATCCGCGTATCATCCCGGGAAAGTCTGGCGTTTTTGCAAAGCTGCTTCAGCTCCTCATCCGTCAGATAGCGCAATTCCGGGAATTCCTCGTACAGGCGGTTCTTCATATCAATTCAGTTTGTGGGCCGCGATGTCATACGTATGAGAAGCCGTAGACGCTGCAATCCAGCCGTTGAGGAAACACAGCGCAAAGGCGCTCCACGTGAAGCCCTGCGTGAAAATCATGGCCAATACAAGGATCAACACCGCGATGATATACGCGTATACCGCCGTAGGAATCTTGATGAGGCTGTCCAGCAGCTTTTTGGTGCCCTGTACAATCAGCAGCACCGCCACGGCACACCCGGCAGTCGTTGCCAGATACTCCCAGGAGAACGCTTCCACCACAGCGGGTTCCGCCGCCGTTTCCTCGGCCAGCGCACCGCCGACAAAAATCCATCCAGCCGCCACCAGCAGCAGAACCACCAGGCCTACAGCCACAAGATTCAGTGCCTTACTAGTATGGTACATTTCCTTGCCTCCTTTCTTACGCCTGGTGCATGCTGCTTTCCAGGCTGTCCAATCGCTTGTGGGCGGACTTGGTGCTCTGCTCCACCGTCACCATCCGCTCCACCAGGTTGTTGTGCTTGTTCACTCGCTCGCGCAGGTCGTTGAAGTCCGTGCGCAGCTCGTTCAGCCGGTATTCGGTCAGCCGTTTCGTGCCGCTGGAAGTCACCAGGCATGTGACGATCACGCCCACCAGCGTGCACAGGTCGCCCATCAAAGACACAATCAGCTCATTCATGGGCGGCGGCCTCCACGTCCAGCAGGGCCGCCCAGGTCTTCGGCCCAACAATGCCGTCCACGCCCAGGCTGTACGCCCGCTGGAATTTGCGAACGGCGTTGTAAGTTTCTTTTCCAAATTCCCCGTCCGCGCCCCATACAGGCAGGCACTTCTTGTTCCAGATCAAAAGCTTCTGCTGCATTCGTTCCACGGCCTCGCCTTCCATGCCGCGCTTCAGCAGGGGCGTTTCCTCGGGTACGGCTTCCTTGTCGTCGCCCATGTCCGCGTCTACATAGGCCAGCATCCCGGCAGGCAGTCGTCCCGCCTTCGTCCATCCGCGTCCGGCCACCTTGGTTTTTACCACGCCATAGTTAAAGCCTCGGGCCTCGATAGCCCAGCCGTCGCCGATGTACACGCCAATGTGTCCCTTACGCCAGAGCACAATGCCGGGTACGTCGGGCATCTCGGCCACCGGCCAGGTCTTCTCGCATAGCTTGATCATGCCGTCCGCGCTGGTGTCCGGGCAATTGTTGGCCCGGTATTTGTTGGCCTGAGTGCCGTTGCCCGTCCAGAAAAAGCCCTTAATCAGGCCCACGCAGTCGCACACCATGCGTCCTTCCTGGATGTGCTTGCGGTAAGTCTTCATCCGGCTTGCCGTGTAGTGGGCCGGATACTGCTTTGCCTTCCGGTTCAGCAGGTCTTCCGTGCCCTTGTACCAACAGGTGCCATACCAATACTTCGCACCCATGTCCAGCGCCTTTTTGCAAAACGCCACCAACTGGAGATTCGTGAGCATATTCATCGCCCCTTTCTCCCCCAAAATAACAGTTTCCCCCGGGATTTCATACCCCGGGGGAGGTTTTTACCTTAGTCTTCCAGCCATTTGCGGATGTCCTTCAGTCGCCGCTTGTCGCCGTAGTACACCTCGCCCAGCGTCTCGTAAGCCGCCCGGTAAGCCGCCAGCATAATCGGCTCCAACTGTTCCCGCTGAGCAGGCGTGGCCGCAAGGTACAGTGGCTTCCAGTAGCTCGTCAGGGCGCTTGTTACCGCAGAGCCGCAGTCCTTTGCGGTCTTGTAGTCGCTATGGGAGTAGATTTCCTTCACCGCGCCGGAGATGTTTTGCCCCCTGCCTGCCAGTTCGGTCACCCGGTGGAATTTGCTGTAGCCGTCCGCGTCAGGATTGGCTTCCTTGTACTCCCACTCGTCTACCGTCCAGTAGGCTTCCGCTTCCGTCTTCCCGCCGTACTTCTGCATGGCGCTCATGGCCTGGGCCTTGGTCAGGCTGCCACTCAGGTAGTCGTAACCCATGTCAGCCCATTTCCGTCCCGTATCCTTTTCATACTGCCAATGGGAGACAGCATCCTTTGCGTCCTCCGTCTTCCTATGACCGTAATCCACAAGGTATTTCACTGCCTGCTTACTCGTAATGGTTCCGGCTTCAAAGTCATCCTGCATCTCGTCCCACTTGCGGCCTGTGTCAACCTCATATTTCCAATGGCCGACCGTAGCTTCTGCATCCTTGCGTTTCTGACTGCCGTACTGCATAAGGTATTCTGTGGCTTTCGATTCAGAGATGGTTCCCGCTGCAAAATCCTTCTGCATGTCAGCCCACTTCCGGCCCGTGTCTTTCTCGTAGTCCCACTGGAGCAGCGTCTTTTCGGCTTCCTCGGGTTTCTGCCCGCCGACCTCCGTCCGCACCCGCAGGGCCTCGGCCCGGCTGATTCTGCCGTCCGTATAAGCGTCCTGCAGGCCGCTGTAACTGATCCCGCTTTCCTTCTGATAGTCCAATTTGCGCATGCGGGTTTCCACGTCTTCTTCTTCACTGCCAGTCCGGCTCAAAGCATCCAGCGCGGTTTCCCGGTCGATCTCCCCTTCCAGGTAATCGCTTCCGGCGCCGCCCACGGTCTTGCCGCCGGTCTTCTTGCCGTATTGCCAGTCCAGCAGCACCTTGTCTGCCTCGTCGCCGGTAATGCCAATGCCTTCCAGCACCCGCAATGCCTGCGCGTCCGTCAGGTCGCCGTCGATGTAGGCTTCCTTCCCGGCCTTCTTAATGGCCGTCTTCCGCTTCTTCTCGTCGCCCTCGTAGAAGGTGGAAAGCGTATTCATCTGAGCGGCAGCTTCCGCCTGGTCGCCCTTTGCCATGGCCTGCACCAGCTTGTCGATGGTTGCCGCCTTGGACACGTCCGGGCCAAACGCCCACTCGCTCAATCCCTGGAGCGCCGCCATCTTCGCTGCGCCGTCGCGATACTCAGTGTCTTTCACTGTCTTAAAAGTATTGAACGCGCCCTCAATATCCCGCCAGAGGTTTTTCGCCGGAATTCCGGTGATAATGCCAGCCAGGCTTACGCCGCTCTTCAGCCGGTCGAGCCAGCTCTTGTCCGGATTGGAAAGTACCTTGGAGTAGGTGTAAATGTCGTTGAAGACGCTCATGTCCGTGCGCTCCACGTCGTACCCCCTGAAGATTTCGTATACGTCCTTCACCATGGGCACCAGATTCAACGTCACGTCGATGGGATCAAGGCTGCCCACCAGGCTTTTGATATACCTTTCAAAGTACGTCGCGTCCTCGTCATCATCGTCGCGCATGGCGTAAATCACGCTGGAAAGCAGGGTATTCAGGATCGTGGCCGCAATCACCGCGCCAACGGATTTTGTGGCCGTTCCAAAGCGCTTGCCCTTCGCGTCAATCACCGCGTCCATCAGCATGTTGTAGGTTACCGTCGACTCTGCCATAAAGGCTGTTACCATCTTCGCCCACATATTCTTTTCGCGCATTAATTCGCTCTTGGCCAGCGTGCTGTCGTACACCTGGGTAAGCCGCATTACCTCGTCAAAGCGCTTACCGGCCTGCACCTTCAATTCCTCGCTGTTTACGTTCAGTCCCGTCCGGGCCGCCGTTTCGCGTTTCACCGCGCTCCACATCCGGCCCCAGGTGATAGCGTCCATCTTTTCCGGCAGCCAACCACCCTTGTCGCTCACAAATTCAGCTAACTTTCCGTAAGCAGTCTTCGCGCCGTCGCCTGTAATGTACTGCACCGCGCTTCGCCCAGTGGACGTGTCGAAGGATCCCATGTCCTTAATTACTGCCGTTCCCGCATACTTCTTTGCTTCCGCAAATCCACCCTTCAAAGGCTTTCCAACAAAGTATTTGGGGTCAATCAGCGCCATGGCACGCATGATCGAGCTAGACTGCTGGATTGCCACGGAAAGGGAGGCCATGACAGCGCCCTTCTTGAAAGCGCCCAGGAATCGGTTGGCGTCCCGCTCGTTCATGCTCATGCCCACGCCGCCATACATATCATTCATAAACGTTCTAATGAACTTCCCGGGGTTTGCACCGTAAGCACCGCTCAGGCTCCGCTTGATGCTGTGATTGTGATCCATCCGGAAGTTGTACAGCCGCATGAAATTGTCCTGCGCTTCGGCAAACGCATAGTACGTCAGCATGCTGTTGATGTGGTCTGCCGCCGTGCTGGTAAAGTCGGTTACGATTACCGGCGCGTTGGACTTCGACCGCACACTCTTGGTAAAGCCCATCAGCTTCAGGGGCATGGCGTTTTCGTCCTTGCCAATTTTCGTGGGCCGGAACTCGTCGCTGGTGCGGAAGGGATAGTAGTACCCTTCCCCAAACTTGCTGTAGCCGTGCAGCGCGTTGGAAGTGATGTTTCCCAGTTCCGCCATGTCGTTGCTGAGATAATCCACAACCTCGTCCACATAATTTTTCTGCTCCTGCGTCAGCCAGTTGTCAATCTCAACCATCTCGGCCGTGTTGATCCGGAAGGCGCTGTCCTGGGCATAGGTCTTCTTGAAGAGCTTTTTCTCCTGCCGAAGCAGAATGCCGCCCTGATCCAGATGGTGCGTCTCGCGATCCGCGACCGAGTGCTCGCGCTTCCACGTGGCCCATACGCCCATTGCCTGTTCGCGGGTCAGCTGAATTTTGTCGCCGTCGCCGTTCTTCAGCGTCAGCGTGTCGCCCTTCTTGTTTTTCCACGCGTCCCGATGGTACTTTTCCTCAATCGCATGGAAACGCTCCGTCGCCCGGCCAGCCTCAACGCCGAACGCAGTTTCCCCGTTGAGTATCGCCGTCCCCAGCTCGCCCAACGGCCCGCCCAAGTGCTTGAAAAAGTAGGGAGCTGTAATGTTTCCACGCCGCAGCATGTCCACAAAGGCGTTGTCCTTCAGTTTGAAGGAGCCGTACCTTCCTTTTTCCTGAAGCGTCTGCTGCTCCTCGTTCACCAGCTCTTCCAGATTCCGCCGCCTGCCGTTTACGAAAACCGCGTTGGCGTTCTGAATGATGTGGGAAAGGTTCTGAAGCACCTTGTCCACCATTATCAGTTCGTCCATGCTCATGTTCTTGAGCGACTGGCCCTTCTTGGTGACTTCCATCAGCGCAACCATGCGGTCGTAGGTGTCGGGGTCGTACATGCCCTCGGCCATGCTGCCGTTTTCATCGGTGTTCAGCGCCGCGTAGGCGTTCGCCGCCGCCTGCATGTCTTCGGCCCTGAAAATCCTGCCTTCGTCCGTGAAGTACTGCAAAATATTCGCCGTTGCCCCGCGCAAGGCATCCGGTACATGCCTGGTGTTGCTGGGGGTGCGCAGCATGGTGTCCAGGGCTTTCACGCGCCGGATAATCTTGCCCTGCAAGGTGCGCCGGTTCGCCTTGTCCTGGATTTTTGCCACACGCCGGTCAGCCTGCTTCTGAAGTCGGAGTTTCTGCGCCGCCAATTTCCGTTTTTCCGCCCTTTGCGCTGCAAGTCGCTGCATTTGAGCTTTTTTGAGCTGGCGATTCGCTGCCGTCAGCTGTTCTTTCGTTTCTCCGAGCTTCGCAGCGTCCTTCTCCTGCTGCCGGGCCGCAGCGTCCTTCTTCGCCTGCTTCAGCTTCTCCCGGTACTTCGCCCGTTCCCGGTCAAGCACATTCCGCAGCGGTTCCATGGCCTCCATTTTCAAAAGCCCCTTGTCCCGCTTGTCAATCATGCTTTCCGTCTCGGCAATGCTCGTTTGCAGGTTCTTCATCCGGATTTCCTGATCCGCCGTCCGCTTCTTCATGCCCTGAAGCTGCTGCACCTCGGCCCGCCGTTCTGCCAGCAGCCCTTCCATCTCCGCAATTCGCTGGGCCTGCTTCTTGTAATTCTGCACATACCGCAGCTCTTCCGGGGTCTGGGCCGCGCTTTCAAGGGCGCTGGAAAGCAGTTCCCGGTTGCTGGGCCCGCCGTCCATCAGGGGAATGCCGCTCTTGGCGCTTCGCTGTTTCTCCTGATATGCCGTGTCTCCCTGCAGCTGCGCCCGTTCTCCGGCACCGCCGGTCTGCACCGCAGCAGTTTCGCCCCCGTAAAGTCGGTTGTCCACGTCTTCAAAGGTGTCGTTCACCGCGTTGGCCGGAATCTCCCGGGCCTTCGCCCCCGGCAATTCGTCCTTGTATCGCATGTATCCCGCGTCCGGGCGATACTCAATGCCGTTCATGTCGGTGTATCCCTCGGTCACCGCCCTATCCAGAATCAGTTCCGCCCGCTTCCAAAGCGCGGTTTCCGGAACCTTCCCTTCCAGGTCGCCGTTTTCAAACACCTCGGCCATCTTCCCGAACACATCCGCCATCTGCTGCCAGGTGTACCCGCTGTCCTTCATCTCCGCAAGCAGGGGCGTAGTGTCCCGCTTCTGGCCCATGAAGGTGCCTTCCTCGTTCATAAACCGCTGGCCCGCCGTGCTGGCCGTCACGTCGCTTTGCAGCACGCTTGCCATCCGCGCAAGCCACATTCGGCTGGCAGGGTAGTCGTTCATAAATGAGTGTACCCGCCGGTCGCTCATGTTATCCCAGGTGCGCTGGTCGATGTGCGCTTCCTCCAGCCGGGGCGCTTCGTCAAATATGCCCACAAGGCCCTGATCGCCGTCGTCATCGTCCCGCATCTGATAGCGAATGTCATCGTTTTCAGAATTGAACCGTTCCGAAAGCGGGATCACATTCCCGTTGTCATCGTAAGTGACGGCGTCGGCAGACTTGATCTGGGCGGAATTCCGAATCACATAGCTTAACCCACGGCTTACCGGCTTGCCGTTCACAAAGTCCCCGCCCTCATCCAGAACAATGCCGTCATAAGGCAGGTCGTTTTCTTCGATGTACTCGGACAGGTCGTATCCGTCCGTCCAATCCGGCAATCCGGTGTCCTGCAGCTGCCCCATGCCGTATTCCATCCGCGCTTCGTCGAACAGTTCCCGCACTTCCGGAATCCGCGTGTCAAAGGGCCGCTCCATTTTGACATAGGTGGTATAAAGGGAATTCGCGTTTCCCGATTCGCTGTACCGCTGGGCATAGCCCTTGTTCTCGGTAAAGTACGACCACCCACGGAAAGTCGTAAATCCGCCGCCCTTTTTCGCGCCATGGTAGAACAGGTTCTTGTATCCGGCTGCTTTTGCCGCCGCGTCCACAAGCTTTTGCGCTTCCGCCGTGTCCCCCTGTTCCACCGCGTCCATGTATTTTCTGTCGTTTTCACGCAAAGAATACTTGACAGAACCGTCGGAAGGTGCTATGCTGGTATTAGCGATGGCGGGTTTCAATCCGTTAACCGAAGCATTAATAGTCTTCGGATCGCTATAAAGGTTCGGGGCCTTTGTTCGCTCCGATCCTTTTTGTTTTATCGCCGCAAAGCTGTATACGTAGTCTCCTTCAGATTTTTCTTTCACGTCTACATATACGTTGTATTCTGCATAATTCTGTCGTTCATTTACAAAACCTATCCTATTGGCAAAATAATGCCAAACAGTAACTCCCCTGTGCGAATAGGTTCCCTTTCCGCTTTCAGCAGTAGAATGATCATACGTCGAGTTAGAAATAATTTCCGGAAAATCATCTGCCAGCTTTTCCGTAACTTTCTGATCTGACATCGTACCTTTACGATTGCCATATGCCAGTTTGGTAGCATCGCTGTTTATGTTGCCGTTAGGGTCTACATACGGGTCAAACCTGGCTGTTATGGTTTCAATGTGCCCGTTCCGCATTATTTGCAGCTTTATAGGCGTTTTCGACCATACATCCTGTACCAGTTGCAGAATCCGGGCTTGTCTCTGCGCACGCGTGCTTCCTTCCGGGAAGTTGCTAGTATATACCGGCAATCCGTCTTCTGTATATCCAACTCTCGCCTGGTATTGCACATCCCCGTCGCCGGTCTGCCGATCCATGCGCCCGCTGATCTCCGCCGTGTCCTGCAATGCCTTCGACCACTTCTCGCAAATATCCAGGTACTCTTCCGCCTGCTGCATCAGCGCCGTGGCCTCCCGGCTCCTGGAAGTGTCGCTGCCCCCAAACGCCGCGCGAATGGCGTTTACAATGTCGGTGAAGAACTGCTTCACCTTTTCAAGGAACGTCTTCGCCTCCGCCGGATGCTGGGCAATCAGCTGCTCCATTGCGTCAGAATCCCGCAGCATGTTTTCGCACGCCTCGGCAACCACTTCGTCCAGCGCCACGTCGGGCTTCTTCAGGCTGCTGTCCTGCTCCATCTTCCGGGCCGCCATCTCTTCGATGCTCGCCCCGCTTTTGCTGGTCAGTACATCCAGCACCGCATGCTTCAGCGCCTCGTACTGGGCCAGGCTGTTCTGCTGCAATGCGTGGGTCAACTCATGGCTCATGGTGCGCAGAAGCGTCACCTGAGAAAGCTCGCCTGCATTGTATGCCCCGGCGTTCACGTCCAGACGGATGGTGTTCGTCGTGGCGTTGTAGCTGCCGTTCTCCCCGCGATACCGCCCGTTCGCGTCCGCTTTGCTCTGGAAAAGCTCCACATTCATGCCGGTCACCCCGGCCACAAGCTGCACAAGGTTCACCTGCCGCTGCTGTTCTGCGTTCAGGCTTGCCATGTCCACCTTGGAAGCGTCTACCGTGCCGCCCTTCCATTCCACATTCGCCTGCTTCAGGGCCTGCTTCATCTTTGTTTCCTGGGCCACCTGTACAGCCGACTGCCGCGCCTGCTGACCCAATTCAAAGGCCCGGTTCAGCTGCGCGTCGTTCAGCCCCTCGGTGAGGATGCTTCCTTTCAAGGATTCCACGCTGGGCGCTCCACCGTAGGCGTAATCGTAAGCCGCCTGCATCCCCGCTGCCACACGCGCCGGAACCTGGTTGTCAGCCAACGTCGCGACAAAGCTGTTGGCAAGCGCCGTGTTCTCCATGTCGGCGCCTATGGCATAGGCCGTAGCCTTCCGGTCGCTTCCATAGGTCACGTCGTTCAGGTTCACTTCCTGCACCTGGCCGTCCTGGTTGCGCACGTTGAGTGTGGCCTTGTCTCCAACGCCGGTCATGCCCAGCAGCTCCACGTCCTGGCCGTCAACCTGGCTTTGAGCGCTTTCCCCCTCGCGCATCTGCATCATGGCTTTGCGCTCCTGCGCCGCCTCCTGCACGCCCTGGGCCGTCTGCTGCATCCGCTCAGAAGCCTTGATGTCCGTCTCCACGTTGCTGTCCAGGCCCGCGCTTTGCAGGTTGTGATCCACGGAAAGCAGCGCATTTTCCATGCCGCGTTTGATCTTCGCGCTGCCCTCGCGGTTGACGGTGCCTTCCATGGAGCCGCCCTTCTGATAGGCCGCCACGGCTTCCCGTACCCCGGGGATGCTGTCCATGGCCGCCTGCTCCTGCCGGGTAAGCTTCTTGCCCGCCAGCACCTTGCGAATCGCCGCGTACACCGTTTCGCTGGCCTGCTTGTCGGCTTCCTGGCCTTTCGGCTGGTTGTCCTGATAATACTGCACCGCCGCGTCGCCGGTCTCCTGGGCGTAGGTGGTGTTGTAATTCTTTGCGCCCTGGTTCAGTGTTTTTTGCAGCACCCTGCCGGTCTGGAAGACGCTTCTGGGCGCATTTGCGGGTTTGCCGGTAGCGTCCGTATACGCCTGAGCAAGGGCCGCGCCATTGTCGTTTGCAAGCACCTGCAGCCCGGAGCTTTTGGTTTCGCCGATCCGGCGGGCGACATACTGAGGGCCGCCGTATCCCGCATACATTCCAGCGCCGGAAACTGCGCCGCCCGCAATATCCAGGAGCAATTGCTTAAACCAGGCCCTATGTTCTTCTTCGGTCGTGCCGTAGGAGTTTTCGCCATAAAGTGCCTGCTCGCGGATCAGGTTCAGAACGTCGCTTGCGCCTTCCTCGCTGCCTTCAAACAGTGCCTGCTTGCCCAGACCGCGCAAAAAGCTTTCTACATCCGGGGCCTTGAACAGGTGCTCCAGACTGACGGTTTCGGTAAGTACTTCAATGCCGCCCGCAATCGCGCCGCTGATAGCCGCCTTTTCCGGATCAACGCCGTTGTCAATGTCTTCAGCGTATTGTGCATCTGCCGCTTCCAATGCCATCAGGCCCAACGTCCCTGCTTCGCCCGTAGGCATGAGGATCATGTTGTCCAGCATGGACATGCCGGTCTGATAAAAAAACGCGCCGACGGAACCCATGCTGTCCGCAACTGCCTGACGGCTGATCCGGGTGTTGCGGGCCGCCCGAGAAAACTCTCCGTAGGAATTGACAGGCGTCCAGCCCACGCCGCGTTTGTCCGCAATCAGGTTGCCCACCACTTGCCCGGCGTTATTGAGATAGCTCATGGGGGCGTAAACTGCGTTGGTGAGTACGCTTGCGCCGGAATAAAGGGCCTTCTCCAATCCGCTGGCGCCGCTCACCTCGTCATAAATTTTCGCCTGCTGATCCTGGGCATAAATCTTGTCAATGCCCGGCCCCAGGTAGTCAAATATATATGCCTTGGCGGTGCCTTCGCCCTTCGTGTTGAACAGGTAAATCGCCGTGGCCTTCTCCTCGTCGGTCATGTAATCCCAATGGTAATCAGTATCAAAAGGCTGATTGATAAGCGTGGGATTGCCGTTCACGGTGATAGCCTTCTGGTATGTAAATTCTTTCTTGGGAGCCTTGGATTCTTCCTTAAAATCCGGCTGCTGGGAAGCCGCGGTAAAGCCGAACTTCCTGTCCATATCAAGGTAGTACTGGTTTGCTTTGGACTGGTATACGCCGCGCCTGGCGGCATCACGTTCGCTTATTGCCTCCTGCGTCAGATCGGAAAGCATGTCAGAGCGTTTCAAATATCGGTCAGATGTTGCCTGTTTCTCTTCATCAGAAACAGCATTTCCCGCATACAATCCAGGATTTTTCCGATATTCTTCCAGCGATCTTTCGTATGCAGAAATTACCGTCTGATTTCCGCTTTCCTTCGCGGCTTGCAATCCGGCAACAAGGCGTTGCTCTCCTTCGTCGCTCTCCCGGCTCCAGTCGTAATTTCCACTTCGAATTTGGTCAACTATAGTAGTTGCCGCATTCGCCTGGTCGCGTCTCCTGGCCGCGCTCCTGTCCGCCCTGTCCTGCTTCTCCTGATAGTACTGCTTGGCATACTCGTTTGCTTCGGGGCTTTGCGTTCCGGCTCCGGCAAGGATGGTATCGATTTCTCCCTGCATCCGCTGGCGCTCTTCGGGATTGTTTTCGAAGCGGAGCTGATACTCAAGCCGTTCTACCCGTTTACGGTCGGTCTCGAAATTATAGTGCTGCTGGTATTTCTTCTGCGGCTTTGCAGACTGCACCATTTGCTGACGATACTCGTCATACGCCTTCTGATCTGCCATGTCGGACATCAATTCAACATAATGCACCCCGGTAACGTCGGACGGATCAAGCGTACCCTGCCCTCTGCGGCTGGGCAGATACGCCGCAAGGTCGCTGCGATAAGGCGCACCGTATACCTGATAAAGGGACGGCAGGCCCGCGCTGGTCTTCTTGGGCACAATGGGCCACATGCTGCCTGCGGGGCTGGCGGTCTGGGTCGTCGTCTGCTGCTGCGGGGCAAATACACTCCTGCCCTTCGCCGTGGAAGTGGTGCTGCGCTGCTGTACACGAGGCCTGCTGGTGTCAATGCTGCCGTACCAGGAGGGAAGGTTCTTCTGGGATTCCTGCATCTGGGCCGCCTGCTGGGCCGACTTCTTTTTCTTTTTCAGCTGGTCTGCCACGTTGGAAGTGGCCTTGGAAGTCGCACGTCCTGCGGCGGAAAGGGCGCTGTTGATTTTTTTCTTTTTGTCTGCCATGCCTTGCCTCCTTGGTTATCGGCTGGAATTCCGGCGGTTACGGTTCAGGATGTCGGCAACAATATTGTTTGCGGAGGCGATTCCGGAAAGCGGAATGCCGCTGCTGCCGTTTCCTCGAACCGTGCCGTTTACAACTGCCCCTACAATTGACGCTGCATTCGGGTTGGTTTTTGCCGTTGTTCCGCTGCCGCCCCTCTTCTTCTTGCCGCTGCCGCTGCTCTTCTTGGGCAGGTACAGGGACAACAGCGCGTTCACGTCCTCTTCGGAAAGCCCGCTTCGGGCAATCAGGTCGGCGCTGGGCGTCTTGCCCGCCTGGATCATACTCATCAGGTAATTGTAGTAATAATTCCGGTCGTTGGTGTACTGGCTGTTTTCCGCGTTGGCAATGCTCTGCCAGTAGTTCAAGTCGTCCTGGTACTTGCCGTAGTCGAAGTTCCGCTCGGTGTCGTACCGGTTCTGGGCATTGGCAAGCTCATTCTGCCACCGGGAGTACTCGTCTTGCCATCTGCCATATTCGTTGTTGTACGCATCGTTAAGCAGGCTGTATTGCTGCTGGAGCCGGTCGCCTTCCTGGTTGTATGCAGAAAGCGCCTGATTGTACAGATCAGTCTGCTTGTCGTTCAGCCGGGTAAGGTACTGCTGATACGCCTGGTTGCCTGCCGTGCTGGCATAGCTGCTGCCGTATCCGCCGGTCAGGGCCGCCGCCTGGCCCATGGTATCCTGCATCGCCTGCTTCCCCTGCTGCTGGTACTGCTGGGCATACATCTGATACATCGGGTCACTGGCCGCGTTATATTGGAAGCTGCCGCGTCCCAAAATCTGGTTGAGGATGCTGGAAAGCTGGCCCATGTACTGGCTTTGGAAGGCCGACGGCTGCTTGGCAATAATGCCGTTCAGCTCGTTCATGGCGTCCGTCACGGTCTGACTTGGCGTGTAGCCGTTGGCAACCAATCCGCCAATGGCCTGCTTGGTGCTGTCGGACACGCCTGGGAGATTCAGCAGTCCGGAAACGTCTGCCGTGTTCCCCGGATTGCTTTGGGCCGTCTGCACCGCAGGCTGATTCATTCCGCTGGCCGCGTTGGGTGCATCTGTCTTAACCGCCGTCTGGGGCTGGGCCGTTGCCTGCGTGGTAGCCTGCGTAGATGGATTTTGCACACTTCGTTCGTTGCCCGGCGCTGGCTGCGCAATCTTGGCCTCACTGGTGGTAACGGGGGACTGTACCCCCGTCACCAGTTCTTCCGGCTTTTTTGTGGTAGTATATGCCATTTCGTCACCTTCCTCAGGATTCGTAAGTTATTGCAATTGGAGCCGTGGGAGAAAACGTGGCGTAGTTGGTGCTGTAGTTCTTGCCGCTCATTACGCCAGTGTCGTCCGCATACAGGATGATACCATGGTAAGCGCCATTGAACAGACCCTCGGCCAAAGCGGCAGGCAAGGCGAAAGTCGCCGTGGCGTTGTAGTCAATTGCGCCCAGCACAAATGCGTCCGTACTCAGTGCAGGGTTTCCGCTCTTTCCGGTCGACGTCGTGCCGTAGGCCTTCACCTGCACCGGCGCACCTTTGCCAAACTTCAGACGCGTCAATGTCAGCAAAATGGTTTTCAGCGTTGCGCCGCTGGGAATGCCGCTGATGCTATAGAAAATTCCGCCCTTGTTCCGCCGATTGTTGCTGTATCCCTGGCGGATATTGTTGTCGCTCGTCCACCAGAAAGTACTATAGGTGCCTGTGGCAGTGGGGTTGAAGGTTACCGTGCTTGTCACTGCAGGCGTTACCGCGCTGCCGGTATCCACGGCAACCGTGGTCAGATCGCCCGGCGCGGCCATGAAATTCATGCCCGTCCAGCCCCCGGATGGCCTGCTCCCGCTGTTGGTAATCCGCGTGCCGAATACCTTGTAGGCGTACTGGGTGGTCGTGCCCTTCATGACTGCGATGTCGATGTTGGTTCCCCAGCCTGCATCCACGCCGGTTACGCAGTTGTATACCTCGCAGCTTCCGAATGTCACCACCGACCCGTTGTCGATGTGGTATCCCGCGCTTGCCGTGGAATACCCTTCCGCCGTGCAGGTGTTCAGGGAGACGTACCGACAGTTATCGAACCACCACACATCGCCATTGGCGTTGCAGGCCTTCAGGTTAATTGCACGCATATACGCGTTTATGTTGCTTATGGTGATTCGTCCGTACACCGTGTGCCCCTGCCCAACGATTGCCAGTGACGCGTTTCCCGCGTAAATCCCGTGGATGCTCACGTTCTCATAGGTGTCGGTCTCCAGCTTCACTTCCACGTAGTACGGCAGAAACCGGTCGTTCAGCCGGTCGAAGGCCTCCTGCATGCTGCGTACGTAGCTTCCGGATTCCACCTGTGCGCTGGTGGCGCCGCTGTTGACGATAATCTGCCACGGCCCGTCATAGCGCATGGCCACGTTGGGCGCACTGAGATTCGCCGCCCGTACCCCCGTGGCGTCGATGGTCAGCAGCTCATCTTCGCCGCCCGCTTCGTCCGTAATCGATACCGAAAATTTGCTGGTGGATATGTCCACATCGCCGGAAGCCACCCGGAATGTGCCGCCGGTGCCAATGCCCACATGGTCATCCCGAATCTCGATGTAACTGGTTTTGTACCCGTCCTCCGGGGCAGGCGTCCAGTCCGTGGCTTTGTTTCCGATTTCCAGCTTCAGGTTTCGGAACGTCACGCTGCCGTTCCAGGTGCCGTCAATGTAGATCACCACATCTGGGTCATTCTCTGCAAACGTGTCCGGTACCGGCAGGTCGAAGGTTCCCTCAAAACGTTGGGCCGTGGCTGTTCCTGCCGTGAATTCTTTGATTTGCCCCCACGTATTATGCACCTGTATGCGGAAATCGCCCGACGTAATCGCCTGGTCGTAATCAAACGATATGGTAATCGTCTTCCCGTACAGGCTGTGGGCTATATCCGCGCTCGCACATTTCCAGGGGAACAGCCACGTCCGGGCCGACCCGTCAGATTCCGCCACATAGGCCTCGCCGGTGCCCAGCAGGTAGTTCCGTCCGCCCACTTGCACCTGACTTACTGCAAGAGAGATTTTCCCCGGAACCGCCTCAATGTCCGATTCAGTCTGCGTCACCCGGCCCGTCAGCTCGTCCACCTCGGTTTGACTGGCCTTGGCGCTGATGGATTCTGCATTTTGGGTGATCTGGGTCTGCATGCCCTCCTGCCCGGACACAAGGGACGTAATGGTGCTGTTGCCGCTGATGTCCAGCGCCGTACCCACCTGCTTGTTGATTCCCGTGCCGTTAGTTGCAATCTCCCAGTCGCCCAGGGTGATCTTCTCGGTAATCACCGCACGGGTAACGGAAAGCTCCTGCTGATTCAGCCGCGCTACAGCCACGCCGTTCAGCCAAAATGTGATTCCATCTGCCGTGTATGTGGCCAAATTTTTTGTCATGTCCACCTGTTTGTAGGTCACGCCGTCAATGGTAACCTCGGTGGTTTTCAAGTCCTGGCCTATGGCAATGCCAAAGATGGGCACATTGTCCTCGTCGTATCCGATAATGCCGCGCAGGATGTACCCGGACGCTTCTACTCGATAGTCGTCCAGCGCGTCAATCTGGCTCTGGAAATTGTAGCTTTCCACGATCCCGCTGGCCGTAGCCTCGATGTCCTGATGTATCTTTTCCTCGTATGTGCCCCACTCGCTTTGCGCTATGTACACGCTGTCCAGCGACGCCACAAGCTTATCGGCATATTCCTTGGTCACCGTACCAGTCTTGATAATGAGCGCCTTCAGCTCGTTGTATTGCCGGGCCTGATCCGCGCTCATTCCGCCGGATGCACCTGCCGCAGATGCAGAAGCGCCGGAAGCATCGCTGCCCCCGGCGTCCAGCGCTACAAACGCCGCATTCAAGTGGTCTGTCAATTGGTAGAGATAACTGTACAAGTTTCGCACCTGTTCCGCCTGTCCGCCCGTAGCAGAAGGCGGGGTGAGATTGATTATCGCCATGCCTGGTCGCTGCCTCCCTCGTAGTATCTGGCAATGCTGTATAGTTTCACGTCGCCCGTGCCACTGATCTGTACCCGGAAATGGTCGCACCGGCGGGGGATAACCGGCATGGTAACGCTGCCAATGCTGCCAGTGCCCGCCGCGCCCGTCCAGGTGCCCTGGTCGTGCCACACGCCGTCGGAATCATACTCAATCTTCAGGGTAATCGACGCGCCCGCCCCCAGCTTTGCCCGGATGCAATATCGGCTGGTGTATTTCTGGTCTGCCATTTCGTAGCCCATCATGCCGCTTTCGGCGCTCCAGGATACATCGTCTTCCACGTCCCCGCTCATGCCCGTCGCAGACATGATCTTGTCCGTGTCCGCATCGATGTAAAGCAAATCCCCGCGTACCGCCGCAAAGCAGGATGCATGTGTGCCGTCCTCCCTGTGCCAGATAGACTTACTGGTGTCATAGGTAAACAGGCTCCATTCCATCGTCGCCACGTTGCGCATGGAGATGTACAGCACGCTGCCCTGAGCGCCTGCCGCCGCGCTGTCATAACTGTCTGTGCCCAATGCATCGGATATACCCGTGGGCAGACTGCCGTCATACACGCACACGTCGCTTCGGCTCTTGTAATACAATCGCTCGTTTACAATGCACAGGCTTTCCGCGCATCCGTCCATTACGCCCCGGCACATGGTGGTGTTCACCTGGTACTGGCTTGGCATACTTCCGTATATCTTGTGGATGCAGCTTTCCTTAAAAAACAGCGGGTATCCCTGTAGGGTAATCGCGCCGGTAAATTTCCCGTCCGTACCCAGGGACACGGCGTAACTGTCCGTGGAAAGGCCCATGTAGCATCGCCAGTTTTTGAAGTCGCCCAGCTTGCAGGCGTAAATCTCGTTGATGGTCTGCCCGTCTACAAAGCCGTACTTGCAGCCCCACAGCCGGTTGTTGGCCTCGCACACATAATCCATCTCCGGCGCTTCCCGCTTCACGGAAATGCTGCCGGTAGTCTGGTTTGCAGCCTGGTCAATCAGCGCCGCAACAATGATGTAGTCCGTTCCCACGCCGTACAGCACATAGTCTCCGTTCAGACTGTCAACCTCCGCGCCGGAGATGGTAACCCCGTCGTACTCGCCGAAGTTTGTGCCAATGCCCTTCGCGCCGATCTTGACATACGTCGTGGCAATCTCCTGCCAGCCCAAAGTAGAAGTGTACACCTTGAGGACATGCTTGCTGCCGCTGGTATCTACCCAGTAGTCGCCCACGCTGGGGGAAGCCGGTTCCGTATCGGAAACCGTGGGCGTAATGGCCGCGCCGTCCAACGTGCAGGGTGTATAGCTGATGCTGCCAACGCTGGTATACGCCGCGTCCAGGCTGCCGCAGTCCGTCAGGTCTTTGGTGTTGACGTATACCCGATCCGGGAAGATAACGGCGTATGCGCCCATGGAAACCATCTGCTTCGGCACTTTGTCCGCGTCCAGCGTCACCCCGGATACAGGGAGCCCATTGAAGTACAGCGTGTTTCCGTCGATGTACATCAGCGCATCCTTGGCCAGCATACCCAGCGGGTTTTCAGCCGTCAGCACCGTACCGCGCCTGGCTCTTTGCGAAAAAAGCGGGTAGTGCGACGCGCTCAAATTCTTCTCGTCGTACCACTCGCCGTCATTGATTTTCAGATTGTGGTTGAGCCCCCCGAACACGCTTGCCATATAACGTGTCCGGGAAGTCTCGGTCAGTTCCGGCCAGTACATCCGGCCCACCTCCTTAATACGTGAATCCTTTCACGCTGCTTGGCATATGCGTGCGGTTGTAATAGCCCGCATAGTTGGCAAGCCACTGGTTGTACAGGGCCGCGCTGTTGTTGTATTTGGTCATTTCCATGTTGCCCTGGTCGATCTGCATCTCCAGGTAATACCGGTACAGTTGGTCGTGAGGCGTGTCCACAAGCAGCTTGGTGTTTTTGTCCACGTCGGCGGCGTACCCGGAGAAGGTCTCCGGGTCTCCGTCCTGCCGCTCGTGCGTGGAAATCACGTCCTTGAAAATCACACTGTCGCAATCGGATAGCCAGCCGATCTTCTGCGCCTCCGTGAATTTGTTGGGCTTAATGGCGTCAACCTTGGCAATGATTTCCGCGATAGTCATGCGTTACACACGCTCCTCCATCACCTGGGCATTGGCCTCGTCAAATGCGTCGGTGTATTCCCGGGCATCCTCGCTCCGGGCCAGAATCTCGTAAATGGGCCGGGGAACGGATACGCGCTTGCCTCTGGGCACCTGGAAGGGTACGCCGTTCAGGCACACAAGCTGGAAGTTTGCTTCGCCCGGGCCGCCCTTGGTCAGGAACACGTCAACCATTTCCTTCATCGGGTCGCGGCGCACTTCCTGGGTCTGTTCCGCTGCCGTTACTTTCGCTGCCATGTTTTCATCCTCCTAAAAAAGAATGGGGCGGGGTGATCCCGCCCCTGTCGGTCGTCAGGTTGCGTAGGCCAGGGGGCCATAGTTGCCGCTGTCGCTGGTGGAGTAGCTGGAGCAGCTTTCCACCCGCAGCATACGATCCTCATATAGGATCTTCGTGCCGCCGGAGAACTTGTAGCCCACGGTGCTGAACTGGTTCAGGGGGCCGCCAGCCTGCTCCTTGGACTTGATAATCATCTCCATGCCAGCGCCTTCGGGGTCGATAATGCCGTAGGCATCCTTGCCGAAAAAGAACGTGGCGTACACCGCCTGCAAATTCTTGTCCGCATCCAGCGTACCTTCGCCGGGATACAGCAGGTCGCCGGAAGCGTAGGTCAGGCCAATGTCGTTGGACAGGAACACGTACTTGCTGGTGGAGTTGATGCCGACGATCTTCGCCGTGCCAATGCAGGCAGTAGCGCTTGCGTCGTAGGCATGCACCCAGCGGCCAATCAGCGCCTCGGTGACGCTGTCGGTAACCGTCGCCTGGTACTTGGTTGCCTCGCCCTTGGTAGCACTGCCGCTGCCGGAACTGGAATACGCGCCCAGGGTCAGGTAGGCGGTGCTGCCCGCCAGGTTGCCGCCCTTGAACACGGGAGCGGTATCGGTCTCGATGAAGCGCACGCCGTGCAGCTCGCCGATCTCGCCGTTGTACATCTCTTCGGGCCGGGCGTACTTGTGAGCCTCGATCCAGTACTCGCTGTTCCGCAGGTCGTAGGTGACACTGGGATGGATCAGCGCGATGTACTTGCCGTTGATGGTGGGCGCTTTCATTTTCTTCAGCGCCGTTACGGCCTTGTTGACGGTGTCAGGAGTGAGCTTGTTGTTATTGCCGGAAAGGCCGTAACGGCTGGTGGGGGTAGCGGTAACCTTGCCGTCCGTGCCGGTGGTATCCGCGTACATGACGTTGGTACCCTCGCACAGCACGTTGCGGATGGCAATGTCCTGGGTGTTGCCGGCAGACGCGCCCAGCTCCTCGGTGGCGCCCATGATCACGTCGTCCACGGCGTGAAGCTCCAGCTGGTCGGAAATGGTGACGTACATGCCATACTGTTTGATGCCGCTGGTGATGTACGTCTGCCCAAAGGTCTTGCCGGTGGGGATTACGCCCTCGGTGAGGATGTCGGCATTGGGCATGGTGTTCCACTTGCGCCATTCGATTACCTTGCCTTGGCCCCGGGGAAGGGGCTGCCTGCGTCCAAACTGGGCAAAATAATGCTTATCTCTGGCATTTTCAAGGAGCTCCGTATCGTAGAACTCCTTCATGGTGGAAGACATACCGGAATCCGCGCCGGTAGCGCCGGTGTAGGCGTTTACCTGGGTGGTGGTACGGATTACGTTGCTGCCCGCATCGGCAAACCGCTGCAGGTTCAGCAGCGGCATGGGCTGATACAGGTCGGTATACTGGGAAAGAATATCGTTCATACACATCGTCCTTTCGCTGTCATGGTTGGCAGGTCAGAATACAATGCGTTCTCCGTTTCGTACCCGTCGTCGGATTTCTTCCCGGTCTGCCCGGGTAAGGCTCCTGGGGTCGGCCTTGTTGATAGCCGGGGAAGCGCCTGTCGCGCCGTTTTCGCTGGGCCGTCTCTGGCCTGCAGCGATGGCATTGGCAACTTTCTGCTGCGTCTGCGCCACGGCGTACTGAGTGACCTGCATGTGCTGCTGGCGCTGTGCGGCCTCGATTTCCTTGTGGTGGATCGCGTAGTACGCGCTCTCCAGTGGGATTCCGCTGCCCATGGGCGGCTGGAGCACCATCCTGCCAAATGCGGGGTTGGCCATCTCCGCATCCAGGTCAAATGCAGGGTTCACGGCCTTCAATGCCGCTGCCTGCTGCAACAGATTGGCATACTCCTGTTCCGCCTGATTCCGCTGTGCAATCTCCTGCTGCTGCCTGTCCAGCATCTTCTGCTGGCGTTCCAGCTGCTTGGTCTGCATCAGCAGGTCAACGGGGATTCCCTTGTCCACGGCCTCGGCCTCGTAAAGGGCCTTGTCGTCTGCCAACGCCTGCATCAGCGCATCGGGATCATCCGTCCCGTACCGCTCCGCCAACATGTCCGCAATGGGCTGTAGCTTGCCCAATTGTTCTTCGTTGGCCTTGCTGGCCCGCAAACGATTCTGTACAATGCCCTGCACCCGCTTGTCGAAGTCGGCCTTGTACTTGCCGTTAATCAGCTCGTCAAAGCTTTCCTCCGGGGGTGCTTCGGTCTGTTCACCGGCAGACGCTTCCGCCTGAGCGTCCACGCCGTACTTGACGTTCGCCAGGGGATTTTCCCGTCTGCGCCGGTGGGTAGGTGCCGGAAGCTCTGCGGGTGCGGCGGCCACCCCTTCAGCGCCCGCGCCGCCTTCTTCTCCGCCGTCGCCCGCGCCGTCGGCGAAACGCTGGAGGTTCAGCAGCTTTTCAAAGTCCATTGCCATTATCATTTCCTCCTCTGCTATTCGGCCTTCAGGCCCAGGGTGCGACCCATTGCCTGTATGATACAAAATTCCCCGGGAAGGGTAGACCCCCCGGGGAATCCGTTATTTGATTGTCACTGACACGTTTTCAGGGTATTGGCCTGCAAGCAGTCGGAACCCATTTGCGATAATGTCCATCGCCTGCATCGCCCTGCCACATTCCGCCGGGGTGGGCGTGCAGATCATGTCCACCGTCTCCCCGTTGTCCTCGGCCTGGAAGCCTGTTATCCTGTACAATTCCACCTGGGCCGTTGCCGTCAGAATGGAAGCCGCCGCGCATACAATGTCGCTGCCAATTGGCCCGTACCCTGCATGTCCGCTGACCTGCATCCTGAAGCGGTTTTTATCGATTACGCACCGGATCATGGCTTACTGCGGCTGGGTGCTGGCCTCTGCCTGCGCCCTGGATTTTCGCACAAATGGGTGCTCCTTGCCCTGCAGCCCCTGCGTCGCGCTGTCCCGCACCTCGTCGTTGGTGACGCTGCTCTGGCCGGACACCGCCGCGCCGGACAATCCCTGCTGCGTGCCCATGACGTTCTGGGCCAGCGCCTCGGCAATGTCCCCGCGTCCCGCCTGCGTCGCAAGCTGCAAGGCGATCTGCTGATACATGGCCAACATCTGGTACATGGTGCCGTTCTGCCGCACCTTGTCTTCGATCACGTCCTTGTGGTCAAAGTCCATGATGTCAAGCAGCGCAAGCGCCTGATCCGCGTTCTGGGGGTTCAGCACGCCCAGCTGGAACAGCTGCAAGGCAAGCTCGTTCTGGCTTACTTTGGTGTAGGCCGTCATTTTCTGGGCCGTGACTTCCACGTCGAACACCGGCAGCCGGTAGCCCATGTCCATGCCCATGTCCATGCCCTGGTACTGGGGCTTAATGCCGCTGTTGTCGTAGGTGACAAATTCCTCCTGGTTGCCCTCGCCGGTAATCCGGAATTGCCTGGGCAGGTCGTAAAACTGACGAATCAGTTCAATTACCATGTTGATGCACCGGCGATACGCCCGATACGCCCCCATGGTGCTGGCCCGGCTGGTCTTGCCTGCCTGCTCCTGCATAGCCGCGATGGCACTGGCCGCCGTCACGCCTGCCGATGTGCCGCCGTTGGCCGCGTCCCGGTTGCCGGTGGTCTCCTTCAGCTCTTCCACCTTGTACTGTAGCAGCACTGGGTAATTGCTGTTCAGCGCCGGTAGCTCGATGGGCCGTATGTCGTCCTCGCCCAAATTGGCATTGGTCACGTGCACAAATGGTTTCGTCCAGTCGGCGAACTCATTTTCGTTTACGCCGCCGGTGCCCCGCACAAAATACCTGGGCGTTGCGCCCATCAGCGCATTTTTCTCCAGCGCCTGGTTCATCCGGTCGATAGTGGTCTGGGCAGATTTCGCAACGTCGATGTACCCATGCCCGGCAGGCGATCCGTGAATCGGGAACAGCGGGTCAAACACAAACGGGTACATGCCGTGGTCGTACAGCCCACGTTCTGCCCATTGCGGGTCGTCCTCCGTGGCGTACAGCACAATGTCGTCCACGAACTTCACGTAGTGCAGCACGTGCCCCTTGTGGTAATACCAGTCCACCACCAGCGCTTTGTCCGTGGTGTCCACATAGTCGTCGTAGATGTATTTCTTCTGCGGCTCCGACTTGCCCGTCAGCACCTTGTCGCCCACCTGCTCCGGGTACATCTCCTTGATCAGGTCTACATCCACCAGTTCCGTGGTGAACACATGCCGCGACTTTTGTATGTCGCTGATCCCCGGCTCCCAGAAGATATTCAGCGCGTCGATTTTGCGAATGGCGATGTCGCCCAGGCCGCCCAGCTTGTCCTTGTCCCAGAACACGCCATAAATGCCCGTGCCCTGCTGCAGCTTCTGCCACAAAACGTCCGAATACGTCTCCTCGAAATCGTTTTGCTCCAGAATGACTGGCACGATGCTGCTCAGCCGCTTGGCCTCGTCCTTGTCCCCCACTTCCCTGGGCCGTATGTTGGGTTCCGGAAACGCCTCGATGCCGTCCGCGTGCTTGGAAATGATGCAATTGAACAGCCAGGCCGACGTGGGCCGGTTGTCCAGCTCGTTGCCAGACCGGTCGAAATAGTCCCAGTGCCGCAGCTTCCACCATTGCTCGCATGCGATCACCCGCGCGTCTTGACGCGACTTCCCTGCCCGGTAGCGCTCCAGGATGCTCCGCGCCTTGAGCAGCTGCTCCTGGCCCACATGCACCGTCACCGGCAGGCCCATGGTTACGTCCCCAGGCCCGGCAGGAGCCAGCCCGTCAGGCAGTGCAGGCCCTTCCGCCCGCATGGCAGGGATAGCCATCGGGTCACCTGCCCCCGGCTCCGTCGCCTGCATTGCAGCCTGCATCTCAGGCGCACTGTCGCGTATCTGCATCTCGGGCCCCATCTCCATCGTCGTCAGGCCCTGAATCTCCGTCTGATTCCTGTCCATTGGCTTTCTTTTTGCCATGCTGTCACCTCAAAAATATCGTGTCGTCGTCACTGCTCAGCGGGTCGAAGGGCTTCGGCGTCGGCGCTTCCGCCCGCCTCGGGCTGATGGTGTTTTCCATCAGCACATACCGGCACTCGTCGTAGATGTGATCTTCCAGGCTGGTGTCCACGTCCTCCACATGTTTTTCGTCGTACACCAGCGTGGGCAACGTGCGGATAAAATGTTTGCAGGTGTTGAACACCTGGAACATGCACTCGCCATTTTTGTCGAACGCCAGCCGATAGTGATACTGTTGCAGCCCCGCCAGCCGCGTGTTGTCCCCCGGCGTCCACAGCACAAAATTGGGCGATTGCCCCATCATGTAGGCCACGCTCTGCCCCCGGCTCTCGTCGAAGATCGACGGGTCAGCCACGCCCAGTATCTGCCGCCCCTTCAGCAGCGGATCAGTCTTCTCAATTTCTGCGATGTTCCGCGCGATCTCCGCCGGGTGCATCATCACGCCATGATTCGGCTGCCCCGTGCAGCCGTAGAATTCCCGGACGCGGTACAGTTTCCCTTCCTCGTCGGCCAGGTACCAGCCGACGGAAAATGGTTTTGCGTAGCCGAAATCGAACCCCCGCCAGCACACCCAGTGCTTCGGCGGGTCGAACGGCGCAATGACATGCGTCCACAGCCTGTCCCGATAGTGGGCCGGATCATCCCGCCACTCCCGGAACACCTGGCCTTCGAAGCTGGCCCAGTCGCCATACAGCAGCGCGTCCCGCTCCGCCTCCGGCAGCATCGCCAGCGTCGCCAGATAGTTTGGGTCGTTGGCCAGCAGCGCCGCGTTGTCAAACACCGTCGACGGCACGAATATCCGATCCCGCATCATCTGCCGCGTGTTGCCAGCCGGGTCAACCACCTGATAGGCCGACCGTATCCGCGTCATAGGCGGGGCCGGGTCGATGAAACGTGCCTTAACCCAACCATGGCCCACGCCGCCAGGGTTGGCCGTGGCCCGAATGTATATCCGCGTCCCTGCCCCAGTGGGCCTGTTACGCGACATCAGGTACATGTACTGGCTGTCCGTGAAATGCGTCAGTTCGTCAAATCCGATGAAATCATACGGTTTGCCCTGGTATGCATATTTATCCGCCTCCCGCTGCATGCTGCCGAAAAATATTCGCGCCCCCGATGGGAACCGCCACACATGTTCTGTGGCGTTGTACCTGGCCCGGGGATACGCCCTGGGATACAATTCCTGGCTCCGCGAAATCAGCGCCTCCAGCTGCGGGTACGTGCGCCGCAGAATCAGCCCGCGATAGTGCGGTACGCCCACCTGCCGCAGGGCCTCGGCCACCAATGCGTCGCTCTTCCCGCCGCCAGCTGCCCCGCCGTACAGCGCCTCATATTCGGGCCGCGCCATAAACGCGGCCTGTTTCGGCTGCGGCCGCCACACCACGTCAGCCATTGTCTGTCACCTGCGCACTACCCTGTCCGTCCTGGGCGGCCAGATTGACCGTCTCATCCTGCACCGGCGTTTCCGCTGCCTTATCCACCGGCGCCAGCAACACCACGCCCGTTTCCTTGCCGTCCTCCTCCGGGGCCGGGGCCTCCGGTTTAAACGCCCACCGCGCATTTTTACGGTTTGCCAGCCAGAATTGTTGGGCCCGCACATCGGCAGGTACATGCACCGTCTCATTCGCCAGCAGGATTTCCTCCCACTCCCGGACGCGTTTGCCCGTCTCCGGGTCGTACTCCACGCGTTTCACTTTCACGGCCCGTTTTTCCGTGGCCGTGTACCCGTGGCAGCGTTTAAACAGCTCGTTTTCCACTTCCGCGTCCACCATATCGCGCGTGCGTGCTACAGCGTCCGCAATCGGTTTATATTTATTGATCCATTCGCGCAGCGTTTGATATTTCACGCCGATTTTGTCTTCGGCGATTTGTTTGTAGCTCAGGCCGTCCCGCGTCCAGGCGGCCAGCATCATCAGGCCGTCCGGTTCCAGCCATTTTTTATAATATCCAGGCGCACCCATGTAATCCCTTCACCGCCCTTTCCACGGGGCGAATGATACCACGTCTGCGCCCCGGAATCATACCCCGATCCCTATAATATATCAATCACAATATACCACTATATATAAATAAGCATATAGAAAATTCAAATAATTTAGATTCAGGCATTGACAATGTACCCATTTGGGTGTATAATATAGCCATAAAATAAAGAAACAAGGAGGAAGAAATCCTGACCCGGGAATTCATCGCCGCTGGAAACCAGTACCCCGTTTGCAACGTGCAG
>ERZ1026850.409-NODE-409-length-27358-cov-18.605648_pt1 | contig 27358 bp, 39 predicted proteins | sample MGYA00380155_ERZ1026850 | MGnify/ENA primary metagenome ERZ1026850 (study PRJEB33269, sample SAMEA4719791) | human gut metagenome | biome: human-associated habitat; feature: organic feature; material: feces | place: Cameroon | collected 2013-10 ... | reverse complement strand
GTGCATGAACCAAAGTCATCGGAAAATTAAAACCCGGCATATCGTAAACCAGACGTAGGCGGCCGCTCTCAAACAGGATATCGCAATTGTTAATGTTCATATGTACTCTCCTTACTTCTCTATGGTTTTATATACATCTGCCAACTTTGGGTGACGGCCACAGCAGCGGTTACCTTCAGGACAGAACGGATACTTTGGATTTGCTTCACAGGACGGAACCATCCATGCGGCAAGTTCAGGGCAAACTGTGGCGACTTGATTCTTGATTAGCTGAAACATCGACCGAATTTCACTTTGTGCTCGAGTGCAAAGACGTAGATGGCTCATTTCAATTAGTGACCGCGCGTTGATAGTGACATAAAGCTTGGTGCAGCATGCATTCGGCAGGACGGCACGGGCGTCTTCATTGGCGGCACCGAGATTTTTGAGCAGCTTGTAATCATTAGCAATATTGCGCATCATATCGTCAAATACGTCGCCGCCATGTTGTTCACCAAATGGATTAACATAATCAAAATCATTCATAGGGACGTATCTTTGACTCATCACGCTCAGGCTAATATGACGATGACGACTTAATTGTGCTAGCAGCGCCCGAGTTACTCCGCTTACTTCAAACGTAAACGAAATATGTTCAAGTACAGAAACGTGATTTGTTGCCTTGCATCCCTTTACGATTCGATATGTATCTGTCGGTTCGGAATCATAACAGACACTCGCTGCCAGCTCTGCAATCGACAACGGATTTTTATCTCCATCTGAATTGACTGGTTGTGAATATGAGATCAATTTAACTTCCATTTTCGAAATCCTCCTCATTCATCGCGCCAGTTTTCGGGAATATCATTCTCGTCAATTACGATACAATTACGAGGTGCCACGTTTGATGTGTTTTCACCATCTTGAACTTTAATCATTACGTTCATAATGCCTACGACTTTATGAATACTCCAAAGAACTCCTGTACTCTTGTATGTTCTTGCCCGAAGAACCGTATCACCAACATGGATTTCTTTTTCAAGTAAATCAGTCATTTACACCCTCCCCTATAAAATCATCTACTGTTTTCTCACCCGTCAACACCTGTTTTAATTGTTCTGGCGATAATTTATATGTAATGACCTCGCCACATTCGTAGCCGTATCGCCGCAATTGACGATAGTATTCTGCTGTGGCACGTTCTTTGCGACCCAACTCTCTTTGATCAATTCCTGAAACCACAAGGCCCCACCTCCCTTCTTATTCTGTATTTACTATTTCGACTTCTACGTCGTAATCATATTTCCAGTATTTGGGGAATGCGACCATCGTGCCGTGTGCCCATAAGAAATAGATTTCGTCTAACTCTGCCACGATTTCATATCGATTGCCGTAACGTAGTCTCCAACATAAATTTTCGTCTTGATAATTAAGTTTTAGATATCGACGCTTCCAACTTTTCATGACGTGCTCTCCTTAACGTCCCCGAGAGAGCTTCCTCAGCGTTTCGGAGATCATCAATTGCGCGATCGATATACTCAGGCTCACAAAACTCAAAGTGATTCCAAGCAACTTTAAGTTCTTCAAAATCTCCTTTGAGTCCGCTTTTGATTCGTTCATCATTATTCATACACTCCTCACCATGTTGTTTCGAAATGTGGTGAACCATCTTTTTCTTCCACGCATTTCATTTTGCCGTTGTGTTTGATTCTATATAGATAATATCTGGTGTAGAAACCGCCACTGATTGGAATTTCTTCATAAGTTATCATCCATTCATACTTTGAATCGTCAGGTTTATAATAGCTGTGGAATGTTTCGCCTGCTGGTACATACGGTTTCATTCAAACTCTGTTCCTTTCAGTGCATTAAAATATGGATTACTGTCTCTTTTTTCAACTTGTGTTAGTCGCCCATCGTCGCCAACTGAATACAATCGGAAATTTTTAAAGATATCGTCACCTTTGATAGTTGCCAGCGACGTGATGACGTATTTGACATTGTGTTCTTCTGTTCCATCAATGAGTTGAACTTCTAGGCATTCCTTCTTTGGAATGGTCAGCTTATGAAAATCACTCATATGGAATACCCCCGTTCTTTCCAACGTTGAACAATTTGCAGACCAACAGGAATTGGGCAGTGAGGGTTTATCAGTTGATTCGGAGACAAAATATTTTGCTCAATCGGACGAATGCAAGGTTCTTTAAACAGCCTATCGTCAAAAAGAACGCCATAAATTGGACCATAGCGTGTATTACGCAATTTCTGTGTAATTCCGATAAATTTCCAAATCGTAGATAGTTTACTGCTTTCAAATGGCACCCAAACTCCATCGGAAAAATGACAATTAGCATTGATTGTGCGTAAAATTCTTTTCCGTATCTTTTTTGACAAATTCGGCATATATACTCCTTATTTAATAATGTCTTCTTCTGCACTCTTTCTTGTTCTTTTTGGTTTCTGTGGCATTTCATAATGGGTTAGTGCTTCACGCATTTCGTGGAGAAGAAACGCATGGATCAGCCACGAAGTTGAAGTTGGCTCGCAGAAAATGATCTGACAATTATATCGAGCAAGCCATGTGGTTAAACTGCCCAGCAGTGAAGCCGGAGTCATTTTACTGCGATATGCACCGCGATTGATCTTTTCCCATGAACCGTTTTCAATGAGTATGTAAGTTTTTGCTCCGGCTGCTGCCGCCCTGTCGAACTCTTTAGCGAACCGGATACGATTCGTTGTAAAATTGCCGCAAATTTCTGTTAAGTCGTATTTTCTTTCGACCACTACTTTGTCTGCCAGCGAGAATTTTTCACCGTTCGGCAGCGTTACTTCTGCGGTGTAGTCTCCAAAATCTAGTCGCTTACGCATAAACGCACATGGAAAAGAAGTCAACCGTTGATGTAGAAGTGGAGTGTCTTTCTCTCGGTCATCCACGACGATAACCATAGATTTGAGGATCTGTGTGATTTCGTTATATGTCACTAATTCACCTCCTCTCAAAAGCGCTGTGTCATCTAACATGCGCGTATTTGCGTAGGATTGTTTCTTTATCTGTCTTCGATTGAACCCACTGACCATGCTCGTCTTTTGACCAGCGCCCCTCTTCTCGTTCATCATCGATACGGAGAATGTCACCTTTTCCAATCGGGTCAGCTTCCAGCGTGCGAGCTTTGACTTTAAGCCGGCGCTGCTGACCAGTTTTAAGAACATAGAGCATCACAGTCTTGTTGGCGAACTTACCATCGATATCGAGTACATAAACATACTCAGACTTCAAATCTGGCATCGTGAGTTGGATATATCCGAGGCAGTCGGCTTCATACTCAATTCGATCGGTAATTGGAGTTTTAATGTCGGAGGTTTGAGAAATCAAATAATCAATAATCATTCTGTTTTTGATACCACAATATTTCTTTGCAGTCTCTTTCTCACACATTTTTAGCATGAGTTCTTTTGGAATGATTTCATCCATTTTTTCTTTGTCTAGTTCACTTCGGTCATTGTATGTATTGAGTATTTCTACTTGCTTTAGTAACTGGTTTGGGTTTCCAAAATCAGAAAAATAATCAAGCTTTATAAGTGTTTCGAGTTGTCCTGAGTTCACTTTTGTTCTAGCCTTTATCGCAGACACAATTGCAACAAAGGAATTGAATTTTTTTGATTTTGATAACTTATACAATTCAGAAGCACACGTTTTACTGATTCCCTTAATCGAAACCAGCGCAGGGTTTATTCTGCCGTGTTCTGGATCTGCTTTAAAATCTCGATTATCTAGTCCCCATTTCATAGGACCTTCTTCAATGCCAAATGCTTCTTTCATCTCTTGTTTTAAAATGGCGACCTTGTCTTTTTTGCCCTTCTTAGAGAAATGCTGCAATAACACCTCATAGAATTCATAAGGATGATTTGCTTTTTGCCACGCATTATAGAGAGAATCGTAAGCCATGCACAAAGCATGCGATGAATTGAAACCATATCCGCAGTTATCTTCAATGATTTGCCAAACTTTATTTGCGACTTGATCTTCTGTTTGACCAACTGGACATTGACCTTTGATTTTTTCTTTGAACCCATCAATAAATCGTGATTTTAAAGGACGAACTTTTTCTGGATGTTTTTTTGCAATCGCCTTAATAATTCCGTAGCATTCATCCATCGGAAAGCCTGCAAAGTTTAAAACAGACATGACCTGTTCTTGATACTCGACAAAGCTGTACGGGACTTCTGGTGTCTGAATCAAATTATCAAATGCCGGAATACCATACGAGAAAGGTTCTCGACTTTCAAATTTCGCATACATTGACTTAAATCCCGGACGAATACCAGCGATAAAAGCTGCGAGCTCTGAAATGTTTTTTGGCTTATATCTCTTCAATCGATGTATTGCATTCGGCTTTTCACACTGATTCACACCAACCGTATATCCGTTTGCGTACAACCACCATACTTTTTCGTCGTCTTTAACTGCATTTGTAAGCTGATTGACTGTCATTGGCTTCATTCCGATTCGTTTAAACACCATATCGGTAAGCAAAACTGTTTCAACGATAAGCCAGTCGTTCTTTAGAAATTTGTAGTTTTCGGCAACGGCACCATCAACAACAGTTGTGATATATTCGCGTTTCGTTGATTCGCTTTTACACTTAATAAGACCAATCTGCCGACGAATGCTACCTTGATAAAGAAGATAAGCACAAGGAGCCTTTGATTTAGAATCAATAATGCCCCAATAGGCTTTGCTCTTTTCAACATAATCCTTATACTCGGAACTTACATAATCATAAATATCAATATCGTCTCGTTCGTCATCTGACGCATTCTTAACAGCTTCATCATAAGCACTTAACTGGGCACTGATTTTGTTTGCCAAATCAAAGTCCATATCTTGAGCACGAGCATACATTTTAAATGCAGCTTTCTTTTTCAGCGTGCCAAATGCAATCATCGGATAAGCATGATCGCGGCCAAGGATTTCTGTTTGAGCTTCTTCAAAAGGCTCTTGGGCAGCCACATTCATGTCGATGTCGGGGAGCGAGTTTGTCTCGATAATTCGCGTCTTAGAGATAAACCGTTCTGGATATAGTTTGATAGGAGCTTTAAATCGATCTACTTTACTGAATCCACAAAGAGTGTTAGTGAAATAACCAACTGCAGAACCACGTCCGGTTGCTGTAATGATTCCGCCTTTTTCAATACCACGCTTCACGATGAGATAATCCAAAAGAGGGTAATCAACCATTTCGGTTTCTTTATATGTATTAACTTCCATCTTGACGCCATCAAAATATCGATTATATTCATCGGGTGACATTCCTTTGGTATAATCTCGAAATAGTCTGGTAATCAGATGCCCATAGATTTGGTTCTTTTCTTCTTTCGTCTTGCCTTCATAGGCAGTTGGAAGTTTGCGATTTTTCTTGAAAACCTCGCTATCGTAATCTTCAAAGGTTAATACAATGTTGGAATTATCCATAGCTCTGAGAATCTGTCCTTCTTTCCAGATTCCTTGTGCCATAAATCGGCGACGAACAGTGTCTTCGTCCGGATAGTCCATATACCAGCCTTCTTCGTCTTCGTAATGAATACCCTTAGATTTCAGAAATTCATCACGCCCTTGTGCTTGCTCTGGATAAATATAATGACTATCAAGACCAGCAATCAGTTCAATCCCATATTTATAAGAGAGTTCTTGAATACGTAGATTGAGTTCAATTTGTTCTTTTGTGTTGTGATTTTGGATTTCGAGCATAAAATTATCGCCAAAATATTCATGAAATCGCTTCACAAGATACTCAATAGAATCATATTTCCAAAACGCAATACAAGCAGATGTGATAAAAACATTATGTGGATTCAACTGAAAAATAAGTTCTGGGTCAAGTCGTGGTTTGTAATAATATCCATCCTCATTTGCGGTAGATAGAATCTCATTGATTTCCTGTCGCCCATCTTCATTTTTAGCGAGAATAATAATATGGCAGTTGGACTTATCAATTGAATGTCTATCCATCACCCAATAAGCTTCAGTCCCAAAAACAAATTTGAGACCATATTTTTGAGCGGCTTCATAATATTCATGATATTTCCCTTGCCATCCGTGTTCGACGCTGCAAATAGATTTTTGTCCAAGTTCGACTGCTCTTTTTGCGTAATCTTCAATTGAAACCGCACTGTCAGGAGTAAAAACATTGGAACCATAGGAATGCTTGTGATAGTTTTCCATGACTCCTCCTTAAAACAATTCATTCATCGCTGCGTCGCTCGGATCTTTTGTTGCATAAAACGGCTTCTTATTGATACAGTCTCGTAGCGGTTCGCAGGTTTTACGATGCCCACACAGATTGGTACAGAAGAAATTTGGATTGCCATTCTTCTCTTCAATCTCACGCGCAGGCCATTCACCTGTCTGCTTTCGTTCTTCGAATTCATCCGCCGTTTCGTTTATGTAATCAATGCATTCTCTGCGCAATTCGTCTGTGATGTAATACGGGCGAACATATGTAGTCAATTTGAACTGACAACGGATATCTTCTGGCAAATCATTGATGTCGTTTGATTCAATAAATGCCTGTGTTGCGATTTCAATTTCGTCGTTATCATATCCAGCAGCCTTCATCTTAGAACGAACCGTAGCCCGAAGTGTGTAACCAACCTTGCATCTATCGAGTACTTTTTCAGTCAACTTTGCACGCTTACCAGTACCGATCTCATAAACGACTTTGCAATACTTGACCATAATCCATGCCGCTCCAGCCACTGTAAATCCGGCCTGTTCCAGTGCCAAAGTATACGCAACCAATTGCCGCCCATAATGCAAAAGGTCTTTATCCTGAAACTGACTCGACGTCTTGATATCTAACACCTGCAGCCGACCATCCGGCAGAACACGAATCAAATCAGCGTAGCCTTGTAAATATCTATCTTCTCTCAGTTTAAGAATCAGTAGCTTCTCAACCTCGAACTTACCTTTTGGACTGATATAATCTCGAGCCATGCACATCATATTGCCAACCCAGCGATCTCTGATGCCATTACCACCATCTCGTGTCTTTGGAAAATCAATACCAAGCATATCGAGTTCATCTAAGGCATTTTGAAGTGCTGGCTTGATATCTGCTTCTGTGTTCTTACCCTCAATGATTCCTTCGAGCACATCGTGGCAAGTTCCACCGAGATATGAATACACATTTTGACACTGTTCGCGCTTTTCAATATATGTAAGATATGCATTATACGGACAATCATGAATCGTGCCGAGCTTTGAATAGCTGTACACTTGCGCCCCTTTGTCGTACAACGCCTGTAGTTCTGGGGCAACGACTCTTTGACCCATTTACATCACTCCTCTACCCATTTCACATATTTTGTTAATCCTTCTTGATAAGCTTCGCGTCCGAGGTCGGCAACGTTCTTTTTAGACCCTTTTGGAATCAACCCATCAGGCCATATATATCCAACCTTTGTTTTCAGAATCGGATTATTCACAATAAGCTTTTTACACTCGTTGACCAGATGCTCTTCTTCAAGTCCTTCGTCGTAAGCCAGAATAATTTTCTTTGGAAGAAGTCGTTTTATGTATTTTGCTTGAGTTTCTGACACATGACAGCCACACGTTGCAAGAGCGATATTACTGCCGAATGAATCACATTGCTGAACTGCCTTTTCAGATTCAAACAGAACCAGATTTTGGGTTTCTTGAATGCGCCGATAATTCTCGCCATACCCAAATAACGTCTTGCTTCGCGGGCAAGATATTAAGGGGAACCATCGTTTGTCATGATCGCATTCATAATTGGCACGTCCCATAATTCCGACTAATGAACCATCTACCGCACGCTCTGGAATTGTGATTCTATTTGAGTCAACATCATACCCAATACCGAATTTTTCTTGTGTTCTCAAACTGATGCCGTCTTTGACGAATTGAATACTGAACTTATTTGCATACGGTTCCAAAATCTCTTCTGGATACGTTTCCAATTCTTCCATTTCTTCTTCGTAATTCGGCAACAGTTTTAAAAAGAAACCACCAAATGGCCAGCGAGTTTTAATATTTAACTCTTCCAACGACAAACCGGCTTTAATTGCGGCGAACTTCAACGCATCAGGAAATGAACATTGTTTGACATCCATAATCAGGCTGAATATGTTTCCTTTTTGATTCGTAGAAAAGACAAAGAATCGTAATGTTGCACAATCCACCAGACAGCTGGTTGGGTTTCTTTGTTCTTCGCGAGCAAATCTCAGATTGTTTTTTTGAGGATTGAACTTGATATTTTCAAAGCCAAGAGCTTCAAGAATTTGGATGATTTTGTCTGGCTGATTTTCAAGCTTAGACTGCAAAGCATTTACATCCATTCATACCGAGTCCTCCCTTCTTTATTTATCTTCGATCATACATACCGTGGTCGTTTACAATGGTGCAGAATCCAATCTCAATCCACTTATTCCAAGCTGAATCCCATTGATAAAGAAGTGTTTGTCCATCTTCGTCTGAACGTGTTTTGTTCAAAAAAAGAACCATATACTTTTTTTCTTTGTCCATAATAAATGGCTCTTTAACTTTGGGATTATCCTTATTCCTTCGATACGGATTGCAGTCGTATTTTTCACCAGTGTATTCATCAGGCCAGCATGCCCTTGAAAACACAGCCTGTGCTACCACTTCTTTTATCTGCTTTGAGTTCGACAGACATGTTGCATCGAGCCAACGCTGATTTGTAGTATGTAAAGCCAACTGGAACGTACAAATCATTGCCACCTGTTCTTTAGAAACAGTATTAAATATTCGACGACTATTCATTAACAATGTTTGCCACATCTTATCGTCAACACCATCATCTGATTTCATGGTGTCATATATAATTGCTTTGGTGCCTGATCGTGCAAGACGTTTGATGTATTGGAGAACCTTAGATGTATCGTTCTCGAACATCTTCACAAAACGAATATTGGAATACTTCTCTTTTGTAATAGCAGCTGCTTTACGAAGCATTTCTAGTTCTTCTTCGCTAAAATGTCCAAGACTTAGTTTCTTTCGCGTAATTTGCCAGTAGTTTAATTCTTTTGTGAGAATATGAACCAGAAGCATATTTTTATATGCTTTGCTCTGCATCTCATTTGAAATGATTGCAACGCCAGTGCCTGCTTCGGCAAAAGGAAGAACCATATTTTCAAAAATGAAAGATGATTTTCCTGTTCCGCTGTGTCCGGCAAACAGATACATATCTCCAACAGGTGCACCCAATGTCAGATAGTTCAGAAGGGGTGCGCCAGCTGCGTAACTAATACCTTGATCCAATCCCGCATTACAGTCTTGAATATATTTCTCGTCAACAACAAGTGTTTCAATTTTTGAATCGTTACCCGTCGTTAGTGCCACTTGGTTATTGAGTAACTCAAAAGCGTTATACACATCTTCATTCGTTGCATCATCAAACCGCTCTGGATGACTAAGCAGCTCGTCATACTTTGTTGCCAAAATCTTGAGCGTATTCATCTTAGAGATCTGATTGTAATAGCTGTCCGTGTTTTCAGGATCAACCAACTCCATCATACCAACACAAGCACGCCAACCATTCAGTTCCTCATAATGTTTACGGAGAGAGGGCTTATCAGCCAGATATGTATCAAGAGTGATGTTATCGATATTCGTGAATCCCTGCCGACGGATGCCACGTCCAATCATGAAATAAAACACCTGATCTTCACAAATCAGAGTCTTATCTGTTCCCTCGTTGACGTTTTTATAATCGTCGTATCGCTGGGGGTCTTTCCACAAACAAAAAACAAAGCTCGCTTCGGCACGTACTCGATTTTCTTCGATTCTCGCAATAGCTTTGTTCAAATCCATAAATCGTCACCTCCTAGCAAGCTGCTAACATCATTTCCTTTATGTACTGTTCCAATATTTGACAGGTCAACCATTGTATCGAGATCCAGTCTGGAATCTTCTCTTGCGGTCTTCCTTGTTTTGTTTTTCTCGCGGTCGTATACTGCTTTAATCTTGTTGCGAACAATCGCCATCAGATAACTTGCCATACCACAATCATCGTCGAACTTTTTATTCTGCATTGCCCACTGAATTGTGCCAGCGTTTTCATCTAATGTCTGTTGGATGATTTCATCTGAGTAAAAATCAAGTTCCTTCAGTCGTCGAAACACAATCGTCGGCATCGGCTGTGTGCCGCCTCGCTCATAACCAAGAAAGTCTGCAATGGTATCACAGAGTTTCTTGTACGATTCAGGAGTTCTGCCCGGCTTGTCATAATGTTTCGGCTTGTTCTTCAGAGCTTTTTCTTTTCTACGACCAGCCAGCCACGCTTGATAAACCGCTTCAGACTGAAAATACCGTTTGTTAGGCGCTTTATAATACTGATCTCTTGGGCCTTTGACGCCTGTGGCCATACATGTAACCATTACCGGCTTAGCCATATTTACTCCTCATAATAAATTCCCACCAACCCACCCTGCTGTTTATATATTTAAGTTATGTTTATACGACCAAAGAATAAACTTTCTTCAGTTCTGCAATCGGAAACTCCGGATCTGAGAACTTCTTACCGATGTTGTTACGCACTTCGGCAACTTTCGCCTTTACATCATCAGATGCATTCTTATAGCTGTTCTGAATTGCACTAATCCATTCAGCGCGATACTGTTCATCCTCTTCATCCTGAGCTGCCGCACGTTTTTCTGCGTCCTTACGACGAGCAATCTCTGCAATTTTCTCCTGCTGTTTGATCTCTTCGCTCTGACGGGCGGCCATATCAGCATCAGTCATCGGTTTCATCGTGGCAGAATTCTTAACACCCTCTTCGAATGCTTCGATAAAAGCTTTGGGAGTAAAAGGAACCTTCTCAGGCAGGCCATGGAAACGAGAACCAGCGTCCAGACTTGCAGTAGCACGCAGATACAAGACACGATTTTCCCCAGTAACCTTTTTATCCTTAATTTCACGATCAAAAACAGCCATCATAACCATCTGGGCGGTGTCGGCAATTGCGCCATATACCTTATCCATCAGGTTGTTAGTCCATACCTGATACTCTTCGCCGGTTACCATATCAGTACGAGTCTTCTCCTTGACATGAGACAGGATAAACACAGCAATGCCGGCATCTTCCAGACGGAAAATCTGTTCCTGAATCAAAGCAATAACACGGTCAAGTCCACGACCAAAGCCACCAAAAGCTTCATTGATAGACTTACACTGCTTACCGGTTTCCTTTCGAGACAGACGAATGGCTTCTTGTGCGGCGATATCATACAGACAGTCGAGAGTATCAATCGCTACCAGCTTAATGCCGTATTCCTTGTTGTTCTCCACAACGTCGTCTACGATCTGAACAAAACCACGACTGTCGGTTTCTTCGTCGTAATCCTGATTGAAAACCTTCGCTTCTTCAACTTGCAAATCGTCCAGAGCGTGATAGCCATTCTCAGCACCGCAAGAAATCAGTAGACCCTTTGTTGCGTCACCATACTTCTCTTTGATCAGATCACGAATAAAAGTAGTTTTACCGATCTTGCGAATTCCGAGCAGCATATAATGAGGATAGCTGCCCAAGTCTGCTTTAATACGATTAATTTTGAAACCCATTATGTATTCTCCTTATATAAGTATTTTTAAGTCCTGTTTGTGTGGGCAAAAAAATTAGAACAGAGTGTCAATACCGTCGTCCTCTTCCTCTTCCACCTTAGCAGGCTTAACAGCCTTTATTTCGGGCTTCTTGTAGGATTTCTTCACCATGTCGTCAACGGTTTCATCTTCAGACGGAGAATAAATCATGTCCTCAAACTCGCGAGCGGTCATGTCGGAGTCTGCAGCAGTCATGCACTCCTTGAATTCATCCTTAATCAACGGCTTGATCAGGCGCAGCTCATGAACCTTCTCGCCATAGATATTCCCACGCGGCTTGAAATCCTCCAGCTTATTCAGACCAAGCTCGATGAACTCACGCTGGGCATCAGTAAGGCAGCTCTCATCGAACTCCTTCTCTTCTGCGCCATTCACAACACCGATTGCCCAGTTCATATGAACGGGATTCTTGGACTTGGTTTCGAGGTAGCGCATCTTCAGGTCGTAAATCCGCTTGTGCTTCTCCTTGCTCATATCCAAAACAGAAGTGTTAAACACGGTGCTCACAGGGAACATCTTCTGCGCAGCATCTGCGGCCGACCACATCGGAGTGTAGCAATTCATGAAAATCTTACCTTCAGACTTCTCCTCAGAACGATCGATACTGTTCTTGTCATAATACAGATCCAGATTCATAGTTAGATGCGGAGTGTCTTTGCCGTCAACTGCTGCATACACATTCTGAATCTGGAACTCCTCAAAAATACGATCCTTATATGCGCCTGTACCGGGGCGCAGCTTGTAAATACCAGTCACAACGATCGGCTCAGCATAACCAGTCAGGGCAGATTCCAGATACTCGATCATATCCCATGCGGTAATGAACTCCTTGCGCTCGCCCAGATTCACAACATACTTTCGCATACTGGACACCATATCGACAGTATCCTTATCGAAACGATCGTCCCAATCAATCTCAATATCCTCATTATCGACATTCTTGGTCTTAATAGTGTCATTCTTGAAACCCTGAGCGGACACATAAACGCAATTCATGCCGTTCTTGATGCCCATGTTCAGGCTAATCTTTTCAGAGTTGTTATAAGTATCGCGCTTCACCCAAGGATTGTTCCGCTTCGGAATGACGATATCACCACAAAAATTAAAACGAGGGTAAATGTTCTTCTCTGCCATATGTACCTCCTATGTATATCAACATCAGTAATCGATTTCTTCAGTGGTTTTAGACTCCCAAACAGGGATACTACTATTAGGAATACCGCCTGCTTCAATTGTCGGCTTATGCTTACAACGGGCAATAAATTCATCCGTCAGCTTATCAGCACAATCAGAGCATATGGAAAACTTCATCCGGTCTCCGTCGCGTTTGCTTCCATAAAAGAACCGTACAGTCAAATCGCCCAGATTTGCTTCATCGCAGGGGTCCAGCGTCTTACCACAAAAATTGCAAAGCATATTATTTCTCCTATCTAATTTGATTTTCGCCTATTATCGCATCAAATTGGGAGAAGCTCGTCCATATAGCATCTCTGTTCCCCTTTCCTTTTTTATTTATAAACTCACTTCAGTTCTATGATGTCTCCAAAGAGCATCACATAATCATCCGTGTATTTATCTCCATGAAAGTGGCCAAAATACCACATCGGTTTATGGTCTGCCGGGAATTGTTCATAAAGGTCATCGAAAAACTCTTCTGTTGACTGATCGACCGTACTCTGGTCAATGCAATCCAGAAACAGTTCTTTTGGTTCAAAACGCAACGGACAGGTATGGGTCAGCATGATATCAATCGGATATCTTGTTGCCATAAGACGCACGAGACTTTTTGTAAGTTCGCTTGGTTGTTCATCCGGCCACCAATTCGCTCCAAACTGGAGCCGATAATATTTATCAACAGAATAAGCACCGCCACAGACAAGAGCATTTAATGTTCGTTCCGATGTCTGAATTTTATAAACAGCTCCGTCAATAGCGAAATACTGATTTGGATATTTGGCGTCCCACAACATTGGACCTTGAATAGCACCCTCAGTCACTTCAACTTCGTGATATCCATCTGTCTCACTCGGTCGGCGTTCATGATTGCCGTGAATACAGAACAACTTAATAGGAAGCTTGTCCGCTTCTTTTTTTATGCGAATCTCCTTCTTGGATTTCACACCATAATAATTCAGACAAACATCACCAAGGCAAATCAGCCAGTCATTCGTAGTGGTCTTATGGTTGTTGCAAAAGTTTTCGATACTCCACAGACGAGCAGGGTCGCCATGAATATCACCTGTCATGTAAACACTCAAGTTTAAACACCTCTTTCAATATATCATCACAGTTGTTTTCGTATTTGCATCCAGAACAGTCTAGTCCGTTTCCGCTTCTTTCAACGCAAACAGCTGCGAGTTCTTTATAGATGGACTTGCTTTGTTCTACTGTTAGCATGGAATACCTCCTGACTTTTCTAAAATCATCCATTCATTTGGACAATCTTTGTGTGGAGTGATAAACCGAGTGCAAAATTCACGATACATACAATCGTTGCAATTTTCAGATTGTTCACATTCTGCAATAAAGTCTAACAGTGCGGTTTCTAAATCTTTTGGAGTTGTCATTTGGCCTCCTCTTTTGAGTAAAATGTCCAATCACATGGTTCATTAGATTCATACACTATTAATCTGTCACACACAGAATGATATCTGCATTTCAAACAATGAGTGTCATATGCATTTCCATACCCTTTGCAATTGTCAATAAAATCGCGAAGTGCAGTCTCAAGTTGTTCTTCTGTAACCATTTGCAATCCCTCAATACATTGCCCACTGGTCAGGATCTGTCTTATTAGGTATGTGCAATTTCAAACAAACCTCATAAAATTTACATCCCTCGCATGGATGAGCCCCGTATCGACATTCTAGAATAAAATCATTAAGAGCTTGTTCTAATTGCCGTGCGCCAGTTAAAGTAATCATAATACGCTCCTCTCCTAATTTTTCTGGTTGTGCCAGTGTGATTCGAACACACGATCAGGGAGTCAAAGTCCCTTGCCTTAACCGACTTGGCTATGGCACATTATATAAGGCGGCACCCAGTGCTACCTGAGCACCGCCGAAGATTTTAAGTTTTAAAGGTTGGACCATGGAAGAGATAGCCAGCTACAAAAGAAGCTAACATCAATCCGCCCACAATCCAAATTGCTTTACTGATTTCAATCCAGATCAATCTGAATCACCTCAGTTCTCGATTCGCATGAAACTGATATCCGTGGACTGATACACGCTTGCATCACTACTCAGAGCGCCAGCCGCCTTATCAGCCTGATACTTTGCATTGCCGGAACCAGTGACAATCAGTCGATTCTGATCGATACCCTGAGATGCCAGATAATTTGCAACGGTCTGAGCGCGATTAGCAGAAAGCTGCACGCCAAACTCGGTCTGGTTATTCGCATTGATATTACCGTTGATAACAATCATAGTGCCATCCAGAGTCTTAGCGATGTTCACGAAATCATTCAGAACAGAAGCAGCGCTGGCCTGATCGGTAAACACGGAAGAATCCGGCACAAAAGTCACATTCGCGGTCTTGCTCAGCATAGAGTCATAGTCCAGATTGCCAGTGACCTGCTGAGTGATGTTTGCACGAGTCTCGTCGCTCACAGTCACTTTCGTAGTAGCATTTGCAGCAGAAGTAGACTTGAAATCACTCTTGAGCGCATCGATATATGTAGTATCAAACAGCGTATTTACGAGATCACGATTAACGGTTTCACCCAGACCTTCCCAAATATCGCACATCTGGTTATAAATCATCGGAGCGGTATCATTCAGAATGTTGTAGTTGTCTTTCCAGCTTGCCATCTTAGCATTTGCATAAGTCGCATCAATATCGGCATCAGAAGAAGTAGAGTACATCGGGAACACTTCACGAGCTGCATTGTAATTGATAGGCTGGTCATAAGACATCAGAATGCCCTGAACGAACTTCTTGACGGTATCTTCGTGAGCCGCTGCCCAATCTGCGTCAAACACAATGCCGTCCATAACCAGAGAGGAGGAAGACTTCGTATCAAACACGACAGTACTATTGGTGTAGGTCTTAGCCTGAGTCAAATAGGGTTCCCATGTTGCAGCCACATCAATCTGGCCAGCGAAATATGCCTTAGCGGTATCGTCTGCGGTGCCGAACATAATCAGATTGTTCATGATAGTTGCCTTGTCAGCATCAGACAGACTGGAATTATTAACGAACCAAGCAACCAGAGTCTCAGCCTCAGAAAACTCAGGGACACCGATCTTGGCATTGACCCACGAATTCACATCAGCGAACTGAGTAGAAGCAATAATACCGTCGCCGCCATAACTGTAATTGGTGAAAATCGGCATGATGACGTTCTTGCCAGCGTCGGTAAACTTTTGAGATAGGAACGCCACGCGGTTCGTAGTATAGCCAGCGGCCTGCAGATCACCAGAGATCAGAGCGTTACTGGACTCGGTCGCATCGTTGATGACATTGATATTCACCTTAATACCGAGCTGATCAAACACAGAACCGGGCTGAGTAGTAAGACCGCCATTTGCCGTAACGCAACTCAGCCAACCCGCCCACTCATCCAGAGACAGATTGATCGTATCATCCCCGGCGGAATTAGACGGCTTATCCGTACTGATAGAAGTGCTTGGCTTTGAGGCTGTCGGCTTCTTTTTGTCGAACTTGATCACGCCGCCCTTAATGCCGCCAACAACACCAACAGCAACAGCCACAGCAAGTACAACGCCAACAACAGCGCGACCAGCCTTAGTCAATTTGAACTTAGACATGTTATTCTCTCCTATTTAATTTTTGATTTTATTTCTTGGACTGAGTATTCAATCCAGACGACTTAGAAAACGCATTCAGGTCAGGAATATTATATGTAACCACATTCGGATTGCTCTTTTTCAGACTCTCTAAATACGAACTTACTTTATAATCAGCAGTGTTTGCGTCCGCCCTGTCCAGTTTTCCCTCTCGACTTGTCTGATACAAAACCTTTGCACCCGCTGCCTTTTCACGACTCTCCTGAAGACCATCGCGAGTGGCGTTGAGCATTTTATCAGTGCCGGTAGATGCACGCAGACGATCCAAATTTGAATACACATCTGCGACCTGTTCATTTGCCTTCAATTCAGCTACCACATCCTTGCTCTCACGCTTCAGGGCGGCCAACTGATTTTCAAGCTTTTCCTTGATTGCCTTGACTTCTTCCGCAGCAGGCTTCATCTTCTGGAACTGATCAGCCAGATTCTCAGCTTTATCGATTTCCTCCTGTAACAGTCGAGCGTAGGTTCGTGCAGATTCCACATCGCCATGACTCATGGCTGCCTTTGATTGTTCATCATATGTCTTTGCCTGCTTCTGACAGACAGCATAGTTATCTTGAATCGTCTTGAGTTTTCCAGTCAGATCTCGCAGAGTATTACAGGCATCTGCGTATTTCTTAGTCATTTCATCGATTTTCTGAGCATAGATAGCACGGGCACCATCCGGCGTCTTGGCTGTATTCTGCACGAAAACCTGTAAGAAACCACCGGCTAATGCTTTAATCTGCTGGCGGAATGACGGAAATAGAATCAAACTGCCGACCGCAACAACACCAACACAGATAAGCGTAAACTCAGGGATTGTAAAAGAAAACATTACTGAGCACCTTCCTTCCCGGCGGGCTCCGTCTTATCCTCTTCGATAAATTCCTCAATAGAAGAAATCATCTTGAGTTCGTCCTGGACTGTATTGGTGATTTTTTCAATTGCCGCACCAGCTTCAACGTTGCGATTAGTCAGCGCTTCAATCTGTTCCTTCATGGATTCAATCTGCTGGTCGTTGCTCTTCATCTCGTCAAACAGAGCATTCATCTTGTCGTTACCAACCGTCCGCAGGAGTTCCTTGCGCTGCTCTGCATCAGAAATAATCGCGGTCGCATCGTAACCCAGCGTCATCATCAGGTTCTTAACTGTTGCTCGCTTTGTCTTGGTGGGCATCTCAGACGGGAATGTATCGATCACATCCTTGATCTTGTAGACCGTTACGGCATCGGCAGGATTCATATTGTTCGCATTATAGACGGCTTCGATGTCAATCGTGTCACCCTCCGGAACCTCGGCCTGAACCTGTTCATCCTCTGGGAAATCTCCATTGATGTAATGATCTCCAACGCCACTACATACGCGCAGCTCACTTTCGAACTCAGGAGCCCCAACCGGTTCATCCGACTCAACAAGACCGAGCTTCTCGAAAAAACTTTTCTTTGCCATAATTTTCTCCTCTTTAATCTTCTTCTCTGACATCTATTGATTCACAGTGGTCGTCTTTAAATTCATTAAAGCCACCACCAAAATACCAGCCGCGATTTTCTATAAATGCTAAGAATTCATCTACAACGTCATTCAAACTGACAGTGGTTGGAACGTTCAGACAACCATCTATTTCGATTTCGTGTGTCATGTGTCCTCCTTATGAAAATTTCCACTTAAAAATCTTCTTGATACAAGCGTTTGTGATCCAATCAAACAGAATACTGAAAATCACAATCGCCAGAATTCCAACAAATACCAACGTTGTGCGACCACGAGCAGACGAAGTATAGATCAGATACCCGATACCATACTTTGCATTCACCGTTTCCGCTACCGCAATATATGTCCAACCGATTGCGTACATTGTAGCGAACGATTGACAGATAGACGGAGCAGCCATCGGAAGAATAATTCGTGTGACCGTGTTAAACTTCCCTGCTCCATCAATGCTTGCTGCTTCAATCACGTCGTCACAGACATCATCCAAAGCAATCAGAACACTTGGCAACATAAATACGAAGCTGGCTACAAACAAGAAGACGATTTTCATCTTCTCACCAATTCCGAACCACATCGTAAGCAGCGGATAGAAAGCGGTCACCGGTAGGAATCTCATCGCTCGAATCGCCGGATACAACAGGTTTTGAATCGGATGACAGATTTTCATCAGACAGCCAAGTGGAACTGCGATACCTGCGCTCAGAAGAGCTGCTGCTGTGATACGAATCAATGAATATCGAAACGCCTTCAACATCGTTCCGTTCTGAATCAGCAGAAAGAATTCACGAAACACAGCTCCTTTCTGGGGAACAAAAATTGGCGAAGTCATAGCCGCGCCAATGTCCCAGATAATCGCCAACAGAATCAGAAGAATCACACGATAGATCCAATCTTTCTTCGTCGTTTTCATGATTCGGTTTTCTCCTTTGGCGGGTCCTCTGGCAGAGGCATCCAATGTGTAACATGGTTTAAATACCAACACTCTTTTGCATCACACCACTGGTTGTCATCATCAAGATAGCCTTCACGTTGCCCACATTCTTCATCGTAGACCCAAACGACATCGCTCCAAGCCCACTTTTTATCTTCCTTATGCGGTAATGAAGTTTTTACTGAGATCCAATCTTCTGTTTTCATTTTGATACCTCATAATATTTAATTTTCAAAAAAATGGCCTGTACCGGAATTGAACCGATGTTTCCGCCGTGAAAGGGCAGCGTCTTCACCTCTTGACTAACAGGCCATAACACGCGACAAGCAAGATTCGAACTCGCGGATGTGTTACCATCAATGGATTTCAAGTCCACCGCTTTAAACCACTCAGCCATTGCCGCATATAACAAGCCTTTTCACATCATGCTCGGGATGATTCTTGACAATTGCGTAACTCTGTGGTACACTGTCAGCCGATTCAATATCTCCTTCTCACGTCTTCAGTAGCTGAAAAAATGTGTCAATAGACGCAGGAAGGAGGTGCGTTCCCTGTGAACAGTCGAATCTTTGGCGCTCTTAGTGTCGCTGGTTCTGTTTGCAGCATCATCGGCTTAGTTTTGATGGTGTGGCAAATGTTCCGCGTCGCCATTTAACGCCAACAGCTCAGTGGTTATGGCCGCTGGGCTGTTTTTTGTTGTCAAGAAATTGGGGCAAACGGTAGGATTCGAACCTACAAGACGAGATGTTCTCTCATCCATCTGTTTATTAAAGCGCGCTCAGATGCCTAGTCCTATTCGGCTGCGTTTGCATATAAAAGAGGATTATTCGTCCTCTGTTTTTCTTTTCTCGATCTCTTTATCAACATCTTCCAGAAAGCTCATCCAGTTTTGAAGATCAAATTCATCTCCAAAATCAAACCCTTCATCCAGACGTTGGAGTAGATCTCGCTGAAAACACCATAGCGTTTTATCTGTCAACTCGCTCAGATACGGTGTAATGAAATCGATCACAAGACCAGGCATATATGTTTTGCGCCCAACTGCGTATCGGACAGCACAATTACAAATGGCACCGAAGTCATCATTGTGCGGATCAATCATTGCCATAATCTTCAAACTCCTTTTTGATTTGTTCCCGCTCAATACGTTTTAGACGAGCTTTTGCTAATTTGCGATCAAATTTTTTGTCTGGTTTATATTGAAAATGCGGCCAGTCTTCATAGTGCCAACTATCAAAAAGCCCTTTATACGTCTGCTGCCGTTTCATTTGCAGCATCCCACCAGATTTCGTTTTCAGGAACAGTTTCATCCTGTACGGGCGAATAGTTCATCCAATCGAACGAGATCATTGACTGCGCTTTGTCTTGTCGGAGCCGCTTTGTAATTTTGTTCCGTTTCCAGTTTGAACGCAGCCGCTCATCGACTTCGATATAGGTCTGAGGATTGATTTTCATTTGATGAACGTTTGTTACAGCGCCAGTCTTAATGATGTCGAACAGGCCAACCGCCTTATAAAATTCAGTCGAACAGGAACTTTTTGCATAGTCATCTGGTTTGAATTTCACAACGTTCATAAAATCATCTCCTTATTATTTGTATGTGGCAAGCCCATTCCGAATCGAACGGAAATCGACGGTTTTGGAGACCGCAACTTTAACCAGTTAAGCTATGGGCCCATATGATTGCTGTCTTTCCAGCCGTCATCGGTTTATATTTTTGTTCCTTCCGCAGAACTACTAACAATACCATCACATCAGCCGTACGCGCTAATGCTGGCCACAATAGTTGCAACTCGAAAACTACTTACTGCGTGGTGCGACCGGCGGGTTACGATCCCACGGCCTACTGGTTAAAAGCCAGTTGCTCTACCAACTGAGCTACGATCGCATATAACAATCACAGAGGGATGTCACCTGTGATCTTTGTCCTGGCTTTAACGGGTCAGGCGTCCGGCATTTACCGTTTCCTTTAATGGGGAACTATTGGCGATATGCTTTCCACTGCGGTTCTCAAACTCGATCATCCTTTTGGGTCAAGCCCCTCCGGGTTATAGCCGCGCTACATAAGGTTTTTCAGTGTTATTCCTTCACTATGCCTACTTCTGCTATCGCAATTTTGACATATGCGCACTATTCAAAATCGTTCAAGCATTTTCGGTCTTGTCGTGGCTGGACTCGAACCAGCGGCAATGGGTGAGTCTCACCTTGCTCTACCATCGTCTGAGCTACACGACCATATAAACTGTTTTCGAGTTGGTGAGACTCACGCACAGTTGCGCTCGGAATGCGGATCTTACATCGTCAGGGCACGCAGTTTGACCAAGCTTGCTACATCGACCCCTGATCGGGAGTGTGACTACCTCGCTAATCCTGTTGCAAATGTCATTGATAACATCATTCGGGTCTGTGGATTTATCTCAGACGGAAAACGCATTATCAATCGGAGGGAATTATGAACTCAAACTCAATTATCAAATCAACTTGCACATTGGTGGTCCCGGCTGGGATTGAACCAGCGACACAGGGATTTTCAGTCCCCTGCTCTACCGACTGAGCTACAGAACCATGATACCTTGTCTTTTTATGCCACTACTATGATTCTCGCGGGGTGCGCCTCCCTGCTACGTAGGACAAGGAATAGTGGACATAATTTTGAAGCGAGTGGGATTTGAACCCTACATCTCCAGTGAACCCGAAGTCACCGGTGCTTTGCCATTAAACGATCACTCCATATAAACGGCAGGTATTGTTACGCCCCTGCCAAGGCGCTCACCATCTATCAGCCATGTGGTAAACGACGGGGCTTTTATAATCGACCCACGAACCTGTACTCATGGATTTTAAAAACCTTTGACCTGTATTCGTTATGCTTTGACCTTTAGATAGAAGTTTAAGCTTTAAACTTTCAACCTTTAACCTTTAATCAAATAAACGTTAACCTTTCCGAAGAATTTGAGTCAATTACGTGTTGGCCCTCAGGACAACTCCTCCTTAACTCGATGTTTTTTGAATATCGGAATCGAACCGATAAGACAGATTTTATGTCTGCGCCTTAACCGTTTGGCTAATTCAAAATCCAAGTATTGTTAGAATATATTTATACTTGCTTTTATCTTCATAGAGGCTTATTAGGCCGTTATAATGACTGTTTGCTTCTTTTCTTATTTTGATTCACTCTGGCAATGCCGCCACCAGCAAAGAGCGAATAATTACAGTTTGTCGTTTTCAATGGACAGTGATTGGAATTTTAGTGATTAGTATTCAATTGTGATCTCGGTAGTCGCATTGGATTCAGACAGAACCGCATCAACTTCGGCCTTGAAACTGTTAATCTCGTCAGCCAGAGCCTCCTTGGTCTTCTTGATATTGATACCGTCAATCAGAATCATAGTCTCGCGATCGATATAACCGTCGCGCATATCACGAATCGCATCAGAAGACATACCATCTTTGTCGGCGGGGTTGTTACTTCGGATAACGAAATCATCTGCGCGATCACTCAGACGAGAGTTTGTCGCCTCGATCACACCGATCGCATTGGAATACTGCCGCTCCATCTGGTTGAGCAGATCACACAGAAAATCAATTCCGTGCTGATTCATCCAGATGATCTGAGCAATGGTATAATCCTTGCCGCACACAGTACGATGGGTAACCGCGTTGGACTCAGAGATGGCACGTTTGATCGCATTCAGTCGAGCAATCAGGTCCTTGATCTTATCCAGCGAGCTTTGACCGTTTGCCTTGTACTCTTCAATGGTGACACCGCCGAGTTTCTTCATACTCTGCTTTGCAGCACCGCAGAAAACAGCCTCACGAGTCAGCTTAGAGATTCGATCCTCCAAGACATTAATCTCTGCCAGCGCACGATGGATTGTCATAGTTTCAGTAGTCATAATCTTACTCCTTTGTAATATGTAATCTTTAATGCGGTTACCCGCCGTCTAATGGTGCTGGGGGTGGGGCACGATCCCACAACCTGAAAATTACAAATTTCCTGCGCTACCAATTACGCCACTCCAGCTTATCAAGTGAGCATTTCTGCCCACATATTAAGAATGGATTCGATTGGATCTCTCCTTGTAAACCCATCTAATTTTGATTCGTTATGCTGATTCAGATATTCATGATAGATGTTTCTGTACTGCCACACACGACCATGAATATCATTTGTATATTTACCACGTTTTATATACTTTTTATATGTACCCTCCCCCACTTGATATCGTAGGAGAGCTGCGGAATCGTTTCCTACTGCATCTTTATGATAAGCAAGCAGGCGTACTCCACATTTAATTCCGACTCGATCATCCAGCAACTGATTCATTGATGTAATACCGAGCGTCTTGTTCAGATATTTGAAATTGACCTCGTTAACCTGCATCAGTCCATAATCGATTGTTCCGTTGGTGTTCAGATGAGTCAGTCCGCTTTTAAATCGGCTTTCGTTATATATCACCCCAAGAGCCAAAGCGTAATCGACATTGTATTCGTCGCAAACTTGTGCGGTATATTCTTTCAAATCTGGACTCCAACTCACATATATTCCAATCGGATCGTCAGCCGCGACCGAAATAGCAGTGCACACAACCATGATCACTGACGCCGCTGCTGCAATTATCCTTTTCATTCTTTCATCTCCCATCTGTAAGTATATTTAAGTACTGTTTGTGAGTCGAAAGATAAAGAGCCTTTCGGCTCAATATCTTTTTTAGATTTTTCGTGCCTTGGATGCCATCAAGCAATACTCTCTATATGCCGTTTGCGGAATTGTATAATTCCCATACTTTCCATCTATTATGTTTTCTTTTACAAATTCCAACCCGTACTTTTTTTCATCCACTCTCATCTCGTGGAACAGTTTTAATTTTGAAATGGTTGCGCCTTTTATGATAACGTTTTTATACGGAGAATCTTCTGGAAGTTCTTTATTTGCTTTTCGCTCCACTTCCATAATTTTCTTCACAAACGAATGTGGCACTGGTTGTTCCGCTTCTTCTTCTTTCTTTCTTCCTCTTGAAGTATTTCTTAACAAGTATGGAGAGTTAGCATAATACTCTATTCGATCATAATTTTTATTCTTTCTCTCAAATGTTGTGCTATAACTATCAATGAATTTTGCACGATAAATAATATCAAACGCTGTTTCATCATCGATATAAACGTTTTGCACCGTATGTCCAGCTGCGTCTACTTCTGACTTCAATATTTTTGTTACAGCCGTCGACTCAAACTGATAATAAAGCAGGACCATCAACGCTGCCGGCATTGTGTATTTTTCATGGCTAAGCACAGTCGAAACGTATTTCATGAACGACTCTTTGTTTTCAAAAATAAAATCAGAGTCTAAAGAGTTTGTTTCGTTTTTGCTCGCAACTTCCATCTGTTTGACTAACATTGAAGACCAGACGTCAGTTTTGTTAGAGCTTCTAGATACCGTGTCCGTCATATCGTGACCGTAATACTGTTCGGCATTGATATAATCGTTTTGATAACACCATTTAAGATAAGCTCTTAGAATAGATGTCATCCTTACTCTTCTTTGGTCTGTCATATTGTTAAGCCACAAAACACAAAGATCATTCATTTCTGCTGAACCGCTTTCAAATTCACAGAAATCTTTTTTATATTTTGCTTCAACAATCGCAACCTTGTTTAACGCAGTTACTGCATCTCTTCGTCTGTACCTAACGGCGTCTTCGTTTCTTCCACCATTGATATAAAACTCCATGAAAGCAGCTTTGCGATCGTAGTTGTACATCGTGCTGTCCATCATATTCACTCCTTACATAGTGAGGGCGTTTTTATAATATTTTACACTATGTAAGGAGTTTTTTCAATAGACAATAATTTATGCAATTGTTAAAACAGGTTCATCTGTTGATTCTTTTCTTAGGAAAGGGCACTGAACTTTCATGGCTTCCACAACACGTCCCCAGTTGTCTTCTGTGAACTCACCCACCGGCTCACTGAGCTGACAATTTCGTAACGTGTCTCTCCCTTCAATAATCAAGGTAGAATCTTTGACTAATCCGCTTACCTCGCCCGCCTTGTACTCAACGTGGACTGGATTGTACTTGCCGATCCGCTTTGTAGTAAACGGAATGACTTCGCACTGTCCAGAAGTCTTATTGTAAGTATTGTTTGACACGACGAGATACGGATGGACACCGACATATTTATGAGTGCTTAGTCGGCTTTCGTCATCGCTGGCATATCCAAAACGGATTTCGCCAATCTTCGGGGTACTCTTTCCAGCCACGAACATATTTACGACCTCCTTGTCTATGGCTTGTTCTCTATGGTATCATTATATCACCTCAAACATTACTTGTCAAGCATTTATATTGATTTTATTTTTAAGTTATGTTTGTAAAACGACTTTCAGCGATCCTGACATCTTATCAGATTTTACAATGACCTCACATCTGGCGCAATTTTTTTCAACATCACACTGAAATTCATTGCCGTAAAGTATCAATCCGCTTTCTTCGTAGAATCCCCCTCCTTTCTGGGTAATCAAACAAGATATCTCATATCCGTTTTTTCTTTTCATGATGGCAGCTCGTTTTGTGTTAGCACGAATAAACACACCGGTGTTCCCGTCTAAGCCGCACCACACATACATTTTTTCAAAAGACCGGATGTAGCTAAAAAACTCCTCCGCAGTAAAAGTTTTTATCATCTTGACCTCCAAATACAACCGAAATTCACTCAGAATTCTGCGGCATTACTATTTTCAGTTGTTATTTTACCATATTCTGTTTCTGCATTCAACCCCCAATTTAAACTTTTGGTTGTTACTTTAGAATTGCCACTCGCAAACTCTTTCGGGCCTCCATGGCTTCTTCGTATCGATCAATGGCTTCCTCAAGCGCTTCTTCCAATTCGCACAAAGCGTCTTCTTCTGCTTCCCATTTATCGTGTGTTTCGCCATCGGAGTCTGGTTCTTCTCGTAGTTTGGCATGGTTTACCTCTACCGTTCTAAGAACAGCAGTTAATGCATCATAAACTTTCACGTAATCATCCTCCCGTTACCGCAGCTTTCTCATATAGGCTTGGGACGTTCTTTTCTGGCTCTCGTAGAAGGTAACACCGGTAACATCGTCCACGACCAGATCATCATAAGGGATGCCCTTTTTGTTCAGGTGATCAATGAACCAGCGCTTTTTCAGATAGCACCACGGGGTTCTGCTGAGGTCGCCGTAACTCGATGCAGGCCGCTCACATGCGTTGTAGGTTTTGCCGCAGATGCTCCACCATTCTTTACGCACCCGCTCCCGCATTTGCAGAACTTCAGAGGTACCATGAAGGCCATGCTCCTCACCATACTGATAATCTGCCTTCTTGATTTTTGCATTCTGCCCCGCGCTGACCGCTCCCGCCGCACCAAAACCGAACATGCTTAAAATTAACGAAATAGCTCCACTCATAAGAATACTCCTTTATAATTTTATTCAAACAAATCATTACGAATACGCGGCATATAAGACCGCTTTTCAGACCGATTGAAAACCTTTTGCAATTTTCCTGTGCCCCAATCACACTTATCAAACTCCATAACACATTCAATAAGCACTTTTACATCTTTGCATTCTCGCCGTCGAAGCAGCGCCTTTTGCAATTCTGTTTCAAGGTAGCACTTCCTAACCGCATTTGCCTTTGCGAATTCGATGGCGTGCTGAAGATCAATAATTTCGAGACTTACATCGTTCAACTCTTTACAAGCATCAACATATAATGACTGAATCGATCCAAGAGTCTCGTCTACAATCAACAGTGCCTGCTTCAGATTATGTAGCGTCTCCCCTTCTTTAATAGGGATGCAATCCTCATACTGTTCTTGTTCGACTCTTCCAACCTCGGCCATCACGGTCGTTTCTATCCGCCCAAGAATCTCTGAAATACTTTTTACTTTGAATCCTTTGTCCTGCAATGCCTTTGGTAGACACGTGATTGTCGCTTGTGCTTTTTCAGCTGGAAACAACAATGCGTCTCCAAGGCTGTCCGTTGCGACCAATAAGTTCTCACTGTTTCTTTTAATATAGCACGCCCCGTTTGTAATAACACAGTTCATGCGCATCCTCCTACCTTATTATAATAGGGGTCTGCAGATCAATGCTCCCGTAGTACCACAGACTGCCCCTTTTTCAACACCCAACAGTTCTTGCCGGCATATGCGCAATCTTCACAATGACCGCCACATTCGTTTGCGTCTGCCGGTGCATCGCAAACTCCATTTTTGAACGATACATAAGCAACTGGTAAATTATAGGTGTTATCCATATTATACCCCGGCCATTCTGAAAACAAAATATGTAAATTGCTGGGAATTTTCTTTTTCGCTGCCAAATACTGGTTAACGATTTTATACTGCTTTGTAAATGCCAAGAAATGAGTGTGCGGCAACTTACGAGCGACTCGACACATCATAGCAAGATAGTCCTGACTGATAATGTCTCCACTGACATGCCATCTAAAATAAAAAGACCCGTAAGCTGCAGCAATTGCTTGCTGTTC
>ERZ1026850.404-NODE-404-length-27587-cov-7.717565_pt1 | contig 27587 bp, 22 predicted proteins | sample MGYA00380155_ERZ1026850 | MGnify/ENA primary metagenome ERZ1026850 (study PRJEB33269, sample SAMEA4719791) | human gut metagenome | biome: human-associated habitat; feature: organic feature; material: feces | place: Cameroon | collected 2013-10 ... | reverse complement strand
CAATAAAGGGTGATTAATCGCAATAATAAATGGTGTTGACAGTGAAAAGAGAGCGTATAATTTAAACCATAAATTAGGTTACAAATGATTAAAAATAATTTAAGCATAACTTAATCGATTGTGGGGGAAATATGAGGGGGAGTTTTAGATCAGCCTGCGTGATGCTGTTGTCTGTGGCATCTGTTCTTATGGCAGGATGTACGAATATATTGGAAAAGTCCGGCTCCGGAGAGAAGAACACCGAGAAGGAAGCTTTTGTACCTGAGGTTATATTAACCTATGAGGCAGAGGAAGCAGTCTTTTCCGGTAATGTAGCAGTTCCGGGGACACTTTCTATTTCTAAAACAGGATATACCGGCAGTGGATATGTAGAAGGATTTGAAACTGACGAGGATACCTGTACCTTTTCTGTTACCATACCAAAAACCGATTTTTATGATCTTGATTTTCTGAGCGCCAGTATGGGCGGCGAAAAATATAATTACGTTACCATAGACGGAGAAGAAATGGGAACGGTGTATACCGATCAGGAACAGTTTTCTTCTTCTGTTCTGACACATGTTTATTTGGAAGAAGGGGAACATACCGTAGTCTTCCGGAAATACTGGGGGTGGGTCAGCCTGGACAAATTAGTGATCACAACAGCAGAACCGATCGATGCTTCAATCTATAACGTGACAGCGAAGCTTTCAAATGCGGAGTCTTCAGAAGAAACACAGCGGCTTTACAGTTATCTCTGTGACATTTACGGAACAAAATTCCTGTCAGGACAGACCTGTGATCAGGGACCTTTTGGGAAAGAAGTACAGGTGATCAAAAAGGAAACCGGTAAGATGCCGGCAGTACTGGCTATGGACTTTATGGATTATTCTCCTTCCCGTGTAGAACATGGGACAGAAGGACATACCACAGAATATGCTATTTCCTACTGGGAGCAGGGCGGTATCGTAGCTTTTCACTGGCACTGGACACCACCGACAAAGTATATTACCGGTGACTGGGGCGGAAGCTTTTATACAGAGAAGACCAATATTGATCTTGCCAAGATCATGAACGGGGAAGACGAAGAAGGATACGAACTGCTGATGAGCGATATGGATGTGATCGCAGAGCAGCTTGCCATATTAAAGGGAAAAAAGATTCCGGTTCTGTTCCGGCCTCTGCATGAGGCTTCCGGCGGATGGTTCTGGTGGGGAGCATCGGGACCCGAGGCATACAAGAAGCTGTACATAGCCATGTATGAGAAGTTTACAAAGGAATACGGACTGAACAATCTGATCTGGGTCTGGAACGGACAGGATGCAGACTGGTATCCGGGAGATGAATATGTAGATATCATTGGTGAGGATATTTATCCAGGCGAACATGTATACACATCCCAGGCAGATGCCTACTTCAATGCAGCGGAAAACTATTCACAGGAAACAAAGCTGGTATATCTGACAGAGAATGGATGTCTGTTTGATCCGGATCTGGCAAGAAGAGACGGAGCCATGTGGGGGATGTGGTGTACCTGGCAGGGAGATTTCGTAGTGAAGAGCATGGCGATCACGGCATTAAGTGAACAGTACACAGAGGAATCCATGCTGAAAAAGGTGTATGCGGATGAAGATGTGATCACTCTTTCTGATCTGCCGGACCTGACCACTTATCCGATCAGAAAGGAACTGCAGCAATGAAACAGACAGAAAAGAAAAAGCAAAAGCGGCTGTTTTCTCCTGATTCCGGGCTGATGTACTTTCTGACGAAAACGGGATGGATCATCATACTGAATGTGATATTCCTGATCACCTGTATTCCGATATTTACCATAGGTACTTCGGTTACATCACTGTACTATGCCATGATGAAATCGGTCAGGAAAGACAGAAGCTATCCGGTGAAAGAATATTTTGCTTCCTTTAAAAGAACCTTTAAGACAGGGAGCATGTTTACGATAACAGCGATTCTATGGCTGCTCCTTCTGAATCATCTGCGGATGGTAAATCTCTCCATGGGAACGGAGAATGCGGCATTTCTGAACCGTGTGTACGTGGCAGTCATGGCAGTTACAGTAGCAGTACTGCTTTATCTCTTTCCGATCCTGTCACGGTTTACCATGAAGCCGGGGCTGATGGTAAGGCTTGCCTTTGTGATGGCGGTGCGCTTCATTGGATATACGGTGATCTTGCTTGGAGGAAGCGCAGCATTATTTTATATCTGGTTTTATTATCTGCCTGTGCCGGTGATTCTGTTTTTGCCGGGGGCGATCTGTTTTTGCAGTACGTTTTTAATGGAAAGGGCATTGAGAGCCTATATGCCGGTATCAGAGATTGCTGAGGATGCCTGGTATGCACAGTAGGCTTTACAAGAAAAAGAGAAAGGCTTGGTTTGTTATGAAATTTCGGGGAGTGAAGAGTAAACTGACAGCAGGACTGCTTGTGATGGCAGAGGTGGCAACTATTCTTTATACGGGTGCACTGCCGGTAGAAGCAAAAAGCGCATCACTGACACAGGAAGAAGCAAGAGAAATTGTCAGTACCTATTCCATTTCGGATGAGATTCCAGGATACAAGGAATATCTGGCAGAGCATCAGGATGCGGACAGCCCGTCAGAAACAATTGAGGTGCTGGCTGCTGACTACGACGGTTATGCAGAGAAGGATAAAGAGGTGCAGCCCCAGATCCTGACCGATTATGAAGGTATGGCAGGGGAAAGCGTACTGACCACAGAAGACAGTTATATTGAATTTACAGTAGACGTGGAGAAGAGCGGTCTGTATCAGCTTCAGGTAGAGTATTTCCCGGTAGCAGGAAAGAACTCAGAGATCCAGAGAAGTTTCTTTGTGGATGGAACGCTTCCTTACGGAGAACTGTCCCTGATTGAATTTGCCAGAGTATGGTCTACGGATGTGGCACAGGAAAGCTTTGCAAACTGGGTCATGGATGTGGAGTGGAAAAAGGATAATCAGGGAAATGATATGAAGCCGGCTTCCGTGGAGATCCCGGAATGGATGGTTTCTGATCTGCATGATAACAACGGCTATATCACAGAGCCTCTGAAGGTTTATCTGACAGAAGGAAGTCATACGATTTCCATAAATGCCCAGAGAGAGCCTATGCTGCTTCACAGGCTGATCCTTACAAATAAGGAAGATGTGAAGAGCTATGAGGAAGTAAAGGCTGCATGGGATGCCCAGGGAGTTGCAGATACCAAAGGCATGCAGGTTGTGGTGCAGGCGGAAAATGCCGTGAAGACTTCCTCCCAGATGCTGTATCCAAAGCAGGATCAGTCTTCTCCGGCAGTATATCCTTCCAGTGCGAAAGAGCTTCTGAACAACACCATTGGCGGTGAAAGCTGGAGCGATGCCGGTCAGTGGATCGAATGGGAATTTACCGTAGATGAAAGCGGCTATTATAATATTTCTCTGTTTGACAAGCAGAGTTTTATGAGAGGTATTTATGTATCCAGAAAAATAACCATAGATGGAGAAGTACCGTTTAAGGAAATGGAGGATTACGGATTTACCTATGCTTCCAGCTGGCGGACAGATGTGCTGTCTGATGCGGACGGAAATCCTTACAGCTTTTATCTGCCGGCAGGAAATCATACCCTGCGGATGGAAGTGGTACTTGGTGAGTTTTCCGATGTCATTGCCAGCGTACAGGACTGTGTTTCCCAGCTTAACTCTATTTACCGGAAGGTGATCAGGATCACAGGCGTAAAGCCGGATACCTACCGTGACTACCAGATTGAGGCAGCCCTTCCCGGACTGAATGGAGAATTGGTGCAGGTAAGGGATCAGCTGGATCAGGCGATCACAAACCTCAGGGCTTCCTCAGGACGGACTTCTGATAAGGAAACTGTACTGATCACCATGAGAGATCAGCTTGACTATCTGATCACAGATGAAGAACGTTTTGTAAAGGTTATTTCTACTTACAAGCAGAATGTAAGAGCCTGCGGTACCTGGATCACACAGGTTATCAGCCAGCCGCTGCAGATCGACCGGATCAATATTTATTCTCCGGAAGAGACAGTAAAGGTTTCGAAGAACGGTTTCTTTGACAAGCTGGCCTATGAAGTAAAGAGATTATATTATTCCTTTATTATCGACTATAACTCACTTGGTGCTTCTGATGAGGAAGCAGAAGGAACAAAGACCATTACCCTCTGGGTAGGAACCGGACGTGATCAGGCCAATGTCATCCGTGCACTGATCGATGAGTCTTTTACAAGTAAGACCAATATTAATGTAAATGTACAGCTTGTAGATATGAATACGCTGCTCCGTGCGGAACTGGCAGGAGAAGGACCGGATGTGGCAATTCAGGTAGCCAACACCAACGGTGTGGCAGGAGCGGTGCTGACTACCGCCAATGATACACCGGTCAACTACGGACTTCGTAATGCAGTACTGGATCTGACACAGTTTTCTGACTTTGATCAGGTGGCAGACAGATATTATGACAGCGCCCTGACAGCCTTTGGTTTTGGCGGATCGGTATATGCACTGCCTGAGACCCAGACCTTCCCGGTTATGTTTTATCGTAAGGATATTCTGGCAGAGCTTGGAATCGGTGTCCCGGAAACCTGGGATGATGTAAAGGTGACCATGTCGGTACTTGCCAAGAATCAGATGGAATTCGGAATGCTCCCGACAGAACAGATCTACGCTATGCTGCTGTATCAGAACGGAGGAGAGTATTACAACGAGGGCGGTATTTCCTCAGCACTTGATTCCGATATCGCAGTCAATACTTTTAAGGAATACTGTGAATACTACACTGACTATGGTCTGGATAAGACAACAAGTGTGGAAGAGAGATTCCGTACCGGAGAATGCCCGATCATTATTGCAGACTATACCACTTATAATAACCTGGAAGTTTCCGCACCGGATATCGCAGGACTTTGGGATTTCACTATGGTACCCGGAACGGTGAAGGAAGACGGCAGTATAGACCACTCCGTTGGCTGCAGTGGACTTGCCAGCATGATCATGGCAGATACGAAAGAACCGGACGCCTGCTGGGAATTCCTGAAGTGGTGGACCAGTGCAGATACCCAGACCCTGTTTGACAGGGAAATGGAATCCCTGATGGGTTCCGCAGCCAGAGTGGCAACGGCCAATAAGGAAGCCTTTGAGAATATGCCATGGCCGGTAGAAACGTATGAATCTCTGGCAGAAGCCTTTACCTGGGTGAAGGGAATCCCACAGGTGCCCGGCGGTTACTACTCCTGGAGAAATATCAACAACGCATTCTACACTGTAACAACCGAAACGGATACCGCATCCCCGAGAGAAGAGCTGATGGATAAGGTTCTGTACATCAATGATGAGATCACATACAAACGGAAGGAATTTGGCCTGCCGACACTGGATGATCAGAAGGAGGAAAAATAAATGGCGTCAAAAGAAGCTCTTGTGAAGGCGAAGAAACAGCATTCGCTTGGCTATCAGATCAAAAGGAATAAAGCCTGTTATGTGATGCTTGCGCCTTACTTTATTCTTTTCTTCCTGTTTACGGTACTGCCGGTGCTGACAAGTATTGCATTGAGTTTCACGTACTTTAATATGCTGGAATGGCCGACCTTTAATGGCTGGAACAATTATATCAAGCTTTTCCTGGAGGATGATATCTTCCTGGTATCACTGAAAAACACACTGATCTTTGCTGTAGTGACAGGCCCTGTCAGTTACCTGCTGTGTCTGATCTTTGCCTGGATCATCAATGAGTTTTCCAGCAAGGTAAGAACGCTGCTGACACTGATCTTTTATGCACCGTCTATCTGCGGAAATGCATACATGGTATGGAGTCTGATCCTTTCCAGTGACAGATATGGTTACCTGAATGGTATCCTGATCAAGCTGGGAATCATCAATGAGCAGAAGCTCTGGATGCAGGATGCCAAATATATTCTGCCCTGTCTGATCGTGGTACAGCTCTGGCTGTCTCTTGGTACCGGCTTCCTTTCTTTTATCGCCGGTCTGCAGACAGTAGACAAGAGCCTGTATGAAGCGGCCGCCCTTGACGGCGTCAAGAACAGATGGCAGGAGCTGTGGTATGTAACACTGCCGGCCATGAAGCCCCAGCTTATGTTTGGTGCGGTAATGCAGATCACCCAGTCCTTCGCAGTAGCAGATATTTCCATTCAGCTTGCGGGAAATCCTTCTGTAAACTATGCCGGAGCAACTGTGGTTACCCACCTTCTGGATTACGGTTCAACGAGATTTGATATGGGCTATGCCTCCGCTATCGCAACGGTACTGTTCCTGCTGATGGTAGGTACCAACAAGTTAGTTCAGAAATTATTAGGAAGGGTGGGAGAGTAAGTGAAAAAGAGACGTTTTTTTAAAAAAAGACAAAAGAAACTGAATCGTTCCGTTGCAGGAAACGGCCTTTTGTTCTTTATCATGGCAATCTGCGGATTTTTTATGGCTCTTCCCCTTGTTATGATCATTAACAACTGTTTAAAGCCACTGGACGAAATCTACCAGTTCCCACCAAGGATCCTGGTAAGAAACCCTACTTTTGAGAACTTCACTGATCTGTTTACGATCATGAATGATTCCTGGGTACCTTTTTCCAGATACATATTAAATACGATCATTATCACCGGGTTTGGTACAGTAGGACATGTCATTCTGGCTTCACTGGCAGCTTATCCGCTGGCAAAGCATGATTTTCCGGGAAAGAAGCTGCTGTTCAACATGGTAGTGCTTTCCATGATGTTCTCCTGGACCGTAACCCAGATTCCTAACTACATGATCATCAGCTGGCTGGGAATCAACAATAATTATCTGGCACTGATCCTGCCGGCCTGCTCCTATGGAATGGGACTTTATCTGATGAAGCAGTTTATGGAACAGCTTCCCACATCCCTGATGGAGTCGGCGAGACTGGATGGTGCTTCTGAATACCAGATCTTCTGGAAGATCGTTATGCCAAACGTAAAGCCGGCATGGCTGACACTTGCCATTTTCCAGTTCCAGCAGATGTGGGGCAATACAGGAAGCATGTTCCTGAGAGATGAACAGTTAAAGCCGCTCCAGTTTGCACTGCAGCAGATCGCAGCGGGCGGTACGGCAAGAGCGGGAGCAGCAGCGGCAGTAACCTTTATTGTTGCGGCAGTGCCGATCATCTTCTTCCTGGCATGCCAGAGCAACGTACTGGAAACCATGACCACATCCGGTATGAAAGACTGATAAGGAGGAGCAGAATGAAAAACAGAACATTATTCCGAAAAACCGCTGCTCTTCTGATAACCCTTTCCGCACTGATAGTTCTGCCTGTGCAGGTGGTACATGCGGAAGATCAGCCCTATGATACCTACAATTATGATTATCGTGAAAACATCGTACTGACACCGGCAGCTTATGTGCCAGAAGGATCCGTTACAGGACAGAGCCTTGGAACAACAGCTTTCCGGGAACCCCAGGATCTGTGTGTGGCACCGGACGGACTGATCTATGTGGCAGATACCCAGAACAACCGGATCGTAGTAGTCAGTAAAGATATGAAGAGCACGGTCCGTATCATTGAAGAGTTTGAGAGGAACGGAAGCACGGATCATTTTAACCAGCCCTACGGCGTATGTGTTTCCGAGAATGAGGAGCTGTATGTGGCAGATTCCGCCAATAAAAGGATCGTGGTGCTGACACCGGAGGGGGATTTTGTCAGAACCATAGAGAAACCCCAGTCAGAAGTACTGGAAGAGAACTTCGATTTTGTACCGATTAAGGTAACGGTAGACTATGCAGACAGAGCCTATGTTATTTCCAAGAATGCCTTCGAGGGAATTCTCGTATTTGAAAGTGACGGCTCCTTTACCGGATATTTCGGAACCATCGATGTTAAGATCACTCTTTGGGAAAAGTTCTGGAGAAAGATCGCAACCAAGGAGGAGCGTTCCAAGCAGCAGCTTTACATTCCGACAGAGTTTACCGGAATGGATGTGGATACCGGCGGATTCATCTATGCAACCAATATTGATTCCGAAGGAAAGCAGGCCGTCCGCAGACTGAACCCTCAGGGTAAGGATGTTATCCAGAAGGGTGAAAATGAGAATGTAGGCGGAGATGTAAGAATCTACCTGAACGGGGACTACAGTGGCCCCAGCGAGATCACGGATGTGGTTTACAGAGGCAAGGGAATGTACTCCCTGCTTGACAGGAAGAGAGGAAGGATCTTTACCTACGATAAGGAAGGAAACCTGCTTTATATTTTCGGCGGTATCGGAACTCAGGAAGGAACCTTTACCACGCCGGCAGCGATCGAAACAGCAGATGACCAGATCCTGGTGCTGGATGCTTACTATGGAGCGATCCTGAAATTTGCCAAGACAGAGTACGGAAGCCTGATCGATCAGGCGGTGGGACTGCGTTATGACGGAGATGAAACACAGGCCATCGATATCTGGAAGAGAGTACTGATCCTTGATGAAAACAACGAGCTGGCCAATACCGGTATAGGAAAAGCTTATCTGACAGCCGGTGAAAATAAGACAGCCATGAAGTACCTGAAACTGGGCATGAACAGAAAGTATTACTCGGTTGCCTGGAAGAGATACCGGAATGAGATCCTGACAAAGAACATGAACCTTTTCATGACAGGAATCCTTGTTCTTGTTGTTGCAGGTATCGTTTATAAGAAGTTTTTCAAAAAGAAGCTTCAGGAAAAGAAGAAAGGAGGGGCGAAGGGATGAAAGAACTGTTTTCAGGAGAAAAGTGGAAATATGCTTTTTACACGGTAAATCATCCGGCAGACGGATATTATGAGATCCGCCACAGAGAGCGGGGAAGCGTAGCCATTGCCATCGTCCTTGTGATCTTGTTCTCCTTCAGCTTTTCCATGAACAGAATCCTGGCAAGCTTTATTGTCAATGACGTGGATCCTCTGGACGTCAACGCGCTGACAGAGCTGATCGCAGTCCTTCTGCTTTATTTCCTGTTCTGTGTGGGCAACTGGTCTATCACCTGCCTGATGGAGGGAGAGGGAAGACTGAAGGATATCTCCATTGCCGTTGGTTATGCCATGATCCCCATGATCGTGTGCATGAACCTTGGTACGGTAGTCAGCCAGTTTGTGGCACAGAATGAGGAAGCTTTTTATTTCATGATCATTGGAATCGGAATTGCCTACGGGCTGTTCATGATGCTGATCGGCATTATGGAGATTCACAATTACACTCTCGGTAAAACACTGGTGACCATATTCCTGACATTTATTGCCATGTTTATCATTATCTTTGTAACCCTTTTGTTTGTTGATCTGATCAATCAGGTATACAGTTTCTTCTACAGTATTTACCAGGAACTGATATTCAGAGTTTAGGAGGAGACAGAACATGCGAAAAAGTAAAAAGGTTTTACTGGCCGTGTCAGGGCTCATCCTGCTGATCATTGTGGTCTGGCTTGCACATTACCTGATTCATTATTATTTCTATAACGATTATAAGGAAAATCTTTCCTCCTATACCTACGAAGAGGGAACGGACTTTACACCCATCAAGGAAGGAAAGAGTGATGTGGCCGGCATGGAGCTTGCCGCAGAGAACACAGAACTCAAGCTTTATGTGAATACGGAAAGCGGGGAGATCGCTGTTGTTGACAAACGGAACGGACAGATCACCTATTCCAATCCGGCAGCGGCAGATGAAGACAGCATTGCGACAGAAACTAATAAAAACTATCTGAAGTCCCAGCTGATCCTGGATTATTTCAATACCTCTAGAATCCAGGGAACACTGGATTCCTACAGCTACTGTACTTCAAGAGGACAGCTTACTGCAGAGAGTATCGAGAACGGTGTCAGACTGATCTACACGATCGGGGATCTGACCAGTGCCACCGGTATTGTTCCTCAGTACATCAGCAAGGATACCCTTGACAGAGTCATGGGTTCCCTGTCAGAGTCAGATGCCAAGTTCGTAGGAAAGAAGTACATCGAAAGTGATGTGGCAGATAATTACATGGAACTTCTGGAATCTGCAGTAAAGGGTGCTTCCCAGCTTCGCAAGCTGAACAAGTACTTTGAAGAAGCAGGATTTACCGAAGAAGAGTACATGGAGGAGATGATGAATTCCGGTGTGGATGGCGCTGTGCCGATCTCTTTTAGCGTTCCGCTGGAATACAGACTGGACGGCGATGCCCTTACAGCTTCCATTCCCATGGATCAGGTAGAAGAATATGGCGGCGGTGCCCTGTTCCGTATCCAGATGCTCCGGTATCTGGGAACAGCAGGAAAGGATGAGGACGGCTATATGCTGGTTCCCAACGGTTCCGGTTCCCTGATCTATTTTAACAATGGAAAAGAGAGTGCAGCCAACTATTCCGAATATGTATACGGCATGGATCCGGTTGCAGCGGATTATACCGTACTTGAGAACACCGAAGATATAAAAATGTCACTTTATGGAATCTTCCGGGAGGGCAGTGGTATTTTCGCCACCATTGAGGATGGCGCATCCTTAAGCTATCTGACAGCTGGTGTTTCCGGAAAGATCAATGATTATAACTATGTATATCCGACCTTCGTGGTAAGAGGAAATGACAAGCTGGCCATGTTTGGAACGACCGGTAATGAAGCAGAGCTTCCGATCGTAGAGAAACAGTTTTATCAGTCAAAGCTTCAGATCCGTTATACCATGCTGGAGGGAGAAGAGGCTGATTATGCGGGAGCAGCTAATTACTACAGAGCACGGCTCCTGAAAGAAGGAGTTCTTCATAACAAGAACAGTGAATCTGGCGATATCAAGTTTTATTATGATGTGCTTGGCGGCGTTGCCATGACAAGATATTTCCTGGGTGTCCAGTACGAAGGCCTGTATCCAATGACAACCTTTAAGCAGGCAGAAGAGATGTCGGATGACCTGCTTGCCGGAGGAATTTCCAATCAGGTCATGAACTATCAGGGCTGGATGAACGGTGGATATTATCATGATGTAGCAGATAAGGTGAAAGTACCTTTAAAGCTTGGCGGAAAGTCAGGGTTTGAAGCTCTCAGCAAGAAGGTAACAGAAAATGGCGGAAGCTTTTACGCAGATACAGCATTCCAGAAAGTAACCTACATCAGCAGCCGGTATTCTTCCTCTAATGAAACGTCCAGATATTATGGAACCGGTTATGTAGTAGAACTTGGACTTGTCAATCCTGCCAATATGAGAAAAACATCAGGTCTTGGTTATGCTGAGAATCATTATTATCTGATCTCTCCCAAATTCCTGGTGAGATATGTGGACAAATTCAGCAGGAAGGCTGCAAAGCTTGACATTGATGGTATTTCCCTGCGGGATCTTGGAAATGAAGTTCATTCCGATAAGAGAAGAACCAATGTGATCGACAGAGAGATGGCTCTTGATGTAGTGGATGGTCAGTTACAGAAGATCTCGGAAACGACCGGGAAGAATATCCTGTTAAATGATGCCAATGATTACGCTTTCAGGTATGCAGACGATATCATCAACGCACCGCTGACGGATAATGATTACTATATCGTGGATGAGCGGATTCCTTTCTATGAAATGCTGATCCATGGCTGCATCGATTATTCCGGAACCGTGATCAACTTAAGCGACAGCTATGACAGGGCAGATGTAACCCTTTCTCTTATTGAGAACGGTGCTTCACCACATTTCATGTTCTCGGCAGAAGATGCCAGTGAGATCAAGTACACCGGACTGAACCGTTTCTACGCAACAACCTATTCCAACTGGAAAGAGGATGCCATTTCCATTTATCAGGAAGTAAATGAAGCCTTAAAGCCGGTAAACGGAGCTATAATGACGGATCACGAGATCCTGAGTGAAAATGTCAGGGCAGTTACCTATGATAATGGGGTAGTGATTTATATCAATACCGGAACAGAAGATGAAACCGTAAACGGAATTACCATTCCGGCAAGAAGCTATGTAAGGGGGGAGTGAAGTAATGCAGAGAAAAAGAAAAAAGCTGTCGCTCACGACAAAGAGAAGCATTACAGGATATCTGTTCATACTTCCCTGGTTAGTTGGATTTATCTGGTTTTATGCAAGAAGCCTGTTCATGTCAGTGCAGTTTTCCTTTTCTAATCTGACAGTAAATCCGGGCGGAGGCTATACCCTGGATTTTGCAGGACTTGGGAATTATATTTATGCATTCCGGGTACATGGAAGCTTTAAACAGATCCTGACAACATCCGTCGGCAATATGCTGATCGATGTGCCGTTGATCACTTTCTTCAGTCTGTTTATGGCGATCCTTCTGAATAAGAATTTCAAGGGAAGGACACTGGTAAGAGCGATCTTCTTCCTGCCGGTTATCCTGAACTCGGGAGCGATCATGGATGCCATGGATCTGGCAAGGACCATGATGAGCGGTGGCATTTCCAGTGCCAGTGCAGAAATGGCACAGGCAACAGCAGGAAACGGAGTGAGCATCCAGTATTATGTGCAGATGTTTGCTAGTCTTGGTCTGCCGGACCAGATCATTGAGTACATTATGGGAGCGGTTTCACGAATCAGTGATATTATCAATGCTTCCGGTGTCCAGATCATCATTTTCATTGCAGCGCTGCAGTCCATACCGGGTGCACTGTATGAGGTAGCAAAGATCGAAGGTGCAACAGCCTATGAAACCTTCTGGAAGGTTACCTTCCCAATGGTAATGCCCCATATCATCACCAATGTGGTGTATACCGTGGTAGACAGCTTCGCAGACTCAGATGTTGTAGATCTTGCCTATGAAACTGCATTTACCAATAACAATTACGGATTAAGCTCAGTCATGAGTCTTGTGTCCACCCTGATCACCTGTCTGATCCTGATTCTGGTCTGCAGGTTCATCCAGAAGCGGACATTCTACTATAACTAGGAAAGGAGAAGAAGGATGACGATAAAAGAAACCTGGCAGAATATCAAGTCAGACACACAGTTTGCCAACGACAGAAAACGCTGGATCGCCAATATCAAAAAAGTGATCCTTGGACTGTTCAAGGCAGTAATCCTGATCGGTATCAGTTATGTAATCCTGGGACCGGTTATCGGAATTATCAGTAGTTCTTTTTTCTCCGATGCGGATAATTATAATACCATGGTGTATCTGATTCCGCAGGAACCCACACTGGACCGCTATAAGCTGGCTATCCAGTATATGAATTATGGAAAGACAGTTTCAGCATCACTTCTGTATTCCCTGACGCTGATGATACTTCAGGTATTTGTCTGTTCCATGGCAGGTTACGGATTTGCAAGATATCAGTTCCCTTTCAAAAATGTCTTGTTTGCCTGCGTTGTCATTATGATCGTAATTCCCACACATACGATCATGCTGCCGCTGTACATGACATTTGCAAAGTTTGATGTCTTTGGAATCATAAAGCTTTTCAGGGGATCGGCTGTCAATCTCCTGTCCACACCGGTACCCATGTACATCATGACACTGTTCGGATGTGGACTCAGATCGGGACTTTACATTTACATTTTCAACCAGTTCTTCAGAGGACTGCCCAAGGAAATCGAGGAAGCAGCCTTTGTGGACGGAGCGGGAACCTGGTACACCTATTTCCGCATCATGCTGGTAAATGCTATCCCGTCTGTAATTACCGTAGCGATTTTTTCTATGGTATGGCAGTACAATGATACATTTTATGCAAAGTTATTTCTGATCAGCGATGACATAGTGATCAGTAAGAAGATCTCCACACTGCAGGCAACGATCTCCAATGTGGAAAAGATCTACGATCCAAAGATCCAGGAACTGTATCTGGATGCAGGTGTTGTGCTTGTCATGATACCCGTGGTCATTATTTACGTTGCATTGCAGAAATACTTTATAGAGGGGGTTGAGCGAAGTGGTATCGTCGGTTAGAGACGGTGTGCTTTGTATCCCGTTGCCAAAGTATGCAGGGAAAACTGGCAGAGACAGATTTCCGGTATTCAACAACAAAAAAGGAGGATGAAAGAGTTGAAGGCAAAAAAAGTTATGGCGTTATGCACAGCCCTTGCGATGACCATTTCCATGGCTGGATGTGGCGGTGCAGCTACAACAACAAACGAATCTGCAGAGACTGAAACCACAACAGAGGAAACTGCAGAAGAGACAGCAGCAGAAGAGACTGCTGAGGAAACTACAGGAGAGGTAAGCATCGACTTTGAAGACGGAAAGTTCGGTTTTGTCGGAAATGATAAGACAGCAAACTCCGCAGCAGATGATTCTCAGTTTTCTGTAGAGGATTACAACGGTTCCAAGGCACTGAAGGTAACACCTCAGGGTAAGCTCCCCTATGTTGGTATTCAGGCAGATGCACTGCTTGGGGATAATATCAGCAAACTGAAAACAGTTGAAATGAGTATCGGAACAGAAAACCCAGACGGAGAGTTCTATGCAGTATCCGGTAACATTTATGCATTCCTTGGAGAGGATCTTGAGAAGAGTAATTCCGGCTGGTCCGTTTATCTGGAAGATGACAACCCGAAGACAGTAAGCTATACTGTTCCTGACGGAAAGAGTTTTGTAGAAGGTAACTTTATCGTAGTTTCCCTGGAAGTAGACAACGGAAAGGCAAAGGGAGCTACACAGGCAAATATGTACATTGACAATATCGCATTCAAGGATGCAGACGGCAATGTACTTTCAGCAGATACCGATGCTGTTTATGTAGCAGCAAGTACAGGTGCAGACAGATCCAACCTTGCAGCAGTAACAGGTGCTGTAGAGTTTACAGACTTTGCATGCAGCGGAGATGGCTGGGCACAGAACGGCTTTGATATGCCTCAGGAAGTGATCGATGCACTGGTACCCGGAAGTGTAGTAGAAATCACTTATACTTCAGAGAGCGGAGATATGTGGATCGTAATGCCTGATGCAGCAGCAGGCTGGATGAGAGTAGCACAGGGTAATGCAGACGGAAGCGGAAGCGATGATGCTTACAAGAACAACTCCGGCAATATCTGCCAGATCACCTATGAGCAGATCGCAGCAGTATGTGGCGATGATGTTTCCACATGGGGAGTAAGAATGCAGTGTGAATCTGACAGTGCATGGGAAGTAACCTCTGTGAAGGTTGGACAGAAGACACATGCTCTTGCTGTAGCAGATGCAGTAGAGTTTACAGATTTTGCATGCAGCGGAGACGGCTGGGCACAGAACGGTTTTGATATGCCTCAGGAAGTGATCGATGCACTGGTACCCGGAAGTGTAGTAGAAATTACATATTCTTCAGAGAGTGGAGATATGTGGATCGTAATGCCTGACGCAGCAGCAGGCTGGATGAGAGTAGCACAGGGTAATGCAGACGGAAGCGGAAGTGAAGATGCAGTATCTGACGGAAGCAAGTGCTATGTAACCTATGAGCAGATCGCAGCAGTATGCGGTGATGATGTTTCCACATGGGGAGCAAGAATGCAGTGTGAATCTGACAGCGCATGGGAAGTATACGGCATTAAGGTTGGTACCGCAAAGGAATTCAAGATGGTAAAGAATCTGGTTGAGTTCCCTGACTTTGCAGTTTCAGGAGACGGCTGGTCACAGGCTGGAGCTGCCATGCCTCAGGAAATCCTTGATGCACTGGTACCCGGAAGTGTAGTTACTATTTCCTACAGCAGTGAGAACGGAGATCTGTGGATCGTTATGAACGAGGCAGCAGCAGGCTGGATGAGAGTAGGCCAGGGTAATGCAGATGGAAGCGGCAGCGACAGCGCAGCATTCAACGGAAGTACCTGCCAGGTAACCTATGAGCAGATCGCAGCACTGTGCGGTGATGACGTATCTACATGGGGATCTACCATGCAGTGTGAATCAACCGGCGCATGGGAAGTTTACAGCGTAGCAGTAGGTATGGGCGAATAAATAAAACCGGATAACAGGAGGAATGGAAAAAATGAAGATGTATAAGAAATTACTTGCTCTCGGACTGAGCGTGGCAATGGTTGCAGGGCTGACAGCATGCGGCGGAAGCACAGATGGCGGAAGCACAAACAGCGCAGCAGCAACAACAGAGGAAAGCGGAGAAAAGACAGAGAGCACTTCCACAAACAGCGGAGAGAAGAGAGTCATCAAGATCGGTACATGGTATGATCATTATTATGACAGCACAGATACCGATATCCATGATGATCCCAGCGTTTCTGATGAGGAACTGGCTCAGAAGCACTTTGATGTTGTAAAAGAGGTTGAGGATAAATATAACGTAGAGATCGAGTTCGTAAACCTGACCTATACAGGTATCCAGGAATCTATCAATACTTCCATTCTGGCAGGCCAGCCTGACTGTGATATTTATGAAGCAGACTTAAGCTTTGGTATTCCTGCAGCACTGAATGGCTATGCAACCAACCTGGCAGAGATCCTTCCTGAAGATTCTGATATCTTCAATGATCAGATGGTATTCTCCCAGGTAGACATCGGTAAGGATGACGGTTCCGTTTATCTGTTCCAGTCAAACAGTGCAGAAATGCTTCTTGCAAACACCTACATGCTTGCTTACAACAAGCAGATGTTGGACGAGGCAGGTCTTGAAGATCCCAATGAGCTGTATGCAAAGGGTGAATGGACATGGGATAAGTGGAGAGAGTATCTGCTTGCCCTGACACAGGATACAAACGGTGACGGTGTAACAGATGTGTATGGTTATGGTTCACGTTGGGATTTCCTGGTATATAACCTGACCATGAGTAATGGTACTACCATTGCAGGTGGAGCTACAGAAAATCTTTCCAGCCCTGAGGTTGCAGAGTGCCTTGACTTCATCTACAATATGTACAATGTAGACCACGTTGCAAAGCCCTGGAATGCAGATGACTTCGACAGCAACATGAACGCTTATGTAAACGGAGAAGTTGCTTTCTGGATCGATGCAGCATGGATTTCTTCCCAGAATGAAGACGGTAACCTTGGATTTGATGTTGTATGGTGTCCTTGGCCGATCGGACCTTCCGGTGACGAAGCAACCAACAAGTTCAAGAACGTTTCTTCAGGAAATGCATGGATGATCCCTGCAGGTGTAGAAGATCCTGAATTCGTATACAACGTATTCTATGACTGGCAGAACTGGTACCATGGTGATACTGATCTTCGTGACGGTGACCTGACATGGTGGGAAGACTGTGCAGTAACAGAAGAGAACTATGAAGTAATGGAATATATGGGTGCAAGAGGCGCATTTGACCTCTGGAATGCACTTGGACTTGACTGGGATTGGTCACAGCTCCTTGACGGAACCATGACAGCAGCCCAGTTCCAGGAAACCTATAAACAGAACGTACAGGATGCATTGGATGTATTCTATAAATAAGAGATAAGAGGAAATGCCCGTATCCGTTATGGGTACGGGCAATTTTTAGGGAAATTATGAAAAAGAAAAGAGACCGGGAAATTGCATTTTGCACAGCAATATTGCTGATTGCCAGCAGTCTTATGGCCTGCGGAAAAACAGCAGCATCCGGGGGAGAGACGGATACTGCATCTGCTTTTCAAAGTGCTTCTTCAGAGGATGTGGCTGCCACATTGGAAGAGGAAAACGATCAGGAAGAAGCAGAAGGGGAGGATGGAACAGTGAGTAAAAATCCGGAAATGAAGGATATAACGGCACAGCAGATCGTAAGTGAAATGAAAATTGGATGGAATCTCGGAAATACACTGGACAGTACTAATGGAAATCTGATGAAGAGCATGCCGGCGGTGAACTGGGAAACAGCCTGGGGAAACCCGGAAACGACGAAGGAACTGATTGATACTGTGATTGACAGCGGCTTTCAGGTGATCCGGATTCCGGTGAGCTGGAATGATCACATCATGGTGGCTGAGAATTACAAGATCCAGGAAAGCTGGATGGACAGAGTGCAGGAAGTCGTAGATTATGCTTATGAAAATGGTGCTTATGTCATACTTAACACCCATCACGAAGACTGGTATGCTACTTACTATGACAAAGAAGAACAGTCAGAGAAGGTTCTTACCGCTGTATGGGAGCAGATCGCAGAGCGGTTTCGTGACTATGATGAGCATCTGATCTTTGAGGGACTGAACGAGCCAAGAAAAAAGGGAACCAGTGTAGAATGGAACGGCGGTGATCAGGAAGGCTGGGATGTTGTGAATGATCTGAACAGAGCCTTTGTGGAAACTGTCAGAAGGAGCGGAGGAAACAACGAAGACAGGATCCTGATGATACCGGGCTACGCAGCCAACTGCTTTGAAGGCATGAGGCATGTGGAGATCCCGGAGCAGAGAGGAAAGATCATCGTATCTGTACATGCGTATGAACCTTACGATTTTGCACTGAATAAACAGGGACGTGGCACCTGGGACAATGATACAGCCAATATTGACTTTATCATGCAGTCCATTGACGAACTGTTCCTGTCAAAGGGGATTCCGGTGATCATTGGAGAGTTCGGAGCCATGTATAAAGATGCCCAGGGGAATGAAAATGAGCGGGCAGCCTGGGCAAAGTATTATGTAAGTACAGCAGCGAAAAAGGGAATTCCCTGTATCTGGTGGGATAACGGAGCCTTTGAAGGAGACGGAGAATTATTTGGACTGATCGACAGGGAGAGCTGTGAATGGAAATATCCACTGATCGTAGAGGCATTAAAGGAAGGAGCAGAAGCAGCGGATATCGGAGGTTGAAATGGCGAAAGCAGTTAAAATGAAGGATATTGCCGACAAACTGAATATCAGTGTTATGACAGTTTCCAAGGCACTTTCCGGCAAACCCGGAGTCAGCGAAGCTTTAAGGGCAAGGATCAAAGAGCTGGCTGATGAAATGGGATATATCGCACTGGAATCTGAAAATAAAAAAAGCTATAACATAGGTGTACTGCTTGCCTATTATTATACAGAAAACTGTGCAACCTTTTACTGGAAGCTTTATCAGGAGATCAATACGCGGGCGGTTCGGGAAAACCGCTTTGTATTGCTGGAAATTGTAAGTGAAGAGAATGAAAAAGATCTTTCCTATCCCAAAATGTTGAGAGAGAATAAAGTAGATGGTGTTATTATTCTTGGAGCAATGAGCAAGCCTTATCTGAAAATGGTAGAGGAAAAGTCGAAGATACCTGTTGTCTATATGGATTTCTATGAGGAAGAGATTCCGGAGGACTGTGTGATCTCCAACAGCTTCTACGGAACCTGGGAGATTACCAGATATCTGCTGAAAAAGGGGCATGAGGATATTGCCTTTGTGGGAACGCTGTTCAGCACAAAGAGCATTACGGACAGATATCTCGGATATGAAAAAGCCATGCTGGAAAATGGCAGAGAGATCAGAAAGGACTGGATCATTCCGGACAGAGATGCGGCAAGAGCCAGTCTGGAAGAAATTCCTCTGCCGGAGAAGATGCCAACGGCCTTTGTGTGTAACTGTGATGTGACAGCCAGCAGGCTGATTAAGGAGCTGCAGGATAAAGGATACAGGATCCCGGAGGATATTTCAGTGGTTGGATATGATGATTATCTTTATCCGGGACTCTGTAATGTGGAGATCACATCCTATGGTGTGAATATGGAACTGATGGCCTCCACAGGAATTGATATTCTGGTTCGTAAGATTGAAGAAACCGATTATAAGGGAGGAGTGCATGTGATCCCCGGCTATCTGGTTGAAAAGGAGAGTGTAAGAGAACTTACGGAATGATCTTAAGAAAATCTTCAGGTGGAATTAAGGAAGCCTACAGATAGGATAGAGAATGCTCTGCTATAATCATGTTATGACAAAAGAGGGGTGACATGATGAGGCAGAATATGGACAGACAGAGAACGGACAGACAGGGGGAAGATCTGGAGCTGATCGACATATCCAGAGCGGGAAACGGCAGACAGAAAGCTTCACGATCCGGATACAGAAACAGAACAGCAGAAGAAGTCAGAATCAGAAGAAGGAGAAGGAAAAGACGGAGACAGAAGAAGGTTCTCCATATCCTGCTTTTACTGATACTGACAGGGCTGCTGGCTCTGTTTCTTTTTCTTTTACTGCGGAATATAACGGGGAAGAACGGAACAGAGAGCACATGGAAGCTGCAGGAGATCATAAATGAGAGCAGACCAGAGAAACCGGAGATCACAGAAGAATTTCTGACACCGAACCCCTATTCAAGACCACAGACAAAGCTGAAAAAGGTTAAAAATATCTTTGTGCACTATACCGCAAATCCGGGAACCAGTGCAGAGCAGAACAGAAGCTATTTTGAAAATCTGGGAGTGACGGGAGAAACATCTGCAAGTGCCCATTTTGTGATCAGCTATGACGGCTCCATTGTGCAGTGCCTGCCGCTTAATGAAATGGGATATGCAGTAAAGACAAGGAACGAGGATTCCGTTTCCATAGAGTGCTGTTATCTGGATGAGGACGGGAAGTTTACTGATGCAACGTATCAGTCACTGCTTAAACTGAGTGCATGGCTTCTCTCGGAGTATCATCTGAAGCCGTCAGATATGAGACGGCACTACGATGAGGGCGGGAAAAAGTGTCCTCTTTATTACGTGGAGCATGAAGATGCGTGGGAACAGTTCCTGACAGATCTTGAAGATCTTAAGAATTCTTATTGACAGAAAAACGAAAAGATTCTAAAATAATAACAGATGTTATACAAAGGAGGGAAATCAGAATGGCAAGGAAAGAATCCATAACCAAAGATGCTCTTCTGACAGCGGCATTTGCACTTCTGCAGGAAGAGGGAAGCCTGCAGGTAACAGCCAGAAAGCTGGCGGCAAAGGCCGGATGTTCTACACAGCCTATTTTCCGTATTTATAAAAATATGGATGAGCTTTATGAGGCTCTGTTTGAAAAGGCATGTGACTTTTTTCAGAATTATTATGACAGTTTTCCAAGACAGACCGTGACACCGTTTGTTCACCTTGGAAATATTTATATCAGATTTGCGGCAGAGCATAAAAATCTGTTTTCCTATATTTTCCTGTCAGAAAACCGGTTTGGGAGAAGTATGTATGATCTGGTCAATGGCAGAAGCGGAAATGTGAGCAGAGAAATCCAGTCAGCAGCTTCCCAGGGAAGCAGAAACACGCAGGAGCTTTTCATGAAGATGTGGATCTTCATTCACGGGGCAGCCTGTATGTCACTGACCGGTGATTATGACCTTCAGGAGGAAGAAACGATCCAGATGCTGAAGGATTCTTATCAGGCCTTCAGATAGGGAAGAGGAACAGTATGGAGCAACAGGAATTTGATATTATAACCAGAATGAATGAAAAATATATCAAGATGAGTAAGGGGCATAAGGCTATTGCTGCCTATATTTCGGATCATTACGACCAGGCAGCCTTTATGACAGCGGCAAAGCTTGGTGAGACAGTAGGGGTCAGTGAATCAACGGTTGTCCGGTTTGCCATGCATCTTGGATATGAGGGTTATCCGGAGTTTCAGAATGCACTGGCAGAGTGGGTGAAGAACAAGCTGAACAGTGTGCAGAAGATGGGAGCCAAGTACGGGAAGAGTACCCAGTCTGAGATCCTGACTTCTGTGCTGAGTGCAGATATCGAGAAGATCCAGGATACGATCGTAAATCTGGATCCGGCAGCCTTTGAGGCGGCAGTTGATATCATTCTGGGAGCGCAGACGATTTATCTGATCGGAGTGAGAAGCTGTGAGCCTCTTGCAGATTTTCTGCATTTTTATCTGAATATGATCCGTGGCAATGTGGTACTTGTAAAGACTACAAGTGTATCGGAGATGTTTGAACAGATGATCCGGGTGGGAGAAAAGGATGCCGTGATTGGTATCAGTTTTCCCAGATATTCCATGCGAACCCTGAAAGCCATGGAGTTTGCCAATGACAGAAATGCCAAGGTGATCACCATAACAGACAGCATCCATTCCCCCATGAACCTGTATTCATCCTGCAATCTTCTGGCAAGGAGTGATATGGTTTCCATCGTGGATTCCCTGGTGGCGCCCTTAAGCGTGATCAATGCCCTTGTGGTGGCATTGTGCCTACGAAGACCGGATGATGTGAAAAGAAACCTTGAGACGCTAGAGGACGTCTGGAACAATTATCAGGTATACTTAAATGATGAGATCAATTTTATCGATGAAGAACCGATTTTGAACTATTCCCTGACGAGACAGGAAGAGGAAGATGGCAATGAATAAGGTAATCGTGATCGGCGGCGGTGCAGCGGGCATGATGGCGGCCATCGCAGCAGCCAGAAGGGGTGCCAGGGTAACACTTCTTGAAAAGAATGAGAAGACCGGAAAGAAGATCTATATCACTGGAAAGGGACGCTGCAATCTGACAAATGCCTGTGAGACAGAAGACTTCTTTTCCCATGTAATCACCAATGGGAAATTCCTTTACAGCAGTGTTTACCAGATGGACAGCCATGCCGTTATGACATTTTTTGAAGAGGCGGGATGCAGTCTGAAGACAGAGCGGGGAGAGAGGGTATTTCCTGTTTCAGACCATTCCTCTGATGTGATAAATACCCTGAACCGTCAGATGGAAAAGTACCATGTGAAGGTGCTGCTTCATACGAAGGTGGAACAGATCGAGGTGGGAGAGGATCAGCAGACTCCTGGCGTGACGGGTGTTCTTCTTTCTGATGGGAAGAGACTTCCGGCAGATGCAGTCATTGTGGCTACCGGTGGTATGTCCTATGCTTCTACCGGTTCAACAGGAGACGGCTACCGGTTTGCAAAGAAGCTTTCCCATACTGTGAAAGAGCCGGTGCCGGCACTGGTGCCTCTGACAGTAAAAGAGGAATGGTGCAGGCTTCTTCAGGGACTTTCCCTGAAAAATGTGTCGGTGACGCTTCTTTCAGAAAAAAAGAAAAAGCTATACGAAGGCTTTGGAGAAATGCTGTTTACCCACTTTGGAATCAGTGGACCGCTGATCTTAAGTGCCAGCAGCTATTATGTGAAAAAGGGAAAGAAGGAACCGGTATCCCTGGTGCTTGATCTGAAGCCGGCACTTTCCATGGAACAGCTTGATAAACGTATCCTCCGGGATTTTGAAGAGAATAAAAACAAACAGTTTAAAAACAGTCTGGATGCGCTCCTGCCTGCCAAACTGGTACCGGTGATCGTAGCGCTGTCCGGCATCGAACCGGAAAAGCAGATTAATGAAGTGACAAGACAGGAGAGGGAAGGACTCTGTTATCTGCTGAAGCATCTGACCATGACAGTGACGGGAACAAGAGGCTTTAATGAGGCGATCATCACACAGGGCGGTGTGAATGTGAAGGAAGTCAATCCGTCCACCATGGAGTCAAAACTGGTCAGGGGACTGTATTTTGCAGGAGAGGTGCTGGATCTGGATGCAGTGACAGGAGGCTTTAATCTGCAGATTGCATGGTCAACAGGGAATCTGGCCGGGATCAGTGCAGCGGGATGAGGAGAAGAGTGAAAATGAGAAAATGGACTATGATAATCAGCGCAGCGCTGATGGCAGCGATGGTGCTTTCGGGATGTGGAAAGCAGCAGGCTGCAGACGCAACAGATGAGACAGCAGTACAGACAGAAGAAGTGTCCGGTGATGAGGAAATACCAAGTGATATTCCGAACTCTTTTGTAGAGGAACAGGCAGGAAAGACAGAGTTTGATTCCTACGATGAACTGATCAGTAATATGACAGCAGGACAGGCATATGCTTATGTAACACTGACAGGATATGAGGGAGATGTTCTTCTGATCACAGATCAGACATATGATGATAATGGAAGCGCAGCGTCCATGATGGCATATGTTTATCTGGAGGAGAATGGAAAGGTGAGATTTGCTACTGTCGTTGGCGGCAGTGACACGGCTTATCCGGTCAGATATGCAGACCATGTGTTATATACAGCAGGAAATCATGAATTCTGCAGCTACTTTGTATCTGAAGAAACCCAGGGTGTTATGGTGAAGGACTCTGTTATGGAATCCTTTGATGAAAATGGCACAGCAACCTACATCGGATTTTTAAGAGAGAAAAACACCTTTGATAATGATGAAGAGATCGATACCGATTCAGATCAGATATTTAAGGAAAAGACGGCGGAATATGGTGCCGCTGCAGTAGTTGACTTTACAGTAGTGGAATAACAATAAAAGGGGGCAACGGTATTGCTATGAAAAAGGTTGTTATTTTCGGAGGAGGTACAGGACTGTCCTGCATCCTGTCCGGCTTAAAGCTTTTCCCGATCGATGTGACGACAGTGATCGCTGTCAGTGATAATGGGAGCAGTACGGGGAAGCTGAAGGAAGAACTGAATATACCGGCAGTAGGCGATGTGGGAAAGGTTCTTCTTTCCATGGCAAATGTAGATGAGGATTTTATAGATCTCCTGAGCTATCGTTTCCAGAAGGGATCCTTAAATACACATCCTGTCAGAAACATCGTACTGGCAGCATTGATTGATCTTAAGGGGAATCTGACAGAGGCAACCAAATATATGTGTAAGCTCCTTGATATCAAGGGAACGGTACTTCCTCTGACAGGAGAGAAGATAGATCTTGTAGGAGAGAGCACGGGAAAGGAATATTTCGGAGAAGAGGCTGTCAGCCGGAATATCCGGAATATCAGCCGTCTGACCTATGATCACGATATTAAGATTGAGCAGGAGATCCAGGAGAAGATCGGAGAGGCAGACCTGATCATTTTCAGTGCCGGAAGCCTGTACACCAGTATCATTCCCCATCTGCTTGCACCGGAAGTCAGAAATGCACTTGAAGAAACAAGGGCTCCGCTTTTATACATATCCAATCTGGTAACCCAGCCGGGAGAAACTGATATCCAGTCTGTCAGCCAGCATGTGGAGGTGCTGAATGAATACCTGGGTTCCAGAAAGATCGATCTTGTAGTTGCCAACAATGGGACCGTGGATGAAGAGGTCAGGGAACGATATTTAAGCTCCGAGAACAAAAGGATCGTCCAGGTTGATCATGATACATTGGGGAAAATGGGTGTCCAGGTCATAGAAGATGATATTTTCTGCATTGAGAATGAAAAAATCAGGCACAATGCATTGAAAACAGCTTTTCTGATTTTTTCCTATCTGATGGAAGGTTAAAAGAGAAGAGCAGGGGATAAGGAAGCTATAGAAAATGGGGAAATTTAAAAATATTCTGTTTCAGGATGTGGAAAATCCAAATGAAAGTGCAGATGGTCCGATCACACTTCGGATCAGTGCACTGGTAATGATGATCTATCTGCTGATCATATCTGTTGCATTAGTAATGGTACATCATGTCTGGTGGATGGCCGGTAATCTGCTTTTGGTTGCAATATATGGTTATCTGCTGTATTTAACCTATGAGAATCATACAAGAACAGCACTGATTCTTTATAATATCGTTATGCTGGGAGCAGTCTGCTTTAATGTGACGCTGATCGGATGGGACAGTGGATTCCAGCATTTTCTTTTTACACTGGTACTGCTGGATCTGCTTTTTACTTATTTAAGCAAGTGGAGCCAGGGTGTGGTAGTGATGGGATTGTGTGCGGCAAGGCTCGGTCTGTATTTTTTCTGCCGTGGACACGGAAAAATAGTTCAGATTGAGGGAGCCTGCGATATTTTTCTGCAGGTGCTTACAACAGTGGTAGTATTTGTTCTGCTTTATTTAAGTGGACTGATGCTTTCCAAGGATTCCCAGGCAGTTGAGAGAAAGCTGATGAAATATAACAATGAGCTCCAGCAGGCAGCCAATACAGACACGCTCACGAAGCTGTGGAACCGGCATTATCTGATGCATTATATGGGAAAAAAGGTGGAGTATCCGGATGATTTTCTGTCCATTGCCATCGGAGATATTGATTTTTTCAAAAAGGTCAATGATACCTACGGACATGAATGTGGAGATGAAGTACTGCGTACACTGGCGGATATCTTCAAAAAGGAGATGGAAGGACATGGTGTGGCAGCAAGATGGGGAGGAGAGGAATTTATCTTCCTGTTTGAGGGGGCAAACGGGGATGAAGCAAAGATTCTGCTTTCACATCTCCAGAATGCGGTACGCAAGGCTACAATCACCTATGGAGAGGTGCAGCTTAGGGTAACCATGACCTTCGGACTTGTGGAGTACGATACCAAGCTTCGCCTGGATGAAAATATTAGCATAGCAGATGAGCGCTTATATATTGGAAAAGAAAGTGGCCGGGACCGGATCATTTATTAACACAGAAAATCCTGGGGATAAGAATGAAAATTAAACTTGAATTCGGCAAGTACCGAATTATGGCATAGTTGCTCAACCGGATTTGATTTCATCAATAGAGGTTTCAACGGTACAACGCTTGTTATAGTCATTGAAAATCTCTGCTGTTGCTGTCTTTTGTGTTATACTCATTATAGAATCCTCCTTTGATGAAGTGATGTTTGGTGGTACTTACACTATACTTTACCATAATGTAGGATTCTATTTATTTTAGCAGATACCGCATCAAATTTTTTTAAAATACTAAATACTGTAGTTACGGGGTTTGTAGCAGATTTTTGCTGCTACTTGCCGAATTCAAGGTTAAGTTAGGTTTTATACACATTTTTGGAGGAAAACGATGTTAATATACAATGGATTGAAAGCAGATTTTATGGTGGATACAGAAAATGATGTTTTAGAAACTAAGCTATATGATGCGATAAAGAGTAAAATGAATCGTACCACTGGTTTAAGTGAACTCAATTCCTGGAGAAATTCTCTGAAGGAAATGTACATTACCTTGAATGATTCTAATATTCCTTCAGACGTCGGAGTTGCAATAGAATATAACATCCCACAAACATCAAAAAGAGTAGATTTTTTGATTTCCGGATATGATAAAGACAATAAAGGAAATGTTATCATTATTGAATTAAAACAATGGGAAAAATTGCAGGCGATTGAAGGTCAAGATGCGATTGTTGAAACATACACAGGAGGTACGAACAGAAGGGTGGTACATCCAAGCTATCAAGCCTGGTCGTATGCGGCACTTATAAAGGATTACAATGAATATGTGCAAGATGCAGAAATTGAATTACATCCATGTGCGTACCTTCATAATTATTCGAGAGTGGGAAATGACCCATTGGATGCAAAGCAATATGAAGACATCTTAGCTGATGCACCGGCATTTACATATGGACAAAGAGAAGCATTGAGAAGATTTATTAAAGATTGCATTACCACTGGCGATAATGAGGATACGTTAGTCAAAATTGAACATGGAAAAATTAGACCATCCAAGCAATTGCAGGATTCAATATGTGGAATGTTGAAGGGCAATAAAGAATTTATTATGTTAGATGAGCAAAAGGTTGTTTATGAAAATATATTAAATCTTTCTATGAAGTGCCAAAAGGATTGCCAAAAGAGAACAATTATTGTTGAAGGTGGACCAGGTACAGGAAAAACAGTTGTTGCTATCAATTTATTAGCAGAATTAACTAAACGAAATCAATTTGCACAATATGTTTCTAAAAACTCAGCTCCAAGAACTGTTTATGGATATAAGCTGAAAGGAACTATGAAGAAGAACAGTGTTGATAATCTGTTTAAAGGTTCTGGATGTTATACAGAAGCACCATTAAATTCGGTTGGAACGATTTTGGCTGATGAGGCACATAGACTAAATGAAAAATCCGGAATGTTTCAAAATATGGGTGAAAATCAACTGACACCGATCCCTAGGTTCCTTGCACATTCAACCTGTGTAAGAT
>ERZ1026850.402-NODE-402-length-27685-cov-5.515382_pt1 | contig 27685 bp, 26 predicted proteins | sample MGYA00380155_ERZ1026850 | MGnify/ENA primary metagenome ERZ1026850 (study PRJEB33269, sample SAMEA4719791) | human gut metagenome | biome: human-associated habitat; feature: organic feature; material: feces | place: Cameroon | collected 2013-10 ... | reverse complement strand
GTCCCTGTAAACTGGACAAAATAGCTTTTGACACGGGTTCGGATTGAGAATTCAAGAATCTGCCGGATGCTGGGCTTCCGGACAATGAGCAGGTGATGTGCTGCGAATACGAGCAGTGTGAAGGGTGTAATTTAAACTGCCCCCGCGCATCACACATATTTATAATCGCCGTGGACGCCGCCGGTTTTTTCCTCAAGATGAATGTCCGATATCAGAATATCCTTCTGCACGGCCTTGCACATATCATAGACCGTGAGAGCTGCGGCGCTTACGGCAGTCAGAGCCTCCATCTCCACGCCCGTATGCCCCGTGCAGGACACCGCCGCCCTTATCTCGACCGAGAGGCGAGTCTCGTCAAGCTCAAGCCTGATATCAATACCGTCTATCAGTATCGGATGGCACATCGGAATAATATCCGGGGTGCGCTTTGCGGCCATTATACCCGCGACCTGCGCGACGGCAAGCACATCGCCCTTTTTCATGCCGCCGTTTTTTATCAGGGCAAAGGTGCTTTCGTTAACCGTGACGCGCCCCGAGGCGATGGCGGTGCGGAGGCTCTCCGGCTTGTCGCCGACATTCACCATCTTCGCCCTGCCCTGTTCATTAAAATGTGTAAAATCCTGCATATGCTTCACCCCTTATACCTCTTGCCGCTCAGTGCCGTCCTCGACGAGGACTCTCATCGTCCCGCCGCAGACCATGCCGTCAGACTCCGCGACCTCGCCCGTGAGGTCAATATCGACGATTTTATAGCGCCCCGTGCCGATAATTCGCACGGCGTCACGGATAACCGCGCCCTCGCTGCATCCGCCGCCTATGCTGCCGGTGACTGCCGCAAGAGGGCTTACCGCCATTTTCGCACCCGCCTCGCGCGGAGTCGAGCCCTTTGTCTCGATAACGGTTACTATCGCCTTGGGCTCACGGTTTTCGGCAAGGTATTTTATCACGGATAGCTCCACGTCGGAGTCGTTGCAGTAGCGTATGCCGTTATTGCTGTGCTCCGGCAGGCGCTTATATGCCACAAGTTCCGCGAGTATGGATATGGCGATCTCGCCGGGGGTGACGGCGCCGATATCAAGTCCTATGGGCGTGCATATCCGGTCCATATACTCCTTGGGATAGCCCTCCTCGGCAAGCATCTCAAACAGCCCACGCACGCGGCGGCGCGAGCCGATAAGCCCCAGGTACGCCGGCTGCGTGCCCTTGAATATCTCGCGCAGGCAGTCCGCGTCGTGCACATGACCGCGCGTAATAACGACAATGTAGTCATAGCGTGTGAGCCGGAGGCGGTCGATGCAGCTTTCAAAGCTGTCGCACAGCACCACCCGTGCCAGCGGGAAGCGCGCGGTATTTGCGAAGGCGGGGCGATCGTCACAGACATAGACCTCAAAGCCGCTCTTTGCCGCAAAATCGCAAACGGGCACAGCGATATGCCCCGCACCGAGGACTATAAGTCGCTCCGGGGGCGAAAAGGGCTCACCCACGGTGATTTTGCCCTCCGTCTCCGTCAGCGTCACGTCGGCAAAATATCTGCCGCGCTTATCGGTCTGCGGCGCATAGGGCGCAAGAGTCTTTTTCAATCCCTCGGCTATAAGCCCCTCCGAGCCGCAAAGCTCCGTTTTCAGCGTCAGCGCCTCGCCGCGCTCGACTCTTTCCAATATTTCGGCATAAATATTCGACATGATAACGCCTCCTCAATACAGTAAAAGTATATTCGCCGGGGCAATGCCAAGCTCGGCGGGGAATAGCTGCGGGCGCTTATCCTTTGTCACCCGCCACCACACACTCGGCGCAGACTCCGCGGCGGACTTGAATTTGAACTCTATTATCCACTCAAAGGGCTCCTCCATCTCGTCAAGGTATTCTATCTCATGGCGATTTGTCGGCGCGGAGGGATTAAAATAATGTGCGCGGATGCCAATGGCCTTTATATCGTCGCCGACGGGCTGCGCGGTCGTGAGGCTCACGCCCCAATCGGGCACATATACCTCATGCTCCCCTCGCTTTATGGCGGGGGCTATATTTTTGCAGCCGGTGAGCATCGCCGCCGGAACGCTGCCGGGATCGGCAAAAAGCGCCTTTGTCCGGTTCACGGTCAGAAGTCTGCCGCTGTCCATGACGGCTATTTCCCGGCTCATGTTATACGCCTCGTTGCGGTCGTGCGTGACCATGATGACCTCCCGCCCGAAGCGCGTGAGTACGTCGCGCATTTCTATCATAAGCTTATCCCTGAGATGCGCGTCGAGCGCGGAAAAGGGCTCGTCCAGCAGCAAAAGCTGCGGGTCGCTGACCATGATGCGCGCAAGCGCCGTGCGCTGAGCCTGACCGCCGGAGAGCTGCGCGGGACGGTGATTTTCAAGTCCTCCAAGCTGGAACATATCCAGCATTTTTTTGAGCTTTTCCTCTTTTTCGCTCTTGTCCCTGATGCGGCGCATACCGCAGAGTATGTTCTGGCGCACCGTCATATTCGGAAACAGCGCATAGTTTTGGAACAGATAACCCACGCGGCGCTTTTGCGGAGGGAGATTTATCCCCTTTGCGCTGTCATATAAGACCACGCCGTCAAGCTCTATGTAGCCCTCGTCGGGCTTTTCTATGCCGGCAATGCATTTGAGCGTCATACTCTTGCCGCAGCCGGAGGGGCCGAGCAGACAGGTCACGCCGTTTTGCGCCTCGAATTTTGACTCAAGCTCAAAGCTGCCGAGCTTTTTTCTGACGTCTACTATCAGGCTCATCCCTTCGCCCTCACTTTCTGCTTGCTCTCAAGGAGATTGACCGTGAGCAGCACGACGGTGCTTATGGCGAGGTTTATCATTACCCAGAAGAATGCTCCCGCATCGTCATTTGTGCGCCAGAGCTGATATACGGTCGTGGATATCGTGGCGGTTTTGCCGGGAGTGTAGCCGATGAGCATACTGGTAGCGCCGTATTCGCCGAGGGCGCGCGCGAAGGCAAGCACGGTGCCGGCGAGTATGCCCTGACGGCAGGCGGGCATACGTATGCGCCAGAAAATATATGTGTTGGAAAGGCCGAGCGTCTGCCCCGACTGCGAGAGTGTGCAGTCAAAGCTCTCGAACGCGCCGCGTGCCGTCCTGTACATCAGCGGGAAGGCGACGACGGCGGCGGCGAGAATTCCGCCGTACCATGTCATTACAAATTTAATGCCGAGCTGCATCAGAAGGATGCCGATTGGGCGCTTTGTGCCGAAAATGAGCAGCAGAAAATAGCCGCATACCGTCGGCGGCAGTACCATGGGAAGCGTGAGAATAACGTCAAGAATACCCTTGACCGTGCGCGGCAGTCTTGCCGCATAGTAGGCAAAGAATATGCCCGTGAAAAAAACTATTACGCAGCTTATAGCCGCAATGCGCAGGGAGTTTATAAGCGGATACCAGTCAATGTTCATATTATATACCTCGGATTGGCAGCGCAAATAAATGCGCTGCCAATCCTGCGTCTCAGGCTTTACGCGACCGGAGAGAAGCCGACAGCCTCAAAAATCGCCATGGCCTCGCTGCCCGTGAGATAGTCAAGGAAGGCCTTGGCTGCATCGGGGTTCTTCGCAGTCTTTAATACCGCGGCGGGATAGATGACCTGACCGCACATATCCTTGCTTGCGCTGTCAATGACCGTAAGCCCCGCGGAGAAGGCATCCGTGCAGTAGACTATGCCGCAGTCAACGCTGCCCTCGGAGACCTGAGTTGTGACCTCCTTGACGTTGCTGCCGTATGTAATGACGCCGCTCTTGGCGAGGGCTTCCTCATCAAGCCCGTAGAAATTGAGTATCTTCTGCGTGTACTGACCGACAGGCACGTCACTGTTGCCCATTGCCATCAGTATGCTGCCCTCGGCAAGCCTTGCCGCAAGGTCGTCAAAGCTCTCTATGCCCTTGGGATTGCCCTCGGGGACGACAAGCACCACCTTATTTTCGAGCAGGTTCAGGCGCGTATCGCCGGCGACAAAGTCCAGCCCCTCCTTGTTTATCTCCTTGTCGGAGCTTAAGTCGAGCTGATTCATCTGCTTTTGACCGGCGGAGATAAAGAGGTCGCAGTCCGCGCCCTCCTGTATCTGGGTCTTGAGCGTACCAGAGGAGTCAAAGTTATAGGTGATGGTGACGTTGTTTTCCTTCTCGTAGACATCCTTGACCTGATTTAGAGTCTCGGTCATTGAAGCGGCGGCAAAGACGATGATTTCTTCCTTCTCTCCCTTACTTGGAGCCGCGGGCGAGCCGCAGGCGGCAAGTGCGAAGAGCATTGCGAGCGTGAGCAGCAGTGTGAGGGTTTTCTTCATGTTCGTTTCTCCTTTTTCAGAAAAATATTTATATAAGCGCGACTTAACGCGGTTATATGTGCTGAAGAAATACCTGCTTTTTATTTTCTTGCGCAGTCGTGTACCTCGTTGCGGAGAAGCCCCATGGCATGGGGGATGGTGTCCATAAATACGTCCATATTCTCCATGCAGGCGCGGGGGCTGCCGGGGAGATTGATAATAAGCGTTTTACCCCGGATAACGGAGACGGCGCGGGAAATCATTGCATGCCTGGTGATTTTGAGAGACTCGGCGCGCATAGCCTCGGCGATGCCTGGGACGTTTTTATCAGCGATCGCAAGCGTTGCCTCGGGCGTAATATCCCGCGCCGAGCAGCCCGTGCCGCCGGTCGTAAGTATGAGGTCAAGCTGCCGCTGGTCGCAGAGCCGAATAAGCTGCTGCTTCAAAACCCGCTCATCGTCGTGGATAACTATTTCCTCCACGACCTCGTAGCTTGCCTCGCGCAGGCGCTTTGCTATCGCGGGACCGCTCTCGTCCTTGCGCTCCCCCGCCGCCGCCTTGTCGCTGAGCGTGATGACAGCAGCCTGCCACGGGAAATGCCCCTCGCGCTTTTCGATGCTCATCTCATCTCCGACACTGATGCTACCCGGCTCGATGACGCGGGCAAACACGCCCTCACGCGGCATGATGCACTCGCCCATTTTCTTGTATATCTCGCAATGGCTGTGGCACTCCTTGCCTATCTGCGTCATCTCCAGCAGCACATCGCCGCAGCGCAGCAGCGTGCCCACGGGCAGCGCCCGGAAGTCGAAGCCCTCGACCACAAGATTTTCTCCGAAGGCGCCGGGAATGACGTTTGCCCCGCGCTTATTGAAGGCCTCTATCTTGTCGGCGCTCAGAAGACTCACCTGTCTGTGCCAGCTCCCGGCGTGCGCGTCGCCGTCAATGCCCCATTCGGCGGAGAAGTGCGCGGTATTTACATCGTGCTTTTGCAGACCCTTACGGTCGCTCATGCATACGGCTATGACCTTTCCCATGCTGTTATCCTCCTATCTGACTCATTGCGTGCCGCTCGGTGACGGCGGCGCACGTGTCGAAGCAGTGTGCACGCGGCTTATTGTATATCGAGATTTTCAGCGCCTCGCGCAGCTCATCGTCCGTGCAGCCGCCTCGGATGAGCGTGCGAAGGTCGGCGGAGTCGGAATAGCACAGGCAGGGCTTTAGCTGTCCCGTGCTCGTCAGGCGTACCCGGTTGCAGTCGGCGCAGAACTTGTGGCTCACGGCGTCTATAAAGCCTATCCTGCCGAGCAGCAAATCGCTCTTATAATAATGCGCAGGACCGTTGCCGCGCCTTTCGTCCGTCGGGGCAAGGTTCGGCCAGCGCTCTCTCAGCGCCGAGAGAATATCGTCCGGTGAGACTCGCCGCATCGCCGTGCCGAAGCCGATGGGCATAAGCTCTATAAAGCGCACGTCCACCGGAAGCTCCTCCGCTATGGCGGCAAGCTCCGGCGCGTCCTCCTCGGTTTCCTCCAGCAGCACGGCGTTTAGCTTTGTACGCAGCCCCATTGCGCAGGCGTCCTCTACGGCCTGCATTATGCGCTTCAGCAGCTCCCCGCCCTCGGGGTGTCCGCTTATTCGCGTATAGCGCTCCGCATTCAGGCTGTCGAGGCTTATGTTTATGCCGTCAAGCCCTGCGGCGGCAAGCGCATCCAGATTTTTTCCGAGTAAGAGTCCGTTTGTCGTCAGCGTGACCTGCTCCGTCCCGCTTTGCCTCTTGAGCGCGGCGATAAAGCTCACACAGTCGGCGCGGACAAGCGGCTCTCCGCCCGTGACCTTAAATTTTCTTATCCCCAGCTCCGAGGCGGCGCGGCATATGCGCAGTATCTCCTCATAACGGAGAATTTCCCCGTGCCCCAGCGCGTCTATAGGCTCGGGCATACAGTATCGGCAGCGCAGGTTGCAGCGGTCGGTCACGGAAATGCGCATATAATCTATTTCTCGCCCATATCTGTCAAGCATGGCTCATCTTCCCTTGCCGAAGCCGCAGTTGGGGAAATGGCACACCGGGCAGTTGAGGCAGAGTCCGCCGTTGCCGAGTCCCGCAAGCCATTGTTTAGTAATGGGCGTATCCGTGACGAGGTAGGGCAGCACAAGGTCAAATATAGTGCGCTTTGCGTACATCACGCAGCCGGGCAGACCGCAGACTGGGCGGCCGTCCGGCGAATACGACACGAGAAACATCGCTCCGGGCAGCACGGGCGCGCCGTAGGAGACGATATTCGCGCCGGTATTCTTGATGGCAAGCGGGGTCTTGTCGTCGGGGTCAACGCTCATGCCGCCGGTGCAGAGAACCATCTCGCAGCCCTGCGCAAGCATATCGTTTATCGCGGCGGTGATTTTTTCATGGTCGTCGTTCAGTATGACGTGCGCCGCCATCTCGCAGCCGAACTCCGCAAGCTTTGCCTGAACCACCGGACTGAAGGTATCCTCAATGCGCCCGTAGAACACCTCGTTGCCGGTCGTGACAAGACCGTATTTCCTCGGTCTCACCGGCACAAGACGCATTATAGGCTCGTCCCCGGCAAGCAATTTTGCCTGCTCCATGCGCTCCTTTGCAATGACAAGGGGTATGACGCGCGTACCGCAGAGCTTGTCGCCCTTTTTCACCATGAAGCCGGAGTGCCGTGCGGCTATCATCATGTCACCGAGCGAATTTATGGCGCGAAGCCGCTCAAGGTCAACGAGCAGCAGACCGTCAATATCCGCGATAAGCTCTATCTTGCCCTCCTTGGGCGCCGTCGCGTGCATATTCTCGTTCTGGCAGATGCTGCGGAGTATCTCCGCCGCCTCGTCCTCATGGAGCATATTCTCGTCCTTTTCCCAGACATAGATATTGTCCTTGCCGACCGACAGAAGCACCGGTATGTCCTTTTCGGTGATAATATGCCCCTTGCGGAATACCGCGTCCTTGGTCACGCCCTTGATTATCTGCGTGATGTCATGGCACAGCACATGACCCACTGCGTCCTCGGTTTTGATAAGCTTCATTAGATAGCCTCCTTGTCTTGTATATTAAGCAGCCGCTGTTTATTTTTGAAAATACGGGCAATCGCCTCCTATGCACTCTCGGTTGAGCGCAGTATATTTGCACTCAAGCTTACAAAGCGGCATATCCGCGCCGCCTATCTCGCGCAAAAACCGGCTTGCCTCCTCTATCGCCACTCTGGACGTTCGCTTGCAGCAGCGAGGTCCGCCTATCTCGGCAAGCCTTGCAAGTATATCCGAGACAAGCTGCTGCGGAAGCGGCCATGCGTCCTTATGCAACGGGCTTGAGCCGAGAAGCAGGGAGGCAAATATGCCCGCTCCCGCCGCCGCGCCGCACACGCCCCAAAAGCCGCAGGTGCCGCCGGGCAGCTTTGACGCGCGCTTATACGCCTCGCGCATCGCCTCATCATAGCTAATATCGCCGCCGTTATTACGCAGTGCAGTCAGCAGCACGAGCGGCACGATGATATGATGCTCCGGTCCGTGCATATGTACCGAGGGGAGATCCATGACGCTGTCAAAAAGCAGCAGCGGATTTTTCTCCCTGCTTTTATATAGCTCCGGGATAATGGCGGCGAAGGCTCCGTAGGCATGGCACTCGTCGCAGACATAGTGCCCGTTTGCGCAGACGGCGTTGCCGGCGCTCTCCCTGCCGCAGACGGCGCAGCGCCGCTCGGTGCCGAGGCTATTATATACAAGCTCTGCGCCGCAGATAAGGCAGCCGGAGAAATGCTCCTCCCCGCCGCTCTGCGGGCAGCAGACCTCTATCCTTTCCATGCTCTTCTCCTCTATTTACCTATATTATTACTTGATATTTATAACTTCTCTGCCGCAAAGCCCGTTTATTCTCCGCGCCGCGGCAAGCGCCTCGCGTCTGCGTCTCTCATGCGCCCTGAGTGCCTCGTCATCCCGGCACTTTTTCAGGCTTTCGGAAAAGCGCTCCTCAAGACTCACGCGCCGCGCTCCGAGTCTGAGATTATCCGCAAGGCAAAGTGCCGTAAGCTCAAGCGAGGCCGCCGCGTCCGGCTCGTGATGCCGCCGAACCAGCTCCGCCTCACGGGTATAGCCGAGCTCGCTCAGCCAGTCCGCGCCGCGCCGTGAATGCTCCGGCAGACTCCGCGCAATATCGTGCAGCAGCGCCGCGTTTTCCACAAGCTCTGCGTCGATATCATTCCCGCTTTCCTTCAGCGCAGCGGCAATTCTCAGCGCTTCCTCGGCGGTGGCGGCGCAATGCTCGATGACCTTCTCCGGCGCTCCCGCAGCGTGCAGCAGGCGCAGACACAATGCTCTGTCCAACTCAGGCCGCGGAGCCTCGCCGATTTTCACAAGACGAAAGCCTCCGTCATACTCGAGCGTCACGCAGGCGCAGTACGGGACACGGTACTCCCGGCTGCTCTCAAGCGCGGTTCCGGAAAGCCTTGCCGCCATGAGTCTGATGACCGCCGAGTGGGAAATCACCGCGATATCCCCGCCGCTTTTGTCAAGACATTCTATGAGCGCCTCCTCAAAGCGGAAAAGCGCCGCCCGCGGCTCCTCCGCGCCGGGTATCGGAACGCTCATATCCACGCCGCGTCGCTCGTACAGCTCCGGAAAACACTCCTTTATCTCGCGGAAGCTCAGACCGTCCCACAGCCCCATATCCGCCTCATGAAGTCCCGGTATAACTACAGCCGAGGGCGAAAAATACGCCGCCGTCTCGTGCGCTCTCGAAAGCGGGCTTGTAAACACCGCGCTTATCCCGGCGTGCTCAAGCTCCCGCGCCGCAAGGCAGGACTGCATATGCCCTATCGTGCCGAGCGGAATATCCGTCCTCCCGAGGCAGCAGCTCCCGTCCGGGAAATACGGCCTTCCGTGCCGGATAAGATACACGCGCCGGCTCACAGCAGCTCACCGAAGCAGTCCCGAAAGAGCCGGTCGCCCTCCTCACGCAGCTGCCGCTCAAATTCATTATATTTCTCCAAAAGGCGCAGCCCGTCTCCCGTAAGCCTGCTCTGACCGCCGCCGAGTCCGCCCTGACTGCGCTCAACCAGCGTCCGCCCGAGCTCCGTTTCAAGGCGGCGTATTATGTTCCAGCCGGTCGAATACGATATCTGCATACGCTGACAGGCACTGCGAACGGAATTCGTCTCCTCGACAAGCGTGAGGAGCATTGCGATCTTCCGGTAAAAAAAGGCCTTCTCCTTTGCAAGCTCCACGTTTATTATCGGTCTTACAAGCTGCCGATTGTGATAGCTCAAAAGCGCCCTGTAGTCCTCCGGGGTGTCCGCGTCATGAAGGATACCGCTGTCCTCAACGGCTATCTCCGTCATCTCCACACCGCAGTGCTCGATAGCGCCGCCGAGTCCGCCCTCTCCGCAATAAGCCAGAATAGTGTCCACAAGCTCCGTGCCTATCAAAATCGGATGCCCGCGCCTGCCCTCGCACACCGGGCACACGAGCCTTGCCCCGCAGTCCATAAGTGCGCTCACGGTGGAGGCGGTAAAAAGCGGGATGTCAACCGGCGTAAATAAAATGCCGTCGCACTTATCCTTGAGATACTCAAGCCCGATTTTTGCCGAGTCGAACATCTGGGTCGTGCGGTACTGCTCTAAAAGAAGGGGGCCTTTTTGAAGGCTCTGAACCCCCAGACCGGAAAAACACGCAGATCGATCTGCGGCTTTTCTCCCGTCAAATCCAAGAATACCGCCCATTCCCCCTTTGGCAGTGTTTTCAGCCAAAACCGTTCCGGCTTGGGGGTCTGACCCTCTCGGACCGTGACGAACCCCTTTAGTCGATCCCGGCGGCCACCAAGGCCCTGGGCAATGGCGAATGGGCCCGGTCAAAAACAAACGGCGTCTCATTCAAACAGCCCTTCAAAGTAGTCTTCAAAAATGGAGTCGGCATAGGTTTTTACCGCCTGTTCATAGGCGCTGTACCGTTCCAAAAACCGCTTTCCCTCCTGGGTCAGCCAGCTTTGGCTTCCCTTGGCGCCACCCTGGGCTCGCTGCAGCAGGGGATAGTTCAGCTGACTTTCCAGGGTCTTGATCATATTCCAGCAGCTGGTATAGCTCATCTGCATCCGCTGTCCGGCGGCTCTTACGGAATGGGTCTCGTCCACCAGCATCAGAAGCATGGCCAGTCTCCGGTCAAAGAAGGTGAACTCCCGGTCCAGGGAGACGTTGACAACGGGCCGCACCAGCTGGGAATTGTGATAGGCCAGCAGGGCTGAAAAATCCTCGGGGGTATCTGCATCCTTGAGGGTTCCCGGGTCGTCTACATCAACCAGGCACAGCGCCTCTCCGCACCGCTCCATGGCCCCTTGCAGCCCCCGGTCCCCGGAGTCTGCCAAAATGGTGGGGATCAGGGCACTTTCAATGAGGATGGGGTGGCCTGTGGCCCCCTGGAACCGGGGACAGGCCAGGGCCCTGCCGGAGGACAGAAGCTTTTCCACGGTCTGGGCAGTAAAGAGGGGCACGTCCACAGGGGTCAGCAGCACCCGGTCGCATTTGTCTTGCAGATAGCGCAGGCCGATTTTTACGGAATCAAACATCTGGGTCTGGCGATAATTCTCATTTCTCAAAAAGATAATGCCATTGTCTGACAAATGCTTTTCAAGCATGGGGGCGTTATAGCCCGTGACCATAACGATTTTATCGACCCCCGCCCGATGAAAGGTCGCCACCACCCGCTGGGCCACGGAAATGGAGCCAATGCTCATCATGGGCTTAAAATCCCCCATACGGGAGGACATTCCCGCCGCCAAAATCAGGGCCGCATTCTGCAAATTTCCCACCTCCTGTGCCGATTCCAAAAGCGAATTACAACCAAAATGAATTTGCTTAGAATTACTATACGACAATTTGTAGGATTTGTAAATATCCTTTTGAATTTTTTCTTGAATAATTGTGCAAATCCGATATAATGAGTGTATGACGAAAGGGGGCGCAAGAATGGGCATCTATCTTTGGGGTACCGGCTGCGGTGCGGCGGAGCTGCTGGACAAGGTTTTGCCGGAATCCAGCATCGACGGTTTTGTGGAAACCGTTCCAAGCAGTGCCATGTTCATGGGAAAGCCGGTTTGCCGTCCCCGGGAGCTGGACATCAGCCGGTGCAGCCTGATGATCGTGACAACCCGCCATGCCCAGGCCGTGGCCCGGACCTGCCGGGAAATCGGTCTGCCGGAAAGCAGGATTTTGTATCTGAAGGACAGCTGCGTTCTGGAGGACCGAAACCGGAACTGCACCGTGGCGGAGGGTATTCTTGGAAAAGAAGTGCTGGAAAAACTCCTTCCTCAATACCGGGTGATCCCGGTCCCCGGAAAACTGCGCGCGCCTCAACTCCCGCCGGAGGCGCTGGCAGGGGATTATGTGCGGCTGTCTACTCTGGAGCTGCTGTGCCGCCAGGTGTCACAGGTTCCTGGTGCCGCCGCGGAGCTGGGCGTCTATCGGGGCTTTTTTGCCGGGTGCATCAACTGCCTGTTGCCGGAGCGAGAGCTCTACCTTTTTGACAGCTTTCAGGGCTTTGAGGACTGCGCCGGGGCGGGCCCAGCCTTTCAGCAGGCCCACGGGAATACGGACCCGAAAACGGTTCTGAAGGCCCTGCCTTACCCGGAGCAGGCTCGCATCTACCCCGGCTTTTTCCCTGAATCTCTCCGGGGTCTGGAAGAGCGGTTTTGCCTGGTATCCCTGGACGGGGATTTTTACACAGTCACCTTGGAGGGCCTGCGGTATTTCTGGCCCCGGCTGAACCCCGGGGGATTCCTATTGCTCCACGACTGGGGAAACCCCAACCTCCCCGGAGTCCGTAAAGCCCTGGAAGATTTTGAGCAGGAGCTGGGCCATTTCGTGACGGGCGTTCCGCTGTGTGACAGCTGCATGAGCCTGATCTTGCCCAAACCCCGGACAGAATAGAATGAGGTTTATGAAAATCCATTCAAAATTTGTCTATATTTTTTAGAAGCCTTGCACAATATTTCCCTCCTTTTTTCTACGACTTATAAAATATTGCATGTTGTACATCTTGCACTTTATAAGTTATAATGAAATTGTAAAAGTTGTACATATCGCATCATCAAATGGAGGTGAAAAACCATGAACGAGGATGTCTTTCAAATCTCCGCCCGGGAGGTCACTTTAGAGGTCACAGACAGTGTAAGCGGAAAGACCTACCGCCGGACACTGCCCATTGACTATCTGGAAACGGCCAACACCCTGGTCTTGCGGGGAGAAAACCTGGACGGAAGCCTGTCTCAGTTGGTTTTTTACACCGCTCGCGGTATGCAGCGTTTGCAGGATCTGACCGGAAACGGACCTGACAAAGATCCCTGCGGTACACACAAGTAGTTTGGCATTGTAGCTAAAAAGGGGAGGTCTCAGCATTATGATCAAAAGAACATTTGTAATCAACGGCATTACCCGTTCCGTTCTGGTTGAGGAGAACGAAACGCTGGCTTCGTTCCTGCGGGAACGTCTGCTGTTGACCGGCTGTAAGATTGGCTGCGGAGAAGGTCACTGCGGCGCCTGTAACGTCATTGTCGATGGCAAGGTCACCCGTTCCTGCCTCACCAAACTCAGCCGCCTGAAAGATGGCGCACAAATCACCACCATTGAGGGCATCGGCACCATTTCCGATATGCACCCGCTGCAGGTGGCCTGGATGGCCCACGGCTGCGCCCAGTGCGGCTTCTGCTCGCCCGGTTTTATTATGACCGCCAAGGTGCTGCTGGACAACAATCCCTCGCCCACCCGGGAGGAGGTAAGAGATTGGTTCCAGAAAAACCGGAATCTCTGCCGCTGCACCGGCTATAAGCCCCTCATTGACGCGGTCATGGATGCCGCCCGGGTCATGCGTGGGGAGATCACCAAGGAAGACCTGGTCTTTAAGCCCACGGAGGATTCCATTGTAGGCACCAAGTACATCCGTCCCTCCGCCGCCCAGAAGGTCACCGGCACCTGGGACTTTGGCGCGGACGATGCCCTGAAAATGCCCGCCGATACCCTGCGCCTGGCCCTGGTTCAGGCGAAAGTCAGCCACGCCAACATCAAAGGCATTGATACATCCGAAGCCGAGAAAATGCCCGGCGTGTTCCAGATCATCACCGCCAAGGACATTGTGGCCTCCGGCGGCAAGAACCGCATCAACGGCCTTGTCATGCTGCCCCTGAACAACAAGACCGACGGCTGGGAGCGCCCCGTTCTGTGTGACGAGAAGATTTTCCAGTTCGGTGATGCCATTGCCATTGTGGCAGCCGACACCGAGGCCCACGCCAGAGCCGCCGCCGATGCGGTGAAGGTGGACATCGAAGAGCTGCCCGCTTATATGAACGCCATGGATGCCATTGCGGAGGACGCCATTGAGATCCATCCCGGCATCCCCAATGCCTACTATGAAACCAACTGTATCAAGGGACCGGACTTTGACTTTGATTCCGCCCCCAATGTGGTAGAGATCGAGTCCTACTGCTCCCGTCAGCCCCATCTGCATCTGGAGCCCGACTGCGGCTATGCCTATATCGACGAGGACGGCATGCTCACCGTACATTCCAAGTCCATCGGCATCCATCTGCATATGCCCATGATCGCCGACGGCATCGGAGTTCCCATGGAGAAGCTGCGGCTGGTCCAGAACCACACCGGCGGTACCTTCGGCTATAAGTTCTCTCCCACCAACGAGGCCATTCTGGGCGTTGCTGCCAAGATCACCGGCCGCCCCGTGTCCTTGGTATTCAACCAGTTCCAGAACATCACCTACACCGGCAAGCGCAGCCCCGCTTTCATGCACATCAAGCTGGCCGCCGATGAAAAGGGCAAGCTCCTGGGCCTGTGGGGCGACAACTACGTAGACCACGGTCCCTACTCCGAATTTGGCGACCTGCTGACCCACCGGCTGAGCCAGTTCGTAGGTGCGGGCTACCATATTCCCACCATCCGCAATAAGAGTACCACCGTCTTTACCAACCACGCCTGGGGTTCTGCGTTCCGTGCCTACGGCTCTCCCCAGTCCTTTATGGGTTCTGAAATCGCCATTGACGTTTTGGCTGCCAAGATGGGCATGGACCCCTTTGACATCCGGGAGCTGAACTGCTACAAGGAATCCGAGGGTTCTACCATTCCCACAGGCTACAAGCCCGATGTCTATTGCCTGGAAGAAATGTATAAACAGGCTCGTCCCCTCTACGAGGCCGCCAAGAAGCGTGTTGCCGAAAAGAACGCCGCTTCCGATGGCCGCTACAAGTATGGCATTGGCGTTTCCTCCGGTGTTTACGGCTGCGGTCTGGATGGCGTGGACTCCTCTCAGGCCTATGCGGAACTGAACCCCGATGGCAGCGTTACCATGTACGCCTCCTGGGAGGATCACGGCCAGGGCGCGGATATGGGTATGCTGGTATCTGCCCATGAGACCCTGCGCCAGGCGGGCATTCGTCCGGAGCAGATCCGCCTTGTGATGAACGACACCAAGATCACCCCCAACTCCGGCCCCGCTGGTGGCTCCCGCAGCCAGGTCATGTCCGGTAACGCCTGCCGTCTGGCAGCGGAGAACCTGCTGACCGCCATGCGGAAAGAGGACGGCACCTACCGCACCTATGATGAAATGGTAGCCGATGGCATTGACACCAAGGTACAGGGCCAGTGGGTCGCCACCTACTGCGCCGACCATCCCGTTGACCAGGCCACCGCCCAGGGTGACCCCTTCTCCGTATACATGTACACCCTGTTCCTGCCGGAGGTCTGCGTGGATACCCAGACCGGCAAGGTCACCGTTGAAAAGTTCACCTGTGTGGCAGACGTTGGTACCATTATGAACCGGCTGCTGGTTGACGGCAACTTCTACGGCGGTCTGGCCCAGGGCATCGGTCTGGCTCTTACCGAGGACTTTGATGACCTGAGCAAGCACACCAGCCTGAAAAACTGCGGCATTCCTTACCCCAAGGATGTTCCCGATGACATCGAGCTGCACTATGTTGAAACCTATCGCCCCGAAGGCCCCTACGGTGCCGCCGGTTGCGGCGAGGCACCTCTGGATGCACCCCACCCCGCCATCCTGAACGCCATTTACAATGCTACCGGTGCCCGGATCACCCGAGTCCCCGCACTGCCTGAGGTGGTTCTGGCCGCTCTCAAAGAGCTTCAAAACTAAGGAAATGCGGGAAACATACGTTTTGAATTCTTGATTCTTTGTACTGCAATGGAGAGGCGGGGGACCGCCTCTCTATTGGCAATTTCTGAGGAGGTGATACCATGATCCTGGAAGAACGGGCTTCTACCCATATTTACCGGCAAAAGCGGATGTTTACCAAAGAGGAACTGGAAGCCCGGGAGCATCTGTGTGTCCATGAACAGCCCGCCTACTGTAGTGCCGCATGTCCGCTGAAGCTGGATGCCAAGGCCGTGACCCAGGCCATTGCCCAGGGGGATTTTGACAAGGCCCTGCGGCTCTACGAAAAAATCACCCCCTTGCCCCATATCCTGTCGTCCCTGTGTGAAGCACCCTGCGAGGGGAAATGCAAACTCTGTTCCCTGGGGGACGGCATTGCCCTGCGGGAACTGGAAGCCGCCGCCGTAGCCTACGGCAGCCACGGAAAGGGTAGGGGGCTGTTGCGGAAGAAAACCAAAACTGCTGCGATTTTTGGAGCGGACCTGTTTACCCTGTTTTTGGCCGGGGAACTGAGCAAAAAAATGTACCCCGTGACCTTCTATCTCTCCCAGAGCGATGCCGGGGCTTTGCTGACCCAGGTCCTGCCAAAGGTTCCCCAGGGGGCGGAGGCGGATGTATCCGGTCTGGATGTCCGTTTTGTCTGGAACGCTGACCCGGAAAGCTGCTTCCGGCGGGAGGCGAAACAATATGATTTGGTCTGTGCTTCCTTTACGGTTTTCAACGCCTTGTATCCCCAGGATCATTCCGATGAAGCACTGATGGTCTGCCGGGAGAGAAATCTGATTACCGGTCCCTGGCAGGGAATTCTCGGTGCTGCTTTCGCCGCCAAAAAAGCGGCTCTTTCCGCCGACCGTATGGCCCAAAAGCTGGACCCTGCCAATACACGGGGCCAGGAGGGCAGCGTGGAAACCAGGCTCTATACCTCCTTAGAGGGAGTTGCCCCCAGCAAGCGCATTGCCTGTACAGACCGGGAATGTGCCATCGCGGAAGCGGCCCGGTGCATCCAGTGCCGGTGTGAGGAATGTATCAAGGGCTGTGCCTATCTGCGCCATTATAAAAAATTCCCCCGGGTCCTGACCCGGGAGATTTACAACAATGTTTCCATCATCATGGGCGACCACATGATGAACAAGCCCATTAACGCCTGTTCCCTCTGCGGCCAGTGTAGCGTCTTGTGTCCCAATGGCTATGACATGGCAGAGGTTTGCCTGATCGCCCGGAGAAACATGGTCACCACCGGAAAAATGCCCTTGGCCCCCCATGAGTTTGCTCTGATGGACATGCTTTTTTCCAACGGAGAGGCCTTTTTGTCCCTGGCCCAGCCGGGATTTACAACCTGTAAATACGTCTTTTTCCCCGGCTGTCAGGCGTCCGCCATTGCCCCCCAGGCAGTGAGAGCGGCCTATTTGGACTTGTGTGACCGCCTGCAAGGGGGCGTTGCCCTGATGCTGGGCTGCTGCGGTGCCATCTGCGACTGGGCGGGCCGATATGAGCTTTACGATGACACCGTGGCTTTTCTCCGGGAGAAGCTGGAAAGCCTTGGAAATCCGGTGGTCATTGCGGGCTGTCCCACCTGTAAAAAGCAGCTCACCGGTCAGGGCCAACAGGTACGGGGAATTTGGGAAGTTCTGGAAGAAATCGGTCTGCCGCCCCATGGGCAGTTTTGCGGGCCAGTGGCGGTCCATGACGGCTGCGGTGCCAGGGGAGACCGGCAGACCCAGGATTCCATTCGCCGCATTGCGGAAGAACTGGGCTGTCAGGTGACCCAAACACCCTATGAGGGAGATCAGGCTCCTTGCTGCGGCTATGGTGGCCTGACCCAGTATGCCAACCGAGAGGTGGCAGATGAAATGACTGTCCAGTGCTTGGAGCGGTCAGATTTGCCCTATTTAAGCTACTGCATGGCCTGTCGGGACCGCTTCGCCCGCCAGGGCCGCCGGTCCATGCACCTGTTGGAGCTGGTTTACAATACGCCGGCGGACGACTGCCCGGATATCAGTGCCAAGCGGAAAAACCGTTTGGAGTTAAAATACGGCCTGATGAAGCAGATTTGGAACCAGGAGGTGCCGGAAATGGAGCCGGAATTTGTGATCGAATACACCCCGGAGGCGGAGTCTATGATGGACGACCGAATGATTTTGCAATCTGACGTTGTCCAGGTTTTGCGGAACCTGCGGGAAACCGGACAGGGGATTCTGGATGAGGAGACCGGTCTGTGTCTGACAAGCCTTCGTCTGGGCAATGTGACGTTCTGGGTCCGATTTGAGCCGATTGCAGGCGGGTACCGGGTGCATAGGGCCTACAGCCACCGGATGAATATTGTAAACCGGGAGTAAGGAGAACGCCATGGCAGATAAAAACTACTATACCATCGACCCGGAGGGAAAACTCCTGTGCCTCAAATGCCGGTGCAAGCTGGAAAAGGGCAGGGCAAAATTCATGTATTTGGACAATGGCTTCCCGGTGGAGCTTCCGGTGTGCCCCAAGTGCGGCTTTATTTACGTCCCCGAGGAGCTGGCCCTGGGCAAGGTGCTTTCCGTGGAGAAAGCTCTGGAGGATAAATAATGCAGGGCCATCCCGGCGGCCTGGAACACAGCCGCTATCTGATCGAACTGGCTTTTCTGCCCCAGGGCTGCCGCTGGCTGGATATGGGAGCCGGTGACGGAGACGGGGTCAGGCTCCTGCGGGAAGAGGGGTATGAAGCCCGGGGCGTGGACCTGTGCCCCCGGGGAAGGGACGTAGAACCCGGCGATTTTCTCCATACCCCCTGGGAAGCAGCTTCCTTTGACGGCATTCTCAGTCAGTGCAGCTTTTACGTCAGCGGCAATGTGCCGGGGGCTATTCAGGAGGCGGCAAGGCTCCTGCGCCCCGGCGGCAAACTGGTATTCTCGGACGTGACCGAGGACGTGACAGCACTGTTAAACCAGTGCCGCACAGCGGGGTTTGCGGTGCGGCATATCGAAGATATGACAAGCAGCTGGCGGGCGTACTATCTGGAAGCCCTTTGGACCCAGGAGCATGTATGCGCGCCCAAGGGAAAGCACATCAGTTATGTACTGTTCGTATGCGAAAGGATGTGAGCCAATGGACCTGGAAGAACGGATTTTAGAGTTGAGCCGCTGCGGCTACGCCTGCGGACAGATATTGGCCATTTTGCTGATGGAGACCGTTTCGGAGGAAAATCCCGGCTTTATCCGCAGTATGCAGGGGCTAAACGGCGGCATTGGAGGCAGCGGGAATCTGTGCGGCTGTATGCCGGCGGGCTGCTGCATGATCTCTTACTTTACGGGAAAGCCGGAGGAGGCCGCCTATGAGCACCCGGCCCACAAGAGGGCTCTGGCGGAGTTTACCCAGTGGTTTGTTGGGTGGGCAGAGGAGGAATTTCAGGCGACAGACTGCCGGGATATTGTGGGCATCAGCCCTGCAAAAAAGGTGCAGTATTGCCCGGGTATCATTGCCGCGACCTATGAAAAATGTATGGAAATATTAGATAGAGCGGGGTTTCTCACATGAAAAAATTTGCGGTATTCAGCGGCTTCTTAGGCTCCGGAAAAACCACCACCATGATGGCCCTGACGAGATTCTTTTCTGCCCACCACGGCAAAGCCGCCATGATCAGCAATGACTTGGGGCAGCAAAGTCTGGCAGATCACAAACTGGCCGCTCTTTCCGGCTGCAATGCCTCGGAACTGACAGGCAGCTGCATCTGCTACATCACCGAGACTCTGGTTGAACGTCTGGACAGCCTCTTTGACAAGGAGGGCTGTGAACTGGTGATTTCCGATATCCCCGGCTTTGGCGTGGGGGCCTTGGATCACGTTTACCACACCCTCCAACGGGACTACCCAGGCCGCTATGAGTTGGCACCCTTTACGGTGCTGACGGAACCCCAGGTATTGGCCCAATTGCGGGCAGGAAACAGCGACATCCACTATATCCTCCATACCCAACTGGTGGAAGCGGATCTGATCGTTCTGAACAAGTGCGATCTTCTGACCCGGGAGGAAATACAGCAGGAATGTCGCTGGCTGGAAACCCATTACCCCCAGGCCAGGGTCATTCCCATCAGTGCCTTGACAGGTGCTGGTTTGGAGGACCTTTCTCAGGCCATGATCCGGCAGACTGCCTCTATGCACAGGCCGGATATTGGCTACGGCGGAGAGGCCTTTGGCCGAGCCATGGGCCGGATCAGCGAGTATTATATCCAGTACCACGCCACCGTCTGCTGCAATGACTTTGACGGTAACGCCTATTTAATGGATTTGGCCCAAACCGCCCAGCGGGAAGTGGCCGCCATTGGCCAGGACATTCCCCACCTGAAACTGCTGGGCTGGACCGCTGAGGGGGATTACGGAAAGGTAGATATGCTGGGCGTTGGCCGGGATATTGCTGTGACCAAAACCTTTACTGCCCCCTGTACGGAGTTGGCGGTGATGCTCAATTGCTCTGCCGTCTGCCCCAGCGGGGAAGTTCAGGACATTCTCTCCGGGGCGGTGGAATCTCTTTGTGAGCCGTATAACCTGAGCTACCTTGTTTTTAAAGAAGAATGTTTCGGCATGAGGTGAAAAAATGGCATCCTTTCCCAGAACAACCCGCTCGGTATGCCCGGTCTGCCTGAAAAATATTCCGGCCCAGCTGGAACAGCGGGAAGACGGCTCCGTATTCCTTTTCAAGGAGTGTCCGGAGCATGGGGCCTTTTCAGCTGATGTGTGGCGGGGCAATGTGGATTTTGATACATGGACCCAGTGCGCCCAGCCTTTGGGGGAACTGGGAACCCAGTGTCCCCAAAACTGCGGCCTTTGTCCGGAGCATGAATCCGGCTCCTGCTGTGTCCTTTTGGAGGTCACAAAACGCTGTGATCTTCAGTGTGCTTTCTGCTTTGCGGACGGCGGCCAGCAGGAGGCGGACATGCCCATGGAGCAGGTGAAAAAGGCCATTGACCGCATTCGTACCCTCTGCGGAAAACCCCTCCTACAGCTCTCCGGCGGGGAGCCGACTCTGCGTGACGATTTGCCGGAATTGGTGCGGTACGCCAAAGAGGTGGGGTGCAGCTATGTTCAGGTGAATACCAACGGACTCAGGTTGTCCCGGGAACCTGAATATGCCAAGGCCCTAGCAAAGGCTGGGCTGGACATTGTATTTTTGCAGTTTGACGGCACCCGGCAGGAGATTTATGAAAAACTCCGGGGAAGACCCTTGCTGGAAGAAAAAATCCGTGCGCTGGATGTCTGTGCAGCCCTGGGTCTGGGGGTCACTCTGGTGCCAACGGTTGTACCTGGGGTCAATACGGAGAATTTGGGGGAATTGGTGGCCTTTGCAAAGACAAGGGTTCCTGGGGTTCGGGGCATTCACTTTCAGCCGGTTTCCTATTTTGGCCGCTGTCCGGAGGGAAGCCGAACCCGGTATACCCTGGATGATCTGATGGCGGATATTTCGAGACAAGCAAATATTCCCTTGGATAGCTTTATGCCCTCCCAATGTGACCATCCGCTCTGCGGGTTTCACGCCAATTTCCTGGCGGAGCCTACGGGAAAGCTGCGCCCCCTTTCCAATATCACCCATTCCGCCCAGAGAAAGTGCGGAGCCTCCCACAACCGGGAATATGTGGCCCGGCACTGGCGGCGTTATCCCCAGGAAGCGGCCCCCCAGGGGGTGCTTTCCGATGAAATGGATTTTGATACCTTTTTGTATTGTCTGCGCCACAGAAGTCTGACCCTTTCTTCCATGGTCTTCCAGGACGCGGGCAATCTGAATATCGAACGGCTGCACCGTTGCAGCCTCCACGTATACGCCGAGGGGAAAATCAAACCTTTCTGCGCCCACTATCTGACTTGCTTTTATGAATCGGACGAAACTGGAACAATGGATCGAGAGGGTTGAGGGGATCCCCTATTTGACCCGGGAGAACCTGCAAGACCTGCAATTGCGCCGCCTGAATGAAACCCTGGCCCGTCTGCCCAAAAGCCAGGGGCTGCCCCGTGAGGTCTCTTCTTTGGATGCCCTGTCTTGTTTGCCCTTTACCACCCCCCAGATGCTGTCGGACAACCCGGGACGGTATCTTGCCACCTCTCAGGCCCAGGTCAGCCGGGTGATTTCCGGTGCCACCTCCGGCACCACCGGCCCTGCCAAACGGGTCTTTTATACGGCGGCAGACTGCCAGCATACCGTGGGCTTTTTTGCCGCCGGTATCTCGGAAATGCTCTCGCCTGGGGAAAAATGCCTGGTTGCCTTTCCTTTTTCCGGCTCCTTTGGCCTGGGAGACCTGATTGCGAGGGCGGTGGAGTCCCTGGGGGCCATCCCCATCCAGGGCTGCTTTGGGACATGCTGGGCAGAAGCGGCCCGGCAGATAGAACAAACAGGGGCCACGGCCTATATTGGCTTTCCGGTACCACTGCTGGGCCTTCTGCGGCTGTATCCGGGGCTTCCAATCCGTCACGCCCTGGTGTCCGGGGATGCCTGTCCCGCTGGGGTTATGGAGAAATTGGGGTCCCTTTTGGGGAGTCCCCTTTATCCCCACTACGGCAGCCGGGAGTGCGGCCTGGGGGGTGCAGTGACCTGTCCGGCTTTGGAGGGAATGCACCTGCGGGAAAATCATATCATTGCGGAAATCGTAGACTCCCAGGGCCGGGTGCTGCCCCAGGGGGCCTATGGGGAACTGGTCATTACCACCGTCGGCCTGGAAGCCATGCCCCTGATCCGATACCGCACCGGGGACTATACCCGTTTCCTGCCCCCCTGTCCCTGTGGCGGCATCACCCGGCGTATTGGCCCGGTGTCAAGGCTTGATGGGCCGGTTTCCATAGAGGCATTGGACAGCACCCTATTTTCCGTCTCTGCCCTTGTGGACTACACCGCCCGGTATGAAAATGGGCTGTACATCTGCGCAAAAACATTACTTCCCGGGCAGGAAAACCTACTCTATTCCGCTGCCCATTCCCTGTATCCGAATTTATCCATCCACATTGAAACCTCTGCTGCATCCTGTGATGACCGCCCTTTGTATCCGGGCAAGCGACATATTCTGAAATAAAGGGGGAACGCCATGGTCAAGGATTTTGTAAAGCCACGCCATGTGTATCTGATCCGCCACGGAACGCCGGTGTTTCCCGGCCCGGGCCGGTATTGTATCGGCATTACGGACATTCCCCTGAGCCGGGAGGGGGAAAACCAGGGCCGTCTTGCCGGGGCCTATCTCCGGGCAAAAGGAATCCGGCTATGCTATACAAGCCCCTTGCTCCGGGCATTGAATACGGCCCGGGCCATGGATATTCCATTGCGCATTCACCCCGACCTGCGGGAGCAGGATACCGGCATCTGGGAGGGGCTGCCTTTTTCGGAAATCGAAAAAAGATGGCCAAGTTTTTATGCCCTGCGGGGAGATGACCCCACCTTGCCGCCCCCCGGTGGGGAACCTCTGGAAGAATGCGCTCAGCGGTTTTTGGGTGCGCTAAATGAGATTCTTGGGAAAACCCAGGAAAGTGTGGCGGTGGTCGCCCACCTGACGGTGATCCGTGCTTTTCTTTGCGGCATCCAACAAATTCCGATGGAAAATATCAGAACCGTGTCCCTTCCCTATGGCTCCGTGACCCGGCTTTGCTGGAAAAACGGAGATTGGACAGTAGAGGAAATCGGCAGTGTACCCATTTGAGGAGGTCAACCAATGAAAAAAATGTTCCATGAGATTCGGCAGCGGCTGGAGCAAGGAGAAAACCTGGTGCTGGTGACGGTTATCGCCTCCTCCGGCACAACGCCCCGAGGGGCGGGAGCCAGAATGCTGGTAGGGCAGGAGGGCCGCATCTGCGGCACCATCGGCGGCGGTGCGGTGGAGTATCGCTCCATGAAAATCGCCCAGAAAGTCCTGGAAGAACAAACATCCCGTGGCCAGGATTTTACCCTGACCCGGGATGATGTTCAGAATCTTGGCATGATCTGCGGCGGCAATTGCAGCGTTTATTTCCACTTTATCGCCGCCCACGATGCCCAGGCCATCGACATTGCCCGTCAGGCAGATAGGGCCATGGAGGAGGGCCGGGATGTGTGGCTGGTGGAGGAACTCTGCGAGAATGGCCGTTTGGCTGTCTGCGGAGAAGATGGCCTGGTACCAACTATGGGGCAATTCCCCAGGCCCTTGGGCCAGATCCCCAGACGGCTGACCTTGGAGGGAAGAGAATACTTCCTGGAACAAATCAGCTCTTCCAGCCGGGTCTATATCCTGGGCTGCGGCCATGTTGCCCAGGAGCTGGTTCCGGTGCTGGCTCATGTGGGCTTCCGCTGTGTGGCCATGGACGACCGTCCGGAATTTGCCGACCGGGCGCTGTTCCCCCAGGCGGAGCAGGTGCTCTTGGTGGACTTTGAGCGGATCGGTGATTTTATTTCCGTTACGGACAAGGACTTGGTCTGCATCATGACCCGGGGCCACTCCTATGACACGGTGCTCCAAGCCCAGATCCTCCGCACCCCCGCCTCCTACATCGGTGTCATTGGCAGCGCACACAAAAAAGCCGGTGTGTTCCGCCGCCTGAAAGAGGAATTCGGCTGCACAGACCAGGATTTGGAGCGCATCACCACCCCCATCGGCCTGAGCATTCTGGCCCAGACCCCGGCAGAGATCGCCATTTCCATCACCGCCCAGATGATTCAGCATCGGGCCATGATGACGAAGAAGAACGCCTGAAAAAGCACACCAACCAAGCGCAAAGGCATCTTGTCATTGCGCCTGGTTGAGAATATAGGAGTATTATCACACTGAAAGTCGGAAGCGGAGCTGGTTTTGGTCTGTGCGTTTTGGCTTGAACCAGTCACGGATTCCAGCTCTGGCGTATTTCAATATCTCTGCGATTCCATACGAAATACGATAGTATAGAAAATGTACCGTGTCTTTAATGGATCTGGCCGCATCCAGGACGGATTTTAGCAGCGCATTTGCGGCGGCTTTTCTGGTCATTTGGGCAAGGAAGGTCATTTGTAGAAAAGGTTCATTTTGACCTTGCCTTTTCTTTCCGCACAGAGTTTGGTTGAAGGGACCCATTTCCTATGAATAAACAGCTTTCGTTTCTGCGTTAGGCGAATGACAAAATCTTGCTTCAGGTCCCAGAGCTTTTGGAATATTTTGTTGTCATCGTAGCCTCTATCCATGACGAATGTGGCATTTTTTAGAAGTTTTACGGAACGATCTATCGCCTCAAAGGTAATATGATTCACAGAGGTGAATCCCTTTTCTTGGGAGGAATGGATGCGGGAATATATGCTGGCCGGATGGTTGGAATCCGTCAAAACGCAAGCCTCTGTGACATGATACCCCTTTGCGTAGACGCATTTTTTAGTGGTACTCTTGGAGCCATCCCGGACGATTCCCAGCGCCTCAAAATGATAGCCATCCGGCTTGATTACGTCACTGTCGTCAATGTGAACCACCGGCTCAGAGGGTACCATTTTCCGGACATAGTTCAAGTATGCGGCCATTGCTTTGTCGTTAATGCCCTCTTTCAGGTGGTCAGACAGACGGTCTACCGTATACGCTTTCTTCGTTTTTTCTTGTTTGGTAAACTTGCTTGGCCGTGGATAACTTTGTGCAGACAGATAGCCGAAACTCAAGAAGCATGAAAATTTCTCCGTTTGTGGGGATTGCCTATTAACAAGGAAGTATTCATGATGTACAATAAACAGATATCGGTATACAATTACTGATTAAAAAAGGAAAAGGATGGTACACTATGGAAAAACAGTACACGCCCGTAACCACCACCCAAGAATTGGACGATGCCCTTTCCCGGTGCCGTGCCGCCCAGAAGAAGTTCGCCGAGTACACCCAGGAGCAGGTGGATAAGATTTTTCTGGCCGCCGCCACTGCCGCCAATCAGCTGCGGATTCCCCTGGCAAAGTTTGCCGTGGAGGAAACCGGCATGGGCGTGGTGGAGGACAAGGTCATCAAGAACCACTTTGCTTCCGAGTACATCTATAACGCCTACCGGGACACCAAGACCTGCGGCGTTATCGAAGAGGACACTGCCTACGGCATCCGGCGGATTGCCGAGCCCATCGGTGTCATCGCCGCGGTGATTCCCACCACCAATCCCACCTCTACCGCCATTTTCAAGGCTTTGATCTGTCTGAAGACCCGCAACGGCATTCTCATCAGCCCCCACCCCAGAGCCAAGGGCTGCACCATCGCTGCCGCTCGGGTGGTTCTGGAAGCGGCGGTCGCCGCCGGCGCACCGGAAGGCATCATCGCGTGGATCGACCAGCCTTCTCTGGAGCTGACCAATCAGGTGATGCGGGAGGCCGACCTGATCCTCGCCACCGGCGGTCCCGGCATGGTGAAGGCAGCTTACTCCTCCGGCAAACCCGCTCTGGGCGTCGGCCCCGGCAATACCCCCGCTGTGATCGACGACAGCGCCGACATTCTGCTGGCGGTTTCCTCCGTCATTCACTCCAAGACCTTCGACAACGGTATGATCTGCGCCTCCGAGCAGAGCGTGGTGGTGCTGGACAGCATCTACGACCGGGTCAAGGCGGAATTCGTCAAGCGCGGCTGCTACGTCCTGAACGCGGAAGAAATCGACAAGGTTCGCGCAACCATCCTGATTAACGGTGCGCTGAACGCCAAAATTGTTGGTCAGTCCGCCCATACCATCGCGGCGCTGGCGGGCGTTGACGTCCCCGAAAGCACCAAAATCCTCATCGGTGAAGTGACCTCCACAGATCTCTCCGAAGCCTTTGCCCATGAGAAGCTGTCCCCCGTGCTTGCCATGTACCGGGCGTCCGATTTTGCCGACGCCATGAACAAGGCGGATACCCTGGTCAAGGACGGCGGCTACGGCCACACCGCTTCCGTTTATCTGGATACGGTTGGCGCGAAGGAAAAGCTGGACGCCTTTGCGGAGAGAATGAAGGCCTGCCGCATTCTGGTGAACACGCCGTCCTCCCACGGCGGCATCGGCGATCTGTACAACTTCAAGCTGGCTCCCTCCCTGACGCTGGGCTGCGGCTCCTGGGGCGGCAACTCCGTTTCCGAGAACGTAGGCATCAAGCACCTGCTGAACATCAAGACTGTGGCAATTAGGAGGGAGAATATGCTCTGGTTCCGCGCGCCTGAAAAGGTTTATTTCAAGAAGGGCTGCCTGCCCGTGGCTTTGGCCGAGCTGAAAAATTATCAGAAGGCCTTCATCGTCACCGACGCGTTCCTGTACCAGAACGGCTACACCAAGCCGGTGGAGGAGAAGCTGGACGCCATGGGAATCACCCACACCACCTTCTACAACGTGGCTCCCGATCCCACCCTCGCCTGTGCCAGAGAGGGCGCGGCGCAGATGGCGGCCTTCAAGCCCGATCTGATCCTCGCCATCGGCGGCGGCTCCGCCATGGACGCGGGCAAGATCATGTGGGTGCTGTATGAGCATCCCGAGGCGGACTTCCAAGACATGGCCATGCGCTTTGTGGATATCCGCAAGCGTGTCTACACCTTCCCCAAGATGGGCGAAAAGGCGTATTTTGTCGCCATCCCCACCACCGCCGGCACCGGCTCCGAGGTGACCCCCTTTGCCGTCATCACCGATGAAACCACCGGCGTCAAGTATCCGCTGGCGGACTATGAGCTGCTGCCGAAAATGGCCATCGTGGACGCCGACATGATGATGAACGCCCCCAAGGGTCTGACCGCGGCCTCCGGCATCGACGCCGTGACCCACGCCCTGGAAGCCTACGCCTCCATGATGGCCACGGACTACACCGACGGCCTGGCGCTGCGGAGCCTGAAGCTGATTTTTGAGAACCTGCCTTCCGCCTACGAAAACGGCGCGAAGGACCCCAAAGCCCGTGAGAACATGGCAAATGCCGCCTGCATGGCCGGTATGGCCTTCGCCAACGCATTTTTGGGCGTGTGCCACTCCATGGCGCACAAGCTGGGTGCGTTCCACCATCTGCCCCACGGCGTTGCCAATGCCCTGATGATCGATGAGGTTCTGCGCTTCAACGCCGCCGAGGTTCCCGTGAAGATGGGCACCTTCCCCCAGTACGACCATCCCCACACTCTGGCAAGATATGCCGAGGTTGCGGACTATCTGAAACTGGGAGGCACCACGGACGAGGAGAAGCTGGAGAATCTGATTGCCGCCATCGACGCCCTGAAGGAGAAGGTGGGCATCAAGAAGACCATCCGGGACTACGGTATCGACGAGCAGGATTTCCTGAACCGGCTGGATGCCATGGTGGAGCAGGCCTTTGACGACCAGTGCACCGG
>ERZ1026850.396-NODE-396-length-27937-cov-3.354888_pt1 | contig 27937 bp, 23 predicted proteins | sample MGYA00380155_ERZ1026850 | MGnify/ENA primary metagenome ERZ1026850 (study PRJEB33269, sample SAMEA4719791) | human gut metagenome | biome: human-associated habitat; feature: organic feature; material: feces | place: Cameroon | collected 2013-10 ... | reverse complement strand
TACAAAGCACGGCACTTGGGGCTGGAACTTCAAATGGGGCAACACGGGACTGACTTCTCTGGGCGACGGACGCTTCTACGTCTCGATGGGCGGACGCGACAAGGCCACAGGACGACAGTATTGCGAAGCCAAACTGTTCCGCTGGGAAGACCACAAAGGACTGGTGCCCATAGGACAATAGCGCAGCAGCTTCGGCCGGTTTACTGGTTGGAAATCGTGGGTCAGAGGTTTTCCGAAAGCCGACTGCCGCCGTGGCTTTGCCTGGGTTGCCGGCTGGGAAGCGGAGGTCAGAGGCTTTATGGAAGAGGAAAACCACTGTGGATTCGGCCAGGTAGCACGACGGAGGTTATTGGGCAGAGCGGAAGAGGCAGGAAGCAGACTGGCCCGGAAGTTTGCCTGAGAGTTATCCTCCAACAAAAGAACATGTTTGACTGAATATACAAAGAACAATAAGCATGCAGACAGACAGCATGATACAGCTACACGGAATCACCAAGAGCTTCGGTTCGTTGCAGGTGCTGCGAGGCATCGACCTGCAAGTGAACCGGGGCGAAGTGGTGGCCATTGTGGGACCAAGCGGTGCAGGAAAGACCACCCTGCTGCAAATCATGGGTACACTCGACCGCCCGGATGAGGGTGAAGTGATTATTGACGGGGAGAACGTAAGCCGCCTCTCGGCCACCAAGATTGCACACTTCCGCAACAAGAACATCGGTTTCGTGTTCCAGTTTCACCAGTTGCTGCCCGAATTCACCGCGCTCGAAAACGTGATGATACCGGCTCTGATAGGCGGAACAAGCAAGAAGGAGGCACGACAGAGAGCACAGGAACTGCTCGACTTCATGGGTCTGGCCGACCGCGCAGAGCACAAACCCAACCAGCTCTCGGGCGGAGAGAAGCAGCGCGTAGCTGTTGCACGGGCTCTGGTAAACCATCCCGCCGTGGTGTTTGCCGACGAGCCAAGCGGTTCGCTCGACACTCACAACAAGGAAGAACTGCACCGTCTCTTCTTTGACTTACGCGACCGTATGGGCCAGACATTCGTCATCGTGACACACGACGAGGCGCTGGCCAGCCAGACCGACCGCACCATACACATGCTGGACGGCTACATCACAGAACCATCAACCACACAGACACAAACGGAGGAACGGATATGAGAGATAAAGACGAACTGCAGATAGGACGCACATGCCAGCTCAAGGTGAACAGGCAAGTGGAGTTCGGATTCTACCTGGACGGCGGTGAACAATATGGCGAAGTGCTCTTGCCCAATGGCGAGATACGCCCCGACATCGACGTGCATATAGGCGAATCGCTTGAAGTCTTCCTCTATCTCGACACCCAGGAGCGCATTGTGGCCACCACACACATGCCGCTGGCCCAGGTGGGCGACTTTGCTTATCTGGAGGTAGCATGGGTCAACAACTTCGGTGCTTTCCTGCACTGGGGGCCGCTGAAGGACCTCTTCGTGCCTTTCAGAGAGCAGAAGATGAAGATGATGAAGGGGCACAGCTACATCGTGCATGTGCATCTCGACCCCGAAACATACCGCATCATGGCAAGCGCCAAAGTGGAGCATTTCCTCTCACAGGACTTTCCGCCCTATCGCACAGGCGACCAGGTGGAGCTGCTCATCTGGCAGAAGACCGACCTGGGGCTGAAAGCCATTGTGGATGGACGCTATGGCGGACTGCTCTACGACACGCAGATGTTCCGCACTCTGCGCACTGGCGACCGTGTGAAAGGCTACATCAGCCAGGTCAGGCCCGATGGTAAACTGGACCTTTCGCTGCAGTGCCCGGGCCAGCGCGGTGTGGAGGACTTCAGCGCGCAACTGCTTCGGCATCTGCAGATGAACGGCGGGCAGACTCCTCTCGGCGACAAGAGTCCGGCCGAGGAGATTTATGCACTGTTCGGCGTAAGCAAGAAAGTGTTCAAGAAAGCCGTGGGCGACCTCTACCGCCAGCGGCTTATAGAGATATCCGACACAGGCATCCGCCTGACACCACAAGGCAAATCCATAGAATGAAGACACGACTCATCATCCCCCTGCTGCTGCTCTTCCTGACCATAGCATCCTGTGGCGGGAACGACCCCATCATGCCACCTACTCCTCCTGCTCCCACTCCCGGCGACAGCACACTGGTGCCCGACACCACGGGCAAGGACACTCTGCCCGAAGTGAAACCCGAGGACTTTGCCCGCGGAGCAGACATCAGTTGGTACTCACAGATGGAGGATGAGGGCAAGAAGTTCTATTCGTGGAACCATCGGGAGCCGATGGACTGTCCGGCAGTCATGCAGGATCTGGGACTGAACGCCATTGCTCTGCGTGTGCTGGTGAATCCCCGTGACGGATATTGCGCTATGGATGATGTCTTGCGCAAGGCCAGACGTGTCCACCAACTTGGCCTCGACCTCTTGGTAAGCCTGCATTTCAGCGACACAATAGCCTCGTCGAGCCTGCAACGCACACCGCAGGAATGGCAGGACCATAGCATGGAGATGCTGGCCGAGGACGTTCGCTCACACACTGCCAGCGTGCTGCAGGCCCTCACAGAGGAAGGTATCGAACCGCGCTGGATACAGATAGGCAACCAGCTGGACAACGGTCTGCTCTGGCCCGCAGGCTACCTCACCCGCTATCCCACCCAATATGCCACCCTGGTGAGCAGCGCATGCAGGTCTGCCAGAACCATCTGCCCCAAAGCACAGATCATCGTGGCAGCCGGCAACCCACTGCATCAGCCGTCGCTATGTGCCGCCCTCGACGGGCTGCGCACCACAGATTATGACCAAATAGGACTGGCGCTCTACCCCACGCAGTCGGTTGGCTCATCATTCCAACTGCTCAACACCGCCATCTCCTACGGCATAGAAAACGAGAACGATGCCATTGCCTACACCATGCAAACCATCGACATGCTCTTCAACAAGTACAAGAAGCACTGCATGATAGTGGAATGCGGGGTGCCCGTAAGCCAAGAGACAGCGGGCAGCATGCACATGCGGCAGCTGGTGAAGGAAGCCCGCGCCAACACCACATGCCGAGGAGTCATCTACCACGAGCCCGAAGCCTACGAGGGCTGGCGGGGCTACACGCAAGGGGCATTCCTCAGCAACGGCCGACCCACGCAAATCATCGACGCACTGACCAAGTAAGAGTTCCCCTGAGGAACACGCACAATACAACCAACCCTATTCATCAACAAACAAAAACAAACCTATGAAAAGGAATTACCTGTCAGCTGCTGGCATGTTGTGTCTGCTCCTGAGCCTCAGTTCCACGGTTTTGGGAGCCGACCTCTTCTCGCCTGCCAGAACCAACGCATTGCGCCTGCCATCGGTTCCGCTGGTGAGCGTTGACCCCTACTTCAGCATCTGGAGTCCTTACGACAAGCTTTATCAGGGGTCGCCCACACACTGGCACAACACACCCAAACCGCTCAACGGTGTGGTGCGCGTGGATGGACAGGCCTACAGATTCATGGGCATCACGCTGGAGACGCTGGCGCCCATGGCCGACGAAAAGGTATGGACTGGCCGCTATACTACCTCTGCACCCTCGGGCAATGCATGGACCAAGCCCGACTTCGACGATTCATCATGGCTCGAAGGCAAGGCCGCATGGGGAGGAGGCGACGACAACTACACCAACATCGGCACCAAATGGCAAGGCGAAGGAGCCGACATCTGGGTTCGTCGCACGGTGACTCTCTCCGAGATAGACGCTACAGCCGACTACTATGCCACCTACAAGCACGATGACACCTTTGAACTTTACGTCAACGGCCAGCAGGTGCTCTCCACGGGATACACTTGGGATGTGAGCGGACAGAGCGTGAAGGTCAATCGCAGCCTGCTGCACGAAGGCACCAACGTGATAGCCGCCCACTGCAAGAACAATGCCGGTGGTGCCTACGTCGATTTCGGACTGGCCAAGGACAATTTCCCCACAGCCACCCAGAAGTCGTGTGTGGTGATGCCCACCAGCACCTATTATACCTTCACCTGCGGAGCCATTGACCTCGATGTGGTCTTCACCACCCCGCTCGTAATGGATGACCTGCAGCTCTTCACCACTCCCCTCACCTACCTGTCCTATCAGGCCAGAAGCAACGACGGACAGCCACACGAGGTGAGCCTGCTCGTGGAGACTTCAGCAGCCATGTCGCTGAGCAACAGCGGGCAGACGGCTCAGACGCGCTTCATGGGTACATCAGTCTGCCCAGGGCTAAATGTGGTGCGTGCCGGCAACGCCAGCCAGAAACCTCTGGCGCATACAGGCGAACTGATAGACTGGGGCTATTACTATGTGAGTGCACCTGCCCAGCCAGGCAAGACGCTCAGCATCGTCACCCATGCCCAAGCCATGAGCCAGTTCCTCGCGCAGGGGCAGCTCCAGGAGGCTCGCAGCCCGCGTCAGGACAAAGGCTCTCCCTACCACTCCATCGCCTTCAGCGACTCGCTGGGACAGGTGGGCACACAGCCCGCAGGCTCTTTCATCTCGCTCTCCTACGATGATGTGGCCTCCATCCGCTTCTTTGGCAATGACCGCAAAGCCTACTGGACACAGGACGGCAAGGTGTCCATCACCGAGCGCATCGCCGACCTGCACAGCCAGTATGCCAGCATCATGGAGCGCTGCAGACAGGTGGATGAGCAGGTGTATGACGATGCCTACAATACAGGTGGCGAGAAGTATGCCGAAATATGCTGTGCTGTGTATCGCCAGGTGTGCGCTGCGCACAAACTGGTGAGCGACTCTGAGGGCAACCTCTTATACATGTCGCGTGAGAATGACTCCGGCGGATTCATCAACACGCTCGATGTCACCTACCCCTCCCAACCGCTCTTCTGGATCTACTCACCCACGCTGGCCAAGGCGATGATAACGCCCATACTGCAATATGCATATACGGGACGATGGAACAAGGACTGGGCTGCCCACGATCTGGGAGCCTATCCCCATGCCAACGGACAAACCTATGGCGACGGAATGCCAGTGGAGGAGGCGGGCAACATGCTCACGCTCATCACCCTCATCACGCACCTTGACGGTGATCTGGACTACGTCAGGAAGTACTGGAAGATACTCACCCGATGGACCGACTATCTCTATTCCCACGGCAAGGATCCCGTGAACCAGCTCTGTACCGACGACTTCATGGGCACCTCGGAACGCAATGCCAATCTGGCCGTCAAAGCCTGTCTGGGCGTGAGAAGCTATGCCATGCTGGCCTCCAAATTGGGTCTGGAGGAAGTGGCTGCCGAGTACAAGCAGAAAGCCGAGGAGATGGCCGCCTACTGGAAGCAGCATGCCTACACCACAGTGGGCGGAGCGCATTATCTGCTCAACTTCGGTGCGGCGGGCAACACATGGAGCACCAAGTACAACCTCATATGGGATCAGATATGGGATTGGGGGCTCTTTGAGGAAGTGCGCACGCGCGAACTCACCTTCTACCGCAGCAAGGGAAATGCCTACGGACTGCCTCTCGACAGCCGCGGAGCTGGCTGCAAGAGCGACTGGGTAATGTGGACTGCCGCCATGGCACCCAGTCAGTTGTCCTTCCTGCAACTCTCCAACCCCATCTGGAAGTACATCAACGAGACCAGCTCACGCGTTCCCGTGAGCGACAACCACCGCTCCGACAGCGGCAACATGTGGATGTTCCGTGCACGCTCGGTGCTTGGCGGCTACTGGATGAAGTGCTTCATGGAGAAGTTCAAGAAGGGCCAGCTGGGTACGGGCATCGCTTCACCCGATGCAGAAAGCGCACACCACCAGGGTGGCATGCGCTCTCATGAGGGAATCTATAGCCTGGGCGGACAGCTCATCGGGCAGCCGCAGCCGGGCGAAATCTACATTGAAGACGGGCAGAAGAGGCTCAACAACCGATAATCCACCTGCTGCCTGGCAGGAGCGAAATGAGCTTTGAGGTCAGCGCACAGCAGATGTAAGTCAGTACGGCTATCACTGGGATGGCCAACCCAACGGGGATCAGGGGATTAGCCTGGTCCCCGTTTACTATATACGAGGCTATTGGAGCCAGGAACAGCATGTGCATGAGATACATGCCATAGGACATCCGGCTCACCTGCACAATCCACTTCGGAGCACGCTCCTGGCGGATGCAGGTGAAGAGCAGGAAGGCTCCGAAGGTGCTCACAAGCACATTGGGCATGCAGAACTCCCACGCCCACTCCAGGTCGGGAGTATTGATGACCTCACCGGGAACGCCCTTCCACCAGAACGCCCAACCAGTGAACACACTGCCCACAAGCAGGCTCACCAGTCCCACCCATGCACGCTTCCTGCGCGACCAGGTCAGGTGCACACGTATGTAGTGCGCCAGTACCAGATAGCCTATAAAGCCCGAGCAGTACCACAGCATGTGGTAGTGGTTCCAGAAGCATTCGCCCCACAGCTCCGCGCTCACGTAGCGGTGCAGCCAAGGCATGCAGGTGCTCACGGCGAAGAGACCGATGAAGATGAGTTCCTCACGCGGCCGGCTGCGCTCCAGCCACGGCGACACCACAGGAATGATAAGGTAGAGGCTGATGAGAGGATACATGAACCACAGGATGCCGCTCATGGATGTGAAGTTCCAGGGAATGGTCTTCAGGTCGGCCAGCGACAGCTCCCACGTCATAGCGCCCCACAATAGGGGCAGCAGCGAATAGGCCAGGAGGAACACGATGAAGGGAGGCAGGATGTGCTTGAAGCGCCTCTTGTAAAACGACTCCATAGTCTGCCCAGCCCGCATAGGCACCAGCAGATAGGCAGATATCATCATAAAGAGGGGCACACAATAGCGCGAAACACCACCGTCCCAGAATGCTACCCAGAAGCGGTTGCTCTCGCAGGCAAGCTCCGACACACTGCCGGCCAGCCCCGAGGCATCGGCCGCATAGAAATTCTCACTTGCGTGCACCAGCATCACCAGCAGCGGAGCCACCACACGCACGTAATCTACAAAGACTACCCTTTCCTGTTCCTTCATCATTAGTATAGTTTTTATTCAATTGGTTCAAGTCTGTTTGCGCCTTTTTCCCTAACTTTGCCCCATACATTATAATATATAGGGAGGAAGAGACATGGCAAGTTATTGGACCCGCAAAGACGACCAGAGTGGCGAGACTACCACACTGTATCCCTGGCAAGAGGAGATAGGAGGAGGCGACAAGGAGTTTCCCGAACCGCCCGAGGAGGAGTCCGATTCCCCCGGGAAGTCTTCTGCCGGATAGTCTCATGGGCGCAGAGCCTGACAAGCAGACCTTTTCCATGAAGCTGCACAACGGCTTGGTGAACCCTCACCAGGCAAATGGCTGGTGCCTGCCAAGCACCCTCCCTGTCTGATACCATCCCGCACCTCTGTCTTTCCACGCTCTTGCAAGACAGGCGGAAGGCGCTTCCCGGCACACGCCTCACTCATCCGGCACTTCCCACATGAGGCTGCCGCAGAGTTGTCTGGCCGTCATCTGCCGTCATGCTCCACGGCAGGAGGAGAGATGCACTGCGCTGCATGCGGCAACGCAGCGCACTGCGATGGCCGATGCTGCGTGCTGCGTTGGGCATCGCAGCATGCTGCATTTTCAGGGCAAAAACTTTGGTTCAGCCCGAAGAGCGCGCAAGGGGAGCCTGTTCACCCGCCCAAACATACGCCAGGAGCTACTTCTCCTCCACAGAAAACAGCGCAGCGCGGCAGCAAAGGTTGTGTCCCTCGCCCCGCGCCAGCATGTTTCTCATTTCATCACAGTCAATTTACATTTACTGCACCTTGTGCTCCTCCTCCTTGGGCAGCAGCAGATTGAGCAGCAAGGCAAGCAGGAAGATGACAGCCACACAGTTGTCGGCAAATACGGTGCGCACGATGCTGGGGAAGATGTTGAACATCTCGCTGCTGGCGGTAAAGCCCAGACCCACGCTGAGCGAGGTGGCTACGATGACCAGGTTGCGCTGGCTGTTGCCACAACGTGCCACCATGTTGATGCCTGCAAAGAGGATACTGCCGAACATCATGATGGTGCAACCGCCCAACACAGCCTGCGGGATGGTGGTGAGCACGAAGCCTACGGCGGGGAAGATGCCGCCCAGAATCATGATGACAGCGCCGGTGGCAATGGTGAAGCGGTTCACCACCCCCGACATGGCAGCCAGTCCCACATTCTGACTGAACGAGGTGATGGGCGTGCAGCCGAAGCATCCTGCCACTGTGCTGACGAATCCGTCGCACGCGATAGAACCTTGCAGCTCACGTGGCTTCACGTCACGGCCCACTGCGCTCGAGCATAAGGCGGTGGTATCACCTATGGTTTCTGTGGCCGACACCAGATAGATGGCCACCACAGAGAGTATAGTACCCAAGTGGAATTCTGGCTTGAAAGGCAACAACCGGGGCAATGCCACAATGCCCACATCATGGATACCCTCGAAATGCACCATGCCCATAAAGCAAGCCAGTACGTATCCTACCACCAGCACCGAGAGCGAGCGCAGGAAACCACGGGCCAGCACCTGGCACACCAGGCATACCAGCAGAGTGACGCTACCCACTATCCAGTTCTCGGCAGAACCGAAATCGGAGGCTCCTTGTCCGCCCGCAAAACTATTGGCTCCGATGGGCAGCAGCGATACGCCTATGGCAGTCACCACCGTTGCAGCCACCACAGGAGAGATGAGCTTCATCCAATACTTGGCGCACAGACCCAGCACTCCTTCTATCAGACCGCCCACTATCACCGCACCCATGAGCGAACCCATACCTTGTGTAGTGGCTATGGTGATTGCCAGGCTAAGGAAGGTGAAACTGATGCCCATCACCACGGGCAGGCGCGAACCGATGCGCCACACGGGATAGAGCTGCACCAGTGTGCCTATGCCGGCTATCACCATACAATTTTGCACCAGTGCAGCACTCAGTTGCGGCTCCAGTCCGGCCACATTGGCCAGGATGATGATGGGAGTCACATTGCTCACAAACATGGCCAGCACGTGCTGCAGACCAAAGGGGACAGCCTGCCCAAGGGGCACCCGACCGTCCAGAGAATAAAGGTTACTCATGGGAGTAAGTGTGAAATGTTGAGATGTTTATACAGTTGCGCCATTGGCCACACGTCCCATCCTGGGTCGCCGCTTTGCACCTGGCGCATCATTTTTTCCAGTTGGGGAAATATCACTTGTGCTCCTGAGGACGGAACTGGAAGGTCTGCGTCTCATAGTCCATACCGTCCAGTATGGCTATGCTCTCCAGATGATAGCCCGCCTCGCGCAGGATGCCTCCACCCTTCTGCTGCCCCTTCTCTATGGCGATGCCTATTCCGGTGACCGAAGCACCAGCCTGTTTCACAATGTCGATGAGGGAGAGAGCAGCCTGACCATCGGCCAGAAAGTCATCCACAATAAGCACCTTATCCTCAGCATTGAGGTAGGGACGCGACACGAAGATGTTGTTCATACGTTTGTGAGTGAAGCTGTAGGCATGGGAGATATACTTGTCATCGGTGCAGTTGGCCGTTTCGCCCTTCTTGGCAAACACCACAGGCACGTCGTAGAGGTCGCCCAGCAGCACTCCGATGGCTATTCCACTGGCCTCGATAGTGAGAATCTTAGTGACAGGCTCGCCGCGGAAACGGCGCTTGAACTCGTATGCGATCTGCCGCATAATGTCGATGTCGATCTGATGGTTGAGGAAGTTATCCACCTTCAGGATGTTTCCGGGCTTGATGGTACCCTCATCCATAATCTTTTGCTCAAGGAAATTCATAAGGCTACAGCTTTATTCTTAATGCATATTTAACGTTTGTAAAGACAAAGTTACGATAATTCCATCATTCCCACAGCAGGACAAAGGGATTTTTTGAATCAGCCCGCATCAAATCCTGACTTCGCTCCGCTCGGACAAAGAACCATGAATCACAGTTTTTGAAGTGGGCAGGAACAGACAAGAAACGGCACAGCGCTCTAATCCTTGATACGGAACGGGGTGGAATCATTCGGGCTGGAGCGGGAGTGACGGGAAGAATGAAGCGAAGAAGAAAGACGGTTCCCGGAGTATAAGAAGCTGCTGGAGGGGAGAAGGAAAGGCGGATGAACCGCCATGGGAAAGCAAAAGGCTAACTATGGAAAAGTAAAAGAGGGGCTACAATCACTTGCTGCCCCTCTTCCCACATATGAATATGCGTTATAGTACAAACATTTTGGAGTTTTCGTTTCAATGCAGGAAACATCCTGCCTTATCAGAACATCCAGCCTACACGAAGCAGATGATCCTTGTGACTGCCATCGTTGAACAGGCCACCGAAGCCATATCCCAGATAGAGTCCTTTATATACCTGCAGGCCGATGGTGAAGTCCAGAGCAAAGCAGTGAACGGCATCCACATGATCCTCGGCATACTTGATGCCGCCATAACCCAGGTCAAGAGCGGCAAACGCACGCAGCTTGGGGCCAAATGTTGGTGAGAAGCCACGAAGACCAGTAGTCACCTCCCACTCATGGGCATTGCAGTCGTCGTCGTAATCAAATGCATACTTCACGCTGGCCACATCCCATGCCAAGTATTTGTTAAACTCATACTGTGCACGAACACCAAGCTCCAGCTCGCTGCCAATGCCACCTTCTACGGCCCATGTCAGCCCCTTTGTGATCTGAGCCGATGCAGTTGCTGAACCCATCAGCACCGCAACCAGTAAAATCATAAGTTTCTTCATCGCGTTATTGAGTTTGTTTGTGAATATAAGACAAAGTTAACACTTTCCAGTGAAACTGCAATCTACAAGGCACTTTTTTTGCGTGAATTTTCGCCACAGAGCACTATATAAGTAAAAAGGAACAATTCTGAGGGTCTGTGAGCATAATGCAAAGGTGGCCAAAGAGGGATTTTGGCCAAAAGCATGAGGCAGCAAGGGACACTTATGAAGAAACGGCTACCCTACCGCTCCAAATGGCTGAGCAACTGTTCGGGGGTAGGGTCCTTCAGCTCCACCAGTCCGCCTCTACCGATGAGCATCAATGTGGGAGTGGCCCGCACGGTGTAGATAATGCTTCATCTTTACTCTCTCTTGTTCCAACAGACATGTACTTGCCGCCGATCACCTCGCGATTGGAGAATTGGAGTCAAATTGATACGTACAAATCACCTTCACTTCCTCATTGGTAGGCAAACGCCAATTGTCATATACCGTACCATCCTTGGCCACCTCCCTGTAGGTCTTGCAATGAGTAATGGCAGTTCTCTTATCAAAGCCATCAGACATCACAGCTCCCAACTGCGAGGCAATCATAAAGGCAGGAGAAACCACATGATCCTTAGATCCATAACTGCTACTATTAGGATTGCTATAGTCTATCTTGGGATGACCTATCACATAATCGCCATTGGTACTGGTTATCTGTATCACATACATATTGGGGGTAGAGTTCTGGCTTGTGCCCGATGCCTTGGCTGTATAAGGAGGATTCTCTTTTGGACTTTCCCACCAATAACCACTTGAATACACACCTTCATCTATCAGATAAGATATTTCCGTTGTCCCGTCATACGATTTCGACACATATATCTTGGCCCTGTAAGAACCACTATAATCCGAATATGTATTCTTCGTATCATGCTCTGTCCTGTCCCTCTGATAGGTTTCGCTCTCGCCGTTCTTGGTCAGAGGCAGCTTCACCAGTATGCAGGGACGCTGCTCCATATCACCAGCCCAGGAGAAGGAATAGCTATAGGCCACAAATTGATTCCAATAGAGTCCATCCTCTCCATTGAAACTGTTGGAGTTTCCAACATAATGTTCCATCTCTGTCACAGAGACATGCCCTTCGCTACCCTTCTCCAGAATACTGGTTGATGTATTATAGTTCACCATGCGGAACTAGGGTGTTCCCACGGTGTAGCCTTCTACCACGGCATTCAGATTGAGCTGAATCTTGGCAGTAGCCCTCTTCATGGCATCCAGGGCACCTCCTTGTCGGTCTCGCGCAGATAGGCGAGGTAATGGCTGCTCATGCCTGCACTGGCCAGTCTGGCCATATATGCCTCGGCATCCTCGGCACTCCCGCGCACCAGCGACCAGGGATTCTCCACTTCGGGAATGCTTGCAGCCTTGATGCTACCAGTCCTGCGCACGGGATATGCCACGTAGTCGGTGTAGTTGCGGGTATCTGTCAGGTCGGCTGGAATAGGACTGGCAAATTCGGTCGCATATCCCTCAATGGGAATATCCTCCACTATACGGCTCATGGGAAGTCCTCTGCCGGGAACCACCACACACTGTGGGTCGCCCTGAGTATTAAGTCCGAACGACTCGGAAACGACCTTCTCCTGCAATGCCTGTCGTGTGAGCTGACGGTTGTCGGCCGGTGTGGTCAGGTTGGAACCACTCTCGGCATTGGCCAGGATATAGAGGTCAATCTTCTTCAAGGGTGCTCCGCCTGTCATGCGAGGCAACTCCATGGTGAAGGCGTGAAGCCCGGTGGTGGCAATAAGATTGAGGTGGATGTAGGTGTCGGCTTCATCATACGCCTCGGGTATCTGCTCATAGACACATGCCACAGGCAGCATGGCGCCAAGCAGCGTCAGGCACGAAAGGGCCATTCGGGTGGCTCCCCTCAGCATCCTCTTATATGTCATGTGCATGTGCAACATCTGTTGTCTGTATTGGGTTTATGTATATGTTCGTTATTTGGCTGGCTTCGCCGATGGCTCTCTGCGGCTCAGAGTCCCACGTCGGAGAGATGCGCCACCCAGTCGTTCACCTTGATGCGGGCATAGAAATTGTAGTTGGCATCGAAGAAGAACATGAGCGTGTAGTGGGCCTGGCGGTCAAGATACTCCTGTATGCTCCAGCTGTGGTTGGCAAGGGGCTTGCTTTGCCCCCTGGAGACAGCAGCCTCCAGGGGACGGCAAGCGAAATATATAGTCAATTAAGGTTTACTTCAGATCAATCTCGTATGCCTTCAGCACCCAAGGATTAACCTCCACAGATACCTGCATAGAGCCTCAACGGGAACGTTGTAGTAGCAGAATCCCTTATGGAAGACCTCAATCTGGTATTTGTCACGGAACTCAGAAAGTTCGAGCTCTGTAGCGTCACATCTACCGTTTTCATTTCTGTGCAGCTTTTCCTGCAGCAACTGCTCTACAATCACATTGTCACCAAAGGGGTTGGTACAGCCAATACTGTTAATGATGCTCTGCAGTGAAGTGTAGATCTTGTGGTCATAGCGGTAGAAGGTTCAGTCAGTGAAGTCAACGGCAACATCAGCGTCAGATTTCAGAACCACCTTATACTTCATATACATAGCTGTATAATCATTTCCGTCCTGTGTACCTCTGTTCTCGTTTGCCTGCCAGCAACACTCGCCAGTGTTACGATTCTGCTTGCAAAATTAGACTACAAAAACAGCAGAAACAATAGCTATTTCCACAATTTGTGATATTTGCTAAAAAAATTGTGAAATAGCATTAAATTGTCATTTTGACTATGTTTCTAAAGAGGATGAATGAAACTGTGTTTTTGGATTAAGCAAAGCCTGTCAATCCATAAATAATGGCAGTTTTTACAATTTTGCTGCCTAAATCAGACAAACAAGGGCGAAGAAACAGTGGAGAAACAGTATCAGGGGCGCGGAGAATATGTTATGCAACATAAAAGACAGTGAAGCAAGAGCCAGAGACAGTTTCTTTGCTTTTCTGACAAAACTTTATGTCTAAAAAAGACGATTGGGCTGTTTTTATTGTAACATAGGAATGAAACACATCAATGAAACACCCTTTTTCGTACATCAAAAGCCTCAAAAAGAGTTCTTCACCCGCCTTTGAAGAAGAAAGAAGTGCTCTGAAACGCACTTTTAGGGGACAAAACTTGCAAGAGAAGGCGTTTTCATCCCCTAAATAGGGATTTTGCGGGCAAAAGTGGTGTTTTCTCATGGATTTTACACAACCTACTGGGATGAAAATGCCAAAATCATGGCCAAACAGGAGCAATATACCTGTCTGCAGGATGCAAACCACAGCGAATTTGAACCAATGTGGAATAGAAGGGATGGCAAGATTGCCGAAAAGTAGAAGGGAAGAAGGCTCCTGCGAGAGGGGAACGGAGCGAGAGGAAAATAAAAGCGTCCTGCCTCTGCAGGGCTGAAAAGGCAGAAAGCGAAGAGGATCATACTGCATGGCTCGGCACAGCACGCTGCGATGGCAAAGTCAGCGCGTTGCGATGGCAAAGCATGCGCGTTGCGATGGCAAAGTCAGCGCGCAGGCCTCCTTTGGGCAGTACGCAGCTAAAAGGAAGGGAACAAGATGGTTCGTTGGACACAAAAAGCCGCCGATTGGCAACGAGCATACTGCCCCACGGAAAGAGGTCAAGATAAATGGCAGCAAAAAAGCCTTAAAGACTATCCTAAGATACTTGGCAATGCGAGGGCAACCTTATTTGAGAGCGAAAAAAAGATGCCTTATGTGCAGAATTCATTTAGCCTCCCAGGTGGGTGCACTGCATACATCCACCGTCCAAGCCTAGGCTGGACGGTCAGAGAATATATATTACTTTGCAAAGTAAGCTTGCTTCATTCACCGTCCAGCCTTGGGTTGGACGGTCACGAACAACTTCTATCCAGACTTGAAGACGCACAGGAAGTGCCGAAGGAGCCTTCATCTCCATGTTTGCTAATTGGCTTCCCTTGTACAGCCTCTTGAGTTACCTTAAAATACGGCAAGGGCATCTGCGCTTGGGCGACACAGAAGGAGCAAGGAAAGAACTTACCGCGAAGCCGGGGGCTGCTGCTCTTCCTCTTCACCCTCAAAGACTACATTGGCAAAACCAAGGGAGAGGAAGAAGTGGCGAAGCTGGTCTTTGGCTGTTTGCCTGGCCAGCTGCATGTTCTCGGGAGTGAAGCATAGCCTGGCGGTCGGCGTCATTCCATTTTCCCCTCTCGTAGAAACTGCGTACACGAGCCTCATCAATAAAGAGGTTGTCGAGCAGACGTACCTCTGGCAGGCGCACTTTGACAGTATCACCATAGGCCAAAGCCCAGTCGGGACTGCACTGACGGAAATCAACACCCAGCCTGAGAGTGCCCCTGTAGATGCGCACCAGCTGGTCATCCGAAGAGAGCCAATGACGACGGACGGTATCTATAATCTCCTCATCATCAATACTCAAGAACTCCCACTGACCGATGCTGCGTATGGCCTGGATGCGCATAGGAGTCGGTTGTGCCACCAGAGGACGGCTTACCGAGAAGCCGAAGAGCGACTTGATGCCCTTGCCTGTGGTGAGATAGCGCACACCCAATATAACTGCCAGCACAAGCAAGGCCAGAAGCAAGAGCCGGAGAAGGAAACGCTGGATGGTCTTCATCGCTTACCTCCTTCCCATCGCACCACAGAGTGGTCGTTGTCGTAATAGGTAGCAGGATCGGAGAGGTCCAGTCCGCTACGGAAAGTGACCACCACGTGGTCGGGCTTATAGCCCAGTTGCACCATGAGGGGTATGATGATGCGGGCGGCACTCTCGCGCGCGCGTTCTATTATATCTGTCTGTCCCATTCCTGCTATGATGCTCTCCACACCCTGCGCCGAAAGCTCTGTCATCTCGCGGTCGGTGTACCCGCTGCGCAGCAGACTGAGGTACTGACGCACTCCGGCATGATCTACACTGGAGGACGCAAGGATGACGCGTGGGTCGGGCAACGTGATGTGAATGAGGGAGTCGTGCTTCTCCACGTTCCGCTCAGAGAAGGAGGAGAAATCAACATAAGCCTTGAAAGTGACATCTATGGGGATGGCTATCTTGCGGTCACCCAAGTGGAACGTCTGTTCATAGGAGTAGCCGAAGAACTTTCCCTGGAACCGAATCAAGTCGTCATGCGTCACCACCTTGTGTATGCGGTATTCGGATGTATAGAGACGGCTCTGGGCACGCAGGCGCAGCACGGCATCCGCGCTATCGACCCGAACAGAGTCGGCAGAACGGCCGCTTGTGATGTGCTTGAGGGAACAGTCCCTGAAACCGCCAATGGCCACAAACACCACAAGCACGACAAGTGCCAGATAGATAAATGCTCTCTTCATAAGTATTGCAAAGTTAATGAAAATATCAGCGAAACGGCTCAAGGCGAGGACTTTTTTATTCTATTTGGCTGGGAAAAGGCTTCTGCCCACTACCCTACTGCGGTTTTTGAGGCAAAGAAAAACATGCAGGCAGGGGTGACTTCTGTGGGTGAATGTGTTGGTGGGGATTGTTTTTTTCCCTAACTTTGTGAGTAGATAAACAGTCAAAACACACTAAAGGAAGTGATATGAGAAAGAGACAAATCCTGATGATGGCGCTCATAGCAGTGGCAATGGCCGCATGCAAGGGCAACAAAAGCAAGGAGACACTGGATCTGCTGCCTATGGCTGAGCAGGATACAGTGACACACAGCACGGCCAGTTGCGACTTCAACGACAGCATAAAGGCATGGGACAGCAAGGTGATGTTCATCATCCACCGCGAACCATGCGACTCGATGCCTGTGGTCACCGACCAGTACGGCACGAAATTCAAGGATAACATCTTCGAACTGACCATCACAAAGGATGGAACTAACCTGTTCCACCGCTGGTTTACAAAGAATGACTTCCGCCATCTGCTGAACGAAGACTTCAAACAGCATGGCATGTTTGACGGTTTCCGTTGCTCTGGCTATGCCGACGGAATACTGACCTTCGGCACCTGCGTGAGCTATCCCGAGAGCGATATGTCGCAACCGTTCCTCATCAAAATCAGCCGCAACGGCAGTTTCACCATCGAGCAGGACAATACGCCCATCAATGAGAATCCTGCCGACAGCCTGATGGACGACGAATAAAAGCGGGGAACTTCCACTCCGTTTTATCGGTCAAAGAGACAGTTCACAGGTCAGAGATTTAAGGCCAAGTGTTTTTTTTCCTCAGCTTATCGGCTATCGGTCTGCGGCTTAGGGCAAAAGGTTATCATCCAGAGCCAACTGACCATAAGGCGAAAGGCCCTACCGAAGACGATGGAAAATAGCGTGGGCGGCATACAGAGATGTCTGTATGCCGCCCACGAGTGTATTGTGAGGGACGATGCTATGCCAAGAAGCGGTCGGCCTGTTCGGCAAAGGCTTGCATGCTGGGAAGCACACAGTCGGCACCAGAGTCCCACAGGACAGCATCGGGAAGCGGGCCGGTGTTGAGAGCCAGCGTGTAGATACCAGCCGCATGGCCAGCCTGCACGCCCAGAGGAGCATTCTCCACCACCATTGCTTCACTGGCCTTCACACCCGCCTTGTCCAGTCCGATAAGATAGGGTTCGGGATTGGGCTTACCGTGACGCACGTCGAAGGCGGTGACCATAAGGTCTGCATGGAAGCAGCCAGGGAAAGCGTGTTCCAACCGCTCGAGCAAGCTGCGCTGCCCGCTGCCCGTCACAAGGACGATGCGAAGCCCTCGCGCGCGTACATTATCTAATAATACGCGCGCGTAAGGCATGGGTGCTGCCTCGGGGAGAGTGTTGAAGAGTGCGCTCTTCACGCGATAGATTTCCTCTATCTCCTCTGCTGTAGCCCTACGGCCCCAAGTGCGCATGGCCAGCATATCCACTGTGCCACTGCCCGTGCGACCCTCATTCATATAGACCTCTTGCGGTGTCATGTGCAGACCAAACTGCTCTACCGCCCCACACCAGGCCTTTACGTGGTTGGGCATAGAGTCGAAGAGGACTCCGTCCATATCAAAAAGAACGGCCTTGAGGTTTCTCGCCTCCTGGCCGTCCTTCTGTTTCTGTGAAATATCCAATGCTGTGAGGATTTACTTCTGAAGACGCTCCTTGATGGCCTCAGTCTCCTTCTCGTAACCAGGCTTGCCCAAGAGAGCGAACATGTTCTTCTTATAAGCCTCCACACCAGGCTGGTTGAAGGGATTCACACCCAGCACCAGACCGCTGATACCACAAGCCTTCTCGAAGAAGTAGATGAGCTGACCCAGGTTGTAGGCATCCAATCGAGGTACACTCACACGGATATTGGGTACACCGCCATCCACATGTGCAAGCTGAGTACCCAGCTCTGCCATCTTGTTCACTTCATCCACACGCTTGCCCTCCAGGAAGTTGAGACCGTCCAGGTTCTCGTCATCATGGGGGAAGAGCAACTTGTGCTCGGGCTGCTCCACGCTCACTACTGTCTCGAAGATAGTGCGCTCACCCTCCTGAATCCACTGACCCATAGAGTGGAGATCGGTGCTGAAGTCAACGGCTGCAGGGAAGATACCCTTGAGATCCTTACCCTCTGACTCGCCATAGAGCTGCTTCCACCACTCGTTCATATAATGGAGCTTGGGCTGGAAGTTAACCAGTATCTCTATCTTCTTGCCCTTGTTGTAGAGTGCGTTACGCACTGCTGCATACTGGGCGCTTATGTTCTGGCTGAAAGGAACATCAGCTGCAGTGGCACGTTCCATATCGGCAGCACCCTGCACGAGGCTGGCTATATCGAAGCCTGCAACGGCAATGGGAAGCAATCCCACGGGAGTGAGTACGCTGAAGCGGCCACCCACATTGTCGGGGATGATGAATGAGGTGTAGCCCTCGCGGTCGGCTGTAGTGCGAGCGGCACCCTTGTGAGCGTCGGTCACAGCCACTATCACCTTGCGTGCAACATCCACTCCGCGCTGCTCCTCACACTGCTTCTTGAGCAGACGGAAAGCCAAGGCTGTCTCGGTGGTCGTGCCACTCTTGCTGATATTGATGACTCCGAACTTGCGGTCCTTGAGGTACTCAGTGAGTTCATACAGGTAGTCCTCGCCGATGTTGTTGCCTGCGAAGAGGATATTAGGGTTCTCACCCTTGTTGACCAGCCACTGGAAACTGTTGCCCAGAGCCTCGATGACAGCACGTGCACCCAGATAAGAACCTCCGATACCTGCTACTACCACAGTGTCGCAGTGCTCACGCAGTGTGTTGGCACATGACTGCAACTGCTCCAGGAACTCAGGAGTAATCTGGCTGGGAAGGTGTAGCCAACCCAGAAAACCGTTGCCCTCACAAGTAGCATTCTCCAATGCCTGCTGAGCAGAAGCTACAGCACCCTCGTAGGCAGTAACGTCCTCGGGGGCAATCAGCGTCTTGCTGATGTCTAACTTAATCATAATTAAATGTGTATTTAACTGAATTACAATCTTTACTTATGTACCTTACCGACTGGCTCACGGCCAGTCACACGGCTCTTACGAGCCACTGGACGCCCCTTAGCGGAACGCCTCGCTGAGCAAGCCAATCTCGATGGACGGGCTCACACGGCGATAGAGGATATTATAGACAGCGTCCAGGATGGGCATGTTGACCCTCATGGGACGGTTGATCTCCTGCATGCACTTGGCACCGAAGTAGCCCTCGGCTATCATGCGCATCTCTGCCTGGGCGCTCTGAACGCTGTAGCCCCGGCCTATCATGGTGCCGAACATGCGGTTGCGGCTGAACTGGCTGTAGCCCGTAACAAGCAGATCGCCCGTATAGACAGAGTCACACACGTTGCGGGGGATGGGACAGGCAGCATTGAGAAAGCGCTGCATCTCCTGTATGGCATTGCTCATGAGCACTGCCTGGAAGTTGTCGCCGTAGTTCATGCCGTTGCAGATGCCCGAAGCGAGTGCATATACATTCTTGAGCACACTGGCATACTCGATGCCTGTAACGTCCTGACTCACCTTGGTGCGCACGTAATCGTTCTGCAGCAAGGAGGCAAACTCCCTGGCGCGAGCCAGATCGGCACAGCCCACAGTGAGATAGGTGAGGTGGTTCATGGCCACTTCCTCGGCATGGCTGGGACCACCGATGACCGCCAACTGCTCCTGCGGCACACCATACATCAGACCGAGATAATCGGTGCAGATGAGGTTCTCGCCCGGCACAATGCCCTTGATGGCCGTTACCAGGAACTTGGAGCGAAGCTTGACATGAAGATGCTCGAGCGTTCCTTTGAGGAAAGGAGAGGGAAGCACCAGGATGAGAGTCTGACAGGCATCGGCCACCTCGTTGATATCATCGGTGAGAGTGACCCGGCTCATGTCGAAATGCACCTGCGAGAGGTAGGCCGGATTGTGCCCGGTATGCCTGAACTGTTCCACTCGTTCGGCATTACGCATATACCAATGTATGTGCGGAACACTCTCGAGCAGAATCTTGGCAATGGCTGTTGCCCAGCTTCCTCCGCCGATGACACCTACCTGACCTGTCATGCTGTCCATTGTGCGATGGTCTCCTGAGAGGGACGCTCAATGTCGAGTTTGTACTTCTTTACTATTTCGATAATCTGCTGCTGAACCTTGGCTGGTGCCACTCCCTGCAGTGTGCTTACGAGATTGTAGCCGGCCTTACGCAGGATGGGGATAATCTCCGAGGGGATACCCTTCTCCAGGAAGAGCTCATCCTTGTCGCGGGGAGCCTTCACCTCAGGCTTCATCTGCGGGAAGAGCATCACCTCGCCTATGGCAAACTTGCCTGTGAGAAGCATCACCAGACGATCGATACCGATGCCGATGCCGAAGGTGGGAGGCATTCCGTACTGCAGAGCACGCAGGAAATCGTGGTCGATGATCATAGCCTCATCGTCACCCTTGTCGGCCAGCTTCATCTGGTCAACGAAGCGCTGCTCCTGGTCGATGGGGTCATTGAGCTCGCTGTAGGCATTTGCCAGCTCCTTGCCATTGACCATCAACTCGAAGCGCTCCGTGAGTCCGGGCTTCGAGCGGTGCATCTTGGTCAGGGGCGACATCTCTACAGGATAGTCGGTGATGAAGGTGGGCTGGATGAAAGTACCCTCACAGGTCTCTCCGAAAATCTCGTCTATCAGCTTACCCTTGCCCATTGTCTCATCCACCTCGATGCCCAACTTCTTGGCCACATCGCGTATCTCTTCCTCATTCATGGGATAGAGGTCGTAGCCTGTCTTCTCCTTGATGGCATCCAGAATAGGCAGACGGCGGAAGGGAGCCTTGAAGGAAATCACCTTACCGTCTATCTCCACCTCGGGCTTACCGTTGACCGCGGTGCAGATCTCCTCGAGCATCTTCTCTGTGAAGCCCATTCCCCAGTTGAGGTCCTTGTAGCTCACATAAAGCTCCATGCAGGTAAACTCGGGATTGTGAGTCTTGTCCATACCCTCGTTGCGGAAGTTCTTGCCCATCTCATACACTCCCTCAAAGCCGCCCACAATGAGGCGCTTGAGGTAAAGCTCCGTAGCGATACGCATGTACATATCCTGATTGAGGGCATTGAAATGCGTGATGAAGGGGCGGGCACTGGCACCACCTGCGATGTTCTGCAGGATAGGGGTATCCACCTCAGTATATCCTGCATCATCGAGAATGCGGCGCAGAGTGCGCACGATGGTTGCTCGCTTGAGGAAAGTGTCCTTCACGCCGTTGTTGACAACGAGGTCAACATAACGCTGGCGGTAGCGCAACTCGGGGTCGTCAAAAGCGTCGAACACATTGCCCTCGGCATCTGTCTTCACGATGGGCAGTGGACGAAGGCTCTTGGAGAGCACAGTCATCTCTGTCACATGCACGCTTATCTCGCCGGTCTTGGTGCGGAACACATAGCCCTTCACGCCGATGAAGTCGCCCAGGTCGAGGCACTTCTTGAACACGATGTTGTACAAATCCTTGTTCTCATCGGGGCAGATAGCATCACGCTGCACATACACCTGTATGCGTCCCTTGCTGTCCTGCAGCTCAGCAAAGCCAGCCTTGCCCATGATGCGCTTGCTCATGATACGTCCGGCAATGCTCACATTGCGGCTGTTCTCGGGTGTGGCGGTAGCGGGAATCTCCTCTCCGTCCTCTCCCACAGTGGTGGGCAGGTCAACAAATGACTCACGGATTTCCGTGCTCCAGGCATCCACAGGATACTCAGCAGCGGGATAAGGGTCAATGCCCAGGTCGCGCAACTGCTGCAGGTTATTTCTTCTGACAATCTCCTGATCGCTCAATTCGAGTATATTCATCGTACTTATACCTTATTATATATATTCCAAATTTCGTGCGCAAAGTTACGCAGAAATCTCAGATAAGGCAAGAAATAAGGCGCACGGATGACTGAAACGGCCCGAAACGGCCAACAAAAGCACCCGCACCACCTACTTCACCACTCTCTTCCCTCCTCTTGACACATAGATTCCACCGGCCGGCCAGCCTGTCACCTTGCGTCCCTGAAGGCCGCAGATGCTGCTTGCTGACATTTTGCAGGAATAGAAATTGAGATGCAGAAGGGGATGGAGGTTCTGGCAAGAAGCAGTCTCGCGGGCGGAAGAACGGGCTAAGAAACGATACTCGTTGCGTCATCCGGCACGCGGATGCTTTTTCTGACCATCAGCGCACAGCGGTGCATCAGCCATCGCAGCGCGGTGCATCGGCCATCGCAGCACGCTCCGTTGGGGTTCGCAGCGCAATGTATTTGACGCCAATCCCATCTGCCACGTTACCGCCATTGCTTCCCCCGAGGAAGTTTGCCTCGCCTGACCATCCGCCCCAACTGGCTTCCACGTCTGCAGAAAAACTCAGCAGGAAAGGGCAAAGAAGAGTATTCACGCTTGTGAAATCCGTACATCTGCTCCATGATTGAGCACAAACCGTCTGGCCATCCAGCTCTACCCTCCCAACGAGGCGGGAGAGACAAAAATCCGGAGCAAGGTTGCTTGACAGGGGCATATCGTACACCTTTCCGAGCCACTTTCCTCCACGGATTCCACAGAGGCGATCAAATGCAGGAAGCCCATGACTGCTTTGCCTGCAGGAAAATGATTCCCGTTTGGGGCAAAGCAGCCATGGGCTTCAGTGGGGTTGTCTCCGTGAGGCAGCCAAAATGCCTCTGGAGGGCAAGAGGTCAGAGTCTCACCTTCTTCTTCACCGCCTTTGACTCATTGTGCAAGCGGTCGAGGGCTGTAACCACATATACATAATCGGTGTTGCCACCCTCGTAGGCCAGAGGAAGGAAGGTCTGGCTGGTGATGCACAGGATATGAGAGGAATCCTCCAAATCCACCTTCTCGCCCTTGGCAAAGCGATACACCACATACTGACGGGCCTTCTGCATCTCCTTCTTGCCTCTTGAAGCCTTCCAGAAGAGCACCGGACCGTTCTCCGTCCAAAGTACAGTGGTGCGACGAGGCTTCTTGGGACGCTTGGAGTCTATCCAAGGCATGATGGGCTGAAGGGCTGGGGTGCTGTGATAAACCTGCCTGAGCATATCCTGATAGCCCTGGGGGTTCTGGCAAACAGCGGCTGCATACCACTGGCAACTGCCATAGATGCCCGGTAGAGAGCGCTGGAGATTATACTTGAGAGCCATCTGATGCTGGCTGGGATTGGCAGGATCGGGATGCTTGACCGTACGTTCCACCGACTGGCCTATATAGAGAGGACGGTTGCCGGCATGGTTGCTCCACCAGCGGATAAGCGTCTCATAGTCGGCTGCACGGTTGCCCACCTCCCAATAGAGCTGTGGCAGATTGTAATCCACCCATCCCTGACGCACCCACTCGAGCACATCGGCATAGAGGTCATCGTAGTTCTGCAGTCCGTTGGTGGCACTTCCATCGGGGTCGGTGCGCTGGTTGCGATAGATGCCAAAGGGCGAAACGCCGAACTTCACCCAAGGTTTCACCTTGCGCAAGTCGTGGCACATCTGCTTGACAAAGAGGTTGACATTCTGACGTCGCCAGTCGCCACGGTCCATTCCATTGCCATACCTTGCATAAGAAGCGTCATCGGGAATGGGAATACCCGCAGCGGGATAGGGATAGAAATAGTCATCTATGTGAATGCCATCCACATCATAACGGCGCACAATGTCGCACGCCACCTGACAGATATAGTCGCGGTTCTCGGGACAGCCGGGGTCAAAAAGCAGCAAACCGTCATAATCGAAGAAACGGTCGGGGTGACGGAAGTACTCATGTGTGTTGGCCATTGCCGTTGTACCCTTTGTCTTGGCACGATAAGGGTTGATCCATGCATGCAGCTCCATCTGTCGGGCATGACACTGCTCTATCATCCACTGCAAGGGATCCCAATAAGGATTGGGAGCCAGCCCCTGCTGACCGGTCAGATAACGACTCCAAGGTTCCAGTTCACTGGGATAGAGCGCATCGCCCTCACAGCGTACCTGAAAGAAGATGGCATTGATGCCATCGCGCTGAAGGTCATCGAGCTGGCTTGTCAACACTTGTTGCATACGCTCACGACCCATCCCCTGAAACTGCCCATTCACACTCTGAATCCAGGCACCACGAAATTCCCTCTTAGGGTTTCCTGCCAAGGCCACCGCTGTCAGCAGCAGAAGCCAAACAAACATGTACTTTCTCATAACGGGTACAAATATACAATTATTCTGCGACACTGGCCTGCACAAGGGCCAAGTACTTTCTGCAGACGCCCGAAAAAGCGGAAATAACAAAACGAAAGCGCGCATGCTTGGCTATATTTCAAATTTTAAGTAATTTTGCAGTTCCAATTGACTTAGCGAAAGCCACGCATTGGCCCACGCCACTAAAATGGAAGCATAGTATGCAGCAACAGACCATATAAGCAATAGGATATGAAACACACGCTCAGAAGTGCCGTTTGCACCCAAGGTAGGCGCATGGCAGGTGCCCGCGCTCTGTGGGTTGCCAATGGAATGAAACGCGAACAGTTTGGCAAGCCCATCATTGCTATTGTCAACTCGTTCACACAGTTCGTGCCCGGTCACACCCATCTGCACGAGGCGGGTCAAATCGTCAAGCAGGAGATAGAAAGACTGGGATGCTACGCCGCGGAATTCAATACGATAGCCATTGATGACGGCATTGCAATGGGACACGACGGAATGCTCTACAGCCTGCCCAGCCGTGATATCATAGCCGACAGCGTAGAATACATGGTGAACGGACACAAGGCAGATGCCATGATATGCATATCCAACTGCGACAAGATCACACCGGGAATGCTGATGGCAGCCATGAGACTGAACATCCCTGCCGTATTCGTGAGCGGTGGTCCTATGGAAGCCGGACAGTACAAAGGCGAGAACCTGGACCTGATAACGGCCATGATCAAGGGCGCCGACCCCACTGTGAGTGATGCCGAACTGGCAGAAGTGGAGGACAGAGCCTGCCCGGGATGCGGTTGCTGCAGCGGTATGTTCACCGCCAACTCCATGAACAACCTCACCGAAGCCATCGGTCTGTCGCTCCCCGGAAACGGCTCCATCCTGGCCACACACGCCAATCGTGTGCGACTCATGCAGGATGCTGCACGCCTGATAGTGAAGAACGCACTGGCCTACTACGAGGATGGAGACGAGAGCGTACTGCCCCGCTCCATCGCCACCAGACAGGCTTTCCTCAATGCCATGACGCTTGACATCGCCATGGGAGCAAGCACCAACACCGTGCTTCACCTGCTGGCAGTGGCCCAGGAGGGCAATGTGGATTTCACCATGAAGGATATCGACGCGCTGAGCCGCCGCACACCTTTCCTGTGCAAGCTCTCTCCCAACTCACAGAGATACTCCATCCAGGAATACAACAGGGCAGGCGGAACGCTCAACCTGCTGGGCGAACTGGCCAAGGGAGGCTTGTTGGACACAAGCGTGAAGCGCGTGGATGGTGCCACTCTGGCCGAAGACATCGAGAAGTACAGCGTCATGAAACCCCAAGTGGATGCAGAGGCTGTGCGCATCTATACAAGTGCTCCCGGCGGAAGATTCTGCAACAAGCTGGGTGCCCAGAGCAACACCTATCCCTCGCTGGACACTGACCGCGAGCAGGGATGCATCCGCGACATCGAGCACGCCTACACCAAGGATGGCGGAATGGCCATTCTCTTTGGCAACATAGCGCAGGACGGTTGTGTGGTGAAGACCGCTGGAGTGGACGAGAGTATCTGGCACTTCGAGGGTCCGGCTGTGGTGTTCGACTCGCAGGAGGATGCTTGCGAAGGCATTCTGGGCGGCAAGGTGAAGAAGGGAGATGTGGTGGTCATCACACACGAGGGACCCAAGGGTGGCCCTGGAATGCAGGAGATGCTCTACCCCACCAGCTATATCAAGAGCATGCACATGGGCAAGGAGTGTGCGCTGATTACCGACGGTCGCTTCAGCGGCGGCACAAGCGGACTGAGCATCGGCCATATCTCACCCGAAGCAGCCAGCGGCGGCAACATAGGCAAGATACTGGACGGCGACATCATCGAGATTGACATCCCCTCACGCAGCATCAACGTACACCTCTCCGACGAGGAACTGGCAGCACGCGAACAGCGTCCCATGACCCGTCATCGCGAGGTGAGCCGGGCGCTCAGAGCCTATGCACAGAGCGTGTCAAGTGCCGACAAGGGCGGAGTGAGAATCATAGATTAAGCAAAGGCCCTTTATAAATTTCCCCGAAGAGCAGACTGGCCTTCCCATCCGAAGAAGTTCTCCAGGGGAGCAAAATACATTCTGAAGTACTATATATAATATGAATAAGGACAAGATAAAGGCCAACGGCGAGCACGTAACCGCTTCCGCCGCCAACGAGTGCGAGCGTATAACGGGCGCCGAAGCCATGATGCGCTCTCTGGAACACGAGGGAGTGGATGTGCTGTTCGGCTATCCGGGCGGTGCCATAATGCCTACCTACGACGCTCTCTACGACCATAAGGAGACATTGCACCACATTCTGGTGCGCCACGAACAAGGTGCCGTACATGCCGCACAGGGTTATGCTCGGGTGTCGGGAAGAGTGGGATGTGCCATTGTCACCAGCGGTCCGGGTGCCATGAACACCATTACAGGTGTGGCAGATGCCATGATGGACTCCACGCCCATGGTGGTCATCTGCGGACAGGTGGGAGCTGCCATGCTGGGAACCGACGCTTTCCAGGAGGTGGATGTCATAGGTGTAACCCAACCCATCACGAAGTGGGCTTTCCAGATAAGAAAGGCCGAAGACATCGCATGGGCAGTAAGCCGGGCATTCTATATCGCACGCAGCGGCCGTCCAGGTCCGGTGGTGCTGGATTTTGCCAAGAATGCACAGACGGGCATGGTAGATTACAAGCCTGCCCACGTTGATTTCATACGCTCCTACAAGCCCGTTCACGTCCCCTCCGAAGCCACCATCGAGGAGGCTGCCCGCCTGATAAACAACAGCGTGAAGCCCTTTGCGCTGGTAGGACAAGGAGTGGAGCTGGGTGAAGCCAGAGAGGAGCTGAAGGCTCTGCTCGAGAAAGCGCAGATTCCCGCAGGATGCACCATGCTGGGTCTGAGCGCCCTGCCCACCGACCACCCACTGAATATGGGCATGCTGGGAATGCACGGCAACCTTGGTCCCAACGTGATGACCAACCAATGTGATCTGCTTATCGCCATCGGCATGCGCTTTGACGACCGTGTGACAGGCAAACTGGAAACCTACGCCAAGCAGGCCCGCATCATACACTTCGACATCGACCCCAGCGAGATAAACAAGAATGTGAAGGTGGATGTGGCCGTTGTGGGCAACTGCAAGCAGACAGTCCAGAGGGTGACCGAACTGGTGGAGCCGGCCCGTCATCAGGCTTGGGTGGATGGTTTCAAGCCGTATGAGGACAAGGAGGACTACAAAGTCATCCAGCCTGCAATACATCCCACCGAAGGACCCTTGCTGATGGGCGAGGTGGTGAGAGCCGTAAGCGAAGCCACCGCACACAAGGCTATCCTGGTCACCGACGTAGGCCAGAACCAGATGTTCGGCTGCCGCTACTTCCAGTTCAGCGAAGCCCGCAGCGTGGTGACCAGCGGTGGATGCGGCACGATGGGCTTTGGTCTGCCCGCAGCCATAGGAGCAACTTTTGGAGCGCCAGAGCGTACGGTGTGCATGTTCTGCGGCGACGGCGGTCTGCAGATGACCATCCAGGAGCTGGGT
>ERZ1026850.395-NODE-395-length-27965-cov-18.344070_pt1 | contig 27965 bp, 25 predicted proteins | sample MGYA00380155_ERZ1026850 | MGnify/ENA primary metagenome ERZ1026850 (study PRJEB33269, sample SAMEA4719791) | human gut metagenome | biome: human-associated habitat; feature: organic feature; material: feces | place: Cameroon | collected 2013-10 ... | reverse complement strand
GTGGGCACAATCTGGCGCGCATCATTACCGATGGCATGGCACAGCCCAACACAGGTGTTCCGGGAAATATCGCTGGTTTCACAAGTGAGCGTGTGATTCATGCTCCGGCGGCAGGATATATTCATGACGTCAGAAAAATCGGAGACATCGTGCAAAAGGGCGATGAGATAGCGCGGATATATCCGGATAAAGAAAGCTATGACAATGCATTGTCTGAATATGTTCCGGTAAATGCTACAATTACAGGCATCATACGAGGCCTTATCCGTGAGGGATATTATTTCAGGGAAGGCTTCAAGATAGCGGATATCGACCCGCGCGAGAGTGAGCTAACAAACTGCTTTACAATCTCTGACAAGGCAAGGAGTATAGCAGGCAGTGTGCTTGAGGCGGTATCGGCATTTGAGCACGGCGTAAAGATTTATTGAATAGTTACAGTGAGGATAAATAGATTGACGCAGGAAAACGAATTAGAGATCAATAATCAGGAACAAAATAAAGGAAAGCTCACACATTTTAATGAGGCAGGGGAAGCTCACATGGTGGATGTGCATGCAAAGGATGACACCTATCGCGTGGCGAAGGCCTGCGGCACGATAAAGGTAAATGACGCTGTATACAGGGCAGTATCTACTGGCACAGCTAAAAAGGGTGATGTGCTTGGAGTGGCTAGAATTGCGGGAATCATGGGAGCAAAGAACAATTCCATGCTTATTCCACTCTGTCATCCCATTGCCATGACAAAGTGTGATGTTGAGTTTGAGCTGGATGAAAAAACAAGCAGTATCACGGCAATCTGCACGACAGCCTGTGTAGGCAAAACAGGTGTAGAGATGGAGGCCATGACAGGTGTTAGTGTGGCGCTCCTTACCATATATGATATGTGTAAGGCACTGGACCGCGGCATGGAAATCGGGCAGATACATCTGCTTGAAAAATCCGGCGGCAAGAGCGGGCATTACGTTACTGATCACACCTAAAAGTGTGACCGGCAATGATTACAGCCCATTTAAAATGTTGAATAGATAAAATACACAATTGATCAAGGATAACAGGGTGATGTAATGTATACTGTAGGGATTATAACGATAAGCGATAAAGGCGCAGCAGGCCGACGCGAGGATAAAAGCGGTCCGAAAATAAGACAACTGCTTCCAAAGGAGAAGTATGAGGTGGTTTCATATAAAATCATACCGGATGAGAGGGCACAGATAGCAGATGAGCTTGTGAGGCTATGTGATGATGTGAAATGCAATCTGGTGCTTACAACCGGCGGCACCGGTTTTTCACCGAGAGATATCACACCGGAAGCTACAATGGATGTTGCAGAGCGCAATGCACCGGGTATCGCCGAGGCACTGAGAGCGTACAGCATGAGTCTTACACCGCGCGCCATGCTTGGCAGAGGCGCTTCCGTCATCAGGAAAAACACTTTGATAGTCAATCTGCCCGGCAGTGTGAAGGCAGTATCGGAGAGTATGGATTTTCTGATGGGAAATATAGAGCATGGGCTTGATATTTTACTGCAGTATGACAGCGAGTGTGGCCGGTGACGAAAAATGCATGTGGTGTGATTTAGGAATAGTTACTATTTATAAAAAATTGGAGTGTGGGATTATATGAAGCTTATGAAGACAACTGAGGCAGTCGGACAGGTGCTCTGCCACGATATCACACAGATTATTCCCGGCGTGAAAAAGGATGCGGTTTTTCGCAAGGGGCATATCATAACAAAAGAGGACATACCGGTGCTGCTTAGTGTCGGAAAAGACACCATATATATATGGGAAAATGATGAGACCATGATGCACGAGAATGAGGCAGCGCAGGTGCTTTATAGCATGTGCGCATGCGGCACCGCAAGTAAAATGCATCCATCCTCTGTAAAGGAAGGCAAGATAGAGGTAATCGCAGACTGTGACGGACTGCTTAAGGTGGACAGCGAAAAGCTGAAAAAGGTCAACTCCTTTGGTGAAATGATGATAGCTACGAGGCACGGCAATACCACAGTGAAAAAGGGTGATAAGCTCGCCGGAACAAGAATCATACCGCTTGTTATAAAAAAGGATAAGCTAGAGGTCGCTTCACACATATGTGATGACGGACCGATTCTTGATATAAAGCCGTTTGTGGTCAGAAAGGCAGCAATAATCACAACCGGAAACGAAGTGTACCATGGCAGGATACAGGATGCGTTTACCCCTGTTATCGAGAAAAAAATAGCAGAGTTTGGGGCACAGATGATGTTTCATGAGGTGTTTGATGATGATGACAAAAAAATCACAGACGGATGCTTACGCGCAATAGAAGCCGGAGCGGAAATTGTCTTCTGCACAGGCGGAATGAGCGTGGATCCTGATGACAAAACACCGCTTGCCATCAAAAATACAGGCGCACGGATTGTGTCATACGGCTCTCCGGTGCTGCCGGGAGCTATGTTTTTGTTGTCGTACTATGATGCAGGTGACAGGCTTGTACCGATATGCGGACTGCCGGGCTGTGCCATGTACAACAAGCGGACAATATTTGATATTGTGTTGCCTAGGCTTATGGCACGTGATATGATTTTAGCAGATGAGCTTGCCGGACTTGGAGAAGGCGGACTCTGCCTGAATTGTGATGTCTGCACGTTTCCTAACTGCGGTTTTGGAAAGGGCTTTTAATATGCGCGATGGATTTGGCAGAGAGATTGACTATATGCGCATATCGGTGATAGATAGCTGTAATTTAAACTGCTATTACTGCAATCCTTGGGACAATAATGAGTACTGTCGGGCGGTAAATATGCTTAGCGTAAAAAAGGTGCTTTGCATAGTCCGCGCAGCCATAAGGCTTGGAATCACGCATTTTCGTCTGACGGGAGGCGAGCCACTTTTGCATCCGCAGCTTGATGAAATGGTCTCACAAATCAAAAAGCTGCCGGGTGTCAGCAGCGTATCGCTCACGACAAATGCAGTACTGCTTGCGCAGCATGTAAAGAGGCTTAAGGAAGCAGGCATAGACAGCATAAATGTGAGTCTGGACACGATAGATGCGTCAGAATATGAATGCATCACACAAAAACCGCTGTTTAAGGAAGTGGAGGATGGAATCGATGCCGCCATAGAGTGTGGAATAAGAGTGAAAATCAATGCGGTGCTCACACCGCAGACAGATGTGGTGGCTCTCACACGATATGCCGCAAAAAAAGGCACAGATATCCGTTTTATAGAGATGATGCCGGTAGGCGAAGGACACACCAACGGAGTCGAGCCGTATGAGAAGGTTATTGGCGCACTTTCAGAAGTGTATGGAGCACCTTGCTGTGTAAATACTGAAAGAACAAGGGAAATTAATTCAGGACACAAGAATCCGGATAACGGGCCGGCTGAGTATTACATTTTCCCGGGACTTGGTATCAGAGTAGGGCTGATTCAGGCAATCCATGGGAAGTTCTGTGACAGCTGCAACCGCATACGTGTTACGGCTGACGGCAGACTTATGCCATGTCTGGGAAGCAGTGTGACGATGGATTTGCTGCCTGATTCATGTGATTTAACAGATGATTTGGAAAAAGATTTTGTGATAGCTAAGGCACTAAAAGCTGCCATAAAGGCAAAGCCAAAATGTCATAATTTTAGTGATGAAGAGGTGCTGCAGCCGGAGTCAGTGATGTATAATACAAACAAAAATAATGAATCAGAAAATGCAGTGACATATAAGAAAACGACAGAGATAAAGACTACCGAAATAAAAGCTGCGGATGTAAATGCAGCAAGAAATATGAGCCGGATAGGAGGCTGATAGAAAATCATGGGAAAGCTTCTTGCAATCAATATAAGCAAAGAGAGGGGAACTGAAAAGAGAGAGGTGCCACAGGCGGAGCTTGTTGCAGACTATGGTATCATGGGAGATGCACATGCCGGAAAGTGGCACAGGCAGGTCAGCCTGCTTTCCGCGGAGAAAATAGAGGACTTCAGGGCAAGAGGGGCACAGATAGACAACGGTGCCTTTGGTGAAAATTTAATTATATCAGGATTTGATTTTAAGAATCTGCCGCTTGGAACACGCTTTTGCATAGGAGATGCCATTCTTGAGATGACACAGATAGGCAAGCAGTGCCATTCACATTGTGCCATCTACAAGAGGATGGGCGAGTGCATTATGCCAAAGGAGGGCGTGTTTGCAGTAGTTATAAGAGGCGGTCAGATTCATGCGGGTGACGAGGTGGAGCTGATTCCGGCCAACATATATGCTTCGATAAAGGACAGACCGGCGGACAGCCGCTGTGAGCTTTTGACAGTCATAGAAGGAGCACATGCCGGTGAAAAGGCACTCTATATAGATGGCAGAATAAGAGTGGCATGTGGCAGTGTGTGGGCAGATGAAATAAATGACAATGATAATTCCTTTGCGATGTTTAAACAGCAGATAGGAAGCAGACCACGCCTCATAATCTGCGGAGGAGGGCATGTGTCGGCGGCACTTGTACGCATGGCGTCACTTTTGGCGTTTGATATATGGGTGATAGAGGACAGACCGCTGTTTGCCGACAATGCAAAGCGCGCGGGAGCAGACCATGTGATTTGCGGTGATTATAAAAAAACTCTCTCAGAGCTTGTGCCGCAGCCTGATGATTACTATGTATGCATGACAAGAGGCCATCGCTTTGATATGGAGTGTCTTACAGAGATATTCAGAAAGCCATATGCCTACGTGGGTATGATGGGTTCAAAGAAAAGAGCTGTGATAGTGAAAAAAGACCTTGAAGAATCTGGATTTTCACAGGAAATTATATCAGGATTACATTCTCCGATAGGCCTTGCAATAGGTGGACAGACACCGGAGGAAATTGCTCTTTCGGTGATAAGTGAGATAGTGAAGTGCAAAAATGAGCGCACAAGCTACACTCAGGTGGATAACGATGTGCTTGACGCACTTATTGAGGCGGCTAAGCAGCGTGTATTGGAATCAGAAACACAGGAAGCAGACACGCAGGAGTCAAATGAGAAATATATGCTGTGTACCATCATAAAAAAGAACGGCAGTGCACCGCGCGGAGTCGGCACACAGATGCTAGTGAGCTCAGACAACCGTATTGTAGGAACAATAGGCGGCGGCTGTGCGGAGGCTGAGGTTATAAGCCGCTGCAGGAGGCTCTTTCGTGAGCAGGGATTCAAATGTGCTACGATTGATGTCAGCATGAACACTGACGATGCAGAGAAAGAGGGCATGGTGTGCGGAGGCAGTATTTCGGTGTTGCTGGAGTCTGTGAAATAAAGATGAATAGTTATACAGCAAAATATTATTTTTGCAGTTGTTCAGTATTTTAAAAGCTTCGAGTAGCAGCGATATTATATTAAAAGAGAGGTTAAACGTATGAGTATAAGAAAAACAAAATCAGACAATGATGGCTCAGAAAAGGAGCGCAAGGGCTTAAAGAGAAAATTTGCAGCATATGCGGGACTTGCGTTTGGACTTATTCTTACAGCAGGACTTTTTTCAGGCTGTGGAAAAAGGAATACAGCAGATGCAGAGGTGGATTTATCTATTTTTGCGGCAAAGAGCTTAAACGGTGTTATGGACGAAATTTGTGCAGCCTACACCAAGGAGCATCCAAATGTAAACTTCCAGAACAATTACGACAGCTCAGGAACTCTGATGGCACAGATTAAAGAGGGCGCGAAGTGCAACATCTTTTTCTCGGCAGGAGTGGCACAGATGGATGAGCTTGAGAATGGCTACGACGGAGGAAGCGTAGTGGACGGTACTCGTGTTGACCTTTTAAATAATCAGGTGTGCCTTGTTACCTATAAGAATAGTGGCACGGCAGTAACAAGCTTTGCAGACATCTCAAAGGCCAAAAATATGGCGCTCGCTGACGGAACGGTTCCTGTAGGACAGTACACCAGAGTGGCGCTTGTAAATTCAAAAATGGTTGAAGGAGATGCCTCAAAGCCGCAGGATATTACAGATTCTGATATCTCAAAGGCACTTGGAGGCCTGGAAATCAATAGCTGTGCCAATGTAGGCGCAGTCGCATCTGCCGTAGCTGAGGGCGCAAATGAGATAGGAACAGTTTACTACTCAGATACATTCGGATACGAAAACCAGCTTGATATCATAGAAAAGCTTCCAAACAGCTTAACAGGCGATGTTATCTATCCGATAGCGGCATTAAAGGGAGACAGCACCACAGATGATGAGCTGGCAGCTGCAAAGGAATTTATTGCATATCTTCAGACGGATGAGGCAATATCAGTATTTGAGAAATATCATTTTTCGGTAAATGAATAATGGGAACGATTGATTTTGCACCGCTTTGGATAACACTAAAAACAGGAATAGTAGCGTCGTTTTTTTCATTCTTTATCGGAATAGCCTTTGCTGAGCTTGTCATAAACACAAAGGGCAGAGTGAGGGCATTCTGGGATGGACTGCTGACACTTCCGATGGTGCTGCCGCCTACTGTGGCTGGATATATTCTGCTTAGGATTTTCAGCACAAGGCGTCCCCTTGGAAGCTTTTTAAGCCATAGCATGGGTATACAGGTAGTACACACGTGGCTTGGCTGTGTGGTGGCAGCGACCATCATTGCACTCCCTCTCATGTACAGAAATGCGAGAGCGGCATTTGAGCAGATAGACGAAAATGTCATATATGCTGCGCGCACTCTCGGAATAAATGAGTGGAAGATTTTCTGGAAGATACGCCTGCCGATGGCAAAGCCCGGCATCATATCGGGTGTCACGCTGGCCTTTGCCAGAGCTATCGGTGAGTACGGTGCCACATCGATGCTTGCCGGAAATATAGCAGGAAAAACCTCGACCATATCACAGCAGATAGCAATGGTCATCCAAAGCGGTGACTATGCCACAGCGGGCTTCTGGTGCATAGTAATCATAGCGATTTCGTTTGCGTGCCTTGTATCGATAAATATGATATGCGGCAAAAGCAAGGGCATAAAGAGAAAGAGAAAAAATAATGTCGCTCATAGTAAAAATAAAAAAACAGTTGGATAATTTCGTGCTCTCGGTAGACATGGAGCTTACGGACGAGATTGTGTCCGTAATCGGCATGTCGGGCTCCGGAAAGAGTATGACATTAAAGTGCATAGCAGGGATAGAGACACCTGATTGCGGCTTTATATCATTAAACGGCCGTGTGCTGTACGACTCAAAAAATCGCATAAATCTGCACCCCGGTAAGCGCAGGGTAGGCTATCTGTTTCAGGACTATGCACTTTTTCCCACAATGACCGTGATGGAAAATATATGCATAGCAATGGGGCATCGCGATGAACAAAAGGTGAAGGTCTGGCTGAAACGGTATGGGCTTGATGGCATGGCGGACACATATCCGGACCATCTCTCAGGAGGTCAGAGGCAGCGCGTGGCAATGCTTCGCATGCTTGCGGCTAAGCCGGAGTGCATACTGCTAGATGAGCCGTTTTCAGCACTGGATGAGCATGTGAAAAGAAGCATGGAATCAGAGCTTATGGAGATGCTCACCGATTTTCACAATCCTGTTATCTTTGTGTCACACAACCGCGATGAGGTGTATCGTCTGGCCGAGCGTATCGGCAGCATGGAGAGCGGCGTGCTGAGCACAGTACGCGACAAAAAAGATTTTTTCATGCGTCCTCAGTCTGTGGAGCAGGCACTGCTTGTGGGCTGCAACAATATATCAGAGGTAAAATGGCAGGATAAGCATCATTTGCTTGCAGTGGAATGGGACAGCGTATTTGAGGTCACTGATGAGAAGCTTGAGCAGACTGCAGTGGGGCTTGACGACATATCACACATAGGTATTTTCCCACAGGATATAATAATATCTGCAGGCAAAGCAAAAACAGCACTTGCACATAATGATAAAAATATAATCAAGATTAAAGATTATAAAATGGTTGAAGAATTGAAAAACTGGGAAGTATCGTGCAAATTAAATAACGATTCAATAATTTACGCAAGCCTTCCGAAGCATACAGAAGCAAATATGCTCAGCAAAAATATAAATGATGAGCTTTATATAAAGAATTTTTATCTGCTTGGATAAGAAGTAAATGAGGACATACTATGATTTACCTGGACAATGCTGCCACAACAATTAAAAAGCCGGATGCGGTATATGATGCTGTGCTTGATGCAATGAAGCACTGCGGCAATTCAGGGCGCGGAACATCGGATGCTTCGCTTGATGCGTCGAGGAAAATATATGAGGCCAGAATGTGCCTTACGGAATTTTTCGGCGGGGAAGATGCTGACAGACTTGTTTTTACGTCAAATGCCACAGAGGCGCTAAATATTGCTATACACGGACTGCTTGAGCCGGGGGACCATGTGATTACGACACAGCTCGAGCACAATTCGGTGCTCAGACCTCTTTATATGCAAAGGGAGAGGGGAGTGTGTGTGGATATTGTGCCATGCAGTGATGAAGGAATAAAAAGGGGGATAATTTCCCCACAGGCTATAGAAGCTGCAATTTGTCCTGACACAAAGGCCATCGTCTGCACACATGCTTCAAACCTCACAGGCAATGTGGTGGATATTAAGTCGATAGGGCAAATCGCACGAAAGCATGACCTTTTATTTATAGTCGATGCATCACAGACAGCCGGTGTGCTTCCGATAAATGTAAAAGACATGAATATTGATGTGCTTTGCTTTACAGGGCACAAGGGGCTGATGGGCCCACAGGGAACCGGAGGACTTTATGTGGGAGATAGAGCAGATATAAAGCCGTTTAAAAGCGGTGGCACCGGCGTGCTCAGCTTTTTTGAGAGCCAGCCCATGGAGCTTCCGACAAGACTTGAGGCCGGTACCTTAAATGGTCCGGGAATTGCAGGACTTTTGGCAGGAGTAAAGGCGATAGAAGAAATCGGTGTGGATAACATATATGCCAAGGAGCATATGCTGATGAAGACCTTTCTTGAGAAAATAAAGACAATCCCCGGAATCAGGATATACGGAGATTTCGACATGCTGCCCGATAATGGCATACGCTGTGCGATTATTTCAGTAAATATAGCGGATATGGACTCTGCGGAGGTATCGGATATACTTATGAATGAGTATGGCATTGCAACAAGAAGCGGCATACACTGCGCACCACTGATGCATAAATTCTTCGGAACAGAAAAACAGGGTATGGTGAGATTTTCATTTTCATATTATAATACAGTTGAAGAGATAAATGAGGCCGCTGCAGCGCTTATGCAGATTGCAGCACTTTGATAAATATATTAAACAATTGAAAGGAATCAAAATGCCACAGGAAATAGTGTTTTGCAAGGGCGGTGGCTGTACCGCAAAGCTTGGCCCGGATTTGTTAAGTCATGTTTTAGCAAAGCTGCCACGAGCTGAAAAAGACAGCAATCTGCTTGTTGGATATGATAGCTGCGATGATGCGGCAGTGTACAGGATCTCAGATGACACGGCGATAGTCCAGACACTTGATTTTTTCCCGCCGATGGTGGATGATCCATATACGTTTGGACAGATAGCGGCCGCAAATGCGCTCAGTGATATCTATGCGATGGGAGGCAAAGTTAAGACAGCATTGAACATAGTCTGTTTCCCAGAGAAAATGGATTTGAATATACTCGGTAAAATAATGCAGGGTGGCGCCGACAAGGTGATAGAGGCAGGAGGCACACTTGCAGGCGGTCATTCTATAGCAGACAGCGATGTAAAATACGGACTTTCAGTCATGGGTACGGTTCACCCGGAGCATATCTACAGCAACAATACGGGGCAGCCGTCAGATGTGCTTATACTGACCAAGAAGCTCGGAGTGGGGCTTGTATGCAACGCAAACCGTGTCGGGGAAGCTCCGTTAGGTGCAATTGAGGATGCGGTAAGCTCCATGACCACACTGAATAAGGCCGCATCCGAAATCAGTAACAGCTTTGATATACATGCATGCACAGATGTCACAGGCTTTAGCTTTTTAGGACATCTGAGTGAGATGTTAAATGATGATATAACAGCGCTTATCGACTCGATTTCCATACCGGTCATTACCGGAGCACTGCGATGTGCAGATGAGTTTTTTCTCACGGCAGCGGCGCAGCGCAACAGAAACCATGTGGGTGATAAGGTGTGCTTTGCAAAAAATATACCTTTTTCAATGCAGGAGGTGCTTTTTGATCCGCAGACCTCCGGAGGACTGCTGTTTGCAGTAAAAGCCTCTGAGGCAGATGCTTTTTTGCACAAGCTTAAAGCAGCAGGGCTTCCGGCCGCAAAGGTGGGACGATTTGTTGAGCGGCGCGATGTGCCGATATATGTGAACTGATTTTAAGGAGGACGATAAATATGATAACAGTAAATGCAATAGGGGATACATGTCCAATCCCGGTTGTAAAGACAAAGAAGGCGATAGAGGCTCTCACACAGCCGGACACGGTGGAGACACTTGTGGACAATGAAATTGCAGTGGAAAATTTAAAGAAAATGGCTGCACAGAAGGGCTATAGCTGCGAAAGCAGTAAGCTCGACGACGGAAGCTACAGCGTAAAGCTGACAATTGAGGCTCTTAACACCGAAGCGCCTTCGGATACAGATGATGCTTCACAGTATACATGCACGCCGGCCGCAGATAACAGAGTTGTAGTAATCCGCTCTTCATATATGGGAGAGGGCAGCGAGGAGCTCGGAGGAGTGCTTATAAAGGGCTTTATCTATGCGCTTTCGCAGCAGGAAAATCCGCCTGAAACCATGCTTTTCTACAATGGAGGAGCGAAGCTGACCTGTGAGGGCTCAGAGTCACTTGAGGATTTAAAGGAGCTTAAGAATCGAGGCGTGAAAATCCTTACCTGTGGCACATGTCTGAATTATTATGAGCTGTCAGACAAGCTTGCAGTCGGAGAGGTGACGAACATGTATGATATCGCCGAGAAAATGGCTGGGGCATCTCTTATTGTAAGTCCCTAGAGTTATAAAAAGTGTGATGTGATGGATAAGAATTTGGTAAGAGAAAAGAAAAAACGGCTCATCATCACCTTCGAGACTACCACAGCGCCGTTAAAGCTGGACATCAAGGGCAAGGCATGTGGTATTCCGGGGCGCACGATTCCGCTTCCGTCTGTCATATCAGCAGGCTGTGGGCTGGCCTGGCGGGCAGAGCTTTCTGACAGGGAGAGCCTTATAGCCTTTATGAAGGAGCAGGACATACGGTGGGAAGCTATGTATGAGCTTGAAATGTATTGATATAGGAGAAAAATATGTTTTATTACAATCAGTATGTAAGGGCGCAAAGCCTTGATGAAGCCTATGAGCTTTATCAGAAAAAACCGAATTTTGTGCTGGGCGGCATGCTCTGGCTCAAAATGAAAAATAAGACACTTGGCACGGCGATTGACCTGTGCGACCTCGGGCTTGACCAAATTGATGAGGATGAAAACGAGTTTAGAATCGGTGCATATGCAACCCTCAGGCAGATAGAGACACATGAAGCCCTGAATGCATATACACACGGTGCGATTGCAGAGTCGGTCAGACATATCGTCGGGGTGCAGTTTAGAAATGTGGCGACTGTCGGAGGAAGCATCTGGGGCAGATTCGGTTTTTCAGATGTCATGACGATTTTCAGGGCACTGGGAGCAAAGGTGCAGCTTCACAAGGCAGGAATCATGGATTTGGACGAGTTTGCAGCACTTCCAAGAACCACGCGCGATGTGCTTGTGTCTGTAATAGTACCGAAAAATGCAAAGGGCATAGTATACTTAAGCCAGAGAAACCAGTCAACGGACTTTCCGGTGCTCACATGTGCAGTGGCAAACAGAAGCGGCAGGTATGTGGCGGTTATAGGAGCATCACCATATATGGCAGAGCCTGTGTGGGATGAGGACGGCATACTCGATGGCATGACAGGTGCAGGGACAGCCGGTAATGCAGCTTTGACAGAGAACTCCGAAAACAATGAAAAGATAGAAAAATTTGCTGGATATGTTGCAGACCATATCCGATTTGGAAGCAATATAAGGGCAGGCGCCGAGTACAGAGAGATGATATGCAAGGTGCTTACACGCCGCGCTGTCACACAATCGCTTGAAATCTGCGATGATATAATGTAATCGCTACCGGATGCATGGAAGTTATGCACAGAATTTTGGAAGCTCTATTAGTGTGATGGTGTCAATGCACGAGCACTAAGTACAAGCATTAAGCACGAGCATTATGTAGGAAGGAATTCATATATATGGATGTTAAAATAAAATTAAATGGAAAGTTAATAACCGACTCGGTTGACCAGGATATGGTGCTTTTGGATTTCTGCCGTAAGCACAACTGCTTTTCTGTGAAGAGAGGCTGTGAGTCAGGCAACTGCGGTCTTTGTACAGTACTTTTAGATGGAAAGCCGGTGCTGTCATGCAGCACGCCGATAGGCAGGGCAGACGGCAGAGAGGTTTATACCCTCGAGGGACTTGAGGAGGAAGCTAAGCAGTTTACAGGATTTTTTGCTGCACAGGGAGCGGATCAGTGCGGCTTTTGCAATCCGGGTTATATAGTAAATATTGTGGCACTTCTGAGAGAAAATCCTGACCCGACTGATGAGGAAATTCTTGAATATCTTTCAGGAAATCTGTGCCGTTGTACAGGATATCAGAGTCAGCTCCGCTCAATCAGAAATTTCTTAAACAGTAAGAAGGAGGGGGCACCTCTTAATCTTGAGGCAAATGTCTACGGAGAGGATATCGGAAAGGAGTGGCAGGATGAGCACAAATCAAACTAACGAAAACAGCTTCAACCGCGCCAGAAGGGATTACCACGCGGTTGGAAAATGTATACCGAAGAAGGATTCAAGTCAGCTTTTGCTCGGAAAGCCGGTATTTACCGATGATATCACACCGCGTGATGCGCTTGTCATAAAGCTTCTTAGAAGCCCATATGCAAATGCGATTGTCGAGGATGTAAAGACAGATATTGCTCTTAAGGTGCCGGGTATGGTTGCAGTATACACCTGGGAGGATGTTCCGAAAAAGCGTTTTTCTATCGCAGGACAGACCTTCCCGGAGCCGTCACCGTATGACAGATTAATCCTTGACCGCCATGTGAGAAGCGTAGGTGACGCTGTCGCTATCGTGGTAGGAGAATCGGAAAAGGCTGTGGACAAGGCACTTAACATGATAAAGGTAAAGTACACGGTGCTTGAGCCGGTGCTTGACTTCAGAAAGTCGCTGGACAACAAGGTGCTCGTGCATCCTGAGGATGACTGGTCATCCAGCATAGGAACAGGAGATGTAAAGCGCAATCTCATTCACCATGAGGAGGATGAGCATGGAAATGTGGAGAAAATTCTGTCAGAGTGTGATGAGATTATTGAGCACACATATCGCATAAAGGCAGCGCAGCAGGCATATATGGAGACCTGCAGAGCATACTGTGAGATAGACAGATACGGCAGGCTTCACTGCATCAGCTCGACACAGATTGTTTTCCACCTGCGTCGAATACTGGCCAATGCACTCGATATTCCAAAGTCCATGGTGCGTGCTGAAAAGCCGCGTATCGGAGGGGGCTTCGGGGCCAAGCAGACCGCGGTATGTGAGGTGTATCCGGCATTTGTTACCTGGAAAACAAAGCGTCCGAGCAAGATAATCTACAGCAGAAAAGAGTGTCAGACTATCGCGTCACCGCGTCATGAGATGGAGGTCACTGTGCGTCTCGGAGCGATGAAGGATGGTCATATAAGGGCGATAGATCTTTATACGCTGTCAAATGGTGGAGCATACGGAGAGCACAGCACTACAACAGTAGGACTTTCAGGTCATAAATCACTTCCTCTTTACACAGGAGGCTGCGAGGCAACCAGATTTTCGTGCGATGTTGTGTATACAAACGTGCAGGCGGCAGGAGCATACAGAGGCTATGGAGCCACACAGGGTATCTTTGCACTTGAATCGACTGTCAATGAGCTCGCTGAAAAGCTGCATATAGACCCGGTTGAGCTTCGGCTTAAAAATATCGTTCGCGAGGGCATGTTTATGCCTGCATATTTTGGCGAGACAGCCAATGCATGTGCACTCGACAGATGCATAATGCACTGTGCGGACAATTTCCATTGGGCAGAAAAGTATCCTGTCCGCGATATGGGAAATGGAAAGGTTCGTGCGGCAGGCATGGCGCTTGCAATGCAGGGCTCATGCATATCCGATGTAGATGTCGGCTCGTGTACATTAAAGCTTTCAGACTGTGGCACCTACAACATGATGATAGGCGCGGCAGACATGGGAACCGGCTGTGATACCATACTTGCACAGATGGCGGCTGAGGTGCTCGACTGTGAGCCGGATGATATAGCAGTGTTTGGAGCAGATACTGATGCTTCTCCTTATGATTCTGGCTCATACGCCTCATCAACCACCTACATCACAGGAATGGCCACACAGAATGCGGCACTTGAGCTTCGTGAAAATATAAAGAAAATCGGTGCACAGCTGCTGGGCTGTGATGCATCAGAGGTGGATTTCGACGGCAAAGAGGTGTATATCATAAATCCGGACGGTGCAGACAACGGGGCTGTTTCCGTAAGTCTTTCCGATATAGCAACAAAATCACAGGTCAACAACACAATCCCTGTAGATGTCACCGCCACATATTCATCACCTGTCTCACCGCCTCCGTACATGGTAGGAATGGTCGAGATAGAGCTTGATAAGGAGACAGGAGCAGTTAAAATACTTGATTATCAGGCTGTTGTGGACTGTGGAATCCCGGTCAATCCAAACCTCGCGCGTGTGCAGACTGAGGGAGGCTTAGGTCAGGGAATCGGCATGGCACTTTATGAGAATGTCACCTACAATGCCGGTGGAAAAATCGCAGAAAATGACCTCATGCAGTACAAGATACCGACACGACAGGACGTGGGCAATATCAATGTCGAATTTGAGACCAGCTATGAGCCGTCAGGCCCATTCGGAGTTAAGTCAATAGGCGAGATAGTTATCAACACACCGGCTCCTGCGTTGGCACATGCCATTTATCGTGCAACAGGTGTATGGCATAGGACAGTTCCATTTACCCCTGAGAAAATACTTATGGGAATGGCAGACCCAAGCTGGCACGAAAAGGATCTTAGAGTAAAATGATTCATATCATATACATGGCGGCTGGAAACAGCCGCCGTTTTGGAAGTAACAAGCTGTTTTATGAGCTGGATGGAAAGCCTATGTACAGGCATCTGCTTGACCGTTTAGTGGAAATTAAAAGCAGATATAATAATTCGGAAAACACCAGCGCTAATAAGCCTTTAGATTGTGATGAGATGGACGTTGATACTGTTATTGATACTTATATTGGCACAGACATCGGCTTATCAAAAAAGGCTGGAAAAAAGACAAAAAATACAGAATCGAGTAGCCCGCTCATAGATATCACAGTTGTTACCCGCTACCGGGAAATACTGGACTACTGCTCATCTATCCCCGATTGCCGTGCTGTCTTAAGTCCGGACAGCGAAAAAGGCATATCCTACACCATAAAGGCAGGAATTATGGCAGTGCAGGAGCAGAAAAAGAAAAATGGTGTGCGGCAGAAAAAGCAGGAAAAAAGCAGTGGCGTGTCGCAAAATTCAGCCGAAACAGAGGAATACTACATGTTTGCAGTAGCCGACCAGCCATATTTAAAAAGTCAAAGCGTGATTAAATTAATAGATAAAGTGCTTGAAAATACAGGAAAAGAACAATTAGTATTTTCGCTTCGCTGTGGAACTGCTGTGGGCAACCCATGTGTATTTAATTCATCGCTTATCCCACAGCTTTTATCACTGGAGGGTGATAAGGGTGGCAGAAGTGTGGCAAAGAAGCATGACTGTGTATATGTGGATATCGCAGATGAGAGTGAGCTGATGGACATAGATACCTTATCAAATTCAAAACAAACCGGGACATTATAAAAGCTATTATGAAAGAGCACTGTATCAGTGCATAACGAATGTATATTTCATACAGATTTCCATATACTACCTCCAAAGCATGAATGCAAATGCAAAAAAGTAACCGGAGGACAATAAAGTGAAAATCACAGGATTGACCAGAAGAGTAGACTCCCTCGGCAGAATAGTCATACCTAAGGAGCTGCGCAGGATGCTCCATATCAAGGAGGGCAGTCCGCTGGAAATATATATGGATGCAGACGAGACGATAGTGCTAAAGAAATATTCGCAGGTGGGAAGCCTGAAGAATATATCGCAGGCGTACGCACAAAGCCTGTCAAAGGTAACCGGTGCCACGGTATGTGTGGCAGACAGGGAGGAGATAATAGCGGCAGCCGGTAAAAACCACAAAAAGTATATAGGTAAGGCTTTGTCCAAGGAACTCGAAGATATTATGGATAAGAGAAAAAGTGCCTTGTACAGTAAAAAAGACAATAACCTGATACCGGTGGTAAAGGACGATAAAGCTGACTGTGAAGCGCAGGCAATAGCAGTGATAGTGCATGATGGTGATAGTGCGGGAGCCGTTATACTGTGTGCTTACGATGAAAAAGCCGATAAGTCTGAGATTGCTGAAAAGCTGGCGGGGGCAGCAGCAGAATTTCTGGCTGACCAGCTTGGCTAGAGATAGCGAAAAGCATTGTAAAAAACATTATAAAAAACTATTTACTTGACTATAACAGTAATAAAGATGTAAAATAGCGTGATAAAGGGAGCAAATAGCTTCCTTTTGTGCTATAAAGGCATAATAGAAAATTAAGCAATTATTAATTATCTGATGTAGAGGCATTGTAGTATAATAGACAATACATATTTGTAATAGTTGTCAATTATCTATAAAGTATGCCGATATACAATGGCATACCGATAGTTTGGAGGTAACGTTTAGAAATGGCAAAACAGAAACAGAAAAAGAAGAAAAAGCAGCATCGCGTTTTCTGGTTTTTCATAAAGCTTCAGATTTTTCTGATGGTACTGATTCTCGGGGGATTATGCTTTTACTACTTTGGCGGTTATGCTGACAAGGTGGCAAAGCTTCACTCAGAGGCAGTAGAGCTCGTGCAGAAATCTGACAAAAACACATTTTTACCGGCGCGGACGAGTACACTCTACGATACAAACGGTGATGAGATATCCGAGACAGCCACCACAAAAAAGGCTGACTATGTGAAGTATGAGGATATACCGCAGAACTTCGTAAACTGTATGGTCAGCATCGAGGACAAGAAGTTCTATAAGCACAATGGTGTGGACCTAAAGGCAATAGTGCGTGCCGCAAAGTCAATTATAAAAAACAAGAGAATTACTCAGGGTGGCAGTACCATCACGATGCAGCTCGCCCGAAATATTTATCTGGATACGAACAAGAACTGGCAGCGAAAAGTCAAGGAAATGTTCATAGCGATGGAGCTGGAAAAGAAATATTCCAAGAACGATATTATGGAGTTCTACCTGAATAATGTCTATTTCATGAACGGATATTATGGTATTCAGGCAGCGTGCCATGGCTATTTTAACTGTGAGCTTTCGGATCTTGATTTGTCGCAGACTGCCTTTTTGTGTGCGATTCCGAACAGTCCGACATACTATGACCCGATAAACAACAAGGATCATACATTGACACGTCGCAATCTTATATTGAAAAATCTAAGGGAAGATGGCAAAATCACACAGCAGGAATATGAGGCCGCCATAAACGAGGAGATAACCCTCAACATGCCTGAGAAGGATGACACGGTCAAGTACAATTATGTGGATACCTATGCATATTACTGCGCTACGAGGGCGCTCATGGAGAATGAGGGCTTCAAGTTCAAGTATTACTTTGACTCAGACGATGAAGAAAAGGAGTATGATGCTTCATATGATGAGATGTATTCATATTGTCAGAAAAAGCTCTACTCAGACGGTTACAAGATTTATACATCAATTGATCTGACCATGCAGCAGCAGCTTCAGGATTCGATTGACCTGACACTTCTGGACTTTACAGACACGACCGATGATGGCACATTCAAGCTGCAGAGTGCTGCAACCTGTATAGACAACGACACAGGCGAGGTGGTTGCAATAGTTGGTGGACGAAGCCAGGATGCAGTCAGTCATACGCTAAACCGTGCTTTCCAAAGCCATCGTCAGCCGGGAAGCTCAATAAAGCCTCTCATTGTGTATACACCATCATTTGAGCGTGGAAAGACACCGGATACCATCGTAAATGATCATAAGTTTGATGGAGGACCGTCTAACTCGGGTGATGTATATTACGGTGATGTGACTATCAGGCTTGCCGTTCAAAAGTCACTGAATACTGTAGCATGGCAGCTATATGATGAGCTCACACCAAAGGTAGGCTTACAGTATCTCAAGGATATGAATTTTACCAATATTGTAAAGGATGACTATGTCACAGCAACAGCACTTGGAGGTTTTACAACAGGTGTATCCACACTGGAGATGGCATCTGCATATTCAACACTTGAGAACGATGGAATGTACAGGAATCCGACATGTATTAAGTCGATTGTGGATTCTGACAACAATATCATATATACATCATCGCAGAAGGATACCGTCATATATACAGAGACAGCATCGCGTATGATGACAGATGTCATGACAGATGTTATGAAATCCGGAACCGGTCGTAGCGCGAATCTGGACAATGGCATGCCTTGCGCCGGCAAAACCGGAACTACAAACGATAAGAAGGACGGCTGGTTCTGTGGCTTTACCAGATACTACACCACATGTGTATGGGTAGGCTGCGATATGCCTGAGACAGTCAAAAAACTGACAGGAAGCTCTTACCCGGCAGAAATATGGAAGAACTACATGGATCAGATACATGCTGACCTTACACCAATAGATTTCCTGCCATATGCCCAAATATCGGATGATTATCAGGACAGCCAGGATACACCTGCCGATGACCAGACGCAGAATAATCCTACAGATCAGACTGTGACCACACCTGATGCAGGAACTACAACACCGGATAAGACCACAACAGACACGAATAATACTCAGGGAACCACCACGACCACACCGGGTGAAAATAACAGTCAGGGAACAAATGGCGGCAATGGCGGAAATACGAGTGGTACTACCGGCGATACGACAGGTGGAAACACAGGTGGAAATACCGGAGAAAATAACGGTGGCAACACAGGCGGTACAACAGGTGGAAATACCGGAGATAACACCGGTGGTAATACAGGTGGAAACACCGGGGACAGCACAGGTGGAGCTACCGGTGGTACCACCGGAGGCGGAGCAGCCCAGTAGATTTTTCTTTGCAGTGCTGTCGGGAGTTGTGTTTTTTGCAGCATACGCACCTGTCACGATAGGAAACAAGACGATAGATGCGCTCATATATTCAGTGACCTACAATGGTTCATACCTTGCTGCAGAGGGAATTATCACAATCATAGTGATATCAATCCCACCGGTTAAGAAGGCACTCGACTATGTGAAGCAGATGGCAAACAGCCGGTAGATAATCTATATCTAAACAATTAAATTATGTAAAAATGAGCAGAATAGGTAGAAATACTTGTCCTGCTTTTTTTATTGTATATTATTGTTACATTGTGAGGGACTTGCGGGGCGGGTGAGGGACAGTGGCACAGCTTACAACGGTTGAATAGCGTAGCTGCTTAGATAATGTAGAATTATGCTTTGAAATACAGAAATGCCCCACCATGGACGGTGGGGCAAGGCGTTATGCGCCATGGACGGCGCATAAAAGCCGGTTTCGTCCGGCTACAAGATACTATAAGCATAATTCGTACAGTATCTTAGCAGCGCAGCGTAAACCATTGTAAGCTGTGCCACTGTCCCTCACCCGCCCCACAAGTCCCGTACCATAAAAAATGAAAAATAAAAATACTTTGACTTGACAACTATTTTAAATGTGATATACTTTCACTGTCAAATGATTTGATGATGAAAATATTTGACATGCAAACTAGTGCAAATATACCAGCACACAAAACCGAAAATAAACACAGAAAAAGGAGAACAGAAATATGTTGGAGAAAATCAAGGAAATCGTAGCAGATCAGTTAGGAATCGACGAGGATGATATCAAATTAGAGTCAAACTTCAAGGAGGATCTTGAGGCAGATTCATTAGATCTTTTCGAGCTCGTAATGGCACTCGAGGAGGAGTACGGAGTAGAAATCCCTTCAGAGGATTTAGAGAAAATCGCAACAGTAAACGACATCATTGAGTATCTTAAGAACAAAGGTGTAGAGGCTTAAAAGACATGGAAACAAGAATAACAAAGCTTCTTGGAATCAAATATCCGGTCATTCAGGGTGGCATGGCATGGGTAGCAACCCATGAGCTTGCCAGCGCTGTGTCCAATGCAGGCGGACTTGGCATCATCGGAGCAGGCGGAGCCCCGGCTTCATGGGTAAAGGAGCAGATAGTCGCTGCAAAGAAGGAGACAGATAAGCCGTTCGGAGTCAACCTCATGCTTATGAATCCGGAGGCTGATGAGATAGCAAAAATCATCGCCGAGGAAAAGGTAAAGGTAGTCACCACCGGTGCAGGAAATCCTGCAAAGTACATGGATATGTGGAAAGAAGCAGGCGTCATCGTAATCCCTGTAGTTGCAAGCGTAGCACTCGCAAAGCTCATGGAGAGAGGCGGGGCAAGCGCAGTAATCGCCGAGGGAATGGAGTCAGGCGGACATATCGGAGCACAGACTACCATGACACTTGTGCCACAGGTTGTTGATGCAGTGAGCATCCCTGTTATCGCAGCAGGCGGAATTGCAGACAACAGAGGCTTTAATGCAGCATTTGCACTCGGTGCAGAGGCAGTCCAGATGGGTACACGCTTTGTCACCGCAAAAGAATCGATAGTACATGAAAACTATAAGCAGAAGGTCATTAAGGCCAAGGATATAGATTCCGAGGTTACAGGAATGAGCACAGGCCATCCGATCAGAGTGCTCAGAAACAAGATGACCAGACAATATCTCAAGCTGGAAAAGGAAGGAGCTCCATTTGAAGAGCTCGAAAAAATGACACTTGGCGCACTCAGAAAAGCCGTTGTAGACGGAGATACCGTATATGGCAGCGTCATGGCAGGTCAGAGCGCAGGCCTCGTAAAGAAAGAGGAAACCTGCAAAGAAATCATTGAGGATGTAGTGGGACTGAACAAATAGACAGTATTCACTTTTACATGAAATTTAAGGAGACCGTGCCGCCTGGAAAGAGTGGCTTACGGTATCCTGTCAGAAATAAGGAGAAACCGAAAATGGGTAAGAGAGTATTTATGTTTCCCGGACAGGGCTCACAGTATATAGGAATGGGTAAGGAGTTTTACGATACAATGCCAAATGCAAAGGCAGTAATCGACCTTGCCAGTGAACAGACAGGCTTGGATATCCCGGCACTTTGCTTTGAGGAAAATGACAAGCTGAATATTACAGAGTACACACAGATATGTATGCTTGCAGTTGAGGCAGCTATATATCAGGCAATCATTGACAAAGGTATCACACCTGATGTCACAGCTGGATTAAGCCTTGGGGAATATGGTGCTCTCATCGCATCAGGAGCCATGACTATGGCAGATGCATTCGCAGTTGTCAGAAAAAGAGGAATCTACATGCAGGAGGCAGTTCCTACAGGTGGAGCCATGACAGCGGTTTTAGGACTTGATCCGCAGGTCATTGAGGATATCTGCAAAAAGACAGCAGATGAGACAAATTCAGTGGTATCGGTAGCCAACTATAACTGCCCGGGACAGATTGTTATCACAGGAGAAAAGGCAGCAGTAGATGCCGCTGCAGCAGCATGCAGCGAGGCAGGCGCCAAGAGATGCGTACCGCTCAAGGTAAGCGGACCTTTCCACTCAGCAATGCTTAAGGGCGCAGGCGAAAAGCTCGCAGATGCACTTGAGAGTGTAGAAATCCACGATATCAAGGTGCCATATATCACAAACGTCACAGCAGACTATGTGAAGTCACCGGCAGATGTCAAGGATTATCTGACAAAGCAGGTTTCATCGTCAGTGCGCTGGCAGCAGACCATCGAGCGCCTTATCGCAGACGGTGCAGATGAGTTCGTGGAAATCGGACCGGGACGATCACTCAGCGGATTTATGAGAAAGATAAATAGAGACGTAAAAGTCGTAAACATAGACAAACTGGAGGATTTTGAAAAGTATGTTAACAGGTAAAAATGCCCTGGTTACAGGCGCAAGCCGCGGAATTGGAAGACAGATAGCTCTTACACTTGCCGCAGCACACGCCTTTGTAATAGTAAATTATAATGGTTCAAAGGAAAAGGCAGATGCCGTTGTTGCAGAGATAAAGGCAGCAGGCGGTGATGCAGTTTCTTATCAGTGCAATGTATCTGATTTTGACGAGTGCCAGAATATGATAACAGCGCTCATCAAAGAGTACAAGCACATAGATATCCTCGTAAATAACGCAGGAATCACAAGAGACGGTCTCATCATGAAGATGAGCGAGGCAGACTATGACGCAGTGCTTGACACAAACCTTAAGGGTGCGTTCAACACAATCCGTCACATGTCACGCTATTTCTTGAAGCAAAAATCAGGAAGGATTATCAATATTTCATCAGTTTCCGGCATACTCGGAAATGCAGGACAGGCCAACTACAGCGCCAGCAAGGCAGGAGTTATAGGACTCACAAAGGCTGTAGCCAGAGAGCTTGCCAGCCGGGGAATCACAGCAAACGCAGTGGCACCGGGCTTTGTAGAGACAGAGATGACAGATGTGCTTGCCGATGCGGCAAAGGAGAATCTTTTATCACAGATTCCGCTTGGCAGACCGGGAAACACAAAGGATATCGCAAACGCAGTATTATTTTTAGCATCAGATGCAGCAGGCTACATCACAGGCCAGGTGCTGTCTGTTGACGGAGGAATGGCAATATGAGTAGAAGAGTAGTTGTAACAGGACTTGGAGCAGTAACACCAATCGGAAATAATGTGGACGATTTCTGGACATCGGTAAAGGCCGGAAAAATCGGATTTGACCACATCACAAAATTTGACACAACAGATTATAAATGTCACATTGCAGCAGAGCTTAAGGACTTTAACCCACAGGATTTTATGGATAGAAAGGCTGCGAAGAGAATGGAGCCATTCTCACAGTACGCAGTAGCTGCAGCAAAGCAGGCAATTGATGACAGTGGACTTGATATCGAAAAGGAAGATCCATACATGGTTGGATGTGCTATCGGTTCAGGTATCGGAAGTCTTCAGGCTATGGAGCGCGAGACACAAAAGCTTTATGAAAAGGGACCAAACAGAGTCAATCCTCTGCTTGTTCCGCTTATGATCTGTAACATGGCAGCAGGAAATGTTTCTATCCAGTTCGGTCTCAAGGGAAAAAGTATCAATGATGTAACAGCCTGTGCTACAGGAACAAACACAATCGGTGAGGCATACAGAAGTATCCAGTACGGTGAGGCTGACGTGATGGTAGCCGGTGGTACAGAGGGCAGTGTATGTCCTATCGGAATCGCAGGATTTACAGCACTTACAGCGCTTTCTACAGTAGATGATCCGGCAAAGTGCTCACTTCCGTTTGACAAGAACAGAAGCGGCTTTGTAATGGGTGAGGGCGCAGGAGTAGTTATCCTTGAAGAGCTTGAGCATGCAAAGGCAAGAGGGGCAAAGATTTATGCAGAGGTAGTCGGATACGGCTGCTCATCGGATGCATACCATATCACATCTCCGCAGGAGGATGGCGCAGGCGCAGCAAGAGCCATGACAAATGCCATGAGCGATGCAGGTGTCACACCGGCAGATGTAAAATACATCAATGCACACGGAACAGGCACACATCACAATGATCTCTTTGAGACAAGAGCAATCAAGCTTGCGTTCGGTGATGAGGCTGCAAATCTTAAAATCAATTCAACAAAGTCTATGATAGGACATCTGCTCGGAGCAGCGGGAGCTGTTGAGTTTATAACATGTGTGAAGGAAATCCAGGACGGATTTATACATAAGACTGTTGGCTATGAGACTCCTGATGAGGAGATTGACCTCAATTACTGCAAGGACAGCTATGAGGAGCCTGTTGAGTATGCACTTAGCAATTCACTGGGATTTGGTGGACATAATGCAAGTATTCTGCTCAAGGCTTATAAATAGATAGCTTCTGCTTTTTTAGGGGCTTCGCGCATTCAGGCTGTGAGGTCCGGTGGAGCACACAGGGCACATGCTTCCCGGCTCCACGTTATTGAGCGCGAAGCATGTAGATAGTTTGGAGTAAATTGAGAAAGGATATATGCAATATGTCAATTATGAATACGCAGCAGATTATGGATATTCTGCCGCACCGCAGTCCGTTTCTTCTCATTGATACGGTTGAGGAACTGGAGCCGGGCGTAAAGTGTGTGGCTAAGAAGAATGTGACTATGAATGAGCCGCATTTTATGGGACATTTTCCGGGAAATCCGGTGATGCCGGGAGTGCTTATTATTGAGGCTTTGGCGCAGACCGGTGCAGTTGCCATTCTTTGTCAGGATGAGTGGAAGGGCAAGACTGCATATTTTGCAGGCATCAATAATGCCAAGTTCAAGCAGAAGGTGGTTCCGGGAGATACGCTGGAACTGACCACTGAGATTATAAAGGTTAAGGGTCCTATCGGTGTGGGCAAGGCTGTTGCCAGGGTAAACGGCAAGGTTGCCTGTATGGCGGAGCTTACATTTGCAATAGGTTAATTGCATAAGGAGACATGATGAAGTTATTCAAGAAGAAAGATAAAATTATAGAGGCTGAAGAGATTTTAGCAAAGAACGCTGAGAGCGCAAAAACAGCCGCAGATGGCAAAAATGCCGGTGCAGCACAGGAAGCAAAAGAGGATGTACCTGAGACAATCGTTTGTCCCAAGTGTGGCAAGACTGTGCTCAAATCAGTTGTAAAACAGCACAAATACGTCTGCTATGAGTGTAATTATTATTTCCGTGTGCGTGCTAAAAACAGAATCAGAATGGTTTCCGACAAGGAAGCATTTGAGCCATGGTTTACAGAGCTTACAACAGGAAATCCTCTCAATTTCCCTGAGTATGAGGAGAAAATTGCAAAGACTCAGGAGAAGACAGGACTTTCTGAGGGCATTGTCATCGGTAAGACAAAGATTTACGGTGAGGAGACAGTGCTTGGTGTAATTGATTCAAGATTTATGATGGGAAGCATGGGCCATGTGGTTGGTGAGAAAATCACAAGCGCATTTGAGCGTGCCACAGAGGAAAGACTTCCGGTTATATTATTCTGCTGTTCAGGCGGTGCCAGAATGCAGGAGGGTATCATTTCACTGATGCAGATGGCAAAGACCTCAGCCGCAGCAAAGCGTCATTCAGAGGCAGGGCTTTTATATGTGCCTGTACTCACAGATCCTACAACAGGTGGTGTGACAGCCAGCTTTGCAATGCTTGGAGACATCATTCTTGCAGAGCCAAAGGCACTTATCGGCTTTGCGGGTCCTCGTGTTATCGAGCAGACCATCGGACAGAAGCTGCCTGAGGGCTTCCAGAGGGCAGAGTTCCAGCTTGAGCACGGCTTTGTGGATATGATAGTTGAGCGTGAGGATTTAAAGAAGACTCTTTACAAGATTTTACGTGCTCACAGACCTACCACTGGCTATGCCAATTTTGACCCGCTTCACTCAGACGACAATTACGAGCCAACAGAGCTTATGAAGGAGCGCGAGGCAAAGGCCAAGCCATTTAAGGTATGGGATAAGGTCAGCGCCGCAAGACAGATTAAGAGACTTGCATCGGTTGACTATATGGACTATATCTTTGATGAGTTTATGGAGCTGCACGGAGACAGATATTTCCGCGATGACCCGGCTATCGTAGGTGGAATCGCATATTTAGACGGCCAGCCGGTCACAGTTATCGGTGTTCACAAGGGAAAAGACCTTGAAGACTGCGCAAAGAGAAACTATGGTATGCCATCACCTGAGGGCTACCGCAAGGCACTGCGCCTCATGAAGCAGGCAGAGAAATTCAACCGTCCGATCATAACCTTTGTCAATACATCAGGAGCTTATCCGGGAATGGAAGCAGAGGAAAACGGACAGGGTGAGGCAATCGCAAGAAACCTTTATGAGATGAGCGGCATCAAGGTGCCAATCCTTTGTCTCATGATAGGAGAAGGCGGAAGCGGCGGAGCTTTAGCTCTTTCTGTAGGAAATGAAGTGTGGATGATGGAAAATGCCACATACTCAATCCTCTCGCCAGAAGGCTTTGCATCTATCCTCTGGAAGGACGGAAAGCGTGCAAAGGAAGCCGCAGAGGTAATGAAGATTACAGCACACGACTTAAAGGAGCTTGATGTCGTGGATGATATAATACCTGAGTTTGGCGGAGCCGACGAGGATGCCCTTTCATCAATCGGAAACTACATGAAGGGCAACATGAAGAAATTCTTGGAAAAAGAAAGCAAATTGACAAAGGACCAGCTCTTGGAGGAAAGATACAAGCGTTTCCGCAAGTTCTAGTCCCGGAAAGGAAATTCTATGAAGATAGTTGGAACAGGAAGCTGCCTGCCACAGAGAGTGGTCTCAAACGATGACCTGGCAGCCATAATGGACACATCTGACGAGTGGATCAGCTCGCGTACAGGAATAAGAAACAGACACATTGCAACGACTGAGACAACCACCTCGCTGGCCTGTGATGCAGTAAAAAGTGCGCTGCAGGATGCGGGGATTGACGGAAGTGAGATAGACTTGATAATAGCGGCAAGCGTATCCACAGACAAAATCGTTCCATCGCTCGCATGTCAGATTCAGGCTGAGATAGGTGCAGGCAGTGCAGTGGCATTTGACATAAATGCCGCATGCTCAGGCTTTTTATTCGGGCTTGCCACAGCAGATGCGTATTTTAAGACCGGCAGGTTTCACAAGGCAGTCGTAGTGGGAGCAGAGGTTCTTTCAAAAATAATGGACTGGAATGACAGAAGCACCTGTGTACTCTTCGGAGACGGAGCAGGAGCAGCGGTTGTGACAGACGAGGGCGATGCTTTTAAGGGCTTTGTACAGGGCTCGGACGGAAAAAGCGGTGAGGCGCTTGACGGAGACAACCGTCCAGTAGTCAATCCGTTTACCGACAATGGAAAGCAGTCTGCACTCGGTGGATATGTCACCATGGACGGTCCTGCTGTATACAAGTTTGCGGTAAAGACAGTGCCAAAGGCTATAAATGAGCTGCTTGATGAAATTGGCTGGAGCGCAGATGATGTGGATGTCTATGTGCTGCATCAGGCCAATATCCGTATTATTGAGTCGGTTGCCAAGAGGCTTAAGCAGCCTATGGACAAATTTCCGACCAATTTACAGCAGTGTGGAAATATTTCTGCGGCAAGTGTGCCGATTTTGCTTGATAAAGTCCGCAAAGATGGTATGATAAAGCATGAGGAAAAAATAATTTTATCAGGCTTTGGAGCAGGACTTACATGGGGAGCCTGCGCCATAGAGTGGCAATAGAAAGAGGTATTTATGACGGCAGATGAAACTTTAAATGAATTATTGGTGTGTCTGTTCAAGGATTTGACAGAGATAGAGGGCAGATGTCTGATAACAGACGAATTTTCTGATATTTCTATCAACGATATGCATATAATAGAGGCTATAGGAGTCGATGAGCCAAAGCGCTCCGGCACCGTAGCCAAGCTTATGTCTATCACACTGGGCACGCTGACAAAGGCAATAGATGGTCTCACCCGCAAGGGATACGTGAACCGTATCCGCAGTGAGGAAGATAAGCGCGTGGTAAAGCTCTCACTCACTGACAAGGGAAAGAGTGCATACTATCATCATGAGCAGTTTCACCGTCATATGATAGAGCATATAAAGGACGGTCTTTCGGATGACGAAATGAAAGTTCTTATAACTTCACTTGCAAAACTCTCGGATTATTTCAAGGTGGTATATTCCGATGATGAGGAGAATCAGTACCAAAACTGGGATAATATAAATGAAGATAATAAATAAAATGAATTTTTTTTATATAAAACTTTCAAAAATTACTTGATTATAGCAA
>ERZ1026850.393-NODE-393-length-28032-cov-9.987740_pt1 | contig 28032 bp, 40 predicted proteins | sample MGYA00380155_ERZ1026850 | MGnify/ENA primary metagenome ERZ1026850 (study PRJEB33269, sample SAMEA4719791) | human gut metagenome | biome: human-associated habitat; feature: organic feature; material: feces | place: Cameroon | collected 2013-10 ... | reverse complement strand
CGGAGTGGTCAAAGCCGTCCGCAGGAACAAAAGAACTTTGCCCTGACATCTCCCGTGCCGGGTTTATTGCATGGGTCAAAGAGTTTTACCATATCGAAAAAGTTTACACACGGGAGGAACCGAGAGAATGAGAAAGAAACCGATGAATTTTTGCCTCATCTTCGCACTGGACGGTATCGCTTTGCTGGCCATCATCGGTGCGGTGCAGGCGGTACGTTGGGCCTGCTCCTTGCTGGCCGTTGCGCTGGCTTACTGGGGCGGCTGGGACATCGCCGAGGCCGCGCAGGCCGCGCCTTGGATTATTGTTGCATCCACTGCGGGGCTGGCAATGTCGCTTTATGGGATGCATGAGGACAACAAGCGATATAAGCGCAGCGGCTACGGCAAGATTGTCCGCTGCCACGCACGAAACCCGGAGCATCCGCAGAACGAGGAGAAGGGCGCATGAAGCTGGAAGAGTTGATTCGGCAGCAGGCCGAAGAGCATCTGAAAGCAGCCACGCGGCTCGCAACAGAGTCCGCGCTCACAAAAGACATTTGGCTGCGGGTCATCTGCCGGGAAAAATCAGAGGTCTATAGCGCGGCGGCAGATGGGCTGCTCACAGCCCTCCACGATGCGGAGGACGTTGCACATGGTTGATTGCATCCACTATGTCACATGGTACACCGTGTACAGCGCCAAGACCGGCGAGGTAGTGGCCGCCGGAACATCCGCCATGTGCGCTGCGAAGCTTGGGTACAAGACTGCCAACAGCTTTGCATCTTCCGTTGGACACCGACGCCATGAAAAAAAGCGTCCGCACAAGTACATTTTTGAGCAGGAGCGTATTGATCGCGCTGAGGTTGACTGCCTCCCTCCGCTTCGCCGCTACTGCAAAAAGAAAGGCCGGTATACGAAAAGGGAACAGGAATATGAACGGTAGATATATGCGCGCCGCGGAGATTCGATGGCATAAGCGCCAGCCGGAGCGACTGCGGCACATCCATCGAAATAAAATCAAAAAACAGCAGGCTTCATTCTGCTGCCATGCTTACCATAAAGGGGATTCTGGCAGATGTGACAAGCTTGTTTTTACTGGATTTGACCCCATATTGTCAAGTGTGCAAGCTCAGCATTGGGCGGACGAAAACTGGACGCTTTATGACCATATCGACGTCTTGGATTCTTCGGGCCTCAAGATTTACGGGAGGTAATACACATGAGCCAGACGTTAGCCCGCAGAGCCCGCATCAAAGACCTTTCCAACAAGGCCGAGGGCATTTTCCAGTACGTCGGGAACGACAATGTGCTGTTCCGGCTCATCAGCACCGGCAACAAGCTCACCAGCGACGTCAACTATGCTGTGGCTCTGTTCACCGGCTTTGCCCGGAGTCATCAGCTGAGTGATTTTGAGACACGCCGCACAATCGACTCGATTTATCGCCGGGTCGGTGAGCTCATGTGCCTCATCGACATCGTTCATTCCGCTGCTGGCGAAGAAATCATGCCTGAGCCATATGAATCCATAGATTTTTGTTACATGACCGAGTACCGCACTATGCTACGAGAGGCCGTCATTCGTGGGATGCCGGACAATTACAAAGGCCCGGCGCAGAACCCCTACACTGTCAGCCTTGTGAAGCCGGGTGTGAACCGCGGCGATGGTTACACGCCGGACGAGTACGATGACGATTTCTTTGCTCGCTTCACCCGCAAGGAAGAACCCCGCGACCGGAAGCTTGTTTTCCGGTGCACCAAATCCGAGCTTGACGCCATCAAGCGTTATGCAAATATCATCGATATTAAATTTACCGAGGAGGAAATCCACCATGCCTGAAAAAATCAACCAGCCTCCCGCTGAAATGCTCTCTCAGAATGCAGCTGCCGTCCAGAGCACCGAGGTGCCCACGCCTGTTACACCCGCTGCGCCTGCTCAGCCTCCGCAGCGTCAGAGCTATGCCGAGAAGGTACAGGGCCTGACTATTGACGAGCGCAACTGGATGCTTGCAAAGTCCAAAGCCGCAGCGATGGCGCAGCTGCCCGAAGGCTTTCTGCCTCAGACCTACACCGGAAATCCCGGCGCGTGTGCCATCGCTTGCGAGATGGCCTTGCGCATGGGCGTCTCTCACCTCTTCGTCATGCAGAACCTTTACGTCGTCCATGGTATGCCTACATGGAGCGGCAAGAGCTGCAAGGCCCTCATCGACAACAGCGGCCAGTTTGCAGGCCGCACCCGCTACCGCATGGAGGGCGAAGAATGCACTGACAGCTGGGGCTGCCGCCTGATCGGCGTGGACAAGCTCACCGGCGAAAAGGTCGAAGGCCCGAAAGTCACGGTCAAGATGGCAAAGGATGCCGGGTGGTGGAACAAGAATGGCAGCTACTGGCCCAAGATGACCGAAATGATGCTCAAGTACCGCGCCGCCGCGTACTTTGCCCGCGCCGAGTGTCCGGAGGTCCTGATGGGTGCCAACATCGACTACGAGGTGGGCGACGGCGACGCTGCGGAAGAAGGTGCCGCCGATGCTTAATGTTGTTGCATTGATGGGTCGTCTGGTCTACGACCCGGAGCTCAAGACCACCCAGAACGGCACCAACGTGTGCAGTTTCCGCATCGCCGTTGACCGCAGCTTTACCCGGCGGGGCGAAGAGCGCAAGGCCGATTTTATCGACGTCACCGCGTGGCGGCAGACCGCCGAGTTCGTCTCCAAGTATTTCCAGAAGGGCAGCATGATCGCGGTCGAAGGCAGCTTGCAGACCCGTCAGTACCAGGACAAGAACGGCAACAACTGCACAGCTACCGAGGTTCTTGCGTCGCAGGTGAGCTTTTGCGGCGGAAAGGCCAAAGAGAAGCCCGCTGTGCATGATTTCGACCAGCAGACGGAGAATCATGTGCGGGAAGCAAACGCCGCTCACAGCGCCCCGCAGAAGCCTCAGAGCGTACCGGAGTATTCGCAGGGCAGCGCAGACGACTTTTCGGTCATCGACGATTCGGAGGACTTGCCGTTCTAAACCAAGAGCTGCGCTATCTGGCTATACGGGCGCGCAAAGGAGGTGAAACGGGTTGGAAATCAGCCGAAAAAGCTTCAGCTTTTTTCGTTCTTACTACGAAGCGGCACAAGATTTGAGCAAAAAAGAGCGCGCAGAATTTTACGAAGCAATCATTGAGTACAGCTTTACCGGAAAAGAACCGGAAGTGAAAGGCGTTGTCTCTATCTGCTGGAAGCTTGTGAAACCTACTCTTGAAAAGTCTATGCAGGACGTTTTGAACGGAGCAAAAGGCGGCAGACCGAAAAAAAACAAAAACCACGGTTTTAGTGAAAAAGAAAACCCCGGTTTTGAAAATTCAAAAAGCCAAAGCATAACCGGAGAAGGAGAAGGAGAAGGAGAAGGAGAAGGAGAAGGAGAAGGAAGATTGTCTGCCGCCGTTGACGTAGAGCTTTCTAAAATCGTCCAGCATTATCAGCAGGCTGTTGGAGATTTCCCACGCTCTGCACTGGATAAGCTGCAGAAGTGGCGGCAGGAGTACAGTACAGAGATGATTTTGCTGGCGATCGACAAAGCCGCAGAGGCCGGGAAACGTTCGTGGAACTACATCAACGGCATCCTGTCTGGCTGGCAGCGGGATGGGATACGCACCCCGGGGGACGTGGCAGCGAATGAGCAGCGCCGACAAGAGCAGCCTCGCGGGAAACAGGCCGCAGAAAGCGCCGCAGAGGCATACGCAAATATTTTCAAGGGGGTGAAACCGTGACAGTGGAGATGATGACAAAGCTTCTTGCGGACGCTGAGGCCTATTTTGGACGGCCTCAGACCGCAGAGAACCGCGCAAGCATTGCGGAGATCTGGGCGAACTCATCACTCAAGGACGTGCCGGATGAGATGGCCTATAAGACGTTCCACGAGGTGATTTCGGAGTGCAGCTGGCAGAGCCAGCTTCTCCCGGCGTGGAAAAAGGCCGTCGAAAAGGCCCAGAGCAAGCAGATGCTGGCAAAGCGCTGCCTTGCTGCCCGCACCCGGATGCTCAAGTTCAGGGCGGGAAGAAAGCTTCTTGGGCAGGAAAACCAGAACGGAGGACAAAATGCCTAGATACAAAGTCATCGTAGAGTGCAGCGGCCCGCACGGGAACGCTGCGCTTACATACCGCATCAACGCCGCGAGTCGGTTCACGGCGGAGTTCCGGGCCTGCCAGCTGGCGGGCGACCACTACCCCGAGTATCGGGACATCAAGCCGGTGAGGACGGAGGTGCTGAAATGACGATGACGCCGTGTAAAGACTGCCCCACTCGTCACCCGGTATGCCACGACACCTGCCCCAAGTACGCCGAGTTTAAGCGCCAGCGTGCCGCTGATCTCGCTTATACTAAGCAGATGACCGACCGGGGCGTTGTATACCACTACGATCACGAGGACCGCCACCGGGAGCGTGGCCGCAAGAAGTACATGGGAGCGAATGGAGGAGCGGACAGATGAAACTGAAAACAAAATCTGAGCTGATGGCCGAGTGGGCCAGCCAACCCAGCCAACTCAAGAAAGAGCGGGAAGTCAAGGCCGTCCGCAAGGCGATGGACGATGCCAGAGCCGTGATTCAGGACGGGCTGACCCGGTACGTCAAGAAAAAGACCAAAGCGCGCAGCATGGCAAAGGCCGAAACCGACCCATTTGCAGAGCTGGCGGGGTGGGAGAGCATGGAGCAGATTCAGAATGCCTACGGCTACGATGAGATCACCGCAGACAAACGAGACAAACTGCTTGACCTATGGGAAGCTCGCGAGGCCGCCCAGAACAGCCGCAAGGCTGGTGATAACAAGTACCACGACCTTGTAACGGAGATGCTCGAAACGGCAATCCGGCGTGTCGGAAACGAATATGCGGACTTGCTATTTGAACATGACCAACAGCGCCGTGAAGCCGAAAAGCAATGCGAACAGCTGGCAATGGAAGGGATGATGAAAAAATGAAAGCTGTTCTCTTGAGCATCCGCCCCAACTGGTGCAAGCTGATTTGGGCCGGAATGAAAACCGTAGAGGTACGCAAGACTCGCCCGAAACTGGAAACGCCGTTCAAGGTGTACATCTACTGCACCGGAGCCGGAAATTGGTGGCAGAGATTTCCCAAAACCGGTTTGCAGCAGATGGAAGAGCGCCTTATTGGTACATTTGTTTGCGATGAAATCTATAAAATCGACAGAGATTGCGTTGGATTTAACTTCACTACCCCGAGCCTGGATTTGCCAGTTTACACCCTGCCGGAAAACAACGACAAGGAACAGAATGCAAAGCGGGAAGAACTCACCACCTGCTTGACTGATGCAGAGCTTTCCCGGTATCTCGGCATTCACCCGGGTTGGGGGTGGCACATTTCCGACCTCAAAATTTGGGACGAGCCGGTAAGGCTCAAAGATTTTTGGGGTGTGAAACCTTGCAAGCACGGCGGCGACTGCTGCACTTGCCTGCAATGGGACAACATGAAGGAAGATTGCTGTGCATCCAGATATATTTCACGCCCTCCGCAAAGCTGGTGTTACATGGAGGATGTGGAATGAAAAAGTCGGATAAGGTTCTTCCCTGTCCCAAGTGCGGGAGTGGATTTATTGCATGGGGAAAGAAAATCAAGTCAGTTAATCCGAAGCTCACAGTGCTGTCAGCCCCGGGGACCGAACTTTGTTGTTTGATGTGCGGGCATTACGCACCGACACTCAAGCAGTGGAACAGCGAGGAACAGAAGAAATGCACCTGACCCTCTACGGCGACCCCCGCACCAAGAAAAATTCCGCCCGCATTCTCCGCACACGCTCTGGGACCCCGTTCGTTGCCCCCAGCAAGGCTTACGCGGATTATGAGACAGACTGCCTGCGGCAAATCAAAAGGCCGCGCAGCCCTGTTTCTGCCCGCGTGAACGTGAGGTGCGTTTACTACATGAAAACCGCCCGCCGGGTCGATCTGGCAAACCTCATCGAAGCTACAACGGACATTCTGGTAAAAGCCCGGGTGCTGGAAGACGACAACAGCAAGATCGTTGCCGCCCACGACGGCAGCCGAGTGGAGCTTAACCGGGAGAATCCAAGGGTGGAAATCGAGATCACAGAAAAGAGATGATGAACGTGGATCTGCCTGATAAAAAATATGCGGTGATCTATGCCGACCCGCCATGGACTTACTGGCAGCATGGAACGTCACCCAAAAGCCGTGGCAACGCCGCGCAGCACTACAAAACCATGACGACGGATGAAATTTGCCGTTTGCCCGTGAAAAGCATTGCAAAAAAAGAAGCGATTTTGTTTTTGTGGGCGACATTTCCGCAAATCGAAGACGCCATTCAAGTGATGAAAGCATGGGGGTTTGAATATAAAACGGCTGCATTTGTTTGGGTTAAGACTTACAGATCCGGCAAATTGTTTTGGGGTATGGGAGCGTATACCAGAGCGAATGCAGAAGTTTGCCTTTTAGGAGTAACGCCTAGTTTTCAGGCAAAAAACAAGATCCAGAGTCACAAAGTATCTCAGATAATCCAAGCTCCTTTTGCTGGCCACTCTGTAAAACCAGACGAAGCGCGCCAAAGGATCGTGCAACTCATCGGCGATGCTCCAAGAATCGAGCTTTTCGCAAGACAACGCGCACCCGGTTGGGACGCATGGGGAGATGAGATTGAAGAAATGGAGGAAACAACATGAATCAAGTTTTTCTAGTCATTGGTGCAACGCTCTGCTATGTTGGCGGATTTGGCGTCATGATTTTTCTTCTTGGCGTCCTGACTGAGCTGTGCATCGAAATCTGGGACAGCAAATTCAGGCAAATATGCGTTAGATTTCAAGTCAAGCCGGGCGATGTTTCATATTATGCGCAACAAAAAAAGGACATTGAAACAGCGTTTGAAAGGCAGCGTGTCAGATGGCCGTACACAGATAACGCACCCTCTGGATGGTGGAATTGCCCGGAATGCGGTACTTTGAACCAGTATGTCAAAGACAACAAAGCGGTTGCGTACTGCCGCTGCTGTGGGCAGGCTGTCGATATGGATTACTACAGGAGGTATGCCGATGATCCGCAGATTGACACCTGAAAGCGACACCCAAAAGCCGCCGGAATCTGCGGACTACCGCACCGTCAAGGCGTGGTTCCAGCAGTGCCGCGACCTTGCAGCGGCTATCGAAGTCCAGAAGCAAAAGATACAGCGTATCCGGGACGTGGCCGAAAAATGCACCCAGAGCCTGAGTGGGATGCCTGCGGGTGGGGGCAACGGGGACAAGGTGGGTTTCGCGGTGGAGCAGCTGGACACCGAGCGCCGACAGCTTCAGCGGATGGAAACTGACCTGTGCAACCTGCGCATCGAAGCCACCCGGAGAGCATACTGCTTGACTTCTGCACGGCAAGCCGGGTTTATCTGCCGATTTTACATCGACGGCAAATCGCTGAACGCTATCGCCGCAGAAGAAAAAATCAAAAACAACTCCACCGTGTGCGAAAGCATCCGACTGGGGTGTACTTATCTGGCGGAGATGTTCAACGGCCCGGATGACTGGCGCGTTGGCGAAATCACACAAAAATTAAACCGTAATTTTTGGCAGTCGGTTTGAGCGCTTGCCTGAATGACAATCAAGGGCAAGCGTGATAAAATAATTATAAGCGGTTCAGCGCTAAGCGGTGGCCGCTTGCCACGCAGCCTCCAGAACGGTTCCTTCCTTGTGACAGGTTTTCATGCTTTCCTGTTCTCCTTCACCGTTTTGCGGGCTGCTTCTATGCAGATTGTCTTGGTGACTATAGAGGGCAAGTGCGCATGAGCCCTCTGCGCGGTTCGAATCCGCCGTATCTGCACCATCTGACGCATGGACTCATCCCCCACAAAGCTGCACGCTTAACCTCCCGTGCCACGAGAGAAAGCTTTGAATCCCTGAGGGTGTGGGTAGACTTCCCGACGGGATGTGCGTCAAACAACAGCCCCGGCGGAGAACCGGGGCTGTTTTATATGGCCGCCTGAGCGCAGTATGGAGCGCGTGTCAGCTGAGATATTGCTGGCTGGTTCGAGTCCAAGGGCGGTGTTTTATACTCCGGTAGCTCAAGTGGTAGAGCAGCGGTCTCCAAAACCGCCGGTTGCAGGTTCGATTCCTGCCGGGAGTGCTTGCGTGATCTGACGAGAGCGGGGAGCGCAATAGCGGGGCATCCAGCCGCGAAAGTTCTGGGTGCAGCGGCCTTGCACCCGACATACAAAGCCGCTTATTATATGCCGCCATAGCTCAATTGGCAGAGCGCCGCCCATTTAAGGCGGGACTACGTTGGTGACACCACGGGAACATCACTGCACAGCCAACCACTGTGCACATCCATTCCGTGGGTGCTGGTTCGAATCCGGCTGGCGGCACATTCGATATTTTGACCGTTCGGTTTTCCGGGCGGTTTTTCTTTTGCATGGGTTTAGAGAGGTGGCGGCGGTGGGCTACAGCAAAAACAAAAGGATAGGCAGACCGCCCGTCTTTGAGAGCAAAGAAGAACTTGAGAAAAAAATTGAAGAGTTCTTCAAAAGCTGTGAAGGGACCGTCCTAGAAGACGAAGTCGGAAAGCCTGTTTTGGACAAATACGGAAACGTGATAAAAATCGACGAACGCCCAGAAACAGTCACTGGCTTGGCTTTAGCATTGGGGTTTAAGTCTCGGCAATCTTTGATCGACTATCAAGGCAAGCCCGAGTTTTCTGACACGATAACGCGCGCGAAGCTTCGATGCGAGAGATACGCCGAAGAACGGCTCTATGATCGTGACGGAAACGGCGGCGCAAGATTCAGCCTGCAAGTTAATTTTGGCTGGAGCGATAAGCCGAAAGAAACGGAGCAGGAAGAGCGTCACGATGATGGCTTGATAAAGGCATTGAACGCCGCCGCAGACCTCAGCCCGCCGGATGATGTGGACATGCTGCCGGAGGAAGAGGACGACCATGCGGAGAGCTAACGGATTCCGATGGAAAGCCCTCAGCCAGCGGCAAAAGCAGGTCTTGAGCTGGTGGGCACCGCAGAGCGCATACAGCGGTTACAACGGCATCATTGCAGACGGTGCTATCCGTTCCGGCAAGACGTTCGCCATGAGCTTTTCTTTTGTCCAGTGGGCCATGACCTGCTACAACGGGCAGCAGTTCGCCATGTGCGGCAAGACCATTGCCAGCTTCCGGCGCAACGTGCTGGGGACGCTCAAGCAGCAGCTTGCGGCCCGGGGTTACAGCGTCAAGGAGCACCGGGCGGAAAACTGCATGACCGTCAGCAAGGGCGGCAAAACCAACGAATTTTACTTTTTTGGTGGCAAGGACGAGAGCAGCCAAGACCTGATCCAGGGTATCACCCTTGCCGGGGCGTTCTTTGACGAGGTGGCACTGATGCCGCAGAGCTTCGTCAATCAGGCAACTGGACGATGCTCAGTGACCGGGTCAAAGTGGTGGTTCAACTGCAACCCGGGCAGCCCACAGCATTGGTTCTATCTGGAGTGGGTGCGCAAGTGCCGCTCCCGCAAGATAATGTACCTCCATTTCACGATGGACGACAACCTGTCACTTTCCGAGGACATCAAAGCACGATACCGCAGCCAGTACAGCGGCGTTTTCTATCAGCGCTACATTCTGGGCCTGTGGACCGTGGCAGAGGGCCTTGTATATGACATGTTCGACCGCAAGAAACACGTCGTTGACGTGCTGCCGGAGCTGTCTCCAAAGAGCGCCTATGTGGCTTGCGACTTTGGTACACAGAACGCAACGGTTTTCCTGCTGTTCCAGAAGCAGGCAGACGCAGACTGCTGGATCGGCACACGGGAGTACTACTACAGCGGACGAGAACAGAAGCGGCAAAAGACCGTGGGCGAGTACGTCACAGACCTCAAGGCATGGCTGAACGGACTCAAGCCGGAAAGGATCATCGTTGACCCCTCTGCCTTGCCCCTGATTACAGAGCTGCGCAAGAACGGATTCACCCAGACCCCCGCAAACAACGACGTTCTGAGCGGCATTCTGGACGTGCAGACCATGCTGCAGACCGGGAGGCTGAAGATCTACAAGGACTGCAAGCACACGCTGGAGGAGCTCGGCGTGTACGCTTGGGACCCAGACAAAGACGACGCCGTGCTGAAGGTCAACGACCACTGCATGGACGCTATCCGCTATTTTGTGCGCACAAAGCGCCTTGTGAAACTGAGGGATTGATTTTGAGCACTGTATACACATTCCAGACTTTTCAGCAGGCGCAAGCCGCCGGGGAACAGCCTGATTTCATCCGGCGGTTCGTGCAGCAGCACTGCGCTTCCGGGCCATACAAGATGGCGTTGGACGCCGACCTGTACGATGCCCAGAAAAACCCGGGAGCCGAACGCTTTGCTCAGGCTTACGTTTTGATGCTGAAACGCCTGTCCAAAAACACCAAGCAGGACACCCCGCGCCCCGATATGGTCAAGAGCAATCTTTTCCGGCGGCTCAACAAGCAGCGGGCAACCTACTCTTTGGGCAACGGCGTGGTCTTTGCGGACGATGGCGTGGACAAGGACAGGCTGGGGCAGAGCTTTGACGAGCAGATCCAGAAGGCCGGATACTTCGCCCTGATCCACAGCGAGAGCTTTGGCTTCTGGAACAACGACCATCTGGTGGTGTTCAAGCTGACCGAGTTCGCCCCCCTGTACGATGAAAAGACAGGCCTTTTGCAGGCGGGTGTGCGCTTCTGGCGGCTGAATCCTGACACGGATATGCACTATATCTTGTACGAACTGGACGGCTTTACCGAGTACACGGAAAGCCGAATCGGCAATGTGATGCAGGAGACAACACCAAAGCAGGCATACAAGAGCGTGACCGTCACCACACCCGGCGGCGGGCTGGAAAGCGTGGAGGGCGAAAACTACAGCGCCCTTCCCATTGTGCCACTGTGGGGTTCCGACCTGCACCAGAGTACCCTTGTGGGGCTGAAAGCCTACATCGACAACACCGATCTGGTGATGTCCGGTTTCTGCAACGACTTGCAGGACTGTGCGGAAATCTACTGGCTGTGCGAGAACTTTAACGGCATGACCGATGCCGAGCTGCAGGAGTTCCTTGTCAAGCTGAATCTGTACCACATTGCAGGCGCAGACACCAGCGAGGGCGGCAAGATCACCCCCTACACCACCGAGATCCCTGTGACGGCCCGGCAGGCACTGCTGGAGCTGCTGCACACCCGGGTGTATGAGGACTTCGGCGGGCTGGACGTGCACTGCGTGAGCGCAGACAGCACCAACGACCATCTGGACGCAGCCTATGAGCCTCTGAACCAGAACGCAGACGACTTCGAGGCACAGATCAAGCCGTTCATCCGGCAAATCTGTGCACTGGCTGGCTTTGACAACGCCATGCCGACTTTCAACCGCAACAAGATCACCAACACGGCCGAACAGGTCAGCATGGTGATCTCTGAAGCTCCCATCATCGGGCAGGATATGGCCATTGACCTGCTGCCCAACCTGACCCCGGAGCAGAAGGAGCAGGCAAAGGCGGCGTTGATGGCAGAGAGCGCCACGCGGGAGACTGTGGACGATGACGAGGATGAGGATGGCGACGGTGATGAAGCGTGATTTCTGACCGTGACCGCATTTCTACCCGCCAGCTGAACCGCCTGCGCCGTCGTATCCTCCGAGTGTACGGCACTGCCCGCCGGGAGATGCAGGAGCAGCTCACCGAGTTTCTGGCAAAGTACAGGGCGCTGGACGAGCGCAAGCGGGCGCAGCTGGATGCAGGCGAGATCACCGAGGATGATTACCGCATCTGGCTGCAAAATCAGGTCTTTCAGTCCGATTTGATGCGCCAGAAGCTGGACGGCATCACCCAGACCTGCACCACAGCCCAAGAGACGGCCTACAAGCTGGCCCGGGACGAGCAATACAACATCTTTTCCTTTGGCGCAAACTGGGCGTTCTACGAGCTGGAACAGGCCGCAGGCGTGGCGTTCGGGCTGACCCTGTACAACACCGAGGCGGTCAAGCTGCTACTGAAAGAAAACCCCCGCATGGTTCCAAACAAGCGCATCAAGAGCGAGAGCAACCGCACCTATGACGCCCGGGTATTCAACCGCTACGTCATGCAAGGCATCGTGCAGGGCAAGAGCGTCCACGACATCGCCGTGCAGGCCGTAAACGGCATGGCTGACACAGAGATTCACTGGGCCATGAACAACGCCATCACGGCCCTTACCAGCGCCCAGAACGCCGGGGCTTTGCAGCAGATGCGCAACGCTCAGGCTCTGGGCATCGAGGTCAAAAAGCGGTGGAACTCCACCCACGACTACCGCACCCGTGAGATGCACCGCCTGCTTGACCAGCAGACCGCAGAGCTTGACGAGCCGTTCAAGGTCATGGGATACGAGATACAGCGCCCCGGAGACCCCGACGCAGCCCCGGAAATGGTCTACCACTGCCGCTGTGTGTTGTCCTCTGCTTTGGGCAAGTACCCCCGGCGGAATGCCATGCAGCGGGACAATGTGACCAAAAAGACCACGCCTGTCATGGATTACACCGAGTGGTATAAATCCAAAGGCGGCAAAGAAAAAGAGCAAATGTGGTGGGCGGAAGAACGTAAGAGGAAGAAGGAGGCTGTAAAGCGTGAGTGAAGAAAATCCCTGCAAATTTTGCGAGAGCCTTGCATGGTGGAAGGAAAATTCCCCAAAAGGGAAGGGCGGCCTTTACACCACGTTTCAAGTCAGCCTTATCACAAAAACGCACCGAAAGGGCGCAGGCGTGTGCGGAACTGTGACGCACCGTGCAGGCCAGCTGAATTTCTGCCCTGAGTGCGGACGCTCCTTAAAGAGAAAACGAGAATCGAGGGATGAACCGTGATTCTGCCGATGGAAAACACCGAAAAGATGATTTTTCCGGGCGTAGGCAAGTATGGCATCCCTGAAATCAAGCCTGAAACGGACATCCGCATTGACAAGCTGGAATGGATCCCGGTCAATTATGCGCTGACCGCCAAAGACAAGGCCACAAAAGGCGTGCATTTTTACAAGGATGATTACCAGTTTGAACGGTTCTGGAACAACCCGGACAAGTACATCCCGCTTTTGCAGCAGTTCGGGGCCGTGTGTTCGCCGGATTTTTCGCTTTACAACGATATGCCGCTGGCGGTGCAGCTTTTCATGCACTACAAAAAGCACTGGCTTGCCGCATACTGGCAGGCGCACGGCATCCATGTGATTCCAACGCTCTGCTGGTGCGGTGAGCAAAGCTATGACTGGTGCTTTGATGGTGAACCAAGAAACGCCATCGTGAGCATCTCCAGCCACGGCACACAGTCTGACCCATACGAAGCAGAATGTTTTGCCAAGCACTGCCGCAAGGCGCTGGAAGTTCTGCAACCCAGCGGCATTTTGTGGTACGGCAAATGTCCGGCAGAATTTGACTGGAACGTGACCAAAATCAAGCCGTTTCAATACGAAAGGAGACACTACCGTGAGTAAACGAGGTTCGGGCAGCTCCGCAAGAGCGGGCGGCGGGTTTGTAGACCATTCCAAATATGCGAAGCAGCATAATGACATAGTTTCTTTTGTAAAAAAACAAGTCGGTGTGGACTTAAACAAATACCGTGATGGTGATGGGTCTTCTCCGTCAACAAGTTCTTTTTGGGAAAAATACGGCGCAAAAGTCGCATTTGACCTGAAAGGAATGTCATCGAGCGATAGAACAAAGCTCATGCAGCTTGCACAAAAGCCGTTTGGGGTTGTCGTTGAACCAGCTGGCGGGTGGGTTGGTTTTGTTTCCAGAAAGAGGAAAAAGTGAACCATGAAATTTGAATACGACATCAAATTCACCGACAACACCCCGCAGCTGCACGAAGCGCTGGAATCGTGGGCAGAACGGGTGCTGACCCTCTGGGGCATGAAAGTGCAGGACTATGCCCAGCTGCTTGTGCCCACTGGAACGGCAGACAGCACGGGCATTGAGGGCTATGTGGGCGGTGCGCTCAAGCAGAGCCTGACCTATGCCCTCGACCTTGCAAAAAAGACCGTGACCATCGGCAGCGACCTGTTTTACAGCGTGTATGTGGAGCTTGGCACGGGCATCTTTGCCGAGAAAGGCAACGGACGAAAAACGCCGTGGGTCTGGAAGGACTTCAACGGCAAGTGGCATTTTACCCGTGGCATGGCACCCCGCCCATTCCTCCGCCCGGCGGTGGAAGAACACATTGACGAGCTGCGAGAAATCGCGGTGGAAGAAGCAAACCGGGAAAACTAAACACTCGGCGGTTGGCGCACAGCGTCAGCCGCTATTTTATGCCGTTTTAGCTCAGGTTGGCAGAGCACCGGACTTTTAATCCGGGGGCCGTGGGTTCAAGCCCCACAGGCGGCACCACACCGGCAGCACGTCCGGCAAATACACCTTATTGCCAAGCATGGCAGCCCGAGCAAGGGCAGAAAGGACTATCACATGGCACTCAAAAGAGCTGACATCCGCACGATTCTGGAGAACCCTGAAACCTCCAACGATGACAAGGCCAAAGCCATTCTGGACGCCCTGCACAAGGAGACGGACGAACTCAAAGACCAGCTGGATGCAGAAAAAACAGCACGCACACAGGCCGAGAAAGACCGCGATGCAGCCAACGGCGGCAAGCAGGCCGCAGAAAAGGCGCTGACCGACTACAAGGCCCAGCAGACCCAGAAGGACACCCACGCAGCCAAAGAAGCCAAATTCCGGGAGCTTCTGAAGTCCGCCGGGGTGTTGGACAAGTACGCAGACCGCGTTGTGCGGCTGTCCGGCGAGGACATCGACAAACTGGAGCTGGACGAAAAGGGCAACGTCAAGGATGCCAAGAAGCACGCCGACAGCCTGAAAGCTGATTGGAGCGACTTCGTAGGCACTACGACCACCACCGGCGCAAAGGTGGACACCCCGCCCACCAGCTACGCCGGGACTTCTCCCGAGGATTTCAAGAAGATGAGCCTTGATGACCGCATCAAGCTCAAGAACAGCAACCCCGAGTTGTACCAGCAGCTCCGGGCAAAGTAAGAAAGTGAGGCTATTATATGGCACAGACTGGCACTTTTGGCGGTTTCGACTTTGACGTTGAGGTGTTCGGCGACTACATGGCCGAGCAGAACACCATCGACACCAGCATCGAGGCCTCCGGCATCATCAAGGACGACCCCTCCATCATGGGTCTGATCGGCGAAAAGGGCAACGTCGCCACCATCCCGTTCTATACCGAGCTGGATGCCACGGCGGATAAGCCCCTGAACAACGATGGCAAGACTGACAACACCCCCACTGAGGTCACTGGCAACAAGCAGACCACCATGCTCATCCAGCGCATGAAGGCGTGGAAGGCTCAGGACTTTACCAAAGAGCTGACCGGAGCAAACCCGATGCAGCACATCGCAAATCAGGTCACGCATTACTATCAGCAGGTCTGGCAGAACGTGCTGATGACCATCACGGACGCGGCGCTGTCTACCACCGACCTCAAGAAGCACATCTACGACATCACCAAGGTGGGCGACGGCAAGGTTACGCCGGAATCCCTGATCTATGCGCAGGAGGCCGCTTTCGGCGACCACGCAATGAGCGGTGGCCTGCTCATCATGCATTCCACTGTCTTTGCAAAGTATCAGGCGGCAAATCTCGTCGAGTTTGAAAAGTACACCACTCCGGGCGCTCTGTCTCAGGCTTCTCCGCTGGCACGCATCGGTGGGATGGTCGTGATCGTAAACAACGCCTTCACCACTGCTTCCGTCACCGATGCTTCCATCAACGGCGGCAAGGCCACGACCGCATACAAGACCTATGTTCTGGGGGAAGGCTCTTTTGTGGGCTGCCGTAAGACCAACTACGAGAAGCCCTACTACACCGACTACGACCCCGAGAGCAAGGCCGGTGTCCAGAAGCTGTACACCAAAGAGGGCCGCGTCATTCACCCCAACGGCATGAGCTTCAAGGTGGACAATGTTGCCGAGGCGTCCCCCAATGACACCGAGCTGGGCGCAAAGGCCAACTGGGAACGCCGCATGAAGCTGGAGAACATCCGCATCGGCCAGATGCTTTCTCTGGGCTAAAAATTCGGGGGTGATTTTCTATGACCGTCCCTGAGCTGTGCAGACACACGCACAATTTTTTTGACCGGGCAGACGACCCCATTGCCGGGGAGTTTGCCTTTGAGCCGGACACCGTGCCCGCCGGGGTAGTTCCGGGGCAGTATTTCCTCGTGTGCGGCTCCATCTTCAACGATGGCGTACACAAGGCCGGGGATGGCGACCTCACCGCCGAAACCTTCATCGGGACAGTGCAGCCCATGCGCGTGCCGCCTGACTTCGTGGCGCTGGCTGAAAAAATCGACGCATACGACAAGGCGCTGCCGTCCGGCGGCGTGTATGTGTCCCAGTCCTTTGCAGGGTGGTCTGGCACGATGGCCACAGGCACGGACGGTCTGCCCGCAGACGGCAAGACCCGCTATAAATCCGAGATCAATCAGTGGAGGAAGATGTGACATGGTCAATCCGTTCACTGCATCCACCGTGATGCAGGGCTTTACCAAAAAATTCTGCTTCCTGACCCGCAGCTACGAGCCGGACGGCGTGGGCGGCTTTGTCTCCGGCTGGACAGACGGCCCGAAATTTGAGGCCGTGGAGCGCCACGATACCACCGTGGAGGCTCAGGTGGCGGAGCAGGCGGCTACAGCGTCCACCTATACGCTGCTGGTCAACACAGGGGTGCCGCTGGCCTTCCCGGACTATGTCAAGCGGGTATCGGATGGACAGACCTTCCAGATCACCAGCACGGCGGACGAGGGCAAGGCCCCGCCGGAATCCGGCATGGGGCTGCGGGCCGTCCAGTGCAAAAAGGCGGTGTTGCCGTAATGGGCCCCTCTGAGAGCATCAACCGGGCACTGAATGCCTTTTTTAACGGCTTTGGCATCCCCGGCTATCTGGAAGACAACATTCCGCCCGGCACAGAACTACCGTATCTGACTTATCGGCCGACAATTCCCGGCGGCTGGAATGAGTCCAGCACCTTCCACGCCCGGCTTTGGTATCCGAGTGCCAAAGGTCGGACGCCTATTTTACAGACCGAAGACAAGATAAGCGCAGCCCTTGCAGATGGCTTGACCGTCGAATGCGAGGGCGGCGCTATTCTTTTGCGCAAAGGCAGCCCGTGGGCGCAGCCGCTCGACAATCCGCCCGAGGGCTATCTGTGCGAATACCTCAATTTTGAAATCACGCAGTTATGCGAGTAAAGGAGCATTATGGCAAGAAAATTTTCCAAAATTTCGCAGAAAGCGTTCGAATCCATGCAGTTCAATGCAGGCATCGTGGTCAACAAGTTTGATGTGACCGGCGAGACCGAAGTTCAGGACGCAGACATTATCACCGCCACCACCGGCGGCATCACCGCGACCTGCAAGGCAAACTTCACCGATTTGGGCGCGGACGTGGACAACGCCCAGAAGAACACCGCAGAGTTGATGCAGATCGAGGACTACGACTGCACGCTGGCTTTTACCGCCCTGAATGCCACAACTGACGTTATCAAGCTGGCCCTCGGCGCGGCTGACGTGACGGACAAGAAGGTCACTCCCCGCATGACGCTGGACCCCACCGAAAACACCGGCGATTTTAAGGACATCTGGTGGGTAGGAGACACGCTGGATGGCGGTATGGTTGCAGTCCGACTGATGAATGCACTGTCCACCGGCGGTTTGACCCTGAAGACGACCGACAAGGGCAAGGGCAACATTTCTGTGACCCTCACCGGCTGTCCCCGTCTGGGCAGCGATGTGGTGCCCATGGAGTGGTATTACAGCCCGAAAGCAGTGGCGTAAGGAGGCTACAACATGAAAACTCTGAACCAGATGGACGAGACCGAGTTCCTGCGGCGCTGCTGGCTCATCGCTGACGCGGTGTCTGACCTGCTGGCCAAGACCAAAGTCATGGAGCTGCGCAAGGTCATGCCGGTTTTCAACGGCAGCGAGACCGAGGAAGAAAAGAAACAGAAGAGGGAAGAGCAGAGCCGAAAAAATCTCAAGGCAATGGCGAAAAGCCTGTTCTTTGAGAACGCTGAGGCTACCGCCAAGCTGCTTCCGCTGCTCTATGAGCCGGATGTGGACAAGGACGGCAAGCCAGAGACTATGACGCCGTTCAAGACCCTGCGCGTTATCACTGCCACCATCGAGGACAAGGACGTGCTAGATTTTTTGTTATCGTTGGTGAAGCTGGGCCAGACGAGTATCGACGCCTGACTTCATCCATTCGGCTCGATATGCTGCGGCTCGTCGGCAAGCCCTACATCGTCCAGCACATCATGAACACCCGGCGGCAAGAAGCTATTGCTTTGAGCTACCGAGCATACATGACGGACACACTGGCAGGCTTCGCAGGCGCAGAAGAGCGCTGGGCTGACCGGGTGGCCAAGATTATTGACCCCCGCCCCGAAGAGCCGCAGCAAAGCGCCGAAGAAGTGATACAGAGAATCAAAAATGGCTTGAATGGAGGTGAGGAAACCTGAAGCTCTTTGAATTGATGGCTACAGTCGGCCTTGATACATCGGCATATAAGCAGGGCGTTGAAGAAGCCAAAGCGCAAACAAAAGAAACCGTTGCCGTGATGGCAAAAGACTATAGCAAACTGTATAGCGAGGTTTTACATCTTCAAGCTGCCTATAAAAAATCTCTTGAAGAAACCGGAAAGAATTCACAGGCTACAAAAGACCTGAAAACAAAGCTTAGTGAAGCGCAGGCTCAACTTAATAGCACCTCTTCTGCTCTTGAGACCGCCGAACGGTACATGAACAGCTTTGGAGATGCCACCGGAAAAGCATCTAAAGCGAATAAGAGCCTTGCCGAAGAGCTTACAGCCTCCATAACAAAAGGAATGACGTTATCCAACGTCATTCTAAAGGCGGGCAGCGTGGCGCTTGATGCCGCTAAAAATTTTGTGCAGTCCGGCATCGAGTACAACGCCCAAATCGAGAAATACACCACCGGCTTTACCAATATGCTGGGCAGCGCAGAGGCCGCGAACGAGGCCATGAAAGCTATTCAGGAGGACGCCGCCCGCACACCTTTTGATGTGGCATCGTTGACCGAGGCGAACCAGCTGCTTATCAGCGCCGGTGAAAACGCCGGATATTCCCGTAAGGTCATTATGGCGCTGGGCGATGCTGTCTCGGCCACCGGCGGCGGCAATGTGGAGCTGTCCCGTATGGCGGGCAACCTGCAACAGATCGCCAACGTGGGCAAAGCAACGGCTGTAGACATTAAGCAGTTTGCCTACGCAGGCATCAACATCTATCAGGTCTTGGCGGACTACACCGGCAAATCGGTGCAGGATGTCCAGAACATGACGGTCAGCTATGACCTGCTTTCTGAGGCCCTTATCGCGGCCAGCGAAGAGGGCGGGCGCTACTACAACGCCATGGATGCCCAGAGCCAGACCATGAACGGCCGCGTGTCTACTCTGAAAGACAACGTGAGCCAGCTGGCCGGTCTTCTGACCGAAAACTTGACCGAGGCCGTCGGGAAAGTCATCGAGAAGCTCAATGAAATGGTCGTTGCCGCTCAAGAGGCATACCGGACTGACGGATGGGAAGGCCTCATCTTAAAGCTGACCCGACTCGAAACGGTTGGAAACCGCATCTCCGCAGTTTTTGCAGGAATTGGCGCACGAGTCAAGGCGATGGCAAATGGTGATGTAAACGAGTGGCTTGCATTTTTGTCGCCGACCGGAAAGCTTGACAATGGCACTCAAACGGCCTACGAAAAAGCATTTGCGCAAAAGCTTGCCGACAACAATGCCGGAGAAAAAGACACCAACTACTGGAAGCAGTACGGCGACCGCCTTGCAAAACAGTACGGTCTGGAAACCGCGGATGTGACAAGCAGCATCACGACTTCCCCCACCGAAACCACCAAAAAGGCCACCACCCCGAAGCACGTCGCAGCCGACACCAAAAAGCTGGCCGATACCATCAAGGAGACCTCGCAGGAGATCCTTGCCGGCACTGGCAACATCGTCGGTAGCATCCAGCGCGTGACAGAGACCGCCGACAACACCTACAACGTCTATGACGGCACCACTAAGCAGCTCAAAGGCACCACCAAAGAGACAGTGCAGACCATCACGGACTCGTGGACTGAGGTAGTGGACGGCGTCGAAAAGACCATCAAAAAAGTCACAAAAAACGTGATCGATGCTGACAACAAAGTGACGACCACGACCACGCAGACGTGTGACAAGGTGGTCTTATCTGTCTCTGAGATGCAGTCTCGCATTGACAAAAATCTCAGCGAGGCCAAGACCAAATGGCAAAACGGCATCATGGGCACGCTGCAAAGTACGATCTCTGACCTCAAAAACGGCAACTGGTCAGGCCTCGCCACAGACTTTGCAAAGCTGGTGTGGGGCGAGGTCACGCAGGAGCAGCGAAACATCATCTCCAAGTGGCTGACGGACGCCCTCACGGCGGTAAATGACAGCTACTCCGGAGGCGGTTTGAGCGCAGTGAAAGGCACCATCAAGGCGCTTTTTAGTGATGGCATCGCCGAGGGCGCTACCGAGGCAGGCACAGCCGTCAAGAGCTTTTCCCAGATCCTTGAAGGTCTGAACGCCTCCGGAGGCGTGGGCACAAAGCTGGCGGGCATCGCTGGCGGCTTCACCAATATGGCAGGCACCATCACAAAGGCCCTGAGCGGCATTGTGGGCTTTTTGGTATCGAACCCCGTGGTGGCGGTCGTCCTCGGTCTGACAGCCCTTGTGGGCGGCGCTGCGCTGTCTGCATGGTCGAAGAACAAGGACGAGAAGCTCACGAACAACTACGAAAGCCCCTTCAGCAAGACCCCCGTGTACGACTCACTGGCGGAGTTTTCTTACCGTGCTGATCAGTTCAACCGCTACAAAGGCCTCACAGCGTCGCCCTTCAGCAGCGGCCAGCAGGACACCACCGGCAGGCAGCAGCTCAATGTGCTCCAGCGCATCTCCAACTCGCTGGATGAGCATCTTCCCGCCATCGGCACCGGCACGCTGGTCATCGACGCCAACGGTGTGCAGGCTCTCGCCGGTGCGATGCAGCCGACGCTTGTGGACGGCATTGATGGAGACTTGGGCATTCGCTCGACCCGGAAAGCGAGGGGAGGCTAAATGGCAGCATTACAGGGCGTCAAGATCGGCGACCACCACACCCTCAAGGACTGGGGGCTTTACCTTGTGGTCAGCGGCACTACCGTCGGCCCGGCAGAACCTGACGAAAGTCTTCTGGTCAAAGTGCCTTTCAGCGACCGCATTTTAGACCTTTCCAAGTCGATGGACGGCAAAGTCCACTACACCCAGCGCAAGATCACCATCACGCTCAAGTGCGTAAAGCCGAAAAGGCTTTGGCCCAAGGTGCAGAGCGCGCTGGAAAACGCACTGCAAGGGCAGTGGCTGAAATGCGTTTTCGATGATGACCCGGCATGGTACTGGGAAGGATTCTGGACGGTCACGCCCCAAAGCCGCGACCGGTGGGAGAACGTCTTCACCATCACCGGCATCTGCAACCCCTACAAGACCAACACCACCGCAGCGGCGGGCACTGACTGGCTGTGGGACACCTTCAGCTTCGAAGAAGACACCATCTATGACACGCCGACGGAGGTGAAAAGCCTGTGAGCTACAAAATCTATGCCGGTACGCAGACCGCCGTAGGCGAGTGGGACACCAAAGCGTGCATCTACGACCCTGCGGCGAAAGACCTGCGCACCGCGGCCACCATGCTCATCTCCCCCACTCTTACCCGAGAGGCGGGCAAAGCGGGCAGCCTTGAGTTTACCATCCCGCTGGGCAACATCGCCCACTCTGCGCTGCAAAAGCTTAAGACTATCGTGGAGGTAGAGCAGGACGGCAAGACCCTATGGCGTGGACGGGTCATGAGCCACGAGATGGATTTTTATCTGCGGCAAAAGGTGTACTGCGAAGGGGAGCTTGCCTACTTCAACGACAGCTCGCTCGTACCATACAAGTACACGGACATCAGCATCAAAGAATTTTTGGCGAAAGTCGTCAGCAACCACAACAGCCAGACAGACCGGTACAAGCGCTTTACCCTCGGCACCGTAAACGTGTTTGCGGATGGCCCACAGGAGAGCTTTCAGACGGTCTACATGCGCAGGTGCGTAGCAAAATACCATAGAGACAGCGACGACGAAGTCGACTATTGGCTAGAGGACGCTGACGGAAGATGGCTATGTAATACAGCAAGTGACCATAATCTCCCAGCTGGGTACATTAACGGAGGCAATGTGATACGCATTGTCTCCAATGATGGCCGTGACCCTAGCGGCCCTTCCTATGTCGAGACGTATACAGTGGAGCGAAACGTGGCCTACAAAAACGGCAATTTCTACTCACTGAGTACTGTGCAGAAAGATTCGAAATACGTCTACACCGTCGACACCACCCCGCTGACAAGCTGGAGACTGACCGATGATGGAGCAATTCAGCTCTACAACTCCAGCACGGGAAGCTGGTCGACCTGCACGGGTTACTATCTGCACGACTTCGACGCCTCGACCAACGAGGCCATCGACTTTGGCGACGGCAAAAACTTCGGCACCACGTGGGACATCCTGCAATCCGAGCTGACGGATGTGTACGGCGGCTACTTTGCTGTGCGTTACTCCGAAGACGGAAAGACCCGGTATCTGGACTATCTGGCCGATGACGGCATCACGGAAACGAACCCGCAGCCTGTAGAGTTTGGCGTCAATATGCTCGATTTGACCAGCTATGTCAAGGCCGAGGACATCGTCACACGGGTCATCGCGGTGGGCTACAAGTCAAAGGGCTGGTGGATCTTCAAGAGCACGAAGACCATCAGCCGGGAAGTCAATGACTACGAAGCCCAAGAAGTCTACGGCATCATCACCAAAGTCATCGTCCTCGACGGCAAGGCGTCCACGAACCAAAAGCTGCTGGACGCTGCAAGAGAGGAGCTTCGGAGATGTCAGCAGCGCTACCTTGAGGGCATCGAGGTGAGCGCCGTTGACCTGCACGATGCCGGTATCGACGTAGAGCGTCTGGGCTGGATGAAAAAGACCCGTGTCATCTCGAAGCCCCACGGCCTTGATACGCTGCTCCTGCTTTCCAAGGTGGTTGAGCCACTGGACGCGCCGCAAAAGAAGCGCTTCACCTTCGGGACAAGCTTCTACTCCATCTCGGACTTGCAGGCCCTCAGCAGCCACAAGGCCTCGCTGGCTTACAGTATGTCCCTGAGCGCGGCGGGGTATCTGAACGGCGCAAAAAAGTAAAACCGTAAAGGAGTGACACTATGGCAAAATCCTACGATGAAATCGTCAGCCAGATGACCGAGGACATCAAAAGCATTCGGGAAGCGTCCCTTGGCGTCGAGGTGCGGGAGCATATCGCCTCCGGCATGGAAAACGTGCTGGAGATCTTCAAGCGCCTGCCGGACGCTGTGGACGAGGTGGTCGCCTCTGTCCCGCCTGACTATACCGCCCTCGTGAACCGCGTGGCAGACCTTGAGAGCTGCGGCCTGACAGTCGAAAACGGCAAGCTCTGCGCGGTCTATGATGACGGCACAGGCGGAGACGTCAGCGTAGAGCACGTCGCTCTGGGCTACCCCAGCATGGCGATGACAATCGGCGAGTCTCAGCCTGTATCCGCCATCGTCAGCCCGGAAGACGCCACAGACAAGACGGTGACGTGGAGCGTATCGCCGGAAGAGTGCGCAAAAGTCGAGGGCGGTGCGCTGAAAGCCACGAAGTACGGCGAGTGCACCCTGACTGCCACAGCTGGGGACAAAACCACCAGCTGCCCTGTCACGGTATCCATCGGACGCTACGCCATCATAACGGCTGCCACGGAAACCGGCGAGATCCCCGCGTGGAACGACCCTCCCTCTCACACCGAGTTCTTTGTGCCGCTGACCGCCAAAAAATCCGGCCTGCTGCTCCACTCGATGTCCTTCCGCATCAAAGGCTTTGTGGCCGGAAAAAGCCGGGCCATCCTGCGCAAAGCAGGAAATAATACCCCGCTGGTGGATCTCTCGCTGGAGCTTATCCGGGGTTACAACGATGTGACCCTCGACATGGGAGACTTCCTGCTCGAAAAGGGCGTGGAGTACCAGCTGTATATGTCCGCCGTCAACAACTTCTATCCGCCCTCGGTGAAACCCGAGTGGGTGGTGGAAAACGACTTTATCGACATCGCCAACGCCAGCGCCTACTACGACGGGGAAACCACCCTCATCTTCGCCGGAACGGTCGAGTTGATTCAGGAGGAAGACAATGGCTAAAGTATCCAAACCGATTTTACTCGAAGAGACTTACCGAGAGCAGAGCGTGATCCAGAACGGCTATCTCAAGCAGATCGCCGACACCCTGACCGGCCAGTCCACGCAGGAGAGCGCAGCATCTCTCTCCGATGCTGCCGAAACTGACACCGCAAAAACCGCCTCACTGGTGGAGTACCTGTGCCTCCTCGATGGCGTACCCATCGAAAGCAGCGTTACCCCCAAAGACGCATACACCGCTGGCTACTGGAGCAAAGACATGGTCAAGCTGCTGGTGGAGCGTCAGCGCTTGACTGCTGCGGAGTACGAAAATGTTACCGGTGAGCCTTACACTGCATAAGGGAGGAGCACGCTTATGATCGAGCTTAGCGTATCTCTTGCGTCCAACGGCAGCGTCAGGCTGGCAGGCTATGAGCAGATGCTGCGCTTCGGCTACACCAAGAACCGGGGCGTGTACCGGCTGCGCGTCGATGCCGCTGGCGAGTGGAAGGGGCTGGCCGTCCGCTGCTTCTGGCACACCCCGGACGGCAAAGACCCGCCCTCCTCGCTGGTGGTGGATGGCTTCGTGGATGTGCCTGCCAGCGTCACTGCACAGCCCGGCAACGGCTGCATCACCTTTGAGGGCAGCGACGGCGCAAAGACCGTGACCAGCGCAGACCTGCGCTACCGGGTGGCCGTAAATTCCGGCACGGAGGACGGCACGGAACCGGAACCGGGAACGCCTGCATGGCAGGCTTTCGTGGAGGCGGTGAAGGACTCGGCGGCATCTGCGGAGCAGTCCAAAGCGGCAGCGCTGGACGCAGCAGAGCGGGCCGGGGCATCTGCCGATGAAGCGGCAGCGAGCGAGGCGTCGGCACTGGTAAGTGCGGAGAGCGCTGAGAAAAACGCCCTGTCCTCCGCCACCAGCGCCGCCGAAGCCACCCGTCAGGCAGAGCTTGCCGCACAGGCGGCGGAAAGCAAAGGCTTTTTGTATCTGGAAGACAACGACAACAGCGGCATTCTGTCGCTTGTGGTGTCCGACACTCTGACCGATGACGTCACTTTGCAGGACAACGGACAGGGTATTTTGGAGGTGGTCTATAAATGAGTAAGACAGTGGAAATCGGCCCTTACAGCGCCTATGCAATCGCCGTCAAGTATGGTTATACCGGCACGGAAGAGCAGTGGGTCAAGGAGCAGGAGGCGAACCGCGTCGCTTCGGGGCAGGCCGCGCAGCAGGCAGAACAGGCGCGGGGTGGAGCTGAAGCGGCTGCGACCCGTGCTGAGACTGCCCAGCAGCAGACCGAAGGAGTCCGCACTGACGCACTGAACAAAATCAGCGCTGCAAAATCCGATGCACTGGATGCTGTAGCGGCCAAGCAGGCGTCCGCGACCGCTGCGGTGGATACGGCCAAGGCCAGCGCCCTCGACGACATGGAAGCGGCTAAGGGCGCAGCGGTAAAGGCCGTGACCGATACGCAGTCTACCGCCACACAGGCTGTCGATACTGCCCGGGACAAAGCCGTCGAGCAGGTAAATGCCGCTACGGAAGCCGCAAAGACCGCAGCAAGCGAAGCCTCCACCAGTGCGGACAATGCGAGCCAGAGCGCCCAGCAGGCCGCCGACAGCTTGCAGGAGCTGAAAGACGGCATTGCCAGCGGCGACTTCAAAGGCGAAAAGGGCGACAGGGGCGAAAAAGGAGATACTGGCGAGACCGGCCCCGCTGCCACTGTCACGGTCGGTACTGTGACCGGCCTTGGAGCAGGAGCTGCGCCGACCGTCACGAACTCCGGCGACGAGCATAATGCCGTGCTGGACTTTGGCATCCCCACCGCAAGCGCCCTCGACATCGCCATTGACGTGCTCTTTAAGCTCCCCCGCACCGGCAAGGTCTACACGGTGAAAATGCCGCGATTTGCGGCGAATCCTACCGTCAACTGCGAGAAGCTGGACGACAACGTGGGCCTTGTGTGTGAGCCGTCCACCGACACCGTCGAGGGACAGGATGACTATGCCGACATCCCTCTTTTCAAGTGGTACAACTGCAACTACAAGCGGGATGCAAGCGGCCACGCCTACCCGACAGCTATCGAGCACCTGAGCGATGACTACCGCAAGACCGGCACTGTGGACGTGGGCGTCATCCAGATGACCCCCTATGTCAAGTGGGACGACAGCGACCCCGATTATATCCTCTGGTCTATCACGGACTCCCCGCGAGACGGATTTACCCCGTGGGCCGCTGCTAAGTCTGGCGACACGGTATACCCCTATGTCATCCACTCTAAGTTCTTCAGTGGTGTGGGCGAGGATGGCCTGCTGCGGAGCGTATACGACATCCTTCCGGCGCAAAAACAGTCCTATAGCAGCATGATCACGGACTACGGCAAAAAAGGAGCTGGCTATAAAGGCGCTGGCGGTGAACGGGTCGCGTGGCAAATCCTTTTTAACGCCATCAAATGCGCTGTGAAGTCCAGTCAGGAGAAGTATGCAGGCACCACGGACTACAATTTGCAGTATTCCGCAGCCATCCAGCGCAGCGAGAAACTGACCTACTTCCCCGTCACAACAGCGCAGGCAAAGAATTTGGTGGTCGGAAGCCGTGTTTCTGTTGGGTATGGCTTAAAAAACAGCAACAACAACACTGTCAATAACGACCGAAGCGTCGCCACCATGCATAGCTACGCTTCCAGCGTCAAAATCCTCAAAATCGAGTCCCTCGACGACACGAACAGCGCCGTGTATCTGGATTGTGACGCTTTTGACACGATGCCTGTTGTTCTGTCTGACACCCTGAACGCGCCTATCGCTCTGTCTACGATGCACTGGCACAGCGGCACAACGGATAAGGTCATCGGTCACCATGATGGCAGTCCCGGCAGCAACACGGATTCTAAGCATCCCTATCGCGTGCAGGGCATCGAGTACGCCGTGGGCGGCTATGAAACGCTCAGTGATATGGTACTCGCCTTTGACGACAGTAGCGGCAAGGACGTATATATCTGTCCTGCTGGCGTAGCGCATACCAAGATTGATGCCGAGATCCTGGCGAAGTATAAAAAGGTCGGCAACCTTCCTGCGGGTGACTGGTGGATTGGTGACATCGGTTTCGACCCCGAGACCTGCGTAACATGGCCTGCAACGCAAGGCTCCGGAGATAAAACGGGCACCGGCGACCGCGTCTATGGCGGTGGTAACGCAAGTAAAAACTCCCTGCGTGAATATCTGCAAGGCGGTGATCTCGTGATCCGGTCGGCTGCTGGCGCTTCGTACGTGTATTGCTGGTCCGGGCTTGGGAGAATGGTCTGGAATTGCTTGGCCGCCGATTGACGCCTTGCGCCGGGGGTGAATGCCGCTTGCGGCAGAGGGGGAAGTCCCACTGAAAACAAGGCGGCATGAGACAACAAAAATGAAAGGAGTTGTTGCACATGAAAGCAAACTTCGATGCAGAGCAGCCCACCGTTCGGTCTGTGCGTGACGGCCATACGCTGTATATTTTTATCTGCGTCAACGGCCAGTGGACGGAACGGCAGTATGATGAATCTCAGCCTGCACAGCAGGTGTGGGAATGCGACTACCGGGAAATCGTGGCCGATGAAAGCAAAATCGACCTTGAAAAGGTACGAGCTGCTCCTGAGAAGTATCTGGATTGGACGGAACCCGTCGAGAAGACGGACGCCGAAAAAATCGCGGAGCTTCAGGAGAAGAATGAGATGCTTACGCAATGTCTGATGGAAATGTCGGAGATTGTCTATGCATAAAATCACACAAAAAATCGAAAGGATGGTACTTATGATGGCTATGTTATGGGC